>JACLAA010006532.1_pt1 | contig 52498 bp, 44 predicted proteins | sample 8027891 | NCBI WGS metagenome assembly JACLAA01 (sample SAMN15724900, study PRJNA655200) | protist metagenome | isolation source: fluorescence activated cell sorting (FACS) single amplified genomes of... | place: Spain: Blaines Bay Microbial Observatory, Mediterranean Sea | collected 2016-01-19 | reverse complement strand
TTGATTAAGATGATTCACGGGGTAGAGGAAGTGTTGATACTTCTTTTTACCGCGTTTCGGTACGAGTACTTGTTTTGAAGTGCCGTCGTACGCGCTTGAAAAGTGAGGTTAGTTATTCGGAAAAAGATTCGTATCCAAAAGACACACGACAAAAAGAAGGAGGAGGTCAAACAAAAAATATCTGGCGAGAAAAATGTTTCAACAAAAGTATTTAGGGTTTGTAGGTTTTAAGGTATGAGAGTACCCACTTCGTACTAAGGCAGTACTAATAACAAAATACATTTTTCATTCTGGCGACTTCACACACACACGGCGCACAAAAAAAAAGACATCACTAACTGTCGCGCGTAAAGGCGCACGTCGTGTATTCGCGCGAAATTAATACAAGCGCTAAAGCAGCATATTCGCGTTAAGAACTAGTGCGCGAACGGAAATACGGCATTAATTATTTTTGAAATATACGTGCTTGGTACGCGCGTATAGTACCGTCACGATCGTTTAGCGGAGGAACCATGACAGAAGAGCAAAATGGGAATGGTAGAAGACCAATGTTTGTAGAGACCACAGACCACCCACTCAGCGAAGGTTATACAATACACCAACGCACATGGAGAATAGGAAACCCCTTTGATAGAGAAAGAGAACCTGCTAAATACTGGAAATGTTGGTTTTTGTATGGGGTTATATTTGTTGGTTCAATAATTGTATGTCTAAGATTTATTGGTTTGCCTACTGGTTTTTTTTAAGAGGTGGCATTTTTTTGGTCCAGGCAGTACCCCTTTTTTTTAAGGCCAAAATATATTCCGGCACAGACAACTTCCAGACAACTTTAAGACAACTTCGAAGATATATATTTATCACGAATGACTACTTCTACAACCTCTCTAAGCCGCGACATCGCTACGTTCAAACTCCAACGGCATCAACTCTCTATTAGAATTTAATCCCTCTCCTTCTTCTTCCGCTAATTCTATTCCTCCTCCCCATCTCCTGGCCCTCCTCCTACTGTTACCGACGAAACAATAAAAACATGCACCTAAAGTCTCCGCGACTTCTGTTTTGTTCGGATGCACAAAAATAAACACCAACGCGTGGAAAAAGCCTTGCAAATTCTTCAAGATCACGTGCGTGATGGCTAGATACACGTTCACGTCGGGTTTCTCGTATTGGAACGAGTTCTCTAAACGCATGAACGTTCCCGGGATATTCGTAATGATTTGAATAATCGGATACGCCGCTAACGCGTACACTAAACTCTCCGCTTTCTTCACCGCGCGTTTCGAGGCTGCTCGCGAGGTGGAACTCTCGTCCCTCTCTTCCTCTTCCATAACGTCCACTTTCGCCCAATCTCCGTCTTCGTTATCATCATCATCTTCTTCTACTTCTTCTACCACAACGTTCGCGTTCATCCTGCTCTCCATCAAAAACGTTCTCAACGTTCTCAACGTCTTGAAAATCTTCACCCAAATGTACGTGTTTGCAGCCATAATCACCCAAATTGGAAGATAAAAGAGCACAAACCTCGCCGTCACCGCCAACTGAGTGCCGTCGTTTTTGATGTGACATTTACCGATTCTCGCGTCGCCGTACAAATTTCGAAACAACGGCAAGACGGACAACGCCACGGACGAGAGGAAAATGACCACAAAATAGTACTTCACGTCTCTCGTTTCCCGTCCGCTTTGTTTCTTCACGACTAAGCTGTACGTGAAATGCGACATCGATATCGACCACATCGCCGTTTGCATCGAAAACAGCTGTATAAAAAATCCTTGCGCTCGGCACCCCAACGGCGTCGAGTATTTACTACCACTACTCATCATCAACTCCTCCAACTTGGTCGTATCGAACGATAACACCGAGACGCAATATCCAAAATCCGCCACGGCGAGCATGTAAATCAATCGAGCCGCTCTCGATTGTCTCGTCGATGGCGCCAAAACGAGCACGTTTAGAAGAATAAACACGCATCCAATCAAACTCAAAGAAGCGGTCGAGACGTTCGCCTCGTGTAAAGCTTCTCTCGATTTTTTTGAGAAGATTAAACCAGTCACAGTCATATTCTTCTCCTCCTCGGTCGTCTTGTCGCGCTCTTCTTCTTCCTCCCGTCTTCTCCTTCTTCTTTCCGTCTTCTTCTGCTGTGTCTGTGTCTGTGTGTTCTGTGTGTTTTAATAAGTTAATGTTGTTGTTGTTGTTGTTGTAAAGAGACGAGAAAATCTTCTGAAAAAGGAGAAAAAAATTTCAAAAAATTTCGCCAAAAAAAGACAAGAGAGTTGTGTCGTTTGGTCGTCAGTTTTTTTTAGCACCCCCCATAGAAAACTAAGATTACGCGAAGACGATGACGACAACGATGACAACAACAACAACGATGATGAGAGTGACGACGATGTTTACGACGAAGAGGAGTAGTAATAGTAAGAGTAGTACTGAGAAGAAGAAGGAGATGACGAGCAGCGCGAAATCTATTTTGAGACGAAGAAGAAGAAATTATGCACCACCAAACGTCGCCGTCTCATCATCATCATCCCGAAGTAATAATATCGATTGGGAGAACGACATCGTCTCGAGACACGACGTGACGGAACTCATCGTTTTTAATCGCATGAAAATGAATATTTCGTGGGCCGAATTAGCTTTGACGGTGAATAAATCGAAAGAATGGACGACGAGCGCGTTGCTTGGACAACATCAGATGAGCAAAGAGGAAGCTGAAAAAGTGGGCACAGTATTAGCTCTCCCCTCAGTCGCAGTCAAGCTGTTACAAACGGTTCCGTATAAAGGGAGTTTACCAACCTCTGTGCCGACAGATCCTTTGATTTATAGGTTTTACGAGTTAGTGAACGTGTACGGGACGACGTTCAAGGAGCTCATTCACGAGGAGTTTGGAGACGGCATCATGTCCGCGATAGATTTTAACATGGACTTATCCAAGACGAAAGGGGATTTGGGGGAAGATAGAGTTTCCATCACCATGAGCGGAAAGTATTTACCGTACAAGAAGTATTAATTATTATTCTACACGCGGTGCACTATTTAGCGGTCTATTGTTGTTGTTGTACATGTTCATTATTATACTATCTTCTTTTACCGAACAAGGCTCCGCTGAGCGCTTTGCCCGGAATCAAAGAATTTTTCACGTGTCGAAACGTCAACGATATTCGCTTCTTTTCGTCGTCGTCGTCTCCCTCTCTTTTACTTCCTAAAATTCTTCCTCCTCCTCCTCCTCCTCTGATGCCGTGTAAATAACAGTCGTAACTTTTGCCGTAAAAAACGAGCAAACTTCGTCTCGGGACGAAAACGTCGAACGGTTTCAACGCGTCTTTGAAATCTTCGTGCGGCGTGAACGAAACAATCTCGTCTCGCGCGAGCGAAACCACGCACACGAAACTGGCATACAAAGGTCCATCCTGATGGCTCGAAATTCCTTCGTTCGGTTGGTACTCGTTCACGAGCACGTGATTGAGTCTCAACACTTGTTGTTGTTGTAAAGAAGAAGAAGAAGAGGAGGAGAGTGAAAATGTCTCCTTGACGCGTTCATCGTTTTCTATTCTAAGGCACAAGTTTTTCAGAAAGTTTGGAAGTCGTTCGCCGATTGTTTTTTGTGCGTTGACGGTTCCCCCGAACGTTTTCACCCGTCGACCGGAGAGGACTTTCCACGACGTTAATAAAGTTCCTTCTTTTCCTTGTTCCTTTTTTCGTTTCTCTTCATATCCTCCTCCTTCTTCTGATTCTTCTTCTCCGTTGGTGTGTACGTTCGAGAGTAAAATTCGTTCCTCTTCTTCCGATTGGATGAAGTTTTCAATCAGACGAATATCTTTTTGCGCGTTCGTTTTTGTCGTCGTCATTTTAGTATTACTCCTTTCTGGCAAGGGTGGTGGTCTTCGTAAACATCGCTCGTTCGTTCGTCGTTTGGTCGTGTGTCTATTGAATGAAGTTTGCGCCGTGAAAAGAAGAATAATAAATGAAGCAATGTTTTACCAAAATGAACGCGTAGCAGAGTACTATTAAAAGTATGCATGACTTAAAGTATGTTTGTTTTAAGAAGATGATTCCTAACGACGAAATCAAGTCAAATCATCCTCGTCGCCTAACAACCCACCACCGGCTGTGATTTTTTTCTTCGCTCTCAGCAACAACGTCGTCTTCCAACTGTCTAAGCGAGAGATATCGTCGAATTGTCCCAAGGCGTTGGCGAACGCGTCTTGGTCTCCGGCTTCGCTCGCGTTGGCCAAATCTTTCAACAACTGTTCTTCTCGAGAATTTGGAAAGGTTGGGTCGATGTCGTTGTATCTTTGGCAGGCGTTTAAAACCCCAACCGGGTCTGCCGCGCACAATCGACAGATTCCCGCGTTTAACAAGTACCCTTTCGCGCTATATTTCAACAAGTTATTCTCCGCCGCGTGTTTCGCGCACTCTTCGAAAGTTTCGACGGCCATGTCGTATCGCTCCAACTGACCGGCGAGCGACGCGACTCTTAATTTACACTGGTTCGCCGTGCTCTCCGTGTTCTCTCCTAAATAGAGATCCGCGGCTGCCGTAAACGCCTCCAAACTCTCCTCTAATTTCTTCTCTTTTTCCAGCATATCGCCGACTTCTTTCAAATGTTTCGCCGCGATCGATAAACGACCAATCTCGCTAAATTTCTTCGCCGCTTTCTTGAACATCTCGATTGATTTCTTCAGATCGCACTTCTTGTAACAGTTACCGCTTTCCACAAAGTTCATCGCGACTTCGTGATTCGATCCGATTTGAGAGTACATTTCCGTCAATTTCTCGTACGTCTCTGCGGCTTCCAACCAGTTTTTTGAGAGTTTAAACTGTATCGCGGCTTTCTCGTATAACTCCGCCGCGTCTTCGTACTTTGAGGACGAGGAGAATAAATTCATGAACCCGCTTTTGTTCAAGCGATTTTCCGCTTGTTTGAGTAAATCCGACATTTATGTGTACTTTTTCTTCTTTTTATGATGCTGATTTTGAGATGTTGTTGATATCTTCTTCTTCTTCTTTTCGTCTTGCTCTCTTCTTCTTCTTCAGTTTGTCTTTGTCTTTGTCTTCTTTGTGTTTGTCTTCTTCTTTCCGCGTCGTAAAACGTAGCTTTTGTGAGTGAAGTTTTTGTTTTGTCGAGAGAGAGAAAAGAAAGCACAGAGAGAAAAGAGAAAAATTCGTCCTTTTTTTGCTTTTCACCAAAACAGCAGCATTTTCATTTTCGAGCTGCAGGGCAAAAAGTAAAACGACGAGAGCCGCACAACAACACAAAAGAAGAAGAAGTCTTAGAAGAATTCATCAAAGAAGAATTCATCAAAGACAAAGAAGATGAAACGGAACAACGGCGGCGCGGGGTTTAGACAGCGATCAGATCAGTTGGTGACCGGGAAACCGCAAGCACCTGTAAAATCTGCTGCTGCTTCTTCTTCTGGGGGAGTTGCGGCAAAGTTAGCGGCGTCGTCTTCTCAGCAACATCATCAGACTACTAATCATTTAACATCATCATCATCGTCACAAAGTAACAACGACGACTCCTCTCAAAAAGGAGGAATGAAAAATAATCAGTCGTGGACGACGAAACACTGGCTCGGCGCGGTCCTCGTACCGGCCGTATTTTTCTTATCCGTGGTTTTAGTCTCAAACTCAAACTACGGGAAATCCGTGGAGGAAGTCACGGCTTTGATGGCAGAAAAAGAGACGTTATCGGCGCAAGATGAAAACGCGAACGAGTTAGACCCGGAAGCGTCGACGGAGGAAATCTCGTCCAGAGTGAACGCACCGACGGAAGAAGAGCAAGCGATGGAGGAAATAAGATCCGCGCGGGAATCGAACGAAATGGAAGACGAACAGTCCGACGTGCCGCACGCGAACAGAGCGAGCGATACGTGCGCGTATTTCGAACAGCAAGCGAGTTTGCAATACTTTTTCAAAAATAGGTGCGATTTCGACGCGGATGCAAAGTTGATCAATCCGGCGGATAAATCGGAAAAGCCAGGAAGAGTGAAGTTGGAGTTTATCGCTTTGGCGAGTTACATGGAAGGGTTCTCGTACATTGAACATAAACGGATTTCGGATAAGAAAGCGGCGGAGACGTTGAAAATTCGAGCCGAGGCGGAAACCGCGGCGAGCTATTCCGAAGGTGAAGTGGACGACGATCAGAGAGATACGGAAGAGCACGTGTTGGAAGCAGCGATTGCGCAATCGCCTCCGCCGCCGATGGGACCGCCGGAGGAGATAGTTGAGGAAGCAGAAGAAGAGGTAGCCGAAGAAGGAGGAGGAGAAGAGGAAGAACAACAACAAGAACTGTCTGCGGAGGAGCAAATTGCCGCAGCGGAGGAGCAATTAGCGTACGAAAAAGAGAAGGAGGAGACACAGATGAAAAAGAAATGGCAATTTTGGAAGAAAGCGGATAAGAAAGTGCCGAGTTCGCGAGCCTCGGACTCGGATTTGCTCGCCATGGAGATGATGGAAAAAGCCGAAGAAGCGGCTGAACAAGAAGAACAAGAAGGAGGAGAATCTCAAGAAGAATCCGAGGAGGAAACGACGATCAACCGCAGAATGCTTTTGAAGAAGAAAGGAAAAGAGCAAAATGCACCGAATCAAGCGACCATCAACCAAGCGGAACCGAACGCCATGGTTGGACCGAAACCGTATAAAGCCATCGTAATTGGACAAAAACAAGCGGCGTTTGGTTTACTCATCGCTAGATCGTTCAAAACGTTACAAATGCCCGCGGTGACAGAAATTTACGAAGGTGAGCCGAAATCTTTTGAACGAGTGGTTGAAATGACGGAACATGAAGCGAAGGAAGCCGGTGCCGGCGATGTTCGAGTCAAGCAAGAAGTCATCGGAAACAAAAACGGCATGCACGAAATTGAACTTTCAAAGTCAAAAGACGACGCGAGAAAAGGATTGACGAACCGCAGAACGATGTCCGTCCCGATGATTACCGGCGACTCGTTGATTGCAAACACGAAGCACGCGGAGAAAACGATCGTTTTACACATGGGCGAAGAGCACGTGGATGAAGTTATCAAAGGTTTCCAAAAGACGTTGAACCACGGAGGACGCATCGGCGGCCCAGTCTCCACCCCTCGCATCGTCTTCTTCCGCGCGAAAAAGTTGAAAGAAGCCTCGGAAGCGTTTAAAGGATTACCGTTTCAAGTGTTCATTGTCGGCAAACCGCGCGATGAAACGTCCTCGTCGGGTCGTCCGTTTTTGATGCGCATTGACGGCGTTCGATACAACGAGCACTTAGATTCGATTAAAGACGACATGACCTATTTAGTTATGGCGTTGCATCACAACGACCCGTACATCGACGTCGCGTTTAGCGAAGGCGCGACAGTGTGCGACGCCAAATGCAACTGTTTCACCTCCTCGACGTTTAGACAAGCCGCGCCGGTATGCTCGGGGCACACCGCGCACTTGGAGTCTTACAAAGACCACACGTGGACGGGACCGAAAAACAAAGCCAAGATTCGTCACGCGCACTTGTTCGGCTCCGACGGCCATGGCGGTCAAATGCGAGTCCAACAAAACGTCGAATCTGCGGTTTTAAATCGATTAGATAACTTTTTGAACAAAGACTTGCCTTCTTTAGAAACTGTCGACAACCGCGACTGGATCTCCGAAGGTATGCAACAAGCGGAAGACGAAGCCAACGGCGTCGGAGAGTTCGCGCCGAAAGTCAAAGGTAAGAAGAAAAAGAAGAAATACGAAGAGGAATTCACGAACGAGTATTTGATGAAAAATCCGTTGCGTTCGTCCGGGTACTCTTGGACCGGTGGAAACGGATTCGCCGGGGCCGGGGGCAGCACCATAGAAAAAGACGTTCGCGAGGTAGATTTCCGTAAGAAAAGTAAGCAAAAGAATTCCAAACATATTAATTAATAATAAAAAGTTCACACGCGTTTTTACGCGGTGTGATGATTATTCATCATCAGCAATGATTTATTCTTGTTAATAGCTGCTTTTTAATGCATAATGATACCACATGTTATATACATTGTCCCTCCTTAATATTGCGCAAACAACAAGAGAGAGAAGAAGAAGAAGCAAAAACCTCAAAATTGATCATTTTTTCGTTTGTTGGTCTCGATCGTGACAAAAATGTCGTCAACATCACTCCTGCGCGTGATCAAAAACGTCGTCTCTTCTTCTTCTCTCAGAACACGCAGAAGCACCAGCAGCAACAAAAGCAACTTATTCAACAGACGAATACAAGCGATGGCATCATCGAACCCAATCGCCACTTTCGACACCACGGAAGGGTCTTTCAAAGCCGAACTGTTCATGGACCAAATGCCACTAACCGCGTCGAATTTCATCGATTTAGCGAATACGGGATTTTACAACGGACTTCACTTTCACAGAGTCATCGACGGATTCATGTTACAGTTTGGGTGTCCAAACTCGAAGAAGAACGGCGCCGCGAACGCAGGCATGGGCGGGCCGCCGCCAAACTCAAAGTTTACAAATCTCGCCACGAAGGAAGAAATAACGAGAGATGCGAGAGAAGGGTGCATCCCGGACGAACTGACGGCGAAGATCTCGAACGAGCCCGGGACTTTGTCGATGGCAAATACCGGCGCCAAAAACTCCGGCGGGAGTCAATTTTTCATCAACACCGTCCACAACGACTTCCTCGATTGGTTCGACAAATCCTCGCCGTCCGCGCACCCGGTGTTCGGTAAAGTCACCGAAGGTATGAACGTCGTGATGAAAATATCCGCGGTGGAGACGCACCCGAACGATTGCCCGAAGAAAGGGGTCATGGTGAACTCGATTACCATCGCGTGACGAGTTTTGGATGAGTTTTAGTTTTAGTAGTTTTAGTAGTATTCGTAGTAGAGTAGTCCGGTTGTACTATATCGTCGATAGACTCTGCTGCTTTTACCTACGTTTTGCTTCATAATAAAATCGTATCTCAACTACTCTAAAATAATTACTTTGCTGCGCTGATGATGACGACGACTCTTACCACTCCTATTGCGACGACGACGACGCGTTTTGGCACTACTTTTAAAACTACCGCGAGAAGATTGACTGTTGCTCGTCGTTTTGAGATGAGAAAAGGAGTAGTCTTTCGTTCAACATCATCATCATCATCGTCACTCAGAAATTATGATGATGATGATGATGATGAAAGAACGCCGAGCACGTCGTACGACGACGACAATTCAAGAAGAAGAACAAAAAGAACAACGAATCAATCAATCCTTCTCTCCTTAGCCACGGCGTTCTCGATGAATTGTTATTATTATTTTTCAGGAGGAGCAGCTCAAATCGGGGACTTCTTTTCTGCTCGAGCTGAATTTTTAGACGACAGCGTAAAATCGGAGGTGACGGATTTACGAGTGAAACAACTCGACGGGGTTGATTTTTATTCCAAGTCGGAACACTCGAACGAAGACTTCTCAAACTTGGATTTACGAGGGACGATTTGGGTGGAAGCCGAGTTACGGAATACGAATTTCTCAAAGTCAGACATGCGAGGAGCGGTGATGACGAGGTCGATAATGCCGAACGCGGACGTGCACGGGTCGGACGTTTCGAACGTGCTGTTCGATTACGTTCTGTTGCGAGGCGCGAACTTTGAAGACGCGGTGGCAGTTGGGGCGAACTTTATTCGGTCGGATATGGGCGAGATGAAAATTAAGAACGCGGATTTTACCGAGGCAGTTATCGATCGGTACCAGGTGTTAGGTTTGTGCGAAACCGCGGAAGGGGTGAATCCGTACACCGGGGTGGATACGAGGATGAGTTTGGGGTGCGATTCTTTCGTCAAGAAGTACGAAGGGAGCGGGCAAGGAGGGAAAATTGAAGTGAAATGCATCGGGAAGTGCGAATAAAAAAACGAAACACGCGCCTTTGCGTAGAAAATTATTCATCTTAGTTTGTACAATTTAATGAACACGTTTGCTTAAAATAATATTACAATGTGACGTGCGCTACGATTTGCGTGAACGAAAAGTGATCACCTCGATCGTTCTTGGATAAGAATTGCGCCACTTTCGCGTCCGCGCATATCTCCTCTAAAGTTAACGAATCATCCATCGCGACGCCGTGTAAGTAACTCTCCAAAATTCTACGATTGTATTCGCCAATCTTTTCGATTCGTAATTGATAGGACTTTGTGGTAACGTTGTACGCGACGCCGAGCCTATGTAGCTCGTCAATGACGTCTTCAGCAGTAGTCATCGATGCGGACGAAGCTGTTGGTGATGAAGGTAACATCGTCGTCGTTGAAGACGCGACAAAGGCGTTTCGATATAAAGCGTGAAATTGAGCGTCAGCGCTCTTCGCCGCGTGCACGGCGATGAAACCTAAACCATTCGTTTTTACAGACATAGCAAACGCTCTCGCCGCAGCTCTTAAGCTTGTACCTTTTTGGATGCGTTCAAAGCCAAACGCATTATACGCGACGTCGTAGGACATCGGTTTCACTTTGAACACGTCCAAGGTGCCGCGATGCAACGCCACTGCGCGGAACGGGGAGTCGATGTCGTTCTCGTTAATCTCCTCTAAAGCGTGTTTTAAGCACACCAAAGAGGTCGATAACAATTCAACGGCCACCACGCGACCGTTCAAGGCGGATTCTTCGTCTTCTTTCTCGTCGGAAGTCATCACTTTCTTCTTCTCCTCCTTCGACAAACCCGTTTCCCTCTCCAAATTCTCCGAGTCCGAAGACGAAAGTTCGTACTCCTCCTCTCCGTCGTTATCATCGCTGTTCATCATCTTCCCACCACTCATTCCTCCTTTCTTCTTCAACTTCTTCGCGGCTAACTTTTCGGCTAACATCATCGAAAACGCTCCAACGCCACAATCGGCGTCTAAACATCTCAACGTCGCGTGCGCGTCCAGCAAAGCGCCAACTTGTGAATCCGCTTTCGCCCTTCGCAAATCGCGAAAGGCTCGAGACCAATCGATAGAGAGCGAGAGTTGTTTCAACTCCTTGTTCAATATTGTGCGGTATCCAAACGTCAAGCGTGTGAAGGTATCGATGGTTAATTCACCTTTTTCCGCCCAAAGTTTATTTTGCAAAACAGTCTCCGGTTCTTCCGCGGGCGAGTCATAGAGAGACGTCGGGCGAGCACCAAAGTGGTCGTCGTCGTCTTCATCGATGGAGGATAATTCCTCTGCTACGTCGTCATCGTCCGCATTCACGTGTTCGCCTTCTCCTCGCTGTTGTTGATGATGATGTTCCAGTCGCTCATCTTCATTTTTTCTACCTTCATCTTCTTCATCCTCTTCACCTTCCATAGTGGTCTCTAATCGCCGAGGCGATCTGTGCGGCGACGCGTTGAATTTTTGGGCGCTGTTGAAGTACGCCGCATCGTTCGCTGCCGTCGGTGTGCGCTGACCAGATCGTATAGGAGAGCCGCCGGTGGTTTTTTTCAGGAACGGTGAGATTGGTGGCGCATTTCTCGGGGTGAAAGTAGCTCCAGTGGCCACATTGTTATCCTTCGACGTTTTCGCTTTGATCGCTTTGCGCAACGCCTCCCTGCGTTCTAAATCGATGTCTCTCGCCGCAACCGCGGAGATTCGTTTCGTTTCCGCGGACGATAGACGTCTGCGTTCAGGCATCCACTCTGCTCTGACTAATGCTCTGTAAGAGATTGTCTTCGCGGCATCTTGCAAGAGAAAACTCAACAGAGCAACGCATATGCAAAACAACGTTTGCTCAAACGTACACGGCGACATTTCGTGAAACGGCCAATGTCTCGTGAGCAAAATGGAGGCAAAAGAAGACGCCATGGTGGCCAGGAATAGGAACCCACCCGGTGCTAACGTCCAAAACGGATCGGGTCCGTCCGAGCGCGCGCATAATACCGAGAATGCATCCGTTAATGCCATTTTCAAGAAAATCATGCACTTGGCTTGCTCGTACGTATCCGGCGCGATGTCCAACGCTTCGAGTAAACCAAAGTTTGCATTTGAGCTGGAGAAGCTTTCGCGCGCTACAAAGCACGTCGTGAATGTGGCAACAAAGCCCATCGCTAGTCCAGATGCCAAGATGCACGGCAAACGCCACGCTTCGGGCGACGCTGATGGTCTCGCAAAATCATAAGCGATTGACAAGACGACGCAATCGTTCACCGAGGCTAACAACGCCAACGCGATGACTGGTAAAGTGAACGTTTTCGGCCACGCCACGTTAGTTTCGTTCGGAAACACTAAGAAGGCGCACAGGACAAACACGGTGAGCAAGTGGCACGTGCAGATGATGCGGTACAAAACGTAAGTCTTCGCGCGTGCAAAAACAGCTCTCGCTTCGACGATTGCAGAAGCGACGTGCGCCAGCGACGGTCTCGACACGACAAAATCAGCAACGCGAACGGCGGCATCCGTGGACGATTGCGAGGCGGCAAACGCGGCGTCGGAAGCCCGCATGGCGGGTAGATCTTCTAAACGATCTCCGAGAACGCCAACGATGACTTTTCTGCTGCTGCCCAAAAACCGCTGGTTGTGGCGACTGTTTTGATGCATCGCCGCTTGCTTGAACCGGCGAATGATGTTCGCTTTCGTTTCCGCGTTGCTGCACTCGAAAAAGCAATCGACTTTACTGATAGGAACTATGGATGTGGTTGTTATTGTCGTCGTGGATGTAGAATGAATCGTGGACGATCGAATACCTCTTTCGGCATCGGAAACGAAATCGCTCCTTTGTTGTTCAGATGTCACTTGCTCCGGCGGTGGTCGACCTTCTAAAACTTCTCGACAATTTCGAACGATACCTTCGTATCGTTTACCCGCGTTCGTATAAAACGATTGCACGCGGGGCGAAACCGATGGTGGTTGTTGTCGATTTTTTTGACTCGCATTTTCAGACCTATTGAGTTCTGAGTCCGTATCTTGATTATCGAGTAAAGATGAAGACGCAAACTCCTCTCCCGCGTTACCAGTTCTCGTCGACGAAAGCACGCGTTTTGGATTGTGCAACTGTTCCGTTCGCACTTTAGCAAACGATTCCGACGCGGAAGTGAATAATTTCACGTCCACGCCTAAAGCTTTCAGCGCGTCTCTGCCGGCGTTGCAATCTTGACGGACGTGACGCGAGAAGGCAAAGATACCTAAGAAGACCCATCCGTTCACGATACTGCCTTGGTTCTGCGCGCTATTTTCGAACACTTCCGCGGTTGTTTGCACGTCATATGCGCATGCAACTGCAACACATCGCAAACCTCGTCGTTCAAACATTCTCTCGCGATTTCGAGCCTCGTCTAACGCTTTAAAGACTTTTTTCGCGTGTTCTTCGTTCCCGGCGCGAGAAATCATAGTTTCTCGACGGACTAAATTATCTATGGATTCTAAGCATCCTTTGGCTACAGCGAACACACCAGAGTTTGAACCATCCATGGCTTCTTCTCTGGAAATCGTTGCTCTCGAGAGTTTGACTACGGAATCGTACGGTTCGTACGTTTTCTGGATGTAGGTTTCTGAGAGCGAACTCAAACCGTCTTCCGCGAGTCGCTCCGCGATGGCGCGATCGACGGAATCGTCGAATATCAAATTCATTTCGTCGTCTGCTACCAGATGTTGCTCAAAGACATTGTTGTTGTTCGATCTCGCTGTGGTTGGGGTTGCTGATTCCATGACTGAAGATGAATTCTTCCACCATCGCGATGCCAATGCCGCGGCAACCAAAACGTCCCTCGGTTGACAACTATCTGCAAACACAATGGGTTCTCCGACAATACGAGTCGCGAACCGATCGACCACGCAGCACGACGTCGAACAGAAGAGCGCTTGCATTGCGGCAACGTCTTGTATTGCACTCAATCGGCTGATACCAAAAGTTCTCGTCGTCGTCGAGCCAACGAAGGATGACAACGGATTGCTACTACTCGATGCTTCTTTGTTCGACTGTTGTCGTTGTTGCATGTTCAGATGTTCTCTGTTTGCTTGCTCATTCAAATAATACTCGGGATAGTAATCGTCGAGTCCTGGGCTGTACCCAGGAGACGCGCGCGCTTTCGCCATTCTCCGAATACCCAACGCAACAGTCGCGTGAACGACAACTCTCACAGCTATTGGCAACGCGCACACGCACAACACGGTTGCAAAGGAGCACGCAAACCAAAATCCTCTACCGGCTACGACTAAAAAGAGCCAAAGTGAAATTGCAGAAGCGAAAGACGCCACGGCCACCCCGGTCATCACGAGATCTAAAGACCGGTCAAACGCAGACCCTCTCGGCGGTGTTGCAACGGTAGTACGCGCCATCGTAGGTACTTGCTGTCGATGGTGATGACTTCGTCGTTGCGTTGAAGCCGACGATCCAAACAGAGCACCAAACGATTTCGAACGAACCATGGATGATTTTCTCGAGCGATTTTGATGACTCGTTGAAGTCATCGAGAAGAAACCTAAAATACCAGCGGCGTTCGCGCGATGTTCTTCTATTTGCATAATCTGCTGCATTTTGCGCGCGATGGCTGTTCGAGGACCGGTTCTGCCTACAATTGCGGCACCGCAACCGGCGTAAATAACACTCCCTCCTAAAACCGGTTCGCCTTCGGAGACGCCGATTAAATCCAGCGAGTCCATTTCGTTATCATCCCCAAAGAGCATGGACAATTCATCACCACGACCCGCACCTCCGCGCGGCGTACCATTCGCCAACAAAGACGAGGATAACGTCGATGACGACGCGGTATTAATGAGATAATTCGAGTTTCGCGTGACGAATAATACGCCCGAGCCTCGATAGACGCAATCGCACGGCACGATTTGACCGACGCGCAATTCGACAATATCACCCGGCACGAGCGATTTCGACGACACGCGCATCTGCTTCCCGTTATCTCGAACTACTGTCGCGTACGCGGGGAACTGTCCGTTTCTCGGCGCGTTTGTCCGCGTCATATTTTCTAAAATTTGTTTCTGCGATTGTTTCGTCGTTGCTTTTGTTGAAGTCGTCGTCAAAGCCGAAGTCGTGACTTCCGTCCCAGCCATCAAAGCGCCGTCGTCTCTGCTTTCGGACCACCCAACGTAACAGTTTGCAAAGAAAACCAAGAACAAGACTAAAACATCAATGATAGAATCGAGTGTTTTCGCTGGATCCATAGCTTGTAAGCATTGTAAGAAAATAGCAAAGAAAATCACCCTCCCAGCTGGCGCGTTGAACTCGCGAAGGGCGTGTTTCACCAACTGACCGTAATCGAATTTCTCTCCAGGAACAGAGTTCGGGCCGAACTTTCGTAACCTGCGAGTGACTTCAAACGGAGATAGACCTGAGTTTACCGAAGTGTCGTAAAAATCAGCCGAGTGCTCTAAAACATCTCTCGCCCGTACCGGCACGAAAGTATCGACTTGAGGTTGATGATTACGATGAGCGTTGGTGCTATCGGCTTTCTTCCTACCCGGAGACGCGTGAGGACCTTTTCTCGTCGGACTCTTCGTTAAAAGCGGCGTCGTCGTCGTATCGTCGTCGTCGTCGTCGGTGTCGGATTCGATTTCTGTGTCTTTATTACTGCTCCTAATCTTGTTGTTATTGTTGTTATTGTTTCTTCTAAAATCTCTTCCTGAACTACTCCTCCCGACGTTTCTAGTACTCGCACCTGAATTCATATTCATACCAAACGGGTTATACCCGGCGCCGCGATTCCTATGTGCCGCGGCGTTTTGCGCGTTCCGTAAAAATTCTGAATCTTCTGAGAAGATCGAGTCGCCTTCTTCGTAATAATCGTCGTTAGTATTATTGTCTCGACTAAACACGTCCTCGGAATTCATCGTCGCCCTATCTTCGTCGTCGTCGTCGAAATCGTCTTCGAAATCGTCCATAACGTTACCAAAAGCATCTCGTCTTGCGCGCCTACTCGTCCTCGTCCTCGCGTTCGTAATTCCATACTCGTTCTCTTCGTCGCTCAAAACTCTCTCTCGATGCCTCGCCGCTGCGTAAAAGTGTTGCCTTCGCAACCACTCCGGATCGATCGAGTTTGGCGTTTCCGGAGCGCCGCCGCCGTCGTTACCACCTCCATCGTCGATTTCATCTCCTTCTTCCTCGGAAAAGAGCGACGACTGGGATAAAGCAGCAGCAGAAGAAGAAGAAGAAGAAGGAGAAGCGTTCCTCCTCGCGAGCAGCAGTTCTTCTTCTTCTTCTCCATCTTCGCTTTTGAAAACGCCTTTCCCGAATCCAAAACCACCAACTCCTTTTTCGCCGGCGGCAGCAGAATCGCTCCTGTTATCGTCGTCGTTTTTGTCTTCGTCGACTTCCTCTCGTCTCCAATTTCTCGTCGTCGTCGTCATCTTCTTCTTCTTCTAAATAAAAAGGAAATTCAAAAACGTAACCGCGCGGCAAAATCACTTCTTCGTTCTCATTTTTTACTTCTTTCTTCTTCTTAAAGCATCATCACACACAGCAGCAGTTTCGGCGGTTGCAGCAGTTCAGAAGTTTAAAAGAATATCACAAAACACTCTCTTTTCTCCTGTTGTTGTTGTTAATGTTGTTCTTTTAAAACTCTCTCTCAATACTACTAATACTACTAAGAATAATTTTAATACTTTGCGCGTTGTAGCTTTTTTTGTGTTGATGAGATGTGAAAAAAGGAGACAAAAAGGAGAAAGAGAAAATTTGGAAACGAAAGCAAAAAATCAATCGAATTTCTTTAGTTTCAGAGAGAAGGAGCCGCAAAAAAAAAAAACATTAACATGTGGAGACGCGCTGCTCCTGCAACAAATCCTTCCGCTGCTGCTTTAACAGCAGCATTTGCAGCGGCGAGACAGATGTTTTTGAGTGGTGGTGATTTGTTTTTTGTGCGGGGTTCAGTCGCGTCGACATCAAAATCATCATCGTTCTCTTCCGTTGCTTTGAATAATGCATCGGAATCATTTTCATCAAAATCATCATCAACCCCGATTGCCATTGCGAGAACGACAACAACAAAATTAACAACGAATAATAAAAGAACGTACGCCTCGCAAGCGAAAGCGGTGGACGCTTTATTCAAACGCCCGTTACCGCACAAAACGCAAGAACAGCTCATTAAATCCGCGCAGAGGTTTGGACCGAAAAGACCCGGGTTGATTGCCGTGAAAGCAGGCATGACGTGCGACTGGGACGAGTGGGGGAAACGACACCCTTTGACGGTTTTATGGATCGACGATAATCAAATCGTCCAGGTGAAAACGGAAGAGAACGAAGGGTACAGCGCGGTTCAAGTTGGAAGCGGGTATAAGAAACCAAAATCGGTGACCAAACCAGAGCTCGGGCACTTTATTAAGGCGCAAGTGCCGATTAAAAGGTTTCTGAGCGAGTTTCGGGTGACGCCGCCGACGATGAAAATGTATAAAGAAGACGAGGAAGATGACGATGATGATGACAACAACAATTTAGATGTAGAAACTGTAGAAATTAAAGGTGCTAGGGAGTATAAAGTCGGAGAGGAGTTAAACGCGAACCATTTCTTTGCTGGACAGTACGTGGACGTGCAAGGGGTCACCTCGGGCAAAGGTTTCGCCGGGCCGATGAAACGGTGGGGTTTCTCCGGGCAACCCGCCTCGCACGGGAACACGAAGAAACACCGCGCGCACGGGTCGATCGGTCAGTGTCAAGATCCGGGGAGAGTCTTTAAAGGGAAGAAAATGGCTGGACAAATGGGCGGGAGAAAACGAACCGTCCAGAACTGTTTCGTGTATAAAATCGATAGCGAACGAAATTTAGTGTACGTGCGAGGCCAAGTCCCGGGGAGGAAAGGATCGATCGTGAAAGTTAGAGACGCTTTGCGCAAGAGAGCGACCGTGGAGGAATTAGAGGCGCAAATAGGACAAATTGGCGTGACGATTGCGCCCAAGAGTAGCAAAGATCCGTACTCCGCGTACAACAAGGACTAATAATAATAAAATTAATAACGAGATTTTTCAATTCAATAACTTTGGCTGGGTTTAATAAGATCAATAATAATACAAAGTCTCCTAATAATCATAACGTTTCTAATACGGTCTCGAAAGATACATTACTCGACACCTTCTTCTTCTTCTTCTTCTTCTTCTTCCGGTTCCCAATTCCCGGCGTTCTTCGCGTCTTCCTGTAACAACGGCTTTAACGTTCCATACGTCACCGTTAACGCGCTCGCCTTGTACGTTAAAAACCCAATCAACGTGACGCCGTAGTTAAAATCAAACGGATGCCCTGGGATGTGATTCCACAACGACTCCGACGCGACTACGACCACGGGAACAATCAACCTCTTCTGAAACAACGCTCGCGAATAAATCGTCGCAATTTTACCTAAAACTGACTCCGGGCCAAACACCAACTTCTTCACGTCCGTCACCGGTTCGTACACCAAATTTCTCGTGTAATCCTCCTCCTTATACCCGTCCCGCTCCTCGTTCACCGTATCCACGTACTCGGATAAGAACTGGAGGTATACATACGAACCAATCACACCTATCGCAGAGCTAAAACTCGACGCGATGCCGTACCCGAGTAAACAATACAAAGTCAATCCCGCGCCGTATTTCAGCGTTAAAGTTTTCAGCTCCGTTTTCAAGAGTTCGTATTCTTTGTCGGATTCGATTTTTTTCTTTGTCGCCGGTCTCGGTTGCGAATATTTCACGTTTTTCATCTTCTCCAACTCGTTTTGTTCCCACGGCATGGAAATTTTGTTACTTTCTTCTGAAGATGATTCTAGTGGTGGTGGTGGTTCGTTCGCGTCGGTGGCGGCGTTTGTTCTTCTTCTTGTTCGTGTTCGTGTTCTTCGTGTTGTTGCGATTGATGATGATTTTGCGCCGGCGGAAAAGAATCGATTCTGATGATGATTTCCTCGTCTTTTACTTTTTAATAAGTTTATTATGCGAGTGCTACGAGTCGCGGAGCTCGCAGCAGCGGAAGCTGAAACGCGAGAGTTGATCGTCGTCGTCGCGTGTTGGTGGTGGTGCATGGTGTGGTCGTCGTCGTCGTCGTCTGAATCGTCGTCGTCTTTAAAGATGTGTGAATTTTTATGAGGATGAAGAAGAAGAAGACAGAGGAAGAGTTTTAAAAGAGGAAAATAATAATGTTCGTTTGATTCGTTCGGAACGTAATGCAAATGTATATGGTACAACAGGACTATTAACGAGCTAATGAACGTTACGCATGTGCCTTTTCAAAGTACTAGAATCACGAAAAGCTTTATCACAAACATCACATTCATACGGTCTCTCGTTCGTGTGAATACGCATGTGAGCTTTCAAAGTACCAGATTCACGAAAACGCTTCTCGCACACATCACACTCGTACGGTTTCTCGTTCGTGTGAATACGCATGTGGGCTTTCAAACTACTAGATTGAGTAAAACGCTTCTCGCACACATCGCATTCGTGCCCCCCTCTCTTTCTCTTCACTCCTTTAGCACTAATAGCAGTTTCTTCTTTCCTCATCTGATTCTGTTCCACAACATCGTCACCACACGGCATGCACGTGAGAATCCTCAGCAATAGCTCTGCGTCGTCTTCTTCTCCCTCTTCTTCTCCCTCTTCTTCTTCTCTGTCATCACCCTTCCTCACCACCACCACCGTCTTTACGTTTTCCGCTCGTTTCGGATGTTTATTCTTTCGTCTGTTGCTGCCCGTCATTTTCAAAAACGAATACTACGCAAAAACAACAACAAGAGAGTAGTAGTAATAAAGTGTGTGAGATTAGTATGTAAAACACTTATTAGTATTGATATGACTCGTAATCAACTCCGCCTGTTGTTGTTGTTCGTTTCCTTCGTCGTAAAAAGAAACGACGAGTCCTTCCTTGACTGATGATTATGATGAGGTCTTCTTTAACCCCGTCCGTTTTTCGAAAAGGGAACTGGAAAATGAGTTTTAAGAAATCAAACCTCACATTTTTAATATTTTTAATAGGAGTATTTTTAGGTGAATTTCTCTCTCTTATTAGAGAGAGTAGTTTTCAGAATAATAAATGTCAACGACGAAAGAACGAAGACCTTCCTCCTCGAGAAGACAAATCAACGCTCCGGCGAGGTTTTCATCAGATTCAGAGGACGATTGGAAAAAGAAGAGCAGTAGTAATAATAATACTACGACTAAAACGACGACTAAAAAGAAGAAAACGATGAGGAAGTCATCAATAAAAAAAAATGCATCATCATCATCATCATCATTCTTCACGAGACATTCGAACGTGTATTTATACGTCCCAAACATAATCGGGTACGCGCGACTGTTATTAGTCTTCGTTTCTTTCTACTACTCTTCTTCTGGTGGAAGAACAAACACAAAAAACCACGCGGGATTTATATCCGTGTTCACGTATTTGCTCTCATTCATTTGCGACGAGTTGGATGGTCGTTTTGCACGAAAATGTAACCAGTGCACGGAATTCGGCGCGGTGCTGGATATGGTCACCGATCGATTGGCGACGACTGGATTGTTGATCATCTTGTCGAATATTTATTCCGAGATGCAATTTGTGTGCATATCTTTGATATTCTTGGATATCTCCTCGCATTGGTTACAAATGCACTCGCAACTGGCCATCGGGAAGAGAGGACACAAAGACATGCGAGAGAGTCGCTTTCGATTGTTGCGCTTGTATTACGCCAATCGAATATTCATGGGAGTGTGTTGCGTGTCCACGGAGGTTTTGTATCTGTGTTTGTTCATGGCTAAGGATAAAGAGTTGAACGCGATACCTGGTCTCGTACCGATATCGAAAGAGATCATCAAGCGCGTTTCCTTCATCGAGACGTTCGATTCGTTCCTCCAAAAAACGCTCGGCGTCGGCTCTTTGCGAACGTTCGCGACGCAATTCATCGTTCTCGCTATTCCTGGATTTTTGTTGAAACAAATCGCCAATATCGCGCAATTGCGGTCCGCAGTCGTTGCCATGTGTGAACACGAGCCTGAATTTGCGGCGAAACGAGAAGAAGCCGGGACTAAGAAGAACTGATGAATGAGCGTTTACTATTATTATAGCCTCTTAGTAGATATTTGTTGTTATTTGAGGAAGACTCTTTTTGCTTCACTTTTCACTTTTCACTTTTCTTTTGCGCTTTTAATCAAAATGTCACCACCATCATCTGCGACGAAGAAGAGAAGAAGAAGAAGATTTGCCATCGTAGACTGCGAGGATGAGGTCGAGTTTTCGTACGTCGCCATCGCGTATTCTCGCCTCCTGTCCTTCTCCTCAAAATCCTCCTCCAATTCGTCTTCCAATCAAGAAGAAGAAGAAGAAGAAATTTGGGAACACCATCGAGTGCCGGAGGGAGAATTACCAGACATGAGCGAGATTGAGACGTACGATGGGATCGTCATAACCGGGTCTCGACATTCCGCCGTGGACGGGGTGAAATCTATGCGATGGATGAAACATTTGAAACAGTTTTTAGAACGCGTGGCACGCTTGAGAAATGAGAAGAAACAACCGAAAATATTCGCGGTGAACTTTGGCGCGCACGTGTTGTGCGAAGCGTTAGGAGGGAAGGTAAGGAGACGTAATAGTATTAATAGTAACGAAGAAGAAGAGTTGGATGTGATTGGGAAATTCACGTGCGAATTTGATACGAGCGCGTGCGAGAAAGCGTTCCCGAAATCGGTTTGGTCGAATACGCGCGCGATAATCGAAGAGAAGGAGAAGCGCAGAATGAAGATGGTATCGAAGCAACGGGACGAGATTTGCGAGTTGCCAGTAGGTGCGGTGATGCTCACGAAGGCGGTCGTTGACGATGACGACGACGATGACGATAACAGTAGTGATGAAGAAAAAGAGAAAGAAGGTCCCGATCCTCCGGAACCGGAATCGGTGTTCCAACCCGTGCCGCACGAATTTTCCAAGTTTATTCCGGAGAGGCAGAAACCAAAAGTAGCGGGAACGAATAGCGAAGACGCTAATGCGCACGAAAAGAAGAAGAAGAAAGAACAAATACGAGCAGCGAAAAAGAAGAAACCTCTGTCGTATTCGAACGAAGCGGTGTGTTGCTGGGCGTGGTCGCCGTCCTTCAGTGATGATAAAGACAACACAAAGTCGAAGGCGAGAGTGTTGGCGTGGCAACACACGCTTTTGCGAGACGAAGAAAAAGAGAAGAAGAAAAATGAATACGACCCGGAATCAGACCCGTCGATTGCGTTTTTATCCTTAGCGAGAGCTTTTCTGAGAAGCAAAAACGTCGACGATGAAAACGACGACGACGAAAGCAGCAGCGTTTCGTACTTAAAGGATTCGAAAACCTCGCTCTCGAAATGTTTACAAGCCGCGAGAGAGACGATCGAGGCGAAGAGTTTAGACCAGTGGAAGAAGAAATCCATCGTGAGAGACGAAAACGGAAACGTCACTGAACACGACGAAAATGAAGTGGTCGTCTTAGATAAAATGGAATCCGTCGCCGAACAGGCGTTCCTAGCCACTGCGAAAGCGGTAAAATCAGAATTGGATTACGCGAGCGAAGAGTTTCGATTGTATTCCTCCTTGAACGAAGTCGCCAAGAACGCGTTCGAGAGATGCACGAAAGAAGTTTTAGACGCTCGAGTCTTCGTGGAAAAAATCGCAGACACGGAAAAGAAAATACACTGCTCGATACTTCCAACCATAGAAGCGTTGGAAAAACAAATCGAATTGTTCGAAACGACCGTCCAGAACGCGGAAAAGAAGTGCGATGAAATCGACGCCAGGATAGCTAAATTAGCCTAAACGCCAAAAAGGAAACGTTTGTTTAATTCGTTTTTCGGTATTTAATACAATGCGACTATTATTAATGGTGGGGGGCTATTCAATGCGTTTATTCTATTCTTCTACATCCATTAATTTAAACACGTCGCTTCTCAGCACAATTTTCTTTCCTGCGAATATTTCCTCCCCTTCGTGTTCGCACTTCTCCTCGCCGTGTCTGAAGAAACAAACACGTCCAGCCTTTGGCGTCACGCTCGCGATTCGACTTCTATAGTCGTCCAAGAAATACGTGTTCCCTCCTTTCAACCCGTTCTCTTCTCCGGCTAAATATAAGAGCATCGTGTGCGTGCTCACTAACTTTTGATGTCGCGCGTTCTTCGTTCGCACGCGCTCGTCGATGTGCGGCCCGAAATGGTGCGATTCCGTGTATTCGTACACTCTGAAATTTTCATTGAGAGAGTGAAAAACCTCTTCTTCTTCTTCTTCTTCGTCGTCGTCGCTGCGAATAAACATAGTCTTCAACCCGATATCCTCCCATAACATTTTCGCTAATTTCTCGTCTGCGAACGACATCCGATTGTTTTTCCTCCTCGCTTCTCCGAATTTCGGTCCTCGGCTCGTGGCCAGTTGATACTCAAAAATCGAACAGATGGACGCGACGATTGAATCGCACTCTTTCTTGCTCAACACGTCGTCTCTGATTAAGATTTCGTGAAACGGATTTTCAATCTTTTCTGTTTTGTGCGACAGGTTCAAATCGTACGGTCGTTTGGTCAGCACAGAACCGATCTTCGAAGAGAGCAGCGTTTGGGAAAACTTCATCTCTCCTTCTTTTTCTTCTTTGTTTTCGTTGTTATTCGTAGTATTGCTCTTTGTCTTCTTCTTCGTATTCTTCATTCATTCGTGTTCTTGTTAGTGTTGTTAAAGTTATAATGCGATTCTCAACCCCTAATTTTGTTGTTTTTGTTCTCGTATTTTGCCACAAAATTGTTTTTACGGATAAGCACCATTTTGTACGGATTTATGACCAATCCTAAAATTTTTTTTCTGCGCAAAAACAACAACAACAACAACAACAACACACATCAATACCTAATACTACTTAAAGAGCATCATCATCATCAAAACGACACACGATCACTACTACTCGCTTTAAACCTGCGCAGTCAGTCAATCGTGGTGGCAGCAGCACACATGGCGGCAACATCAACAATAAAAGAAGATGATCATCAATTACTCAAGAAACAATCGAAACTGGACGAAGAGAAAACTATGTGTTCGAACAAGAATAGGTTCGAGTTAGAATTAGAATTCGTGCAATCGTTGGCGAACCCGCGATATTTACACCATCTGGCGACGACGACTTCGACGACGACTTCATCCAACAACAACAACAACAACAACGAAGATGATGATGATGATGATGATAAAGAACCAATTGATATCCTCAACAGCAAAGAAATGATCGAATACTTATCCTACCTCCAGTACTGGTATCGAGACCCGAGATATTCGAAATACATCTTATACCCGCACTGTTTATACTTTCTGAAACTTTTGCAAACGGATGAGTTTCGGAAAGCGATGCGAAACCCACGAAGGGTAGAGGAAGTGCACGTGGCGCAGTTTACGTTTTGGGCGGAGGATTTGACCGAAAGAGTGAGGAAAGTGATGACGACGACCACCGCCGCCAACGACGACGGTATCGAGGAAAGTAAAAAGAAGTAGAGTGTAGTAATAGTAGTATGTGTGTAATAGCAGAGAGAGAACCTCTATCTAATCCGTGGCGCTCTCATCATAGTTAACGTAACACTTTTCATCGGCCTCATCGAGTGCTTCTGCGAACCTAAACTGTAGGCGTGGATTATCAAACGTATGAAACGCGATATCTACCTTTTTACTCTACTATTTTCGTCACACATTGAGTTCTCAAAAGTAATAACATATAGAGAGTAAACACAACGCCGCGCGATCGATGTCGTCGTCCCTGACCTGCTCCTCATCGTTATCAAAATCATTTTCTTCGGCGGCATTACTGACCCCGCGTCGTCGGGGTCGTCGTCGATGCAACAACAGCGTCGGTGGTGGTGTCGCAGCGAAAACATCCTCCTCGACGGCATCTTCATCGTCAACAAATGATGATGAGACGACGACGACGGGGAAACAACAAGAAGAAGGACGCAACAACAAAAGCAACGAAACCCAAAAAACCGGTCGTCCTAAATCTCCTTTTTATTCGCAAGGGAAACATCAGAGACGACGAGACGACAAAATCATTCAACTGAGGAGAGGAGAGTTTAAGAATAGGGAGGATCCACCTCCGTGGGAGACGACGTGGTCGGTGGAGAGTCGGTTGATGAAAATCGAAGGGAGTTTGTTCGAAGAAGAAGAGGAAAAGGAGGAAAAGGAGGAAGAAATTGCTTCTTGTTTGATAGACATAAAAGGCTACGCGGAACCGAGTGGCCCGCACTCGTTCTTCCTGAAGGCGGAGATCACCGGCCACATACGATGCCACTGCGACGCGTGCGACGGGAAGTTCAACTTACCGGTAAAATCAGGATTCAAACTTTTCCTGGACGAACACGCGACGGCGTTCGGCGATGTCTCCGGAGACCTCGAAATCGTCCCGTTCCCTCGCTCGACGGAACACGTGGATTTAACCTCGGTCGCTCGGAGTTGGATCGAGATGAACTTAAAGGAGGAATTTCTGTGCGACGAGTGCGGAGAGAACGACGGGGTCGTGGAGACGTGGAGTTTAGATTACGACGGCGAGGTCAAGATCACGAAATGATAATGATAATGATGATATGTAATCTAGTCTAGTCTAGTAGTAGTAGTAATAGTATGTGTAAATAGTAGGTAAATAGCAGTTATGTTATTATATTTGTATGAGTCGTATTTTAGTAAAATTCGTCCTCACAACGAAAAGGTATTCCGCCGTCACACAAATTAGAAACAACAAACATGGATAAAATACTGGCCAACGCGATGACCTCCTCGGTTATTCCAGGACAAATTCAATCGGACATGAAACGTAAATTGGACGACATTCGAGACCTGCCGATGAATTCAACCGTAACACTCACGGAGGACGAGTCTCAAGGCGCGAAGATGTTGGAGGCGTTTTCCGTGGACATTTCGCACCAAGAAGTCGAACGAATCCTCATCGAGTTGGAGGAGATTTACAAAACCCAACCGGGAGAGTGGCTCCCTATTCACGGGATTGGATCGATGTTAGCCACGGATTTAGGGTACGAGGACGAAGACGAATTCGAAGACGCGTTGAAAATGACGTTCGAAGAGTTCGTGAATAAACTACCGATGATTGAGTGCAAAGACGTGGAATCGGAATTACAACCCGGTCTCGTTCGCAAGTGCTGGCGGTTAATACCGGAGCTGAAAGCGGAAAACCGGAAACCGAGGTGTTTGAAGCTGGAGTTGAAGGCAAAATCAGATTTGTGGAGGATATTAATGCGAGCGCCTGGGTCGTCGATTGAGATTCCGGAGATTGAGTTTTACGCCGGCGGGGATTTAAAGAGACAAATCGATAGCGTATATAATCACCTGTCGCAGGCGTGTTTTAACTTGGAGTCGCACGTGCAACACATGGCGAGTTGCGCGGCGAACTTGGAGGAGCAACGAGGGATTTTAGAAACGATTGAAAGATTAAGGAGGATGTTAGATTTAGAGGAACCGCGCACGATAGTTATTCGGTGCCCGACTGGGGAGACGGCGTTTAAACCGATGGATGGAATCGAAGTTTTGCCGTTCGACGCGCCAATCGAAGGCACGGTGTTGATGACTGACGACAGACAAGAGTTGGAGAAGAAAGTGCACAGAGAAGAAGGCGAATAGTAAAAGAATAAAGCGAATAAAAATAATGGAACCATCGTCGAATCGATACCATCATCGCGTTGTAAAACACTACTAGTAGGACTACTGAAAATAAGTTTCATCTAAAATGCAAAAACTACGCGCGCGCGTTGTGCGCAAACAAACGCGAATGAATGAATTTTCATGAATCGAACCATTTAAAATCGACTCTCCCACTCGTCGCTTCGTTCAACGCCGATTCCAACTCCTCTATCGTATCAAAATCGACGTTCAGCTCTAACGAAACTCCACCGGTATCTTCGTCCCATTCTTCGTCTTCCACTCGCACCCGCTCTTCGCTCGCGAAACGTTCCACCGTTCGATTGACTCTCTCCACGTCTTTCGATTCCTCGACGTTCGCAAACGCCACGACGACTTTCGCCGCTTTCAACTTTGTTTCGTTTTCTAAATCTAAAGTCTCAAACGCTTGATTTACCGCTCCACCGTAAGCTCGCATCAAACCACCTGGACCTAACTTTGTCCCTCCGTAATATCTCGTCACCATCGCGACGACGTTCTCGAAATCCAGTTTTTCTTTTTTTCCTTGGAGGACATTCAGGATTGGAATTCCGGCTGTTCCCGACGGTTCTCCGTCGTCGCTCGATCGGTTGTTCGCGTCGCCTATTCTCCAAGCGAAACAATTATGCGAGACAGACAAATCCGAGTGGTCTTTTATAAACTTCATGGCTTCGTTAGAGTTGGAAATCGTAGCTATTTTGCACACGAACTTTGACTTCTTCGCGACATAAGTGGATTCGTGATACGGTTTTTTCGTTATCACGCGTATCTTGTTTGTATGATGAGTGGTATCAGATGACGAATTTTCGCAGCGCGACGACGAGCGTTTCAAAACTTGTGTTGTCGTTCTTCTTCTGTGACACTTATTTAGTGCATTATGAGTATTCGGAGATACATAACATCGGCGACAGAGCAACAAAACTCGACTTTGGTATCGCCCCAACATCATTTTCAACATCACCTTCTTCGTTAAAATGACGAAAACAAACTCGAAAATGGCTAAATGAGTGTAGTGTAAAGCGATGATAATAGTTTACTGGTACAACAACAACAACACGTTTCTTTCATTCTTCCTCGTCGCTATCGACCAAAACTCGTTTTCTTCGATCACCAGCCTCCGTGTCCGCCTCCTTGTTCTCGCCGTCGTCGCTCTCGTCGTCCTCGTCGTCGTTATCATCTGGGACGATGAAGTCGTCGTTCTCTTCGAGTTCGTCCTCCGCACCTTCTTCCAAAAACGCCGCGTCCAACTCGGCTTCTCTTCTCGAGCGTTCGTCGTAGTACAACTCGTTCGCCACCCCACGAATACTTCGGTTACCACCCCCGTATCGTCCGTCTCTCCCACCATCCCTCCGCATTACGCCGTCGCCACCATCTGCTCGTGATCGTATATCTTCGCTCATCATTTTCTTCCGTTTTCGTTGCAACTGCGCCTCTTCCCTCGCTCTCTGTTCGAACAATCGATCCGACGCGTCCTTCTCCTTTTCCGGATCGACGTTCGACACGAACCGTATGGTCCCTTTCGCTCTCGCCCCGTGCTTCTTCTCGATCGCGTCTCGTAATCTCTTGTGCGTGTGCGAATCCGTCGTCGCCGGTCGAAACTGCATCCGTTTGCTAATCTTCGCCTTCCCTTCCATCAAACCTTGATGTCTCGCAAAGACGTATTGATTCAAACCTTGCTTACTCGATACCGCGCTTTCCATCACGTTGAAAACCTCCTCTCCTAAGTGTAACGTTCTCGATCCATCCGACCATTCCACAAACTTCGCGTTCGATTTTAACTCATTCGTCCTCTCGTCTCTCGTCCACCTCGCGACGTTCCCTTCTTTCGCTTTTAATCGGGATCGGCCAAATTCATCCACGATAGTTTTGTCCTCTTCTTCTTGGAACGTATTTTCGTCGAATTTCTTCGCGTTCACGTCAAAAATGTTCGTCGCTTTAGAAACGATCGGGTTTAAGTAGATTTCTTTAGAGTCTTCTTCTTTGTCTTTGTCTTCTTCTTCGTCTTCTTCTTCGTTCAAAGCGGCGATCAGATGCATCGGTTCGCCTTTTCTTTCCTCTTTCTCTCCTTCAGTCGCTTCTTCTTTGTCCTCTCCGGCGTATTCATCTAAAACAGAGTTATTCGCTTTATTCTTTTTCACGACGCCTTCGTCTTTCTCTGAAGCCATCATCTCCGCGTCTTCTCTTTCATCTTTGTCTTCTTTGTCTTCATCTTGTTCGTCGTTTTTGTCTAATTTTCGATCGCCGTCGTTTTCGTCTAATTCTTCCCCGGTCGTGGTAATGGTTATGGTCTTCTCTAAAGGCTCGTCGTCCGAGTCGTCCGAGGAATCGCCGAAGATGTTCGCCACTAAAGCGTCCGCCATCTTTAGTTTACGCGTGTGTGTTTACTCTGCTTTACTATTGAATAATAATAATAAGGTAATGCTAATTTGTGGGGAACGGAGACACCGAAGAAAGTCTAAAATACGAGAAGAGAAGAGAAAAACAAAGAACAATAGAACACCAAAGTCTAATGAGACACGATGTGTTTTAAAAGCGTCGTCAAAAGAAGCCATCGTCATATTCTTTTTGATATCACAGACTTTTAGTTACCTATGTGTTTATATTATCAATACTCTAGTATATACTATTCTTTGTTGTCTTCTAAAAGTGTAAACTCGCAGTCGAACCACGCGTCTTTGCCGTGCGTTACTTCGCTTTCGCCTAACAGCGTAAACCCGCCATTCTGATAAAACGGAATCATGTGCTTCTTACACAACAAGCGAACAGATTTCAACTCCGATTGGTTGTCTCGTTTCCTATCGTTATTTCGAGCTTTTAAATACATTAAATACGTTTGCAACAGCTTCCCTCCGACGCCTCGTCTTCGTTTGTTAGACTTCACGCAAACAGAATGCACACATAAAATCGCTCCGTCTGGTTCGTGTTTACTTCCCATGGTTTCCGCAGTTAACGTTTCGTTTTCGTTCACGCACGTCCCGCATACATATCCAATAATTTCATTCTCACTTCCTCCATGTTCCGTGGCGACTAAGAACATCTCTCCTGCGTTTATGCATCTATACCGTAACGTTTCTAAAGATGCTTTTTCATCCTCCGGGTACGAATTCGATTCAATCTCCGAAATTATATCAATGTCTTCCTCTAAGACCGGGCGGTAGGAGACGAAACCGGCCGGGACGCGAGAGTACGGCATAGACTCGGACGATGTTGTTTGTGACCGAGTGTTGTTGTTGTTGTCCATGACTCTGACGTGCAAAAGGCGTTGGTGGTGTGTTCTTTAATAAATTATGATGCGAACTTTTTTTGTTGTTGTCTCTGCAGTTTTTGTTTGTACCAACGAGGAATTTAATTTAAAAAAAAAATAAAAATAAAAAAAAATACGACTGTCAGTCCGGCAAAGAAGACGTTTTGAAGAAAACGTAGTATTATTATCAGTATTTCAACGACGCGGAAGAAGAAGACAACAAGAAGAATAACATCAAAATGCTCGCCTCTAACGGGGGTTCGAACGCGACGCTCAACGGAGATGTGAATAATGGGAGAAAGAAAGGGTTTTTCGCCTCTTCGATTCTTCCGAGACGAAAATCTTTCGACGGTATGAATAAAAAATCATCGAAGGGTGGAGGAAGATCTAGAGCGATTTTCTCTCCTCCTCCTTCCTTTTCTTCCTCTTCTTCTTCTTCTGTCCTGGTGTTCCCAGAGCAAGAAGATGAGGCGTACCCGTACTTATCCAGACGAAGAATCTCAGAGAGCGAAGGAGGAAAGTTTGTGAGACGAAATATTTCTTCTTCGGCTTTGTACGAACACGAGTTGCAGTTGAAAGACGACGGGGTCGTGGAGTACGCGGTGAGAAGGAGGATTGAAACAACGATTGAAACAAGCGGCGGCGGAAAAGACGTGTTAAATGCGGTGTATTCGCGATTACAAGAAGGGATTTTGGGTGGAAGTAACACGATGGACGATTCCATTCGTTCGCGCGAGGCTTCGGCGAAGGAGGTGCGCGAATTCATGTTCGGATCGGACGAAGCCCTCGAGACGAGACGATCAAAAGGCCCCCCTTTATACCAAACTCTCGACCATCATCGCGCAAAAACGTTTCACGTTTGCGAGACAATGTCGCAAAGCGCTTTCGGCAAATCGATCATGAAAACTTTCGTCTCTTCCGATCGATCGACCGGTTCAATCGCCTTTAAAATGATCGAATCGAAAAACTCGAGAGTGTTCGAGGTGTACGAAGGATCCAACGCGATCGAAATAGACTCGGACGGATCAATATATATCGTTGCTCGTGGAAAGGCGAAGATGAAAGGATTGTTGAAGAAATTTGCGCACAAACAAGTTGCCAACGTGTTGGTTTCCAAGATCCGCGCAAACTTGGAGAGAACTCGAGACGCGATCGACGGCGGCGCGAATACCGCGAAGAATAACAATAACGGCGACGCCGCGTTGTTCGCTTAATTTCTCGAGAAAGAGCGACACGAAAGAGAGAGATGACGTCCGTCTGTATATATCACGCAAAACGATCGTTGTATTTACATATATGATATTACTACATATAATTTTTTTTTGTAAGACACGAAACAGAGAGAGAGAAAAGAAAAAAAACACCCCAGAAAAACTGAAGATACACCTACCCCGCGCGCGATATAAAAGAGATACGAACAAAATGCTGAAAGGAATTTTCACTCCACCGCAAGACGAAGAGCACATCGATCGAGACGCTTTGCGAGAGGAAAGTTTGGACACTCAGGAAGGCGATGATGGTTCAGTACCAGTCGTCGTTGAGAGCGAACAGCAACACGAACAACAAAAGAAACGACGAGAAGAGGGGAAAACTTCGATAGAACTTTTCCTCGCACAGAACAAAAGCTTATCCGAGATGAAGGTGGAGAGAGACGGACAGGCAGGGATAATGCTGTGGGTAAACGTTGGCATATTTTGTTTCCTTTTATTTTCGCCGATAATCGCGTTGATTCCAACCATGTCGAACGCGGCGTTCATGGCGATAGAGTTGTCTCTGATAATATTAATTGGGTGGTCAAAAATTGAATACGCGCACCGAGCGACGGTGTGGAACGTGTGTCTAACGAGAGGAATTATCGTTGATTTTCCGAAAACACATAAAGTGACGATGTGGTTGCGTCAACTGCCGATGTTTTTCGCGTACTTTTTCTTGTTTTTACACGCGTTTACGGTGTACTTGACGCTCGATCCAGAGTTGGAAAAAGGCGAGCTCAGCGATATACTTCAAGCAATCTTGTCGATTCTCGCGGTGTTATTCGTTCTTCTCATGACTAAAGAGTTCGTGGTTATTGAAGGCGCGAACTCATTGTTGACGCTGAATATGGTCGTATATTTGTTTCAAGACGAAAATTTGCTTCGTGAGAAAGGTTTTCGCGTCGTCCACATGTCTCGTTTACAGGACTTTGTCAAGGATCGATCGAATAGATTCGGACGCGAGAAGATTGGGCACTTTTCTTGGAACGAGATCCATCGCGATATCGAAAGCAGCGAGACTGAGGAATGTAAACTTCGTGGACTCTCTTTAATATGCGGATCTCGCAGTGCGCGATTTTTCTGGCCGTTCCGAGACTTGGACGCGTAAAAAATTCAAGCGGGTAAAGCGCTTCCTCAAAGATATTGGTTCTCTTTTTAATTACAGATTTACAAAACAAACACGCTCTTTTTAATAATAATAAGACTTCTTTGATTACTTCTTCGCCCCAGCAGCAGCTTCCGCGGCTGCCGCTTTTGCCGCCTCCGCCGCAGCCGCTTCCAATTCTTTCTTCAACTTTGCCAAATCTCGGCAATTGGGCCCAGTCGGCTCGGTGTTCAAGGTCGTCGTCCCGGTTATCGGCTCTGCTTTATTCCTAATCTGACTCCCAACCTTCTCCGGCATTTTCCCCTGCGCTAACGTTTGGACAATCGACACCGCATTTTCCGGCGTCAAATCCTCGTAATAATTATACGTGTATTTCTCCACGCCTCCCGTATAATCCGCCACCGCAATCATCGGCGCGTTTACGCAACATCCCATGCACTCCATCTCCCCCAACGTGAATTTTCCGTCCCTGGTCGTTTCAAATTTCTTCACCCCTAAATGTTCGCTCAACGCCTTCTCGATGTCTCTCGATCCTCGCAACATGCATGGGGTCGTCCCGCACACCATCACGTGGTAACTTCCAACTTTCGACCGGTTAAACATGGAGTAAAACGTCGCCACTTCGTACACGCGAATCGGCGCCACTTCCAACAACTCTGCGATGTGATTCATCACCGGAACGGTTAAATACCCGGCATTTTGTTGTTGCGCGACGTCTAACAAAGGAATCATCGCCGATCGTTTGTAATTCGGCGGATATCTCTTCAAAATAGTCTGCACTTTGGTCTCGTTTTCCTTCGAGAACTCCCACTTCAAAGACGAATTGTTCTCCGCGGAATCTCTGTGGACCATGAGACCGACGGAGTATAATCGCTCGTTGATGACGTGCGAAAACGTTTGATTGTTGTTCGTTTTGCTCGTTTGTTGCTTGAAAATGTTCTTAGTGTTAGTATTACTATTATTATTCCTCTTGTTGTTGTTCATCATCATCCCATTGTTCTTCTTCTTCGAAATAGTAGTAGTAAAAAACAGATCGGAAGACGTCATATAAGAGGCGGAAAAAATCGCCCTTGCGCTGCTCGTGCTACTGCTAAAATATTTTGTTTGAGCAGTCAAGGCGGCGGCAATCCCGCCGTTGTTCGACCCAGTCGTCGCCGTCTTCTTTATCGCTTGTCTGATGAGCATGATGATGATGATGAAGGTTTTAATGACGAAAAGGCAGCAGAGAGAAGAAGAGGTTTTTTTTTCCGATCGCAAAATGGTCATTTTGATACAAACAAGAATAAAAATTACAACAACATGAACGACAGATATCACCATATCAATCAAATCTAAACGTCTCTTTGCGCGATAGAGATGTAATCACCAAAATCCGGGTTCACGTCCGAATACATGGGCAACTTCAAACCTCTCTTCCAAGCCCTCCATCGTAAAAAGACGGTGGTGGAAGCGGCGAGGAGGCATCTTAGGTTGTGCGAGACTCCCGGGAACCAACAGGCGAAGACCGTGTACACGGCGGCGCCGGCGATAGCCGTGGTGCCGTATAACTCCGCGTGTGAGTGTAACACTCGCACCGGTTGGCGTAGGAAAACGTCGCGCACGACGCCACCTCCCGTGCACGTGATCGCGGATAATGCGACCGCGAGGAGAGGGCCTAAGTTTCGGACCAACGCGGCGTTGGCGCCGATGATGCAAAAACCGCCTAAACTTAACGCGTCCAACCAGTTCAACGCAGTTTCCATCGCTTTCGATTCACGAACTTCTTTCGATAAGACTTTCGGCCAGAAGAAAAACGTGAAGAAGGAAGCGACCAAGGCGACGATTAGGTATTCCGGCTCGGCTATCCAAAAGACCGGGTGCGCGCCTTCGATGCCAATCAACGCTCCTCGAATGGTCCCTCCGCCCATGGCGGTCACGCACCCGACGACGACGCACCCGAGCAAGTCCAAACCTCTCTTTCCCGCTGCAATAACTCCGCCGTGCGCGAACACGCCCGTGCCGAACAAATCCACAAACCTCAACCACTCCGCCGCTTGCAGCGTCGATAAAGACTGAAACGTTTTCACCATCAAATTTTCCGTGTTTGGAGGATGCGCGGTGGTATACCCGACGTGCGGGAGCAACGCGTACGCGATGTAGAGTAAACCGGTAAAAAACACGCCCAGCGCGCAAAAATGTTTCAACGCGTGCACATCGAAAAATTTCTGCTCCTGCTTTTCTTCGTCTCCGTATGATTCTTTCGCATCATCATCATCTGTTGTTTTGGCTGCAAAAACGTTGAAATCAGAAGAAGACAAAGAAGAAGAACCTCCTCCTCCTCCTTTTCCCGGACATACTTTTAGACGATAAAGACGGCTTTTAGAAGAACAGCCGCAAAACGCGTCTTCTGTCCGGGGTGTATTCGTCGAAGCAACGACCAGCGCGGCATCATTTGATCTTCTTCTTCTTCTTTTTCTCAGAACAACAACTTTAGATAATCCTCCTCCTCGCACATACCGACGATCACTGTGATGATGACGACGCTCCTCGAAACAACAAGCAGAGCTAATACTACTGTTATTGCTTTTGCTGCTCGACGATGATAGTACTGCGTTTACGAATGGTTGTGAAAGCATTCACGACGTATTAAACGACGTAACGTAAGCGAAGACGGGGGGTGTTTAAGATTAGTGTTAGATAGGATGTGTGACGATTATAATCCTTCTCTCGTCTTTTAACTGTTTTTTGGGCAAAATTCTACCACAAACCCCCTTGCAGAAAGAGGATTCTTAAGAAAATGGCGGCCATTTTAGAGGAAATCTGCTCTGCTCTGCATTTTTGGCTCTTTTGGACATTGGAGGAGGAAATAAAAAACAACTGTCACACAACAAAAAATTTCAAACTCTCTTTCTCTCTTCTTTTCTATATCGCTTCTTTGTTGTGTACAGCACAGAGAGTATTGAAGAAGATGGTCGCGACGACGAGGAGGAGTACTATGAGAAGCAGCAGCGGTAAAAATTCTTCGAAATCTTCTTCTTCGAAAAGTGCATCATGGCAAAACCCGGGTTTGAAAAGAGAATTCCTCTCCGCGTTCTGGATGGCGTTCGGGATGTTGTTCCTCCCGATGCAAAAGAATCTGTTTTTGTTTCTCGCGGAAAAGTTGATTTCGATGGAAACGAAAGAGATGTTGAAGACGCAGTATGCAAACGAAATTATCGTCGCTTTATTGTTCATCAACTTGCAGTTTTATTTCGGACCGATATATGGACGGTTTTCCAGAGGGTCGTGCAATAATCCAACGGTGTATATATTGAGAGGATTCATGGGAGAAATATCGTTCGCGGAGGCGTTTAATGGCGCGATGGTGGTGCTTGTAGCACACATCGTCGCGTTTATGGCATATTTCGTTCTTCACGTGCAATTGGGAGAAGCGATTTTACCAGCCGGGTCGCCGGTTATCGCCGTTGGATCGCAACGCGAAGCCGTAACGAGCGAAGCGGTGGTCGCGTTTCTGAACTTTCTGGCGTTTGATTTCGCGGCAAAGACGATGCCGAAAGGCGTGCAACCGGCGTTTGGCGCTTTGTTTTACTGCATCGTTATCACCGTAGAGAAGTGTAAGTATTCTTGCGGGTACATGAATCCGGCGGTGGTTTTAGCCTCGCACGTCGTGTGGGGGGAAACGATGATGAAGAGTAAGAAAATCTTTTCAATCGAGCGAATACTCGAGGCTGCGCAACACGAAGCGAATAGGCCGTACGTGTACGGCGCAGTGTTGGGGTCATTGATGACTGCAGTTGTAGCTAAAGCGATCGATATGGCTACGTCAGTATCATCATCTGGAGTAGTAAATGGTAGCAAGAAAAGCTCCTCTTCTTCGACGACGACAAAACAGAAGAAGAAGAAGGCTGAAACGACGACGAAAACAAGAAGCGCGAGGGGCGCGGCAAGTTCGCTGAGGAAGCGGAAGTAAATAGATTTTGTCGTTGAATATTATTACGTAAGTATTGTGTTTTACGGAAACTAGTTCTTTTATTGCTACCTCACTCCGGTGACTTATTATTAGCTCGTCTCGCGCTAGCCAAAATCATTTCCGCTCGAAAGATTAGGGAGTCAAACCCACGACGCCGCAGGCCAACCTTTGAAAATAAATGAGTAAAATAGATAAGAGCAAAAAAAATACCAACCTTGCGCCCGCGTTACCGGTCGTGGAACTCGTCTTGCCTTGCGTGCCGATTTCCGAGTTATCCCCTTTACCCAAATCATCTTCCAACTCGTGAATCACGAACGCTCTGCCGACGATGGAGTTTGCCCCGGACAAAGGAATTTGCATATCCTTAATGGTAAACTTGCACCCGCCGGCATCCGCGATGACGTTACCCAAATCCCCGGCGTGTCTGATCGCATCCGTCGGCGCGCCGTGCGTCATCTTGTTCGGGTTAAAGTGCGGACCAGTGGACATGCACCCGTTGGTCGTGTCTCCGAATTCGTGCACGTGCAAACCGTGTTTGCCCGGCGCCAAACCGGTGATGTCGCCGACAACCGTCGTCGCGCCAGACGGGTCATCTTGCGTCAAAGTTAACGTTCCCGCGACGCCAGCCGTACCGGTGAGAACGACGACCGCTTTCTGTTTGTTTGTTTGTTTGTTTCGGATAATATATATATAAATAATAATGTATAAAGTCAGTATTTACTAAGCCGCAGATTCTTCTACTAAATATCGTTCTTTTTTCCCACCATTTTCGTCCGAAGCGCAGCAAAAGAAGAGGCAAAAAGAGAAGAATTTTAGTAGTTATAAAATAGAAAACGTACTTGTTCGGCGTTGACGGCGAACGCGACCGGGGTCTTTCTCGCGGCTTTAGAAACCGTTTTCAACCTGTGTATTGTTGTTGTTAATAATGTTATTATTATATTCGCAGAAGAGAGAGTCGATGTGTGCGGTTAATAGAGTATTCATTTTGAGAAGTAAAACGAGTCCGTTTTAGCTAGGGTAAAAAGCCACGTATACTCGTCGTCATCGTCGTCATCAATACTAATACTAGAAAAACGTACCCTCGTCGGCCAGCGCACGCGCATCGAGAAGAGCACGCGTGTTGTGCTTGGATTTGGCACTGAATAGTTGAAGAAGAACTGATGGCAAACATACTTATTATTAATATGTATTATTCGTGTAGAGTAATGTGCTTTTGATGAAGTGAGTGACGTTTTCTTTATCCAAAACACAGGAGAGTTTTTTCCACATAAATAAAAAGTTAAAAATAACCACATTACTCGTAGTAGTATTAACAAAATGATGAGGATGATGATGCAACAAACGCCTCCTTCTTCTCCTGTTGCTCCTGTTGCTCCTGTTGCTCCTGTTGCTGTTGCTGCTCATGCTGCTGCTGCTCGCAGGAGTAGTCGTTTTATTCCTCGACAAAAACAAAAACAACGACCCCGTCGAGTGACGGCGATTACGAGTAGTAGTAGTTATTCTTCTTCTCATCATCATTCAGTAAAGAAAGATGCAAAAACCATCCGCCGCCGCACTACTGCTGCGACATCATCCAACGACGATTACAACGCGAACAACAACGGAAGTGAAAAAGGAGTAGCGAGAGAGATTGAATTTATGGTGGAAATGCGGTGCAGTAAGTGCGTGGAGAAAGTCGAAAAATCCGTCCTTTCTCTCGAAGGTGTTATTCAAGTCTCCGCGTCACTCGGAACGAATACGGTGCGATTGCTCGCGACGTCTTCGGTGAAAACGGTGGAAGAGAAGATCGCGTCTACGGGATATAAAACGCGTTTAGTTGGTCAGGGGAACGTGGAGTTGTTCAACGAACGACTCGCGGAACGATTAGGTATGGATTTGAGAACGTTGAGGCAGTCCTTAGCCGCCGTCGCGGAGTTTAAAGGAGAGGCGTATCAACACGGGAGTTGTAAAGGCGTCGTGCGGTTCGTGCAAGTGAACGAAGAGACGGCGACGTTTGAGGCGGACGTGTTAGGCTTAGAAAAGGGGGAAAAGTACAAATTGCGAGTGCGGATGTATGGAGATACGACGAGAGGGGTGGAGAGCTGCGGGGAAGTGTATCAAAATACGAACGAAAATGAACGAGAAGAGGAAATATTATTAGGCGAAATGTGCGCCGTGCAAGCCATGGAGGACGGGTCGATTAAAGCGAGTTTACAGCTTCCAAAGAAATTTTTCGTTTGGGATATCATTGGAAGAGCTTTGTGCATCGAAGAGGTGGTCGCCGGGAACGAAGAAGGAGAAGGTTTGCGAGTAGCCGCGGTGCTCGCCAGAAGCGCCGGCGTCGGTGAAAATCTCAAGAAGGTGTGTCAGTGCGACGGGACGGTAATTTGGGAGTCGTCGCCGGATGATTTCACGCCGCAAATCTCAAAATAAGGAGGGTCCCATTTGTTCGAGAATGGAAAGGTTTCGGTAAAGCGCATGTAAATAAATTACTGCGACGGGTCGTGGTCCGGCGTAGAAATATTGTAATTGTATTTTAGCTGTATTAAAAAATATGTCTCTCGCTTTGTACCGGTAAAAAATAATATAAACACGCGCGCTCTCTCTTTCACTTTTTCACGCGACTTGACGTTGCATTTGATGGTGTTGCTGCGGTAGCGACGGTGGCTTCACCGGCGACGACGTCAACGAAGGTAAACTCGTGCCCTTCAACTCCATCTGCGCTTCCGCCCACGACTTGTTCGATTTCGCGAGCGACATGACATTTGACGCTTTTCCGCCGTTCTTATCCTTAGAAAGCGCTGGAAACTCTTCTTCTCTTTTCGAATTACTATCACGATCATCGTTGGAATCGTTTCCGTGATTATGGTGATGATTGTCTCTCCTATACTCTCTCGATGATCGTCGCGGCTTTGGAAACGCCGCAGATGAAATTCTCGCCAGATCGATAGGACGAGGCGAAGGAATGCGAATTGAAGACGAAGATGCACTTGGCGACATAGAAGGCGGAGAAGAGGCCGATTTATGATGCTGAATCATCTGTTGCTGACCTTTTGGTGGTGGCGTTTTAGGAAGTGGCGGTGAAGTAGAAGAAGAAGAAGAAGAGGAAGAAGACTTCACCGCGGCTGCGCACGGGTGGTCGTCTGACGCGGTACTCGCCGTATCGCTCACCACTTCGTTCGTTGCTGCTCCAATGTTCGACGACGATGTTCTTTGCGTTGGTGGTGGTGGTGGATACTGCTGCTGCATCATGACGTCATGGTAGAACTTGTTGTACATCGAAACAACCGCTTCGGAGGTATCCGGAAGCCGAGGCATCGGCGGAGGAAGCGGAGGCGCCATCGAATGATGATGGTGCATTCCAAACGGCATCGGATGCGGCATACTCCCACTATCGGGAATAATCATCGGCACAAAAATGACTCTTTGACCGTCAACCATCTGTGGTGGTGGCATTTGCGGAAGTGGTGGTTGGTAGTGTTGATGATGATGATGGTAGTGCTGTTGTTGATCTGGTGGAGGATTTGACGCGGCGCAGAAAGACTGTTCAATGTCCGAAACGCTTCGCACGACGTACGTATCGTTGCTTTCTTCTTTGTCGTCCGCAACTTTCTGCTGCTGCTCTTCTTCTTCTTCTTCTTCTCGAGCTTCTTCTTCTTTTTCCTCTTTCGTCTCTTCTTCGACTACAACAGTGGGAGCCGGTGCTGTTTCGTTCTTCTTGAGAGTATCGACAAACAGCGCTCGTCTCGTCACCTCTCTCTTCTTCTCGACCGCGGCGGTGACGACTTCTTTCGGCGGTGGCGACTTTGGCAACGGAGGCGATGAAGATAATTCGCTCCTCTGCTGTTGCTGCTGCTTTGCCGCAGGTATCTTCTTCACAGGCGAAATCTTGACTTTCGATAAAACGAGATCTTTCGGAGCGACGATGACAGAAGAAGGGGAAGTCTTGGCGCCGCGCACTTTTTTCACCTCTTGCCAGGCCTCGAGGTTTTCTTCTTCCATGAATTCTTCGGACTCTTGCAAAGCGACTGGAACAACGAGAGTAGGAGTAGGAGTAACCTCTTCTTTTCCTTGTTCTTCTTCTTTTCCTTCTTCTCCTTCTTCTTCTTTCTCGTCGTCGTCTTCTTTATCCGAGACTTCTTCCTTCTTCTCGGAGACCGGCGCCGGCGTATCTTTGCCCGCCTTGTTGCTTTTCTTCTTCTTCTTTTTCGACGACGAGGAGGACGATTGCGCGGCTTTCTTCTTCTTCTTCTCCTCTTCTTCCGTTTCTTCTTCGAACAAGAGCTCCTCGATGAACTTTTCCGTCTTTTGCCTCGAAAACTGGTCAAATTTCCCGCTCAACATTTGTTCCAAGCACGCAGATATCACCGTTTGATGCGCTCTTTCTCTCAAAGCGCTATCGATTTCCATCGCATTCGTCACGCGCATGCGCACAAACATTAATAGTTTCGTCTCGGCTCCGTAATCGATTAACGTATCGTACGGATCGAGGATGTTGTTCAACATGTTTGAAAATTGACGCCTATACGTCTGTTCGAGCGCGGACGAGAAGAGTCGCGCCGCTGACTTTTTGAAGCCGCCGACGACGAGATCTTTGTCGACGAAATCCGAGAGTATCTCGAACGCTTTCTTCAAAACCGATACGGCGCGATACAACACGTGGCGATTGATATCGTCCGCGGCTTTACACGCCTTTTCATTCGATGGAAAATACGCGTTGTCGCACAGTAAAATGAGATCGTCAAAGACCATGGTTTGATCCGCGGACCATTTCGTGGACGCGAGTAACCGGTCGCGGTCGTGCGAGGTCTTCGTACTCAGCGACGGAGAACGGAGAACTTTTTCGAGCGCTTTTTCAAGTTTTGCGGTCGCGTCGCGAAACTCCTCCCCGGCCGGCGTCACGTGCGCAAGATGCCCTTTGATGATCATCTGGTTAAACGTTTGCTCTTGCTCGTACGTCTTGATCTCGCTCTCAAGTTGATCTTCAATCGTGAGCACGTGCTGGTTGTCGTCGTCGTCGATATCGTCGTCGATATCGTTTTTCTCGACGTATTCATCGTCGAGAAGCGCTTCGTCGTCTTCATTGAGGAGAATCGACCACGACGATAACGAGCGGTTCGCGATGCTGTACGTTGGAATCTCTTTCAAAATCGTCGTCGTCGTCGCGTCCGTTGCTTTCATCTTCGAAGGAGCAACAACAGTCGTCGCTTTTTCCGTCGGTACGGGTGCTTTTGACACCGCTTTTGTGTCTTTACGATAGTCTGAAGCAAATTTTGTCATCGCTTCGCAGTCTTTCAAGAATTTCTCTCGCTCGATCAACGCCAGTCGCGCGGAGACGACCATCCCGCGCATGTTAATCCAGATTCGAATGCACTCGAGCACGTTTTCGCGATCGTCACTTTTCTGATTCATATCGTCGTCGCTAGAAAAATCCATCTTCTCGACCAACGAGCGCAACCGATACGTTTCGTACACTTCCTTCTTGAACTCTCTCAAAAATTTGAACACCTTATCGTCTGCGATGGCGCCGTGAATCTTCTTGGATTGGTCCAACTGAAACTTGCCAGAGTTGAAGCGTCTCGTTGCCGCGCAGCTTCCAGAGAGAATGTCGTCGCCGTCGGGGAGGATTTCATCCTTTTTTTCTTGTTTGTCCTCGTCTTTGTCTTCTCCGCCGATTTTCATCTCTCCTTCGTCGTCGTCCTTCTTCTTCTTTATCGCCGCCGCGCTGCTCTTCGTCCCAGCCTTCTTCTTCCCAACGCCACCACTCGAAGTCGTCTTCCCTTTCGCCGCCGCCGTCGTGTTTGCTTGGCTCACCAACTTTTTTTTCGCCTCCAACAAATCTTCTCTTCGCGCTCTCTCCTCGCGTTCGCCAATCTCTCGATTTTGTTCCGATATCTTCAACGTGTTCAACAAAACGGTCCTTTTCGTCGCCGCCGCGTCTTCTTCTTTCGACGACGGTATCGTCAACAACACCGTTCTCGCTCCAGTTGTCTCATCGATCATCTCCTCAAAGTCTTCCAGCTTCAGAAAGTTTTGAAAACGACGACGAGGCTGCTTGAGCTCATTTTCGTTTCCAGTATCGTCATCATCTTCTTCTTCTTCTTCTTCTTCGATAAAAAACCCGCCGCCTCGGTCGCCGCCTCCGAAAAACGCCAGCGCCGCTTCCGTATCTTCCAACAACTCCTTGTTCAGTTTCACTCCTGGATATTCTCTCACCGCGTCCCGGACGAACTGCATGGAAACTTGGAGAGAAATCGTTTTGTTGTCTTCTTCTTCTTCCTTGAGAAGAAAATTGACAAACTCTTCTTTATCCTCTTTGCTCGTCTGCAGACTTTTCAGAGGATCTTTGGAATACAACAAAGAAGAGGAGAAAGAAGAAGAAGATCGAACATTTTTTTTTTCCTGAGAAAGAAATTTTTGTTGTTTTTGTTGACTTTTTTGCTTCTTTTTCTCTCCTTTTTTGGTAGTCTTTTCTTCGTCTTTGTCGCCGTTATAATTAGTATTATTTGTAGTATTAATGTTCTTCTTTGTCTTCTCGAGCGTCGTCGTCGTTCTCCTCGCCGGCATTCTTCTTTCTGATTCTTGTCACGCGCGCGCACGACCCCACGACGCGACGCGAGACCGCGCGATACCACCGTCTCGATCGATGGGATGTGGATGCGATTCTCTTCGGGGAAAGAAAAAAACAAATGAGATGTCGATTCGTTAATCGCCTGTGCGTGCTTTTTTCTCCAAAATGATGAACGCAACTATAACCACAAACAACACGCTCTCTTCTCTCTCTCTTTTCTCTCAAAGCACTCTTTAGTAGTATTGAAGGAACGCAGAACAACAGAGAGGATGTCTCTGCGCGTGATGATGTGTGCGCTCTAAACTGTGCTCGGAGAGATGAGAGGTGCGTGCGCTTAAAATGAAAACGAGAGCAACAGAAAGGGCAGTTTTTTGTTGTGAGGAAACGAGAGAAACTTTGAGGAGCAAAAGAAAAGAGGGAGAGAAATTTTGCTTTTTTTCCTTTGTTTGTTTGTTTTTGGGCAAAGTGATTTTTAGGTGCATTCCCCTAAAAACATCATCACTCATTTTGACGAAACCTTCGCACAATAAGAACAACTCTCTCTCTCTCTCTACTCCAAACAACTCTCTATTATATTCTCTTCTTCACAACGAGTTATTATAGTATTATTATTATTATTCATTTAAAACGCGCTGCTGCTGTGTTAACTCTACTAACCATATATGAATTTACTGAAGCAAGTGGGAGATTTATTCCTGGAGTCTTCTTCGGACGAAGAAGATGGAGAAGATGGAGAGGAGGAGAGGAGAACAACGAAGGAGGAGAACAATGAGAAGAAGAAGAAGAAGAAGAAGGAAAACACATCAACAACAGAAAACAACAAAGATGAAGAAGAAGAAGAGGATGATGATGATGAATTATTAATCGCGGCGCAAAACGCGTTCAACTTCACCAAAGACTACACGAAAAAAGCCATGGAGTTCTCGAAATCGACTTTGCAGAAAACGAAAGAAGAAGTCGCGATATTAGCGAACGAGTTGAAGGAAGATTTCAAAGAGTTGAAGGAGGAAATAAAAGAGGATTTTACGAAAGCGATGGGATCGGACGACGACGACGAGGATTCAGATGAGGATAATTTAGATGATGATGATTCGGAAGGAACGAGACAGAGAAAGAGAGAAGAACGAGAAGAGAAGAAGAAGAAGTTGAAAGAACAAGGGATGTTGTATGATTCGGACGAAGAAGATGAAGACGAGGACTACAGCGACGACGATTTGGTTCTCGTCCAAGAGTCTTTGGAAAAAGCCGGGGAGAAGATCGAACAGTTCGGGAGAAACGCGGCGAAGTTTACCGGGAACTTATTTTCGCAGGTGAAAGAAACGATTAAACAAGCGCAAGTAGAGAGCGACAGGCAGCGGTTGAAGAACGCGCTGGCGAGGAGTGGAGTTGGAGTTGCCTCCTCGTCCTCAAGCAAGAACACGGACAACCCGAACGCCAGAAACGCAAACAGCAAAAACAAAAACAACGGCGCTTCAAAAGAACTCTCCGAAAAAGAAATCAAAGAGCAGGAATTCCTCAAAGGCGTATCCTCCATCCAACGCGATTCTGGCACGTACTGCGAAGCGCCCGAAGACGACGACGTCCTCTTCCAAGAGTTTAATAAAAATTGGACGTTAGAAAACGCTCGAGAAGATATCGACGCCGTTTTAAAAGAAGCGCCGTTCATGCGAGAGTTGAGAGGAAGGATTGTCCCGCTAATCGTCGACGAGGACGACTTTTGGCGAAGGTATTTCTTCGCCGTCCAAACGTTGAGGACAAAAATTTATCCTCCGGCTGCTCCTCCTCCTCCTCCTCCTCCTCCTCTTCCTCCTCTTCCTCCTTCTCCTCCTCCTCTTCCTCCCGTTTCTCCTCCTCCGGCTCCCGCGGCGAAGAAGAAGGAAGAAGACGTATCAAAACCAGCATCGAAAACAACAACAGCAACAACAACAAGCAGTAGCAGCGGTGGCGGTCCCGCTCTTCCGAAACCAAAAGGAGGAGGAGGAGAAAAGAAAGAAAAAGAGAAAGAGAAGAAAACGAAGAGCAGCAGCAACAACAACAACAACGGTGGTGGTGGTGGTGGTGATGATGATGGTAGAAAGAAAGAAAACGTAAAAAAAGTAGCATCATCATCCAAGGTGGCGAAAGAAGAAGAGAAAAAGTCCTCCTCTTCTCAAAAGGATTCGTTTCCGTCGTCGTCACAAAAAACAAAAACTCCTCTTCCGTCTTCACCTGTCGTTCCTACGACTACGACTACGACTACTGTTGATAAGAAAGAAGAATCGGATTCAGACATCGACGAAGACTGGGGAATGGAATAAATATACTAGAGTAGTTATAATAGCATCTTTAAACGACGACCAAAAACAATAATAAACATCATCATGACTTCCTCCTCTTCCTCTCCTTCGAACAAGAACACTTCTACGAAGAGCAACAACAAGCAAAAGAAAAAGCAACGAGTGGAGATTCAAAAAAAAGCATCCTTTGGTAATTCTTCAATCGCGTCGAAGGAGTACAAACCCGGGGACATCATCTTGAGAGAGGCGCCGTTCGCGTTCGGCGAAGGCGAGGAAGATCCGGAGTGCTATTTTTCATTCATACAAAGAGCGATTGGGAAGACGATACAGACGATAAAAAAAACAGATTTACGAGGCAACACTTTCAGGGACGAAAAAATGAGGCAAATGAAACGAACTTTCGCGGATTTAACGGTGATGCGAGAATTAGATTACGATCGAGCAATATTAAGGGACGAGTTGATCGCGAATAAGTTTTATACGAGCATGAGAGGACATTCGATTTTAGACGGCGGATTCGAGGTGGACGATATCGTCGGGATCGTGAATAGGTGCACGTTGAATTCTTTTCGAGTGAAAACGCTGACGAGAAAAGATGTGGTCATGTTGACGCCTCAGGTATATAGGAACATGGATGCGGCGGATTTGGTGGATGCATACATAGAGATTGGGGAGGAGAAGACGCTAGCGGTTGGGGTGTTTATCATGGCGAGCGCGGTGAACCACTCGTGTTTGCCAAACGCGTTTGCAAGTTTTAGCGGAGATGAGGAAGAGGAGAGGAGGTTGGAAACAGAGCAGCAAAGACAACGAGAAGAAGAAAACGACGACGAATTTTCGGCAAGAAGACATGCTGGACCGTCCACCTCTCGGTCGGTGACGAGAAGCGAAACAGCTGAGATTTTCACCACGAGCGAAGAACAGAATAAAATTACAATCAGAGCGTATAAACCAATTCGAAAAGGCGAAGAGATTACGGTCTCGTACGGGCCAATCTTTCATTCGGGCAACATAGACGAACGACGGACAGAATTGAAGCGAACGCATCAATTCATCTGTCGATGTCCGACGTGTCTTTCCGAAGCGGCGCAACTCGGCGCAGATATGGAATCGAAAATGATCGCAGCGAAACAAAAAGAGAAGGTCGTCGGGGATTTAATACAGAACTACGTGGAAAGTGGTAAATACGAAACTCGTGAAGTTCTCGAGGCGCTGTCGAATTTTAAATTAGACATTCGCAGAATGCAAGTATTCGGGAAAGCGTGCTTCGATATCGCTGCGCAGTTAGTCCAAGCCGAGCAGTTTGAGTATGCGTGCGAATACCAAACGTTAGCGTTACACTCGTTGATTTTACGGTGCGAAGGTATCGACGAGGACGATATCAGCATCGCTTGGGAAATTTTGCGATTATTATTCGTCAAACGTTTGGTCAAATATCGAGGAGGAGACCAAGGAACGCAGCAAGATAAACAAGCGCTCAACCCCGCATTGGTCATGAAAGACTCGGATTTAATCACTCGCGGTAAAAGGATATTGAAGAAGTATTACGGAAAGAAGTATCCGTACGAGCTGTTTTTGCAACAGTGCGCTAGAGATCCTTTCGAGATAGAAGAAGTGGCGACAAAATGATGACACAGTAAAAATTGAAGGCATGTTGAAGCGTAAAAATAGACTTATACGAGTAGGGAAACAAACAGCGGTGAAAAAGAAGGAACAGGGACGGCGAGGAAGCTGACGAAGGAAGGCTGGAAGGTCCCATTGACTGAATTAGAATTCCCCAAATGTGTTCGTTGGATTTGTTCGGTATGTAATAATACAACGGGTTTGTGTGCACCAGGACTATATAAATGAGCTAATGTTGAGCGCGCTTGTGCTTTTTCAAATTACTAGTTTGAGTAAAACGCTTCTCGCACACATCGCATTCGTACGGTTTCTCGTTCGTGTGAATACGCATGTGTCTTTGCAAATGACCAAATTGACGAAAAGCTTCATCGCACAGATCACATTCGTACGGTTTCTCTTTCGTGTGAATACGCATGTGTCTGGCCAACTTGAATGGTCTATCAAACATCTTCTCGCACACATCGCACTCGTGTTGCCCTCTCTTTCTCTTCACTCCTTTAGCAATAATAGCAGTTTCTTCTTTCCTCATCTGATGATTCTGTTCCACACCATCGTCACACGGCACGCACATGAGCATCCTCCGCAATTGCTCCACGTCTTTGTCGTCTTCTTCTTCTCTCGCACCACCACTCGTTTTCGTAACCACCACCACCGTCTTTACGTTTTCCGCTCGTTTCGGATGTTTATTCTTTCGTCTGCCCGTCATCGAAAGTATTGTGTTGTATTCTTTTTCTTATTCCGAGGGGGGGGGGAAATGAAGAATTTTCGGACCCAAGTTCCCCAAAACACCAGAAAAGAAACACAAACAAAACGCATTCAACAGTCGCGGTAAAAACAATGTCTTCATCTTCATCATCATCACCATCTCCTCCATCTCTCAAACGATTCCTCTCCGCGCATTACGTCTTCAACGTGATAATCATCCTTTTATACCCTCTTTTTTATATCTGGTGCGTTGAAATGAAAGACGAGGAAACAGTTGAGAAAGTCGTCAATTGGACGAAACAAGCGACGTACATGACTGGATTGACGTTACTGTTGAAACTCCGCCGGTTTGAAACGTTAGATAAATTCGTTGCGGATTGTTTCCTGCACGTGAAGAGTTCTATTTTACTCTTATCGTTCATCATGGACCGGAAAGTGTTTTGGATTTTTGGAAGTCTCTATTACTTCCACTATTTGTTGTGTCAGTTGAGAGAATATTCGGGAGCGAGCAAAGCGGAACATCTGAACGTGGCCTCGTTCGAACGACGCGTGAAAATCGGCGCCACGAAAGGGGAAGAGACGAAAAAATGGTTGGTGATGTTTTACGCGCCATGGCATCCACCTTGTAATCAGTTCGATCCGACGTTCGCGCAGCTGTCTTTGGAGTTTTCCGACGCGGACGATAAAGACAGCGGTTTGACGTTTGCGAAGTTTGATCTCTCGAGATGGCCGGGCGGAGCCATCGATCATGGGATCGATTTGACCGGGAACTCGAAACAGTTACCGACGTTGATTTTGTTCGATAACGGCGGCGAAATTGAGAGGATGCCTAGGTGCACGAAGCAAGGAGTGATTGAAAACAGAGTCGTGTTTAGCAGAGCGAACGTGTGTGAACGTTTTGGCTTGAAAGCGGAACGAAAAGAGTTGAAGAAGAGTAAGTAATTGATTTAGAAGAAGCTAACCATATGATAGTCGCGCATCAGTAAATGAATGAATGTTTTGTATGATGATAATAGTTATAATAAGTATGTTATACAACACTACTATACGTGTTTTTACGTGCTATTTCGTAGTGTTCATCTTCGCGGTGTGTTTTTCTTTTTCACTTCTTTTCTCTCTCTCTCTCTTCATCCCCTTCTTCTATGCATCCGCTGGATTCTTAAACGCCACGTTCCCGGAAATGATAATCCCGACAATCACCCCAAACAAGCCAAGCGCGCTTCCAAAAATCTCAATCACTAAAATCTTCACAAACAAAGCTGGATTTTGCGCGTCGCTCAACGCGCAGCTACTCCCGACCGTCCCTACGCAAATACCGCACACCAGATTCGCCAACCCGACGGTTATACCAGACGCTAATATCGCGTACCCTGAAAACATCGATCGATCCGAATACGACCCATCTGGCATTCTCGGCGCAAATTCCACTTTCGTTTGTAAAATAATCGCCACAATCACCCCGTAAATAGCCACCGCTTCGCAGAAAATAATCGAGATGAGATTCTTGCTCGTGATTCGCGGCGCTTTAATAGCTGCTCCAGCTAACGAGCTCCCGGTGATGAAAATCCCCCACGCGGCGCCAACGACCGATAAACCAATCGCGCACGATATCCCAATCGCGGACCATAAATACGGGTTTATCCGTCTAAAAATCAATCCCAAATATTCCCAATCGATGAGTTTATCGTTGTTGGTGGTTTTCGAGAAACTCAACACGAGCAAAAGATTGGAAATCGTAAACACGCTGCCGATTAGCAGATAGGTTTCGCGGGTTAAAAAACCCGACGTGATGCCTTTCACTAAAACCATGGTGTTGTTATGCGTGTCTTTTTAAAGCTGCACTATTATTACTGCTACTCTTGGTGCTGTCTACTCTTTTTCAAGAGTATAGTATTTATCTCGTTCGTGTGTTGTTGTTGTTGTTGTTGTGATGAGTTTCTTAAGTGGTTGACGTGAAAAAGAAGCGAAGAAGAAGAAGAAGAAAAAACCTTCTCTCTGTCGCCGACAAAAAACTCCTCTTTCTGTCTTTCTCTTCTGTCTGTCTGTTTTTCTTTTTGAAACGAGAAAAAACAGCTGCTTCGCGCAACACAATTTTTCGATAACTATCACGACCAATCCGATGATGCGGTTACAAAGAGCAGCGAGAGAAGGATGGGAAGGCGCGACTGCGGGCGCTTTGGCGAGGAGTGTTGTTGATCTTTTTCCTTCCTTTTTTTATTCCTCGTCGTCGTCGTCGTCGGATGATGATGATGATGAAGATGAAGAAGAAGATACAAAATTGGAAGCCGATGATATGTTTGAAAAAACGACGACGACGACGGTTGAGAAGAACGATGACAAAAAGAGGACGACGAAAAGACAAACGATAAAGATGCGGTTGTTCGCGGAAGATTTTCTCTATTTCTCTTTGGTGAATTTAGCGAGTGCGAATGGGACTTTTACTCCTTTTGCTACGAGAAAAAGTGATTTCGCCACGACCACGGTTGAAGCTTTCAGAAGATACGCAGTCGCGGGGGCGATATCGACGGCTTTGATGCTCCCGTTTGATATCGTAACTTTGCAAATGAAAAGAATAGAAGCGAAGATGAAGAAGAAAGGAAAGGCATCATCTTCAAAGAGTAGTAATAGTAAAAATCGAATGAAGGCGTATGTATCCGCGATGAAAGAAGCGTATAAACGAGACGGCGCGTTGGCGTTCCAACAAGGTTTCTCTCAAAACGTGCCATTAATTGTTTCGCACACGATTAACCTTGCCGCCTTCGATGCCTTGAAAGCGTTGAAGACGAAATACGGGGAGAAAAAGTTGTCGATAATCGAATCGTTCGTGATTGGGTGCTTATCGAAGACTATAGCGACTGGTATTACGTTTCCTTTAGAGCGAACGAGAGCGTTGGTGGAAGCCTCGAAATCTTTTCATCGCGAGGAAGAAGAGAATTCCGTGAGAAGGAACATGGTCGATGGAGAGTATTTAAATAGTAGCGATACCACGAGTAAGGAGAAGAAGAACATGAACAGCAAGAGCAGCTCGAACACCTTAGACGTCGTGCAGCTCGTTTTAGAAAGCCAGGGGATTTGCGGGTTTTATGACGGCGTCATACGTCATGTACAAAAGTCTGTGCACGCCTCGGCTCTTTTCTTCGTGATCCGTGAGCAAATGCGCAATCGTCGATAAGCGTTCGTAGAACTATGATTACTAATGATGTACCAGGTACACTAACTAACTATATACATAAGTACCAGGTACCTGTATAACTAAAAGTCTACTACTATTCCTACTACTCCTACTACTCCTAAACAGTGTTTAAATAAAGTACATACCTAAATTCACATCATGTCTGCTTCGGTGGTTTCGGTTTTCATTCTCTTTGCTTCCCTCTCCAACTCTTCCGCTTCGCTTTCGCTCAAAATTTCTCCCCAGGACGAGGGATGCTCCCTCAAATACTCTCGGACAATGTTCCTCAGCGCGATGTTCGGATGCAGCGATTCCAACGTAATGGAACAATCCGGCTGCAACGGATCCGCAACTTTCTTCTCTCTCCCGTATTTTTCGTGTTGTTGTTTAATATACTGCTCTATCGCTGAACGCTCGTACGAGTTCCCGCTCGGGCTGACCACTGGTTCTCGATACATTTCCAACGACAGAGGACAGCAAAACGCATCCGGCGCTTGCTTCCGCTCGTCTTTTTCCTTCGCCTCGTTAACGCGCTCTCTCAACACTCTCGCGTCGTCCTCGGTTAAGGGCACAAACCCCGGGTGCGATAACTTTGCCTCTAAACTTTCGTACACTTTCCTCCTCTCCTTTGCTTTTTCGCAGTGTTCCATGTATTTCGATTTCGCCAACGACCGCCAAATTAAATCCACTTGCGACTCGTCGTATTCTCTCGCCAGAAACAAACTCTTCTCCAATATCTCTGCTCCTTTTTTATAATTATCTTCGATTTCCTCCGGTAACATGCACACGCAAACGCCTAAATGATACGTCGCTTTCACGTTATCGTGATCTAATTTCAAACACTTCTCCAAATCCTCTTTCGCTTCCTTCCATCTCAATCTCTTCTCGTTCGCCATCGCCCGATTGAGGAACGGAATGTGCCACTTTTGCTCCGATTGAAGAATTGCCTCGGTATACAGTTCGCACGCGGCGGCGTATTTTTGTTTCTGGAACAGCAGATTGCCTTGGTGTTTCGAGTTCTCCGCTTCTTGTACATTTTTAGGTGGACTACTGTAGTTTCGCGATTTTGACGACATTTGTCTTCTCCTTTATTAGTAATCAATCCCCTTTACGAGTATTCAGCATTCAGCAGCAGAAAAGGAGGAACGAGAATTTATGAAGAAGAGGAGGAAACATATGTTTCTAAGTTCGATTGATTTTAGTATGATTATGGTATGATGGTTTGAAAGTGGTATGATTGAATGATTGTGGTGTGATGGTTTGTAAGTTGTGTATGTGAAGGAGTACAACTGAAGAAATTGCAAACAGTTGCAAAGAAGACACACACACTTTTTCTCCTCTTCTTCAAACTCCGAAATACAACACAAAGCCCTCTTAAAGTTTTCGGTTTTTGCAACTTTTTCACCTTCCAACATGACTCGAGAATTTCCTGAAGACCTCTGAAGACCAGGTCATTAAACCTTCAGCCGTGATTAGGTTTGATGTTGTGTACCCTCGTGTATCCCCTGAAGACCCTGAAGAGCAAAAGTGTTCTTTTTTATTCTTTCTTTTATCAATAATATTTAAAATATAAAAAGGTCTTCAGGGTCTTCATCAAAAAGTACGAATAGGCACAAAGTCAGACCAAATCGCGGCTGAAGACCACCCCTACACAATCTTCAGATTTTCAACACAAGTCTTCATGGTCTTCAGGAACGTAGGTGTTTGTTCACTCTTTTTCCAACCTCTAATAAATACGAACTTTACAAAAATATTTTTTTCTCGTCCTAACTTAAAAGAAAGAATGAGCTTTCGAGATGGCATAATTTTTAAAATAGCATCACCTCATACCGAAAAAATATACATAGGGTGTTCGAGTCTCCCACTAAATCGGGCGGTTTCGGGGCTTCGTGCAAGCGCGAAGTTTCGCAAACTCTCGTGTAACATACTTTTCCAGGCGGGCGATATCCAAAGCGAAGTATTGGAAAAGTTCCAGGACATTACCGTTCTCGAAATGCGAAAGAAACTCGGCGCAATACAAACACAATACCTCGAAAAGTGCGTCAATACAAACAGAGCAGGGCGAACGAACGCAGACAGATACAGAGAAACAAAAAGACAACTCGAAATGTACAGGGAAAACAAAGACATGTTCAACAGAAAACA
>JACLAA010002506.1_pt1 | contig 52733 bp, 33 predicted proteins | sample 8027891 | NCBI WGS metagenome assembly JACLAA01 (sample SAMN15724900, study PRJNA655200) | protist metagenome | isolation source: fluorescence activated cell sorting (FACS) single amplified genomes of... | place: Spain: Blaines Bay Microbial Observatory, Mediterranean Sea | collected 2016-01-19 | reverse complement strand
TGCCCGAGGAAGTTGTAAAAATGGAGACGCCTGTAAGTACTCCCACACTTTAATGGCGGAAGGAGACGACGATATGGGAGATATTCCCGTCGAATAAAGTGAGATATATACTGTCGCGCACGTGAGTAGATGTGCTGTACTCGGAAGTTAGAATCAGTTTAATTAAATATTTACCATAACTTCGGTTTCGGCACGCCTCTTCGCGGCGTGCTCGAGACGAATTCGTGTTGCATGTCGCGAACTTCCTCCACGCCTAACAGACTCAAACCGGCGAGACTTAATGTCAGTACCGGTAAACCCTCGTTACCGACGAGAGCACCACCAAACCCGGTTATTAAACTCGTCGCCAACAAAACTTTACTCGCTAACAGTAATCTTTCTTCTAAAATTCCCAATTCATTCAACGCCGCTTTACACGCGCGACAATGTTTCGTGTGGCGATGATATCGCTCTGTTTGTTCCTCCTCGGAAACAGTCGGAGTGGCGTCTACGGCACTTCCATCGAGCCATTCCACATTTCCGTTTTCGGTGAAGTTATCCATCCACGTTCGAAACGCGGAAACGCCTTTATCAGCAACCGTGGGAAGATAATATGCCTTGTTCCATTTTCCTCCACGTTTTTTCATATCCTTTTCTACGCCGTGCATAGCTCGAATATCTTGATTCCCGAGCGTGTACGCCGCGTTCCCAGCACCGTGCTGCAAGCCGGTGAAAATCAAGCGGGCGTCGCCAATGGTGTTGAAATTCTGGATGTACAAATTGAACAAGTTGCGCACGGGCGTCGTGAACAAATTTTCAATCTTGTCCGCCACAGAGACTTTGCGCGTTCCGGCGCCTTGCACCGCGGTGAACTGATACGCTTGAAACTTTGTAAACATCAAAGTACGGTTCGGTTCTGTTGGAGTGTATAAAATGTGCGCGCTCAGATACGGTTTTCCTTTATCGTCGAGGTACTCAGAACGCGACGAGCACGGCGCGGTGAACACACGCGTGGCATCGATGTTTGAATTCGCCGCATTGTATCCGCCGTGTCTCACTTTGAAACCCTCCGTGGTGTCATCATCGAACGATTCGAATTTCGTCATCGGGACAAAATCTGCCATTTCCGAGACGCTTCTTATGTTTGATTCTGCGTCGTACCTCGCGTGCAACCACTCCGCGTGCGATGGGTCGAATTGATTCTCCAAAGCTGGGTTATATCCCACCGGAAGTTCAACCATCCCCCACTCGTTGTCGCCGGCTCCTTGCAATTCGCTAAAGTTCTCCGTCGCGCACTTCTTTACCGAGGCTTCTAAAAACGCATCCGCGCCTGTTTCTGGCCACACCCACAAAACACCCGCGTGCACTTTGCACGGATACTCTGACGCGCAGCTTTTCTTCGAATTACACGCGGTTGCGTTGGCGTTCTCATCGATGGACATCGGAATGTCCACGCACTTGCCGTCCTTGGCAAACTCCCACCCGTGGTATCTGCACACGAGCGCATCTTTATTTGAATCGATGAACCCGAGCGATAACGGCGCTCTTCTGTGTGGGCAGGAATCTTCCAAGCACGACCATCCATTTTTCGTCTTCCAAACTACCATCTCTAAACCGAGAATTTTTATCGCGTTTGGCGCGTCGGTTTCGAGGAAAGATACAGGAGAGGCTGGATACCAGTTCTTTTGCCAGTTAAATTTATCATTAGACGTAGTAGTAACGGTCGAGACGTCGACATCCGTCGCAGTCGCGCTGTTTGTGCTAAATGAAGAAGAAGAATTAACGACGAAGCGTCGATTTCGGCTCTGCTGGTTGTGACGACTATTAGTATAAATCTTTGTTTTCAAAAACACTTTCGTCGATGATGATGATGAAGATGATGTTGCATCGTTGTGAGCGTTAAAGTTCTTGGTGTTGTTGTTGCAAAATCTGCTCGCGGAGAACGGAGACGAAGAAGAAGAAGAAGAACAAAAAGAAGACGTTGAGGACGTTCGAGTAGTAATGCGCGCAGTTGATGATGCGTTGTTTATCGTCGATAACATCGTGTTTGGTTGCGAGAACGCCGCGTTCGTTGTTCTCATCAGACGTGTTTGGGATAGAAGAGAGAGTATCTCTGAATCTCTTCTTCTGTGCAGAAAAATTTTTTGTGACGACATCCTTCGCTTCACTTTCCGAACACGAAGACGAAAAGGGTTGTACATGACGTTTCTCTTTTACTACGTAAAGCTTTGAGTGAGTGCAAACGAATCAATCGATAGTAAAGGAGTAAATAATGGTTGCCCCGGCAGCTGGAGGATTGTTGCTCTTCAAACTCTGGGTGGCGAAGAAAGTAGCCGTGTTAGCCGCGATACGCGCGTTCGGAATCAAACGAGTCTATCGACGGAGCGTGAAGTTTCTGGATTATTTCGTCACGCACGAGAAAACGCACGCAAAGTTGAAGAGCATCGTGCACAAAACAGCGCACACGACCATGCAGTTTGAGGACGCGTTAGCGAAGAAGGCAAGGGAGATGATGGATAACATCGTTAGGACTGGGAGTAGTAGTGGTATTAATAGTCGGACTCCTCCTCCTCCTCCACCTCCTTCCTAAACACCGACCGAAATAGAAAGAGAGAGAGTTTTTGATAGTGCGGCTGCAATAGAAGTAAGATTAGGACTAGTTTATACTGACAAAAAAACACGTGCGCGCGCGAAACAAGAATCCTCGTTCCAGACTTTTTCTCAATCCTCGTCGTCGTCGGAGCTAGAGAGAACAATCGCTATTCCATGATCGACCAAGACGTCGAGCATGCGGGCGCACTTTTTCGAGACGTGCTCGAGTTCAACGCCCCGGTCGTTGGCGTCGTCGTCCTCGTACTTTTCATCCGCGAAGCATTGCACGAGCTCTTGGCTAAAGTCTTCGTCATCGAGCACTATGTAAAATGTGTTCATGTAATCGAAGTTACTCAACGTGCTCGTACTTGTAATCTTCATACATTTCATTTTTTCGAATCCCTTCTCTTCGCTCCCTATTTCGCTATAGTCGGTGACCTCTATTGCGCAAAGCCGGTTCGCAAAAATTTTCAGCGTGGCGCAGCCTTCGGTTTTTAGCACAGGCGTAACAGTTTCGTTAGTGGAAGCATTTTCGGCGTAGGCTAAAAGATTTGAAGCTGTGTTCCCTAATATCAATCCATTCGAGATTTTCGCATCGAACGGAAGTATACGAAGTAGCGGACATTTTCGTTTGGCATCGGCGATAAATTTTGGGGACGCGCAAAAATTCAGGTGCGAATCAAAAGACGCATCACTTGACGATTTGGAATCATTTATCATTTGCCTGTGAACGTCCCTATGAGAGCCGTAAAATTTAATAGCTAGACCAGAGAATATGCATTCGGCAGCCCATCGCGCCGGCGTGATGTGCGCGAGTCGAACATTTATACTTATGGTTACTTCATCTTTTTTACCAGTTTCGCATGCTTCTACTCGATGCCATTCTCCGGGTGAGACTCTGATCATCATTCCCGGCTTTAATCTTTCGCTTTTACTATCACCCTCGGTTGATGGCGATAAATCGTATTTCTTTTCTCGTTTCAAACCATTACAATTAAGAGTATTTCCCCATAGTTCACGCGATCTGTTTCTCTTCTTTTCGTAGGCGTTTCTGGGCGACGTTAAATTCATACCACTCGAAAGTGGGTTCGCTTCTCCTCGCGCCGTTTTCCACTCTTTCTCACCGGTAAGCTGAATCGTATAATTCAAGTTTTCGTCCCAATGCCACTCTGCGAAATCGTTCTCTTTTCCATCCTTCTTCACGTTCTTCGATGCGTAAATTCCCACCTCGATATCGTGCGTGTAGTACTCGACTCGTTCGTGATGTACTACTCGGTTGGATACGAGCATTTGCTTTATGGCTACCGCTCCAGGAGCAAAGCAAAAAGGTTGATTTATGGTAGTTCCATTTTCATGCAGCGCTTCGAGCATATCATCTATTTCCTCTTCGTCCAATTCTTCATTATTTGGATCTCTACACGTGCGTAATAGCGATTTCAAGTCTCCGTTACAAAATCCCAATTCCAAACACGATTGGAGAGCTTCTGGCGAGAGACTCTTGTAAGAGACGCGATTGGCTTCTGCTCTCACGCTCTCGCGAAAGAAATCCTCGAGTTCTTCGAGATAACGCGGTGTTTCGCTCTTTTTCCGCTTTTGTTGTGTTTTTGCGGGCATGTTTTTACGTACTATATCATGATGCTGTTATTGTAAATGAAGAACTCGTTTGTAAAAAAGGAAGGTAAGGTCTCAATGACTCAATGTTTCATCAATCGATAAATTACAAAGCAACTACTTGCCTCTCAAGCGCCTGCGACGCTTCCTGACTCGGAATATTCGAATGCAAAACACCCCCAGAAGTGCACCGATACCACCCATAACCCAGGTTTCATCACGCATGTGATGTTGTTCGCTTCGACGTAACGAGGATGATGACGACGACGACGAAACAACCGCCGGCTGGTCGACGCTCAAACCCCTAATCTTCTCCTCGTCGTTTTGGTTGTTCTGAAGATTCAATCCCGCAAATCTATTACTATTACTGCTAACTCTACTACCACTAGTACTACCATCGTTGCTACTAACACTCATGCTATCAATTTTGTCAGATATCTTACTGGAAAGCAACGACGACCAGGACGATAAAGACGACTTTTTGTACGTCGGCATCCAGCTCGGCGTGGTGTAAGAGGATTTCGCGTCGTGAAAATTTAAAGGCGAGGACGGAGAGCACTTCGTCGTTCCAATATTTCCGGGTTTTCCACCAAGTGTAGCGGAGAATTCTTTGAATGCGACATCCGTTCGTCTCTCTGGAGCGTGCCCAATTCCGGTCATAGCGGTATGCAATTCAGCTCCCGCGGGACAAAGAGGCTCCGGGCACGAATCCTTCTGTTTCTCCGTATCCGACACATACTTTACCGCCGAGAGAAGGAAGTTAAAGCAGTTGGCAACCATGTGACTCGAATCCAAACAATTTGAATCACCGAATACAAAAACACGACCACTACCTACATCCGATAGAGCACAGACTGCGTAGTCTGCTGCTACTCCACGTCGAGGAGGTGTCCGTTGGGTATGCGTAGTCTTCTGTTCCGCAGCCGCGTCTACGGCTTTATCAACCATCGATGCAGAATGCACGAAGGCTCCTTTCGGAGCGCTCATAACGTTGGTACCAGAGGATATTCGTACATTATCTCTTCCGATCCGTGCAATGCCTTCTATGATACGGTCACCGAAACTAAACCCAAAGTCACCGAGCAGATCGTTCAGCGCCGGTACGTTTGCGCCACCGGTAACGGGTGTCCACCACTCGTGCGTATTGTCATCGAAGAAACGCATCGTGTGCATGGTTTTCACGTTATACCATTCACCAAAAACAATCAATCCTAATCCTAAAGTCCGCACATCGTTTGATAACTTCTTGCGCTCTTCCTTTGAGTATTCCTCTTCGGCGTCAACAATCAGTATCGACGCGTAAAGGGTGGCATCAAAACATGTAAAAGGACCAGTCAAAACCTCTAAGAAATATCCGTTATCAAGTAACGAGTCATACATAGCGTGATAATTAGTATGTGGATGATCACCGTGCCAATCCAACACGTCCGATTTGACGTCTAAATTATCCCGCGGTACGTATCCTGGTGGGTATCTGACGTTATGAAACTGGTCCCAGAGGATGCGCTTTTCTCTCGCCGGCGTCGGAATGATCTTGACTATAATCGGCACAACAACGGTAGAAGAGCGTATTTCTGTCTCAAAAATACCGTCATGTCCCATTGCGGGTGGGGATACAACTGTGAACGAAATTGTCCCCGATGCTTTGCCTTGCGACTGCTTGCCACTTTCCTTCACTCTCACGTAAACTGCCAAATAGCCGCTCCACGGCCAAAGTGTCTCTGAAAATGCGAACCGAACGTCCAAATGTTGTCCCAGATCGTGAGACGATGGACTGAACTTAGGTTCTGCGTCTAAAGATCCGCGAACACCCATACCGTTCACGATAGTGGCATTAAAAATAAGTGGCATCATGGAATGATAGATTGGCTGTCTGCAGTGCGGCCAAGCGTACTTACATTCCGTGAGATCAATGTTACCTGGAATCAAAGAGGCTCGAGGGACGTATTCTTTTAATATTTTGGCTGAACTTTCCAAGTTTAATAATCCAGCACCTTGCTCGTACATGGGAATTTCCGGAAGTCGGACTGCGCCTTCAACTAAAGCTTGCTTCATTGACGCTGGGTTTAATTTCAACCATCTTTCTCGTTCTGGAACGACAGAAGCTAATAAAGTTACAGCTCCAGCAACTACAGGTGATGCAACCGACGTGCCCGACAGAGAGCGACAACCACCGGATATTCTACTACCGAATACATCTTGACCAAAGGCGACAATATCTGGTTTCACTCTTCCGTAGCCTTCCGGCAAATCCCACGTGGACATACCTCGAGATGAAAACGGCGCGATACGCCTTTCATAGTTGACACCACCTACTCCAATAACATCCATCATATCCGCAGGATTATTGAGAGTGCCATACAATGGACCATCGTTCCCTATCGCAGAGACCATGATGATACCATTTGCGGTGATTTCGTTTACTTTCTCGACAAACGGTAAATCCAAGTAATCCGGTCCACCGATGGATAAGTTAATCACGTGCATTTCAGTTGCGATGGCGTAATTGAACGCGTCAAGGAACCACGAAGTGTACGATACTTGATCATTTGTAAACACTCGGAACGTGTGAATATCAGCTTCGGGGGCAAAACCGGAACATTGTGGAAATGTCGAAGCAATCACTCCCGCAACAAATGTGCCGTGGCCAAGTCCATCGGCGAGTGTATTTTCGTGCGTCCAGTTTGATCGATCTTTCACTCGGCCTTTGAAGTGCGAGTGTTCAGAGTCCACGCCCGTGTCAAAAATACCCACCTTGACGCGCTGCCCCTTGAATCCTTGTCTCCACAACGACTCCGCGTTGAAAGCGCTTGAAATCGGTTGACCTCTGCCATTTCGAGCATGTAGCCGATTTCTCAAACGTCGACCTTTTCTTCTAAACGTGCTGCTATGTATGTTATCTTCTTCAACGCCGTCGTCGTTGTCGTCGTCGTCGTCGTCATCGCCGTGGGTTCCTTCATCACTATCACTACTTCTATCACTGCTTGTGCTTTCTTTTGACTTTGGAAAACGCGTCAAACGAGCGTCGACAAAGAAATCCTTCACGCCGAGTGTACGCGCGAGCGGTTCCGCTAGCGAAGCTATAAGCGCCGCCTCGTTCCTGGAAGTGACGAGTGCAAAATCTGTGGGAAATGCTTCCGCTCTATTCTTACGATCTAATATCGTGTGCTCAACTGGCCTAACGTTACTCGTGAGCGTATCGTCAATCTCATCATCCGCAAGAGTGACTGAGGATCCACTCTTCTTTCCTAGTATTCGTTCGAGCGTTTTCTTGTGCTCATTTTGCATCTTGTACGACGTAAACCGAACGATGTATTTCTTGGCTGACGACTTTACGAAGCGCGCTTCTTCCTCGGATAAAACTGCACCGCTTGTTTCGATATCTGGTGCTGCACGTTGAATTGCTTCTACGCCGGGTGTTTCTGCTTCAGCGTATTCTCCACCATCCAGGCTTTTACTCAACGACGTTCTTCCCACCGAACAAACCTCCTCATCGCCAGCGAGAAAGCTAGGAAGAAGAAGTTCACGCCCTCGCGCGGAAAAGCCGGAAAAGGTATGCGCTGATACTGCGACCGTGATCAGAACAAACGCAAAAGACGCGCTCGTCCGTACACTGGCAATTCCACGCATAGTATTCCTCTTCAGTAGAAGTTGGAATATAGACACTCGTTATGATATATATGAAGAAGAGGATTTGGAAAAAGTTGTGGAAAATACTCAAAAAGAATCTCAAAAGACGGGAAGAAACAGACGAGTTTTACTCTCGAGCACGGAATGATGGAAGACTACATCCTCCACAACCTAACACGCGTGTACTTTGTATTCGCGCTCGTATTGTTGCTGTTGAAGCAGTTTTGCAGCCGCATCTTTATTTCTCCACGCGAGTCGTGCAGCCGCGTGTTCGCGCTCTGAAAACTTTCGCTCGTACTGTCGTTTGGCTTCACTGAGCGCGCGATACTCATCCTTCGTTTGTCGATCTAAAATTGACGCGCGGTCGCGTCTCGCCTTTTCGCGTGCCGAGAACTCCTTAACGACGCGTTGCAATCTGTCTTCGTGTATTGAGTTTTCAACGTGTAATCGACGAAGTATGGTTTCGTTTTCTTCCAGATCACTCTCCAATTTTTCGCGTTCGTTTTCGACGGAAGCGCGTTCGCGTTCTCGCGCATCGTCAATTTCCTCTTCACGAGTAGCGAGTAGCGCGATCGCTTCTTGAATTTTAATTGCTTCTGTTTGTGCGATTTCACCGTATATCCTCGCGAGTGTCGCGGTGTTTCGCTTCAACATTTTGTTTAAACACTCGTCCCTCAAAAACTGTTCAAACGCTTGTTTAGTTTCGGTAGCTTCTTTCTCTAACTCGTGCACTTGTTGCTCTGTTTTTCGTCGAATTTCTTCAATCGCGTTTTTGTGATGTGACACGACCTCGACATAATTTGTATCTGCTAAGCGTAGAATGTGCGATAGCCGTTTGTTTATTTCGAGTTTGTTTGCGACGCTTTCTTTCATTTGCGCCTTTTTCATCGCTCGCGCGCTCTTTTTCTCCTCTTTCTTCTTTGGACGGTTCTTTCGAGCGGCTGCAGAGGATATCCATTCTTTCTCGTCGGCAATTTTTGGTTCTTCTTCTATAACCTTAGCAACATCATTTTCTTCGCTATCATCGTTCTTCACTTTTCCTTTATCACATTCACATTCACTTTCACTTTCGCTCTCGCTTTCGCTTTCGCTTTCGCTTTCGTCGTCCTCGTCGTTTGAAGGGGCCGTACTATTACTTTCCGGGAACGTCTTCGAAAATTTACTCGTCTCACTACCGTCACTACATCTTCCCATTTCTTTCCCCACATCGTCGAGCATTTCAAAATACCAACTCACCTTTGCGTCTTCTGCGATATCTATGCGCACTTCGTGTCGCAGCCTCGCGTGCGTTTCTGCTCGCTCTGCTTCATTTTTTATGCTCTCGGTCAAAACCTCTCGTCTTTCTTCTTCTTCTTTTTTCACCTTCTCTGTGCTCTTTTCCAACAACGCGTCCATCTTTCGCCGCGCGAGATTGAGAACGCATTCCACGGTCTCAAAGAGCGCTTCGCTGCTCTCGTCGTCGTGTGCTCCTTCGTTGTCTTCTTTGTCGTCGCCGTCTTTTTGAGAAGAGAAAGGAACAAAGACAAGGTCAGATCTAAAGATACCTAAAAATATCTACTTAAAAAGGAAACGAGAGAGAGAGAGAGAAAAAAGCGACACCGTTTACCTTCTTCTTCTACCTTCTTTGAATTCTTCTTCTCGCACGACAAAGAACCCGCTTCCGATTTCTTGGACGACGTAACCACTTTTGCGTTCTTCTTTCTCGCGCGTTCTCTTCGCGCGCGAATTCTCTTCGCGCGCGCGACGGACGCGGCGGCGTCCAGCATAAATATTTTTAGATTTTTATTTTTAGTCGTCGTTTGCGCTTTTGAGGGAAGTCGTTAAATATATTTTTGTGAAGTTGAACACCGGAAGTTGAACACCACTCCTACGGACTCCTACTCTTGTTCGCGCGCTTGTATCGTTCTGAGTGCGAGCAAAAAGCGAAGAGAGATAGAGAATCAGCCCAAAAAATGTCGATAAACTTTTCGAAACTTCTCGCCCAAGAGATTGAAAAGAAGAAGAAGATGAAAACACCACCTTCATCAAAAACAACAAGAACAAACGAAAACGACAACGATGAAGAAAAGATGAGAAAAAAAGCGGACGAATTGATGAGCGACGAAGTCTTCTTTGCGCAGTTTTTTACCCGGAAACCGATCGAAGATTGGGATACATATCGAGTGCATAGGAGAGATAAACCGGATGAATTCATTCCTGGTTTGTTTTACGTGCCAGAGTTTATACACGAAGAGGAAGAGAGAAGGATAAATCGAGCGATACGGACACAAAAAGAAGCGAAATGGGTGGAGAGCAAAGGGAAAAGGAAAATATTGAACGTACCGGCAGCACCGAACAACGAGAATACGCCTTTATGGATCAACGCGTTAAAGAAAGCCCTGCGAGAAACGACGGCCATGGATGGTCAAAATGAGGCGAATCACGTCTTAATAAATGAATACAACGCGCCCGCCGGTATCGATCCACACTTTGACGGCATCGTGTACAACCCACACGTAGTTATAGTTACGACGACGGGAAGAGCTTTGATGGATTTTTGGCCAAAGGAATCAGCAGACGAGCAAAAAGAGCAAGAACCAGTCGCGCAAATACTTCTACAACCGCGATCTCTTTTGATATATAGAGATGAATTCAACGATACGAACGGAGCCTATTTTTTACGTCACGGAATACGCCACTCGAGCAGCGACGACGCTTCTAAAGCACATCCGCCATCCGTGGCTACAATTATAGAAAAAGGAGAAGAGAACGTTGCAAACTTGAACAGAAGCGCGTTGCGACATTCAATCGTATTCGTGAAGAAGAATATGGGCGCTTAGTTCAAATATATAGAACCTTGTAAAAACATAAATTTTTATGAAAATAGAATCGCGCGCGCGCGCGAAACCAGAGAAGAAGAAACAAAGAAGAAAGAAACGAATTTATATATATTAGTACACGATTTTTATTAACAACTCATCCTCTGTTACGGAGGACTCCAGGCACCGTATTTCTTCCAATCCTTGATCCCTTTTTTGTTGAAGAAGTGACCTTTCGGGTAGTATCGAGGTTCGTTGGATGCCACCGCGCCGAACTGTTTCGAAAGTTTCACGTGAATAGCCGGTATCTCGTACTTGATTTCCTGCGTCAAATCAGGTTCATCGGAGATGTAATGTAACCACTGATGCCACTCTCTCGGCACGTTCGCTGGATTATAATCGTCCAAATCTTTGTATTTCACCCACCTCGATCGTCCTTGTTGATATTTCGTATTCTCGTAATATTCGTTCCCGTGCTGATCGGTCCCGACTAGTCTACCTTTCCTCGAATTTAACTGCCACACGGAACCGTCCAAAATAGAGGTTCTGTTGTTTTTTATCATCACGCAAGTGAGTGATACGATGGAAGAAGAAGAAGAAAACGTCGCGTGTTAGTTCTTTGTTTTGTTGTTGTTGTTGCTCGCATCATAAAATCTAATCGCGAGACGACTGGAAAGAGAAAGAGACCCCGTCCGGGGTGACTAAACGATGATAATACTATACGACAAATATATAAAAAAATAAGAAGAATAGAAACACGCACAAAGTCGAGTAATTGCTCTCTCGCGCAGACGACGACGATAAAGACGACAGTGGCAAAGACGCTTTACTCGTCGTCGTCGCTCTTCTCGCCGCCAGTCGTAACGTAGACGCGAGCATTTTTAGTGTGGTTGGCGACTCTTTCTTCTTTCGATTTTCCCGTTTTTTTTCTTTTTCGCAAAAGAGAAAATTTTCGCCCTTTCGAAAAATTCTTTTTTTGCAGAAGATTAATTCTCCTTACTCTTCACTTACTCATCACTTACTCATCACTGTCGAAGAACAACAGAAGAAAGTTTTAAAACACACACAAACAAACAAGAGACTCGATACTCGCGCGTTTCCTTCTTTCTCGTCGCAGTAAGAATTTGAGAATTCATTACACACAAAACGTATAAACTCATCAAAATCCTCAGAAAGTGATTATTTGTGTGAGCCAAGACACACACAAAAAGGAGAGGAGGATCATCAGAAAAGAGAACTTGAGGAGATACATGATGACGATGATGATGCGACAGAAAACAAGGTCTTCGTCGAGAAGATTTCTTGTCGTTCTTCTCGCCGTGTGCTTATCGTTCGTCTTGATTCAATCGACGACGAACGTGAATGGAGGATTCACACAAGTAGCAGCGCAAGAAGAGGACGATGGAGATGACGATGGAGGAGAAATTAGCAACAACAACAACGAGGAGGAAGAGGAGGGAGAAATAGACACGAAATCAACCGTAGAGGAGGAAAATTTGAACGACCCGGGGTCATTCGGCGAACTTCCCGCGTACGGTGAAAACGACTCGTTCGGGAGACGCACGGGGAGTCGATGGACTGGGGCCGGAGCCGCCATGTTGTGGGACGTTGGAGAAACGTTCGAAAAGGCGTGGGATGCCGGGTACAAGAAGATTTCCACGCACGCGGCGCCTAGACTGTCCGCCGCCCACGACTGGTCTCATAAATACATTCATGAAAACATTCGCGATTACGTCCCGAAGGAGTACTCGCCGTTTGTTGCCGCCGTGATTACGTATTCGTTACCGTTGTTGCCGGTGTGCGTGGTGATTTTCATTTTGAATAGATTGACGGCAATGTTGAGTTTGCAGAAAGTGTTGTTAGTTGTGAACGCTTACAACGCGACGTATTGCTTCATCTTGTGGTTCATCAACGCGCTCACTGGAAACGAGCCGATGGCGAGTTTACAAGCGTCCAACGAAGCCGATTACATCATCTTACAGTTTTTGAAGTGCGTGTCGTACGCGGTATATTTGTTCTTGCAATTGTTTCACATCGCCATTTTGTCCGGAACAAAAGCGGAAACGATGAAAACGGTGGCGATTGGCAACTTCTTCTTATCCGTCTGCATTGGATTTCACTACTTTATCAAAGTTTGGTCTCCAGCGATGCACGGACACCCACCGGCGACGAGCCAAATCACGTACATTTTGTACACGATGATGTTCGGGACGATGGCGTATTCGAGTTACTTGCGAGATCCTCAAGAAAGAGCGCAAGCTGCTTCGGTATCGACCATGTTTGGCGTGGATAAACAGTTTTAACGAAGAGTCCAGTAAAAATGGTTGGATTATTGATTGAACTTGTTGGATTTCTTGATTGAAATTAAAAATCTCATTACTAAAATATTATTACACACAAGACAAGACCCCCTTCTTCTTCTTTTGGTTTTCAACTTTTTTTCAAGCAAAGCAGCGTTTCTTCATTCCTTATTCATTTTAAACGAGGACGACGACGACGACGGCGCAATTAAGAGCGAGGAGCGAGAGCGTTTTTAGAAGAGAGAAGAGAGAAGAAGAAAGATGGACACGATCCGATCGACCATTCCTCAAGTGAATGATCTCGAGGAGTATTTAACGAGCACTGGCTTCGCGAAAAAAGATGTGAAAAACTGCGCCTTGTTTTTACAAATGATCGAAGAACATAAATTGAGACGGAGCGCGTCTACGTTCAGAGCTGGAGAGATTGTGTTGGAACACACGAACGAAAAGCTACGCAAACGATCGTTTCTGACGAAAATTCTCTTCGGTTCCAGTCCTTCGACGGTGAACAAACACTTGATTTTGTTGGAGCAAACGTTTATTGCTTCGTTGGATACTTCGAGTACGAACTTGAAACGAGCGTTGGAGCTATTCAACGAGTTAAAAGCGATTGTCGAAGAGACGTTGGGGCAGAAGAATTCGCAACGATTAAAACGCTTAGAGGGTATGTTGTTAGAAGCGTCCGGAGAATTCGACAAAGCGATGGAACACTACGATGCGATATTGGAAGATCAACCGACGGAGCAAAGAGTGATGAAGAGAAGAATAGCAGTTTTTGAATCTCAAAACGATACGAAGAAGTGTTTAGAAGCGTTGAACAAGTATTTGGACGTGTTCATGGACGACGTTGAAGCGTGGGAACACGCTGGAAAGATTTACGCGAAGCTGTTCATGCACGAACAGGCTATCTTTTGTTTCGAGGAATGCATATGCTCGGCGCCGAGTAATTATCACCATCACAGGCGCGTCGCGGAGCAGTTATACGCTTTAGGTGGGTTTGATAACTTACGTCGAGCGAGCATGTATTACGCGGCAGCTATTGATATGTCCACTGGTGCAGATGTGAGGGCGTTGTATGGGTGCATATTGACCCGAAATACGTTGGTGAAGAATCACGCCGGTAGTAGTAACGATAGTAGCAATAGTAACGGTAAGAATAGTATAGAAGCGGTGGAGAATTTGGCCGCCGCGGCGGCTGAACGATTGGAGCAAATGTACGCCATCAAACAGGAAGAGTTACTAGGTATTGTTAGACAAACGGTGAAAGTGAAAGAGGCGAAGAAATGATAAGATTTTTTTAAATATATACCAGTACCAAAACGAGCCGTCGGTAAAAATAGTATCGCGATTTGTGTGTATTTTGCTGATTAAAACTCTTCTTTTTCTATTCTCTCTCTGTTCTTCTTCTTCTTCTTCTCTTGTTCTCTTCTCGTATTCTTCTTCTTATTAGTTGTTATCTTTATTACGTGTTTCTTTCGAGTGGCTGTAACGCGGGCGTCAAGTAGTTGCCCGAGTTCTTTGACGCAACTTGCGTGACGAGCTCGTAGTCGCCCTCGGAGCCTTTATCGTACGCGACGTCAAACGTTCGGTTTCTCGCCTCAGAATCGTGAAGCGACTTCACGCAAACGTCCGCAACATCCGCGCACGAAATAGTTTGCGTCAATCGTTCGCCTTGGTCAAAGACCAACGCCTTACCTCCACTCGGTTCTTCGCTCAACACCGCGGGTCTCACGATGGCGTATTGCAATCCCGATCTTCTCAACGCGCATTCACCGTCTTTCTTGTGCTTCACAACGCGTTGCTTCTCTTCCCCTGGTTCCATGCCTGCGCCAAAGCACGACAGTAGAACGATATCCGCCTCTTCACCTCTCGGGTTCGCTTTGAGATATTCCAAAACTAAGGAAAACTGGTTGGTCGCGCCGGCCAAATCATCTTCCAACGTCTGGTTCGTTTTCGCGTTCACTTTCGCTCGGAACTGAACGCCGATTTTCGCAATCTTTGAAACGTCGAGTTGCGGGACGTCCGCGGACGAGTTCATCGTCGTGTCGTCGACATCTTCTGAAACGAATCGAGACCACGGAATGGATTGCGTTTTCCATCCCAACTTTGTGCGCATGGAAGCGCGGAACAAGTTCCCATCCGTATCGATGACGCAAAGCGAATACTTCTTCGCGTCGCACTTGTATCGAATGGTTAAACCCTCGCAGGAGGACAAATCGATCGCCTTATTCGAACTCTCTGCGTGAAGAATTTTCACATCCGGCGAGATGAGCGTCGCAACGCCGGTTCTCGGCGTCACGAACCCGGACCAACTGGCAAACTTCCAGTTCTCCTCGGACGGTTCAAATTTCACTTTTTGTACAGTTCTTCGAGTCGCTTCCGATTTGGCCGCAGACGTGGACGATTCGCCGCTGCTGGCAGTTCTCCAGCCACCTCCAGCTGCATCGCTTGCGCTTTGGCTGAACTCAGTCGACCATTGTCTCTCACCTTCGAAGTTTTGTGCCCATTTGAAATCCGTCAACATCTTCTTCGACTTGACGGATTGACCCGCTCGTCTCGCCGCCAACGTGTGGAAGTAATCCTGCATCGCCGCGCACGCGTTTTGAACGCCAAGAACCTCGACGTTATACAAATCCGACGTCAACGTTGACGAAGCTCTCGCGCAATACATTATCTTCGCGCAACCTTTCACCGCCTCTCTCATGGTGTCCAAATCTGACACGTCGCCGACAAACACCTCGACGTTGGGCGGTAAAAACTCCTTGTCCGACTCGCGTCGAATCAACGCGCGAACGCCGTACCCTCTCAGCAAGAGCTTTCTCACGATGACTTTTCCAACTCTCCCAGTCGCACCGGTGACTAACACCGTCGTGAACTTCGCCTGCGGATTCGCATCGATCATATCCGTGGTATCGCCCGATAACAAGTCCATGTCGTAGATGCTCGTGTCGTACCCGGCGTTGCCTGGGATGTTCCCGGTAGATTTCTGCAATCGAGTCAACGAGGTGATTTGCTCGAAGAAACCATCGAACATCTCTCTGGATTTACGACCAATCGCGATTGGATTGATGTCATCCGCGGACATGTCTTTGATTTCTTTCTTTTTATTTCTTTTTTCCTTTCTTCTCAGCTTCGCTGGCACATCCGACGTCATCTTTGCCGATGATGACGCTCCTGCAGAAGATTTATCCTCTTTGTCGTCGCTTTCGTCGGAGGAAGCGGACGCGCGAACGACGACGACAGAAGACGAGGAGAAGTTTCTTCTTCCGTTGTTTTTATTGCGCCCTGCGGAAGAGAACGGTGCTGCGGAGGAGGAACCACCACCTTTTAGAGGTGCACCACCTCTGAGAAAGGTGACTTGGTTTTGGACGACGACTAATCTTCGGGAATGGGAAGAGGAGGAAGAGGAAGGCAGATTGCTCGCGCGCGCGGCGGCGGCGGCAGAACTCGTCGTCGCGCAACCAAACGGTGATGCTGTTGCCGCAACCACCATCTGACTGTATTTATTTATTTATGTATTATGGAAGTGCGCGTATGGAGAGCGCTTTGAAGTAATATATTTTAAGTGGAGTAATCTCGGATAACTCTCTCTTCTTCTTCTTGTGGCCCCAGAGAGACGCGAAGAAGAAAAGAAAGAAAAAAAAAACGAAAAAAAAAGCACTGGAGTCTTCTTTCCTTTGATTTTAAGAGAGACCCAAAAAGAGAAGAAGAGAAACGGACTTTTGAAGATTCCCACACAGTGAATGAAGTGAGACAACACAACAAAACACGAAAGACACGCACTCTGTGTTATTATTTTCACAAACAGAGAGAGAAAGAGATAGAAGAAGAAGAAGAAGAAGAGATAAAACAGCAGCGATCATCATCTCGATGAGAAGAAGAAGAGAGAAGAAGAAGAAGATTTTAATATCATCGCGCGCTTTATCCTTCCTTCGTCTAAAAGTCAAAAGCACGACAGAAACAACAAACGAATTTTTTCTTTTCAAAAGTCGTTGAGAGGGTGACCGTTTGTTTGATTCTTTCTTACGAAGAAGAGTACCACCGAGTGCAGGACCACGACGAGGACTATAATAACGTGAATAATAATAAAGGACGAGAAGATAACGATGATGATGGCGACGACGACGACGACGAATACAGAAGAAAATCAGAGCAGAGACGCGTACGGGTTTGCGATTTCAAAGGAGAACAAACAGCCCAAAGATTGGAAGGAAGTGCTGAGAAAAGAGGAAGAGGAACGTCAAGTCGCGTGGTACGAATTTTTACGAAGGGGAGAAGATGGTATGACGCCACCGACGCACGCTAAAAGAAAGATGAAATACAACGAGGACAACGAAGAAGAAAAAGACGACAACGACGAAGACGAAGAAGAAAACGACTCCTTTGACGCCGTAAGAGCGGTCATGGCTCTGATACGCGACGACGATAGCGCCGATGACGATACCGACGACAAGAAGGAGGAGAAGAAGAAGAAGAAAAAGAATACGGACACTACTAGCGACGAAGTATCCAGTAGCAGCGAATTCGATGGAAAACGAAGGAAAGAGCTCGAGATGCTCGTGAACAATGGTTTACCGATGAGTCAACGCGCGAAACTTTGGGAAATTTTTGCAAACGTACCGAGTAAACGCAAGAAAGGTTTATACGATGATTTAGTTCGAAGAATCGAAGAAACAGTGGACGAGAATAATGCAGACGATAATAGTTATAATCTGATTTTGAGCGAACGAAACGGATCGCCTCCGAAAGATGCGAATGATGACACTAACATCAACAACAACAAAGCGACTCTTCCCACGAGCGACGACGACGATAAATGCGAATCGAAGCTTTTTGACATTTACAACCACGTGCAGAGCTTTGCGGATGCAAAAGTGCAGGTCGAGAAGGATCTCCCACGAACCTTTCCGGCGCATCCGTTACTGGAAGGCGTCGGGAGAGATGCTCTTCGACGCGTATTATTAGCCTACGCAAGATACAATCCGAAAGTTGGATACTGTCAAGGTCTTAATTTCTTAGCTGGACTTTTGTTGCTGCTCATGCCGGAAGAGTCCGCGTTCTATGTGCTCGGGACAATCGTCGAGGACATCTTGCCAGGATATTTCGTCACGAAGCAAATGCTCGCGCCTTCGGTGGATCAGAAGATCTTGAGAGTATTCGTCAGTCAAAAGTTGCCGACGCTTTTAGAAAAGCTCGATAAGTTCAACATTCCGTTATCGGCAATTACTTTGAATTGGTTTTTATGCTTGTTTGTGAACTGCTTGCCGTGGGAGACCGCGTTACGAGTTTGGGACGTTTTGTTATTCAAACGTGATCGAACGGTCTTGTTTCAAGTAACTTTAGCTCTGTTAGAATCGCCGTCTATTTTGAAAGCGGTGAAAGAACCTACATCAGACGTGAGCGCGCTAGCGACGGCGTTACAAAGTGCCGTGACGGAAGCATTCGACGCTTCGGCGCTGATGATGACGGCGACGCTCGGTAACGCAGACGTGACGATGCACAAGGTTGAACAGCTCGCGAGAAAGCATAAGAAATCCGTCGCCAAGGAGATTTTTGGCGCAGATTACCACCAATTTATGACAATGTCCATGAGCTTCGCGTTCACCAACACCACTGGCAACAATAACAAAGACAGCGGCAAGGACGGAGAAGATGCCGATTCGAAGAAATTAGGAGAGATGTTTGAGAAATGGTGCACGCCGTGGAGAGAGAGAAAAAAATATATACAACAGCAAAGCACAAAAAATAGAGAGAAGGAAGAGGGAGTATCACTGACGACGACGCCCGAGCTCGCGGATGATAATATCGACGAGGAGGACGCGTCACTGGACGAAAAAATTTCGAAAGTTTTACGCTTTGACGAGACGGACGAAGATGGACGACCAGCGAACCACCCGTTGGTGGAAACGCCGATGACGTGCGACTCGGTCCAATCTTCGTCAGCACCAGTAGCAAAACAAAAAGAAGGCGAAGAGAAAGACGGCGGCGGCGACGAAGCGGAGTCTGCACCGACGACGACGACGACGACGACGACGACGACGACTGGTAGTTTCGGAACTTCATTTAAAGAGTGGATGTCCACGGCAAGGAAAAGTTGGGAATTCAAGAGGAAATCTTCGTCGAAGGAGGTTGAAGTCACCAGCGGCAGCAGCGGCAGCGGCAGCGGCAGCGGCGGCGCCACGGCTGCTCCTGCATCGAGCGAGGAATACGACGAAAATAACGATGCCGTCGTCAAAGAACAGACCTCGAGCGATGCTGCGCCGCTCCACTCGCGCTTGGAAAAGCTCGAGCGAGACGCGAAAGAGAAGGACGACGTTATTCGAAAGCTTCAAAAGCGCATCGAAGCGCTCGAAGAACGATTGCTGCTTTCCTCAAAGTAGTGCGTGTTATTTATATCATATTAAAGCATATTAGTATTCATCGTCATTTCTTTTCTTCTAAAACGCCAATCATGTAATCGTCTACGATATCGAACACTCTCGACGGATGTTGCGGTCCGCGAAATCCTTTACTCGCGTCGCCTCCTGCGTTTTTGGCAATCGCCGCTACTCCTCCCGGGTGTTCCTCCGCGTATTCCGTCACGTCGTACACTTTCTTATCGATAATAATCCACAAATCATCCACCGAGTTGTGTTTCCTCACTTCCTCTGCGCTAATTTTCCGCGTTTTATCTACCACCACCATTTCCTCTTTCTTCTTCTTCTTCTTCTTACTCTTTGAAGAGGAAGAAGAAAGGAGAAGCGCTCGGTAAATGTATAACAAAATCACGCACACGAGACCGACGAAGAACAACCTCGGGTTGTCACTCTTTGACTGCACCGCTTTTGCCGGCTTTTTTTTAAACATTAGTATCAGAGATGTTCGTTCTTCTTCTTCTTGTTGTTGTTGTTGCTGTTGTTGTTGCTGCAGTGACTGCGTGCACGAAGTAAAGCGATGATATGTATTGCGCGTATTTGTTTTTGTTTGTTTGATTTGTTTTTTTTTTTTTTTGAAAAAAAGTTCACCCTTCTCACAACAACACCACAACCTCTTCTCCTCTTTCTCACTCTCATCATCATCATCATCATCATCATAATCGTAAAAAAGAAGAAGAAGATGGTTTTGAGACGACGATGAAAATGATGCTCGAAGACGGGTTGGAAACGCTCGCCATGTTCGCGCGAATGCGGTCGGTGGATGCCATCGTTCGTTCAGCGCTATTGAAAAAACAACAACAACAACAACAACAAGATGAGGAGGAGGAGTTAAATAATTTTAATGTGAAACAAAAAAACATCAACGCACTGGACGAGTTGCAACTTACCGCGCTGCACATTCTCTCGCTTCTCGAGAACGACAACAAAACAAAGTTTTACGAGAGACTGTCGTGCACTTCTCACAGTCGTCCGAGTGAGACTGGTGGTGAGACTCATCACGACGACGACGACGATGAGAAAAGGAACACAATAGATAAAACGAGAAGAGACTACATCGACGTTTTCTTGAAGAAGATATTCGTGAAAGCCGAGGCAAGTGGGTGTTTACGAGACGACTTTGCCGAAAAGCACGGCGAGCGTTTACTCGCCTCGGCTTCGTTGTCGGGAGCAAAAGCGGACAAACGAACAGAGGAAGAAGGTGAGAAAAACGAGATGACGAAGAAGATGTTCGTGTACGAGAACGGAACGATACAAGAGACGGGCGAAACGTTCAGAGATGACTTGCTCGACGTAGGAGCGAACAGTCGTTACGAAAATCTGTCGGAAATAACGCTCTCGCTGTCGAAAAATTTGTTCGCCGGCAACACGGGCGCGCACGAATGGACGGCTGGATTCAAACTCGCCGAGTTAGCCATCAACGAACCAGGTTTAGTGTATAATAAAACAGTATTAGAACTAGGAAGTGGCGCTGGTCTTGCCGCCGTAGCTATGTTGCGTTCGCAACCTTTACGATTAGTCTTGACGGATAAAAGTAAAGAGTCGAACGATAACTTGGAAAGGAACGTGCGAGGAAATATTTCCAGTACTACGAGTAGTACGAAAAATAAAACCACCGCGATAAAGAGAGAGAGCGCATTAGATGCGCTCCCGCCAATGCCAACGGGCGAGGACGTGTATCGTAAAGACGTGTTAGCGTCCAAAAATAGGACGGACGAGGAAGAGATGGCTTTTACGTACGAGTGCGAAATCGTGAACTCGTTCGTTTCCATTCGCGAACTCGATTGGTTTTCAGACGAGGAGACGTTGAAAACAGCCGCGGATGTGATAAATCCAGATTTAATCGTCGCCTCGGACGTGGGATACGATCCAGACTTGTTGCCTGGACTCATCGATACGCTCGATGTGTTCCTTTCCAAACGAAGTTCGAATCGAAATTACATGTGGTTAGAACCGGAAACGAGCGAAGACGCGTTTGATATGCTGTTTTCCCCGCGACCGAGCGAAGTCGCGAAACCGTGCATAGCATTAATCGTCAACGCGAAACGGCAAGAGGAAACGAATGCGAAGTTTGACCAACTGTTGAAAGAAAAAGAGCACTTACTCTCGTTTGATGTCACGGAATTCGCTTTACGAGAGAAGGCGTTTCTCGGTTTCGAGGAGGAACGTTTTGAAGGCGTGTCTTCGGAGGAAGAGAGGAGGGACGATGTCATCGTGCGAGTCATTTTTGCTTCGTCTTTGCCGTCCGTGCGGTACATGAAACGCGAAGGGAGTAAAAAAGACGATCCGAGTCACGTGGTCGTCAGAAGAGGACGGTACGTAGTATGAGAAATACTACTACTACGAGTAATAACTCTTCTGTTTGCGGGTGTGTGTGCTTTTCTTTTGTTTTTGATTTTTTTCGTTTTCTTCTTTTTTTGTGCTTGTTTTCTGAAAATAGCTCTTTAAGTACAGCATAGGAAGGTGAAGGTAAAATGGTATGGGCTCACGTGATTGACGTGTCCTTTTTTAAGAAAAAAAAAAGAAAGAAAATATCTTCTTTTTCATCAATCGCGTCATCATCGATCTGACTCAAAAAAGCTCTCAAGCTTGATATAATTCTCTCTCGATTCATTCGAATAAATTCCTCATTCAAAACACTCATCAAAACGCTCTTCTTCTCGTCGTTAACTATATAATCGAGAGAGAATAAGTTCTGATACATACTATTCGTTTTATATCGATTCATTTTACTAAGTAATAAAGATAAAGATGGCGTCCGCTGCTCTTCAATCATCCTCGATCGCGATGACGAAAAAGAACCTCGTTTCTTCTTCTTCTCAAAAGCGATCATCTTCTTCTCGAAGAAGTTTACACGTCGTCAACGCGGCACCGCCGACTGGGAACGAACGTCGCGCGATGGAATCCGCGAAAGTTGCGGCGAGAACGAACTTCATCAGCAGCACCGAGGAGTTAGACGCGGCTTTGACCTTAGCCGGCGATAACTTGGTCATGTTGGGCATAATCTCCGACGAAGCCTGCGAGGGATTCACGGACGAACAAGCCAAAGAGTGCAGACAAATCACGGCGTCGATGGCGAGAATTGCGAGAGAATGCCCAGACGTGACGTTCTTGGAATGCGACATCTTGTCCTCTTCCGGCGCTAAGAATTTGGCCGATAAGCTCGGCGTCAAGGACTTTCCTACGTTTCAATATTACAAGCACGGCGACTTGTTGTGGCAACACTCCGGTTTCGGCGCCGGCTCGCACGAATCCATCGCGGAAGGTGTTTTGTACTACGGCGATGAAGGTGCCGGCGGGTTGAGAGTTCAAGACTTTTTGACCGACATCTCAACCGAGGCGGACTTGAAGGACTTCTTGGAGTTGTGCATGCCGGCGCAAGAAGTTCCGGGTTTCATCGCTCCGGTTGAAATCGAGTGCGCCAAGCAACTCGCGATTGTCGACGTTTCGGTCGAGAACGATCCGCCGAGCGGATGCTTGAAGATCTTCCCGGCGGTCGTTTCTCTTTCCAGAAACACTGCGGGTGCGACGAGATGGGCGAGATTGATCGCGGACAAGAACAAAGAGTCCAAGGCGTTGGCCAAGACTTTGAAGGTGTCGGAAGTCCCGTCTTTCGTCTTTTTCGCGGATGGCAAGGAGGTTGACCGATACACGGGTTCTGACCGCATGACGTTGATGAATAAAGTGTTGGCGTTTCAAAGAGCGAACGGTGTGAAGATGCCGCAAAAGAGAACGACGAAGAGAATGACGACTGCGGAGGCGAGAGAGATTGCGAGAAAGCAAAGGGAAGAAGCGAAGAAGGCTGGCAGATCGCAATGGTCGTAAAAAAGAGATCTCACTTTTACCACCGCCATCACATCTTATTAATAAGTAATCATTCACAACATTTTCGCACTAGCATCAGGCCAACAAGAACGGCCAACATAAAAAACAAAATTGTAAACGAAGGAAATACAAACGATATTATTAAACAACCAGTTTCTTACTACAAACTATTTTACTATTGTACAACACAACAATCTGCTTTACGAAAAATTATTACGCCTATCTCACCGCGACGAAGAAGATGGAGGAGGTAAATCCATATCTTTCGTGTGAATGGCTAATTTCTTTGCCGCGATGACTTTCTCCACCTTCAACGCGTTTTGAACCTCTTTACTCGCCGTCATCTCGAAGCTCTTCGCCAACATTTCCGACATCGCGTCCGCGCTCGCCGTTGCGTTTGTATTCGCGTTTTCCAACGACACGTTGAAGATTCCAACCTCGTCTTCGCCTTGAGAGCCAATCTCGCATAGTGCGCCTTCTGGTTTGATGACGTACGCTACCCCTGGAAAACATACGTTTCCGTTTACTTTTAACGTGGCTGTCTTTTCCAGCGCTTGCGCGTACAACCTTCCGCTTCTCACATCCAACTGGACTTGACGTTTGGAACCAATTTTCACTTTCTCCGTGACTTCGTATTTTGATGTCGTCGTTTTTGATGTCGTCGTCGTTTGCTCCCCTTCAGCGACGACGACTATTTTCGGTGAGAGCGACGACGCGTAAATGCATTTAAACCCTTCATCACGTCTTCTAAAATGTCTTCTAAAATGTCTTCTTGTCGTCGTCGTCGTCGTGAAAGAAGAAGATGTTGAAGGCGTAGATATCAGACTTAACTTTCCTCTATCCATTTTATAAAAATTTTTTGAAGACAACATTTACACCACAAAAAAAGAAACTTACGTAAGTTGTTGTTGTTTGTTGACGTCAGCATAAACATCATTGAAACTCTTCTTCTCTCCGAAGAAGAAGAAGTCAAGAAGAAGAAGAAGTCAAGAAGAAGAGTACTCTTCTCTCTTCTATTTAATAATAAGAATAATAATAGAAGAATCAAATGTTAGCAAAAAGCGCCAATCGGACGGAGTACGAGCGCGAACGCGACGAGCGCATCGAAGCGAACAAAAGAAGAATGGAAAAAGTTCTCGGAGACGCGAAGCGTAAAGCTTTTCCATCGTCTTCGTCTGAAAAGGATACAGAGGAGGAGAGAAGAATAAAGAAGATGAAGAAGAGTAACGCGTTGCTTCCAAAATCCAAACCTTTGCTGTTCGGAGCGACGAAGAGAACGAGCGCGAGAGATAAAAAAGTGGTCAACTACGCCGAAGAGAAAGTCGACGTTTCGATATCGACGCCCACTTTAGTCCCTTCTGGTGGTGGCACTGCGAAAAGAGCGTCGTCGTCGTTTGGGACGTACGACCCGCCAAAGACGCGAGAAGAGGCGCAAAAATCGGCAGTGTTTTACAAACCGGCGAGGAGAACGAAGGAAGTGTATCCGGAAAGTTCCGTCTTGAAGCGCGACGAGGCGACTGGGAAGCTGACGTTCAAAAACGTTCCGAGTTCGCAAGCGCACTTTCAACCGAATTTGACGCCGAAAGAAATGATTCAAGCCGGGACGTTTGGTGGGTGCTACTTTAACCCGCGAGGAGGTAAAAAAGGTTTCCTCAAACGTCCAATTCTAGTCACGTCGAAAGAGTTTCCCGAGGAATGGTTCGAGAACATGTCCAAAGGTTTATACGAGAATCGAGTGTATAAAAGTTACCGAAACCTGTATCAAGTGAAAGCGGGTCAAGATCAGCACTATTGGGAAGAACACGGATGGATTAACGAACAAGATCCGAGAGGGTGGTTCCAATGGTATTGCAGGTTTTATCTCGGGAGAAGAACGGCGGACGATGCGAGACAAATATCGCGCTGGACCGGAGTTGGCGGCGAAAAAGGTCGATGGAAGAATAATCTCTTGAACAAGATTGTTTCGTCAAACAGACGTTTCGACGACGCCTCGATTTCACCCGTCGTTCGACAAACAATGTTACACTGGGCGATTGAAGTTACGGAAAAAGATTGCATGAAGTTCGCCAAGAGTAAAGGATATAAACTAAAAGTCGTTTAGTGGATATGTACCGGTGTGTACCTGTGAACATGAACATTGTATATACGTAGTAGTTTTGTATTATACTTGGTATAAAACAATATCATAGTGTGGTAGGTACTGGTTGTAAAAAAACAACAACCAGCCTCTTCTTCTTTTCGCCTCAAACTTACTTGCCGGCGTCCGTGCGTCTTCTCTTCAACGTTCTCAAACGCAGCGCGTTCAACTTGATAAAGCCGGCGGCATCTTTTTGGTCGTACGCGCCGCCGTCCTCTTCGAACGTGGATAAGTTGACGTCGTACAAAGAGGTGGGCGATTTTCGTCCGACGCACATGACATTGCCTTTGTACAGCTTTGCTCTGACCGTACCGTTGACGTGTTGCGCGGCTTGATCGATGCTTTTTTGCATCATTTCTCTTTCCGGCGAAAACCACATGCCGTTGTAAAGCAACTCCGCGTATTTTGGCATAATCTCGTCCTTGTAATGCATTTCCCCTCGGTCCAAGCAAATGGATTCCAAATCTCTTCTCATGGCTAACAAAACGGTGCCGCCGGGCGTTTCGTACACACCTCTCGACTTCATCCCAACGTATCTGCTCTCGACAATGTCTAATCTACCAATGCCGTTATCTCCTCCGAGCTTATTCAACGCCGTCAACATTTCAGCTGGCGATAACCTCTCCCCGTTCAACGCCACAGGGTCCCCTTTCTCGAACTCCAACTCGATGTACGTCGGTTCGTTCGGCGCGTTTTCTGGGCTTACCGATCTCGTAAACATATCTTCCAAATACTCCTCCCACGGATCTTCCAACGCGTTCCCTTCGTAAGAAATGTGTAACAAGTTAGCATCGGTCGAGTACGGTTGCTCTTGCCTCTTCGACGCGGCGACCGGAATCCCGTTTTTGTCCGCGTACGCCAACAACTTCGTTCTGGAATCTAAATCCCACTCTCTCCAAGGCGCGATCACTTTCACGTCTGGTTTTAACGCGTAATAGCCGATTTCAAACCTGACTTGATCGTTCCCTTTCCCCGTGGCTCCATGGCACACGGCGTCCGCGCCGACTTGATTCGCAATCTCGATTTGTTTCTTCGAAATCAACGGTCTCGCGATGGACGTGCCCAATAAGTACGTCCCTTCGTAAATCGCATTCGCTCGAAACATCGGAAAGACGTACTCTTTCACGAACTCCTCGCGAACGTCAACGATGAAGATATTTTCTTCCTTGACGCCCATTTTCAACGCCTTCACTTTCGCCGGACCGAGTTCTTCGCCTTGGCCTAAATCCGCGGTGAACGTCACGACTTCGCACCCGTACGTGTCTTGCAACCACTTGAGAATGATGGAGGTGTCTAACCCACCAGAGTACGCGAGGACGACTTTTTTCACCTCACCAGACGGACCAACTTTTCCAGCCATTGGAACGAACTTTTTATTTAAGCGATTATTGTTACTACTTCTTCTGTTGTTCGCGTTGATGTTCTTGTTGATGTTGTTGATGTTAAAAGACGACGAAGAAGGTGATGATGATGATGATGATGATGATGCGGTTGCGTTGGGGATGCTTTTCTTCTTCTTCGCGACGAGAAGTCGTTTGTTGTTCGTATTCTTGGTGTTGTTGAAGGAAGAGACGAGTAACGCAGACTTTAAGGAATGCGTGGAGAAAGACATCTATCTGTGATGCGTGTGTGACAAGCTCGTTCGTTGTGTGTGCGATGGACGAGGCGATAGATATTGTGTGGGTCTGTCCGCCGTCTTTTTTATCCACTTTTTATTGAAGAAGAGGTTTTTTTTTTTTTTTCGTCTCTTGTTTTTCGTCTCTTGTTTGTTCGTTTGTGTATTCGTTGTTCGGGGTGGTGTTATTTGCGTTGCATGTATTATTATACTATATTCGCGAACAGACGCTATTCATTTCAAGCGCTATTATTAAACGCGACGTTTTTACTACGATCTAATCGTCTAATAGACTACTTTTTCTCTCTTTGTTTTCGTTTTCCTCCTCTTCTTCGTTCCACTGTTGCTCTTGTGGTGAGCGTTCCCGTCCAGCTCAGCTTTCTCGAACGCGGCGACCAAGGCGACGAGTTCTCGCTCTTCTTTTTCCTTCTCCTCCAACGCTTGGATTTCGAGTAAAGTAAGTTTCTTTCCATGTTCGTCATCGTTTGAAGGGAACCAGCTTCCAGGGGAAGTCGAAGAAAACGCATTCGGTGAGAATCCGTAAATAGGACGCGTAGACGAAGCGTTGCGCTCTTGCTGCTTCTCCTCCTCCTGACGCATCAAATCCCGAAGAGGACTTTGTTGAGAAGACGCAGAACCTCCGATGAACCCTTTATTCTTATCGAACGAGGCGCTAGAGCCAAGCCATGGCGCCGGAGAGGAATCTACGACATGCTTTTTCGATTTCGTTCGTCTCGCCAGAGCGGAAAGCGACACCGTTACGCTCGTAGCAGATGAACCCGTCGCATCCTCTCTGTGAACACCTCGCGTCTCGAACATTTCCATAGAAAATTCTTTCTTCGCTTGGGAACCTACCATGGATCTAAACGATGGTAAAGGATTTCTACTTTGCGACTCTTGAATCTCCTTCAAACTCGTAGCGGTGAAACCACGCGATATCGAAGACCTTTCTTGCTCCTCCCCATCCGCTTTCCATTTCAACTTCTCCTTCAATCGTGCTTCCGTTTCGAGGTCCTCGTCGTATGCATCGTTCCCATCTTCGTCGCTTTCTTCGTACTGCCTGAATATGATCGGCTTAAATTGTTTCAATATGCCTCCCGATTTTCGTCTTTCACTCAAGCGTGTATAATCAACGCTTTTTGGCGGCGTCGTCCGCATCGAATTGCGTTGGATTTGCTTTTGAGTGCATTTCGTTGTGGAAGTGAGAGATATTTTAATCGGTTTTGACTTCGATGGTAGTGATTCTGTTTCTGGCGAGGCATTTCTTTTCATTTGCGGTGCTCGCGCCGGAACTTCATTCGTTTTCCCACTCATCACTTCCACTCTCTCCTTTTTCTTCTCCTTTTTCTTCTTCTCTCCTTCTTCGTCGGCGACGACGGGCGCGCACGTCTTCTCTATATCCCAATCGAGTTCTAAAGTTAATTCTACACCGCCGATGCTTCGTTCTCGAATCCCACTTAAAACAGCATCGTCGACGTGCTCGTCATCGTATTTCGCACCCAGCACATCGTAAACCTCAATAAGTGCATCTAAATTCAAAGCTGCGAGCTCGTACGCGTACTCTCGCAATAGTTCTCCACTTTCAATGTCTAAATTTGGAAGATTTTGAAGACACTCCATGCAATTACTTAAATCCAACACTTCTTCACAAAGAACTCTACACGCGATGTGTTGTAAACTCTCTTCTTCTTCTTCTTCTTCTTCTTCTTCTTCTTCTTCTTTTCGGGCTTTTTCTCGGATGATTTTAGATTCCGGCCAATTCGAATTAGGCTCCGTCCAATTCGATATGCTCAACGCGTGCTTATCGCTGATCGAAATCGAAGTTGCTCGTTTTACACCCACGACGCGACTGAAGACTGAGCACTCTCCAGATCGCTCGTTTACTTCAAACTCGTAACAATCACCGTTCCTAGCTAGAACACAGCCTCTCGAATTCGTCATCGTGCACGATACAAATGGCACAGAATTAAACTCGTCGACCCTTTGCGCTTCGCAATCATCGAGCTTTTTGGAGTGAAAACGATACAGATCACCGTTCTCGCAAACAAACGCCGAAATTGTATTGCCGCACGACATGCTCACAATCGCACTGCGAGAAGAACATCTTATTTGTTTCGGTTTACAATCTCCAGAACCGAACCGAACGATGGCTTTCGTGTTGTTGTTTTTTCGCACGAGCACGAGCGTCGTCTCATCAGAACATGAAGCGCTCAGACAGTAACCTTCAATGCCGACTACAACCCTTGGAAATTTGACGCGCGAAATAGCATCGATCTGAAACCCGAGTTGACCAGTCCCATTCAGTCCAAAACTCCAGCATCGACCTTTGGAGTCGATAACGACAGCATGCGCGTTTCCACAACTCGCATCTACAATGCGTTGCTCTTTAAATGTCTCACGAGAGATTGGATCTCGCTTATCGTCTCCGAAAATGCGTCTAGGAAACATTTGCATGCTGCTGCTATCGTCTTCCTTGTTGTTGTTGTTGTTGTTGTTGTTGTTATTATTGTCGTTAGTGAGACCAGCATCTGACGATGAGGAAAAGAGTCCGAGCGTTTTTCCCATGATAAATAAACTTCCAGAGTCATCCACGAGCAGCGCGAAATTTTCCGAGCACGTGATTTTAACAATCTTTGGTTTCGAGGAAGCTCCACCGATAAACGTCTCGATGCGCGTCGGAAACATATCCGCTTCGCGCTTCAGTGATGCGTTGTTTTCTTGTACTTCACCGTTTCTTTTGCTATAACTATTCCAATCGGTCAGACCCCAGGAATAAACCTCCCCAACATTTGTCGTCGCGAACGAACGAAATCGAGAACAACTCAACGAAGTCACGTTTAAGTGGTGCTTCGCAAAATACTCTATCCGTTTGCATCTATCGCCGTTCGTGTTCGTGTTCCCGGTGCCTAGCGTATAATTCACGCCTGAGCCCCAAGAAAAGACATCCGATCTTCTCAGGCGCATGTGTCTCTTTCTTCCTTCTTCTTTTTCTCCTCCTCCTTCTTCTTCTTCTTTCGACGCTACGGTTGCTATCGTTATCGATAAACTTTCGATCGGAGTGTGCCCTCGAAAACACCTCGGTTGATGAAGCAGATTCACGCTACTCTTCTTCGAGCAGTGTTCCGTAGCGAATTTCAACAACGTTCGAGCGCACGTCAAGTTGGGACCGTGAAGTAAACATCGATGCATCGCCGAGTGGCCCGACTCAAAGTCTCTTTGCACTAAATACTCTTCCAAGTTCATCGTTTTCTTACTATTCGTTGTGTTCTTCTTCTTGTTCTTCTGTTGTGTTATTGAGAAATATTTCTTTGCCTCCTCTAGTATAAACTGCACAACGCGCGCATCTCCTCGAGAACAAGCGGCGTGTAACAGAGATGGGGAACGAGAAGAATCAAACCACGCCTCGCGAGGTGCGCGTGATTGCATCATGCGCGCTTTCACCGTCTCCAAGCTCGTTCCAAATCGAAGAACTGTATTGAGCAGGAACTGAAACTCGTCGTCATTGGTAATGATGATGTTGCTCTCACCCATAGCGACAACGACGACGACGACGACGACAACAGCGACGCTCTGCACTCGTCAAGCAAAAGTGCGTTCAAATCATCATCATCATCATCGCGAAGAATAAATACAAGTTATGAAGAATGAATGCTTTATTATTTTTCTTATTATAAATCGAAAAAAGAGCACATGCAGTGATATTATGATTATTATTATTCTTTTGAGCTTTTGCCGGCTTTTCTCGGCGAACGCGAGAGACGCGATTTTTAGACGAGGCAATAGTTCGGGCTTGATTTTGATGAGGAGAAGGAGCGTTTTCATCGAGAAACAACCTTACGGCGCCAGCCCGTTGAAGTCTTGGTTGTTTGCGGTGATCGTATCCGTGGTGACCTCGCGACTGCCGTGCGCGTACAGGTCATCCGACATATCGTCGCGTTGCGACTTCATGTCGGCGCACATCTTATCAAACGTCGAGGCGGAGATGAGATGGCACGTTCTGTCTACTTGCCACGTGATTGGGGACCACGCAGAGCACACGGAGTTGTCTCTGGACGTACCGGTGGTGGAACCGGTGTAGTAGGTGATCTCGCTCCCCTTGTCGCCGTCGACGATCATGCCTCTCATGAGATCAGGGTAGTAGTAGTTCTCGTCGTTGACGATGGTGAAAATTTGCGCCTGCACACCAACGTTGAGGTGGAGTTGGTTACCGCTGATAACAGTTGCAAGCGTCGGACCATCGATATCGCAGAGAACCCCGTCGTAGAACGGAGTTTGGTATTGGTTAGGCGTACCACACGCGCCGACGGAAGAGTGCGGCCAGTGGACTTCGTAAGTTTCGCCGACTTTCATGCCAACGCAGTGTTGCCAGTCGTATTCCTTGGTGTACATTTCGACCGAGGAATCATATTTGTGGCATCTACCCCCCAATCGAGCACCTTCGGCGAGGAGCTTACGGTGCGACGCAGAGCCTGGTCCACTTCCGGTCTCGTCGTACTGGCCGACGGAGAGATGTTCCGCACCCAAGTGCCAGTGAACGTTGACCGGGCACAGTTTCTGCTTGTAGTACGGCTCCTTGATTGGCTCGTCCGTCCCCACATCCAAGCCTCCTTCGTAACCCACGGTAACGTTCCCTCCGGCTTGCTCAACACCGGCGACAAGTTTGTCGGCGCAGGACCCGTTATCGAGAGCACCATTAAAATACGTCTCAATCGTCTTTTTTTGGCCTTCGCACGTATTTGTACCGCTCATAGGCGACTTGGTAGACATTGGTGCGTGTTCCGGTTCCATACCTGAAACGATATGATCGACGTCTTTCTGCATTTGGTGGACCAAACCGACGTTGGCGAAAACGCCGCAGAAGGTCACCACGCCGAGAGCCACGAGAACCTTGGACATCATCCCCGAAGAGGAGGACTTCTCCACGTTACTGTATTGCACTCCACTCATTTTCTGTTGTTAAAAATCGTTCATCGCGAGGAAAGTGTTGATTGAGAGAAGAAGAAGAAAACGTTAATATTATTGTTGTTGTTGTTGTTGTTGTCAGTTCATAAAAATAGTGTGTTGTGCTCCTTTTTCTTTAACTAGAATTTTTTTGGAAGCGGGGGTTGCTTTTGTGCACTTTTTGCACGTGTGGGCTTTGTTTTGGAACCCCCACTCTTTTTTGTTTTTGAAAACCAAATCACTCAAATCGTTTTCGTTCATATTTCTCCTTTCGTATTTATCTTTTCTCGCGTTCGATGTCGTGAGTTGCTCGCGGGGTAAACCTCTTTCTCTTTCTCTTTCTCTTTCTCTTTCTCTTTCTTTTTCTCTTTCTTTTCCCCCAATTTTCCAGTTTTTTCTTTTTTTGCGACGAAGAAAATAAACGGAGAGAGAGAATACGTAAAAAGCGCGTATTTTCCAGCTCCGAGTTCCTGCAAACGTTTTATGAGGTGTATGGGTGCATCCGCGCGGTTTTCAGCACCTCTCGCGCGCGCGCGGTCCCCAGTCAACGCGCGCGCGTGGAGGGGACAGGGAAGTGGTGACGTGTCAAGCTCTCGTGCAAAGTTGGTTTTCTGTTTAGGGTCTCAAATTCTCAACTTTCATTCTCGTGCGAGAACGCGTTTTGGACGACCTCTTTTTTTTTTAATAAGATTTTTCTTGAAAAAAATGCAAAATACGCGGTGGCTGACACGTAACACGCTTGGGTGTTGATGATGATGATGATGATGATGTCGGAAGCAAAAGAAGAAGAAGAACGACAAAAACCATCTCTTCTTTAAGAAGAAGAGAGGAAAAAGACGAGGCGTGAAGAAGAAGGGTTGAGCATCATTCTGCGGTTGTTTTGCGGTCAGTTGCGTCGCGCGCGGCGACTGTCTCGCGCGATGATGATGATGATGATGATGCTCCGTATCTATGATGACGCATGAGCGATGAGAGATTTTGAAAGATAAAATCAATTTCTCATAAACTCATCTTCTTCTTCTTCCTCTGACGACGAAAAAGAAAAAGAAAAACAAAACGATGAAACGAAGACGTACCTTTATTAGGCTCGCGTATCACTCAAACCACAACACTACTACCTCGTGTGTGTGTGTATTACTTATAGTATTATAAAATGGATATAATTTAATGAGGGCTACTCGTTTGACACGTCTAACTTTTTCTTGGTTTCCTTTTTTTTTTCTTGGTTTTCAAGTTTTCTTGGAGGACACCCACAAACAAACACAAACGAGGAGGCTGTCGGAAAAAAAAAAGAGAAAAAAGCGAGAGAGAACAAAAAGCTGATGAGATGAGAGAAAGACAAAAACCATAAGCATCTGACCTAGAAGAATAAAGTCGGATAATATCTCTCTCGTTTCTCTACTAAAACACTTCATCGTCCACATCATCCTAATACTAATACTAAAGAATACTACAGGAGAAGAAGAAGAAGAAGAAGAAGAAATCGAGAGCGAAAGAGAGAAAAAGAAGTCTTTATTGGTGTCCTCGTCTTTCACGTCGTCGGAAAGTCGTTTAGAAGAAGAACAAAGATGGTGAAAGTAACGAAAGCGACTTCGAATCCCGACCATTACTCCTCCATCACGTCGTACATCAACGAACCTTTGGAAAAGATAACGCCACCGGAACGACCGAGAACGAGCAAAGATGAGATGTATAAAGTTCCCGGGTTTAAGAGTAAAGATGGATCAGTGAGTACGGGAGGCGTGGCATCTATTCACGTGAAACAGAACGTCGCGCAAGCGTTGGCGACGTTGAGACACACGTTCACGGTGTGCGACGCGACTGCTCCGGATTGCCCAATCGTGTACGCCTCGGATTCGTTTTTGCAAATGACTGGATATCCGTCCGAGGAAATCATCCATCATAACTGCAGGTTTTTACAAGGGAAAGATACGGACCCAGAGAGCGTGAAAAAGTTAAGAGACGCGGTGAAAGCTGGGGAGAGAGTGTCGGTGAGGTTGTTGAACTATCGCAAAGACGGGACGCCGTTTTGGAACTATCTGACAATCGCGCCGGTAAAGTTGGCGGACGGGACGGTGGTGAAGTACATCGGGGTGCAAGTAGACGTGACGGATAAGACGGAAGGGAACGTGGCACCGTCGGTTTTGAAAGACAACGATGGGTTTCCTTTACTCGTGAGATACGATGCGCGTTTAGCCGCGCAGAATTTGGGCGCGTTTACCGAGGTGGAAGAAGCGGTGTTGAGCGCGACTGGTTTAAAGAGTTCAAAGTCGTTCGATGACGATCAGCAAGCTTTAACAAGTCGTAGTGGGATGGATATGGCGTCTACTTTAGAGCGGATTCAAGAATCATTCGTTATTACCGATCCGAGTTTGCCGGATCACCCGATCGTGTTCGCCTCGGACGGTTTCTTATCGTTTACGGGATACACCAGAGAGGAAATTTTAGGACGAAACTGTCGGTTTTTACAAGGAAAAGATACCGATCAAAACAGCGTGAAAGCTATAAGAGACGCGATCGATGCCGGGAGTGAAGTGACGGTCAGGTTACTAAATTACACGAAAAATGGTCGTCCATTTTGGAACATGTTTACGTTAGCGCCGGTGAGAGACGACGAAGGCAAAGTGAGATTCTTCGCCGGAGTACAAGTCGACGTCACCGTGTACGATGACGACGGGACGGAAAGAACGGTGGCGTCTTTTGATAAAACAGAAACCGCAGAGAGAGAGCAAGAGGAATATTCCAAGAAAGCCGCCTCGAATATTGCCACGGCGACGAACAACGACGCCGCAGATAAATTACCGTGGGAAGGTTTACTCGGCAGTTTGAACGGTCCGAAACCACACCGGATGGGCGAATGCGAAAGAGAGTGGAAAGCGTTGATTGCCGTTGTAAACTCGGCTGCATCAGCTGGAAGAGCAAAGGCGAACGCATCCGCAGCGGAAACAGGAAGACAACTCACGTTGGCAGATTTTAAGCCCGTGCAACGAATCGGCCAAGGCGACGTCGGATCGGTCCATCTCGTCACGCTCAAAAAAGGAAACGATACTACTCAACAAGAAACAAATAGCAAAACGAAAGAAAATACATCAACAAAAACAATAACGAACGAATTAAGCATCGACGGTGAGGAGAAACCGCTAAAATTTGCCATGAAGGTGCTAACGAAGCAAGAGATGATTGAACGAAACAAGTTGCACCGTCTACGAACCGAGTCGACAATCTTACAAATGTGCGACCATCCTTACTTGGCAACTTTGTTCACCGCGTTTCATTCCGAAACGCACGTGTACTTTTTGATGGACTATTGCGAAGGCGGCGAATTGTACGAATACGTCCAGTCGCAACCTGGGAGACGCTTGCCGGAGAAACACGCAAAGTTTTACAGCGCAGAAGTATTGCTCGCGTTGCAATATTTGCACTTGTTAGGCTTCGTTTATCGCGATTTGAAACCAGAAAACGTTTTGTTACGAAGCAACGGGCACTGCGTTATTACTGATTTTGACTTGTCTTTTGTGGCGTCGAGTCGACCGCACATGGTCATGAAGGACGAAATGCCGAAATGGAGACCAATTGATCAAGCACTCGTCACCGAAAAGAAGAAACAGAGCAGTAGTAACCCCGACGGCGGTAAAAATAGTTCCTCCCCGTCATCCGCCGCTGAAACCGCTGCAGCTGCTGCTGCTAAAGAAACAAAGAAAAACAACAATAAAAAATCCGCTTCGCTCTCGAAACCGCCAAAGTTCAAATCTGGAACGCAAAATCCAGTCCTAATTGCGGAACCGTTTGCGTTTACAAACTCTTTCGTCGGTACCGAGGAGTATTTGAGTCCAGAAGTTCTCTCCGGCGCCGGACACTCTGCGCCGGTCGATTGGTGGGAACTTGGAATTTTCATCTACGAATTAGTCTACGGCACGACGCCTTTCAAAGCAAACAGACGCGAGCAAACGTTTGAAAACATCATGAATAAACAACTCGCGTTTCCGGAGCGACCGGAAGTTTCGCAAAGCTTGAAAGACATCGTGACTAAATTACTGGAGAGAGACCCGACGAGACGATTGGGAACGTTCGGCGGCGGGGAAACCATCAAATGTCACGACTTTTTCGGCGACATAAACTGGGCTTTAATCCGGTGGGAAACGCCACCGTACGTCCCCGCAGATGCCGCAATGGCGGCGGCTAAAGGAGACGAAGGTCAGGGAGAAGAGAAAGCTTCTTCTTCTTCAGCGAAATAAAAATGTATCAATCAAACCATCGGCGCTTTTAAAAAAAACGACTACTAGTAGTAGTAAAACCACAATTACGCGTACTATTTATATACTAATAACACTGATGTCACCAAGGCATTCAGGCACTATTTTACGTTGTACTAGTACTACTACTTTTACTACACTACATTTTAAATCGGCGGCACGAACGCTTCGTCCGGTTCGTCGTCGATTTCATCACCCGCCAACGCCTTCACCAACGGGTGCTTCTTCAACTTTGGTTCTAAAGTAACTATCCTATTAATCAAAATTCTCGCCCCGTCCAAATCTTGTCGACACTGTACTTTCAAACTCGCCCAGTTGAACATCACGTCCACGCTTTCCGGATGGTGCGTCAAAGCGTTCAAATAATACGCCTCCGCCTTGTCAATTTCCCCTCGCTCTTGCAACAACATCGCTACGTTATTCGACGCGTCCAAATGCGTCTTATTCGAACACGCTAAAGTTTTCTCGTACTGTTCGATCGCTTTCTCTGGCATCTCTAAAGTTTGATACACGTTCCCGAGCGCGAACTGCGCGTCCGCATCGTTCGTATTCTCCTCCGCTTTCGTCTTAAAAAATCGAACCGAGTTCTCCACGATATCGTTAAACGCCTTGTGAATAGTTTCTGTCGAGTGTATTTTTTCCTCCAAAGCGACTCTTCGCGCAGCTTTGAGTCCTTCGAAGGAGGTTTGTCGAGAGACGCGAAGGATATCTTCCGGCGAGCCTTTCGGTGCGAACGGAGATGCACTTTTGTTCTCATCGTCGTTGTTGTTCGTGTTGTTGTTGTTGTTGTTGTTACGCACATCGTTGACAGCAGCAGCCCTCCTGCGACGATGATGATGACGATGTCGACGAGGCGATATTTTAGCGCAAGAACAACACCTTCGCGACGACGACAATTTTGACGTCAAGGTGGTCGAGGCTCTGACGATAGAATAATAATAAGCCCCCCCGCTCGTCGTCATGCTTCTTCTTCTTTGATAAAAGTTCTTCTTTTCTCTCGTTTACCAGAAACTCTTCTCTTTCGCGTAAAAAAAGTGGATAAAATTTTCTTTCCTCGGGAAAACATCTCATCACAAATAGAGTAAACCACTTTCGCGAAGAGATGACGACGATACAGACGATGTCCCTATTCTCTCACTCCGCTTCTTTTTTGAAAACAAACGCTGATACTAAACCTCCTCCCCGACAACTCGTCGAAAAGGCGTCGTCCTCGCGTTGCAAACTTCATCGTTCACAAACTGGAAGTCGTTTAAAACGGTGTCGTCAACTCCACGAAGTTGTCGTCACTCTCGCGAAGAATAAAACTGATGACGATGAAAACCACGATTCAGATGATGATTCAGACGATTCAGACGACGCGTTTATTCAACAACTCCTTCTCAACAACAACAACGATGAGAAGAACAAGAGTCGGTATGATTGCCACTCTTTGGAGGACTTTTTGGACAGAAAAAAAAAGCTGTCGAAAATCGACTTCAACAGAAGACGGTTCAAAGTGTTTTCGAAGTTTCCCAACGACAATCGCTTGATTTTCGCTCTCTCAGGCGAGTTACAAACTCGAAACGGATTCGAAGGCCACACGGCGAGGTTCCGCCAAATACCAGATTTTATGTATTTAACCGGCATCAGCGAACCGGATTATTTCCTGTTGAGCACGTGCGGACCGAACGAAGAAGACGTGAAGACGGTGATATTATGTCCGAGAAAGACGGAACAGATGAAAGTCTGGATGGGCGCGGGAAGAAGCGTTCAGGAGATTCAAGAGACGACGATGTGCGACAGGTGCTTTTACGTGGACGAAATCGACGACGCGATGGAGTATTTGAACAACAACGGTAGTAATAGCAATAGTAACAGTACGGAGAAAAATAACGACGAAGGAGAGGAGACGAGGAGTAACAATAAGGGAAGAAGGGCGTTTAAGATTGCGCACTCGAAGGTGGTTTTTGTCGCGCCGGAACTGGACGACGTCGCGTTGAAGAAGCGGTTACAAAGCAACGACGCTTTCGTGAAATCAAAGACGTGGGGACCGTCGATTAGCGCGAACGCGACGTCCTCAAATTTCAGATTCGATTACGTGGCGCTACCGGATAAAATCGCGCGCCAAAGAGCGATAAAAACCAAGGAAGAAATCGAAAGGATTAAACGCGCAAACGACGGGTCCTCGGACGCGCACATCGCGATGTGGCAATTTTCGAAACCAAACGAAACGTATGAGTTTCAGTTGGAAGCTGAATTTATCGCGGCGTCTACGAAAAGGAATTTGCGCGAACTCGGGTACCCGTGCATCGTCGGGAGCGGTAAAAACGCGGCGATTTTGCACTACGAGGAGAATAGCGCGTTGTGTAAAGAGAAAGAAATTGTATTGGTCGATGCCGGCGCGGAGTGCGAAGGGTACACCGCGGACATCACCAGGTGTTTTCCAACCGACGGGAAATTTACCGAAGACGCCAAGCTGCTCTATAACGTCGTTTTAGACGTGCAAGTCGATGCGATTGAACGCTACACGAACGGCGCTCTTTGGGCAGACATCGCTCGAAAGGCCAAATTGAAAACCATAGAAGGATTGCAAAAGAAATTGGGCGTGGTAAATGCAGATGCAGATTTGAACGAAGCTTTGGAAGCAGGTATCTCGGAAGTTTTTTTACCGCACGCGTTGGGACACTATCTCGGATTACAAGTTCACGACGTAGGACCAAACTCTGGGACGCCGTTACCAGTAGTGTTAGAAGTCGGCAACGTGATCACTTGCGAACCGGGGGTATATTTTGTCGAAGCTTTATACGAGAAAGCGTTAGCGAACGAGAAGCAAAAGAAGTTTTTAAACAGAGAAAATATTGAACGGTTCGCTAAAGTAGGGGGCGTGCGCATCGAAGATAACATATGGGTCACCGAACGCGGGCCAGTTAATTTAACGCGATGCCCGAAAACAGTAGAAGACGTTGAAGCCGCGTGCGCTTCCGCGTAAAATAGATTTGCACCTAGGTACACATGCAGTGTATTGTTTACTACTGTTACATTACTATTACCGCGCTAACATGTTGTGGTTTAAATTCGCAATTGGTTTCTATACGTTATTGCTCGGATCATTCTCTTCTTTGACCTGTTGTAAAGGCGGTGGAGATCTCCGTCCGCTCGGACTTTTCCGAGTATCGTAGTCGCTCGGACGAGTCGGGGTATCTCCGCTTGCAACATCGCCACCGCCATTAGTCGTCGGAGCGAGATTCTCTACCATCTCTGACGTGTCCACCCCGAGCTCTTCTAGCTCCGCTAAATCCATCTTACCTTCCGCGACGGAAGTTTTTCTAAAAAACGCCCCGGCGGTTTCAATTTCCGAATCTCTCGGCATGTGCTCTTTCAAAATCGCCTCGACGCCCATCTTCGCGATCGCGAACTCTCTTCTCTGGTGTTCGTCTTGTATGCTGTCTTCCATGTTGCCGATGATGGACATGTGTTTCTTAAATACCGCGGAGGTTGTCCTCGGCAACACCACTCTCTTCTTCTTCTTCTTCTTGCCTTGCTTTTCGCCAGGGGGGCTCATATCTCCAACTCTAATCTCGTACTCACCCCAACCGTCTACATCTTCGTTATTGTCGTTATTGTCGTTATTATCGTTATTATCGTCGTTATCGTTATCGTCGTCTGATTGTTCGAACGGCGTGTGCCTCGCCGATGGATTTCTCGAGGAAACCATGCTCGCGATTTTCGAAACGACTTCTCCGGCGAAGGAGTTCCTTCGACCCGACGGCGAATCATCTATAGATCCTCCTCGTTTACCATTCACCGAAGAGGGCGTCATGATGTTCCCATCGCCATCTCGCATCAACTCTCTTCTTCCATCATCTTCGTCTTTTCCATCGCCTTTCTTGTCTTCGCTCATGGACGACCCCGGCGCGACATCCGTAAATTGTTGCTTGTTCGTATCTAAATTTAACCATTTCGGACCTAGATTCGAAATGATCAACATGCCAACCGGGGCGGTTAATATGATTGAAAATACCGCGGTCGTTAAGATATCGTTGCCCCATTTCACCCACTCGTCGTAATTCTCTTCTCCACTTTTACTTTTCAAAATGCTCTCCAACGGGTCGCTCGCTAACGCCGCTTGCACCGTCGCTTTCGGCAACCACGACAACGCGACAAACGCTCTCTCTTTCAAATTCAAATCCCCGCCACCGACGGCTAGATACGCGACCGGTAAGCGTACGCACAAACCGATGAATAAAAGTAACACGGATTTTGGTATAGTCGACGCGGTTAAATCTGCAAACTTTACCGCGCTTCCGATGACTCCAAACAGCAACGGTTGGAACAACGTTCTCCAAGCTCGAGATAAATCCACCTCCACGGAATGCGCCAATTCCGGTCTCGGCCCCAACGAGAACCGGTCTCGCTTAAATGGATTAATTGGAATCGGTAAAGCAAACGTAGGAATTGGACATCTGCCAGTCGTCCACGCTTTATTCGCGGTGATCCCCATCGCTAACGACGCCATCGCGCCTCCGCCGCTAAAATCGTACTTTCTCCCGAGAAACATCATCGCCATCCCGAGTTCAAACGTCAACAACGATCGCTTCCACGGCTTATTCCATATCGCCGTCGCGCCTAAAATGACGTATCCAGCGAACGACCCGACAATAATCCCTAACGCCACGTCCGTTGGTCCGTGCATAATCGTCCACCCTAAATTGTTGTGGTCGTTCGATTGAATGGCGAAGGACTTCATAATCGTGTACCCGGTAATCGCGACGACGTCATCGAATGACGCCGCGGCGACGACTAGGCTCGGAATACCTTTCGCGACCCCGTACCCTCTGGCTTGTAAATCAAACATGCCCCCGACGACGACCGCTGGCGATACCGCGGCTAAAATAAACCCCAGAGATAACCCAAGCGGCACGCTCAAATTAAACAACGCCGTCGCGACGAACCCCGTCACGATCGCCTCGCTCAACCCGGGCATCACCGTCAACCTCGCCGCGGCTAAGCCAACCCTCTTAAAAGCTACTAAATCCAACTCCAAACCCGACCGCATTAAAATCACGGACAACCCAGCCGCTCTCGTCGCCGAACTCCACTCTTTCGGCAACGCCTCTACCAACCCTCCCGGGACGTTACGCAAGCACAAACCGCTCAACAACATCCCGAGCAACGGTGGGACATTGATGAGCTTCGCCAACGTCGCGCCAACGTGCGCGGCAGCCCATATGAATATCAAAGAGAACACCGCGCCGCCCGGGATGACGACGACGTTATTTTGGTTCACGTTCGGTAACAAAACGTCCCCGAGGACGCAATAGAGCATCACCCAAGTGGTGAAAACTAAAAGAATAGTCGCCGTTCCCTTGGGTACCGACGGTGCGATGGAAGGAATGTACGCTCGAGCGACGTTCGTGGCCGATTCTGGCGGTTGTTGTTGTTGTTGTTGCTCTTGTTGTTGAAACTCACTCTCACCACCACCACTCCGAGGCGCATCCGAATCGTCGTTCTTGTTGTTCTTGTTTTCACCCGGGAGAGTTCTCGTCGTCTGAATCGTCTCAGCCTCCATCATCGTTTTTTCAAAAAAGTTTCCAAAGCTGTCTTTTATATTACTACTTATCGTCGAGTTCTATTCAACGCGATAATGCGCACGTTTAGATGATGATGTTTATGATGATGATGATGCTTTTTATATCTTATAGTAACTAACGCTTTTTCCTCTCGCTTCTTAATTAAGAAAACGAGTAGTTTAAAGAACTCTTTTTCTCGCGTCGCACTCCCTCAAAAAAGCAGTTTAGAGAGTGAGAACGAGCCGCAAACACCTTCGCGTTTTGCAAGAAGAACTGAAATCCTCAAACCCTCAAAATCGTCGTCGTCGAAAGGAGGAACAAAGTGATGATGATGAGTAAATGTATAATATTATAACGAAAATGAGATAAAAAAAATGTCAACCAAAGGACAGAAGGACACACAAAAATGGTCACCAAAAGGCGTTCTTTTATTATAACATCTGATTTTTGACAGGAACTTTCATCACATCATCCAAATATCACACAACAAAATAAAATTAAAACCAAGCCTTATTATTACCTTCGTACTCCTTTAATCTCTCTCTCAAGCGAAGATTCTCACGGTCCAAACGCTCTAACTTATCGTTTAATTGCGCTTTGATTTTTCGTTCGGATTTAAGGAGGCTTTCGGCGTCCACACGCATGCGTTCTGTGTGTTCGAGTTTTGATTGTAAAGAGGCGTGCGCGTCGACGACGAGACGAGCGTCGGCGCGGATTTGGTTCGCCTCTTCTCTGGCTTGCGTCAAGAGGTGATGAAGTTCTGCTATCTTCTTCTCGTCTTCTCCGTCTCCTTTGTTGTTGTTGTTGTTGTTGTTGTTCGTCGATGGCGTCGTCGTCGTCTTCCCCGTAGTCGTCGTCGTTTCTTTGGCAATCGTAGTACCCCTTGTTGGGAACTCGTTCGGTAACTTATACACTTGTAAATCGTTCCCGCAAGAACCGTTATAACCCCCAAACGTCATTAAAACGGACTCGTTACCGTCCACAGATTCAAAGCTCACCGCGCTCATGCCTTCGCCGACAAATTTTGGACTTTCAAACTTCATAAACTCGGGGTTGTTCTCGTCGTCGGACGTGATCCATTTCACTTCGTTCAAATCTAAAATCGCGGTTTCCAGTACGCCGTTTTGGTTGTTCCCGCCGCCAATGATTAACGCGTACCGGTCGTTCTTTAGCGACGCGACGCAATGACCGGCCCGAGCTAATGGAGTTTTGCTAACATTATTGTTCGAAGAAGAAGAGGCGGATACCGCCTTCCATTTCCCACTCGACACGTCCAAGGCGTATAAGTCGTCGAAGCACTTGAAAGAGGCTCCCGTGCCACCAAAAATGATCATCTTATCGCGGCCCCACGGGATGGCGACGTGCTCGGCTCGCGCCGCCGGCGTTACGAAAGTCGCCGACACCGACGCAACCGCCGCTTTTTCCTTTTGATCCTCCGAACTATTTCCCGTCAACGCGTTCGTATTCTCATCGCACGCGACCCAACTCATAGTTTTAAAATCTAAGCGCCAACAATCGTTCAAATATCTTCGATCTTCGTCTTCGCCGCCGAATACGACCACGTCGCCGTCTTTGCCTACTTTCGTGACAGACATGCCTCGTCGAGCGCACGGGCCTCTCTTCCCTTTCACGTGCACCGGAATCCACGCGCCTTTGAGAACGCTAGTAGAAGAAGAAGAAGAAGAATTTTCCTCCGCTTCCATCAACGCCAATCGAAAGACGGCTAAATCGGTATCGTTGGCCCTCTTCGAACCCTTTGAAAACTTACCTCCGAACGAATACGTGTACCCATCTTTCAAAGTGATCAATCTGTGACCACTAATCGGCGCTAAGCTCTCTTTCTCTTCCTGCTTGAAACTCTTCCCCCATACTCTTTCGTCTTCGGTGTATTCCATCTTTCTCCATCTCGACGCGGCGACGTCGAACGCGTACGTATCGGCGACAAATCGCCCTCGATAACACCCGCCGGAAACAATCATCTTCGATCCATCGCCGGTTAACGTCGCTCCGTGTTGGTATCTCGGACACGGTGGTTTCGAAGTAGAAGTTGTAGTAGTAGTAGTCGTTTCCCACCTCCCCCTCTCCATCGCTTCCGCCCACTTTGCCACTTTCTTCACCCGCGCGCACGCGCTCGCGTTGTTACTATTCATCCTCTCTTCCTCCGTCATCACTTTCCCGAAATTCTCTTTAATCTCCATCGTTTCTTCGTCGATCGCTTCGTACCAATACTTATCTTCCTCCTCTAAGAGCTTCACGTACAATCGCATGGCTTCAAAATTCGACATTTTCCCCAAATTCGCCCACGTTTCGTACTTCCCTCGTTCCTCTCTCGTCATGTGCCATTTGCTTTTGATTTCCGTCGGGCCGTGCATAGCTTGCGATTTTAACGCGTATAACAGTAACCTCGTTTCGTCCGTGAACGTGGATTCCAGGGATGGAAGTTTCGCCACTTTCGTCGCCGCGTGGAATCTGTTATATAGTATCATCGAAAGAGAGAAGAAGAAGAAGAAGAAGAGATGAGATTTTCCGTTAGAAAAAATTGGCAGTTTTGTTTTCGCCAGATGATATTGAATATAATCTAACAGAGAATACTACTTTAAGAATACTAAGAAGAAAAACGAGAAGACAAAACGTACTTGTCCGGGTACGCCAGCGTCGCCATTATTGTCTTCTTTTTATAAATAACTTTGGACGATGATTTTACTCTTTAGAGTAGTAGTAGTAGTAAACAAAGGAGAGATGTGAAGAGAGAGAGAGAGATAAAAATGAAGTTTTTTCTTCTGTGTCTGTTGTTTTTCCCCTTTTTGTTTTTTTGTTTTTTTATTTTTTTTGTCAAAACACCACTGTTTTCACTTGTTTTTTGAGGAGAGAGAGAATTTTTTTTTGTTGCAAATGTGTTGTCCCTTATGTAGAAATTGGTGTCTTCTTTAGGAGTACGCTTTAGAAGTACGAAACTTTTGATGATGATGATACAGATGATCGAATAATAATGAGAGAAAATACGAGTAGTATGACAACAATAATGGATGCAAAAATCGAGAGATGCGTGGAACCACTTTTTTCCAAAGGAGGAGGAGGAGGAGGATTGAAGAAGAAGAAGAAGAAGACAAACGACGACGACGAGAATAAAGACGACGGGGAAAAGAAAAACATTCTTCCTGCGTTGATGATGATGAGAACAAAAAGAAGAAAGATTTTTGAGCTGACGACGAAAGTATACGCCTTGTGCGCGTTAAACGGCGATTTAGATCTCGCGAACGCGATTGAACGCGTCGATTTGTTGCTTCTCGCGCTCCAAAGTGATGATAATGATACCGATGATACCGCTGATGATGATTCAGAAGACTTTAGTAGGAGTTGGGCGAAAACGAAAATCGAAAAACAGTTACGAACGAAACAGAGGAGATTGAAAGAACGGAAAGATCCGTTCGCGGAGAAAGAGTGGGTGAGATTTTTAGCGAGAGAAGAAGGGAAAGAAATTCTCGAGGAGCTGTTCAGGATGGTGTTGTCGTCGTCGGTTTCTTCTTCCTCTTCTTCTTCTTCTTCTGCTGACGAAGATATACGAGAACTTTTTTTCCACCGGTACGTGGTGATGTTCGTGACGAAAGAGAAATACGACGCGCGAGCGCGAGCGAGTTTACGGAGGATGGCGAGCGTTTTAAACGAATATTACGAGGAGTATATTATTGTAGATGGTGACGATAAGAGTACTAAGAATCACAAGAAGAAAAGAGTATTCATAGATTGGCGAAAAGATGTGTGCAAATTTGAAGCGGCGTTCGCCTGGCACGTGATTCGAGGCGCGAGGGAGCAAATGAAACGAGCGACAGAAGGAAGTGGAATAGAGAGTACTGGGACGACGACGACGACGACCGGAGGTAGCTGGTTGATGTCGAAAATACGTGGAGGAGGTGGAGGTGGAAGCAGCGCATCCGGGAGCAGCGTGAGTACTGTTAGCGAAGAAGACGCAAAGAACGTGACGTCTAAATTTGGTAAATATCTAACGTTAGGGGCCGCCGCGGTGGTGGGCGGTAGTTTGTTGACGTTGACTGGGGGGTTAGCCGCGCCAGCTCTAATCGCCTCGGTGGGAGGTCTCGCCGCGTCGGGTTCTGTCTTTGCGGTTTTTGGTGTCGGGACAGCGTATGTTTTGGGAGTTTTAGGTACGACGGGTGTGACTGCGATATTTGGCGTCACCGGCGCCGGTTTAGCCGCGCACAAAATGTCGAAGCGAATCGAACAAAATTTAGAGATTTTCCGAATTTTACCGCTCCGAGACGGAGGATTGTTGCTTGGTAGAAAGAAGACGAGTAATGGTGAGGACAAAGACGAAGATGAGGAAGACCAAGGATTTGATACCGTCATGAACGCATCCTTAAATGTCGTGCTGTACGTTCCCGGATTCTTAAAGTCCGGACCGGATGAGCTGTTTGACGCGTTCGGGTCGAAGAACGGGAACTATTACGCCACCGTAGACGGCGACGGGCCGCTCGGTTTGCGCGTGATGAAGGTTAAATCAAAGGAAGACATCAAAAATTACGCGGAGAAGAGTGACCGATTGAGAAAACTAGCGCATCTGGGTGGAAACGAGTACACCAATAACGCAGATATCGATGCTGATACTCTATTAATTGTCGAACACGATGCGAAAACTCTGGACGATAACAGCGGAGTGGCAAAAAAATGCAGGCATTTTAAGCGGGTCCGCGATTCTTTCCTACCACATTCTTGAAACGAACGAACGCATAATTGTTGATAGTAACAATAGCAGCTACCAAGCTCACGTGGCGACGTTGAAAGCCATTGAACGTGCACCGAGACCGGTGCGTTTGCAAATGCGCAAAATACAAAAGCTCGAAATCGATCGCGAAGAGATTGCCGACGTCGCGCTATCGATCAACGAAGACTTGGAAGAACTGGTTGAGAACGTCGCGAAGGAAGAAAAAGAAAGGGAAGAAACTGTGGATTGTGAATCACCGTCGTCTCATTCGTCGGCGGAGAAACCGAAACCTCCAGCAAAGAAGGAGGGTGTAGATGATGTCAGGGAGAGAGAATCGAACGCAAACGCAAATCACCAAAATCTCTTGATGAGAACGCTCACTCGGACGATATCGTCGCCTACAATAACAACGGCAACAGAATCAAAATCAGCGGCGGAAGAGGAAGAAGACGAAGCGATGGGTACAAACACAAACTGGCCGATTCATAGCGGCGAGCAGTTTGTCCTGGAATGGGAAACCACGGAGTTGACCAATTTAGGCTCCGCCATCAATTTCTTCGCGAGGAAAACGTTAGTCAACGCCGCCGCGCCGCAAGCGTTAGGGCACACCGTTTTTGCCGGTCTCGCGGCGTCGGTCTCGTGGCCGGCAATTCTTTTAGGCGGCGCGAGTTTCATCGATAACCCATGGTCTGTTCTGAAAGAACGCGCGCAAATCGCTGGAAAAGAACTGGCGACGATTCTTCTGTCCAGAGAACACGGGAGAAGGGCGGTAACATTAATCGCGTACTCTACTGGTACGTGCGTAATTCTCGAATGTTTGAAAGAGCTCGACCGAATGATTGAAGACGGGACGTGCTTGGAAAAAGACGCGTTAGGGATTGTCGAAAATGTCGTTTTGATTTCCGTCCCGGTACACGTGGGAAGAAAAGATTGGCGGAAAATTCGACGAGTGACATCTGGTCGTGTCGTGAATTGCAGAGCGAAAAACGATTGGGTTTTGCGATTTATTTATAGACTGAAATCCTACGACGTCATTTCCTCGTTAGCGGGAGTCGTGCGTCAAAACTACGAAGGCGTAGAGGATATTAAATTAAGCGGCGATATTTGCTATGCGCACGGCGATATTCCGAAAGCCATGGGAGATATATTGAAAGTGGTAGGGTTGGAAACGGATGAAAGTTCGAATGCATTCGGCGATACCGCAGCAGCTCATAATATTCGGGAAGACGAGAACGAAAGTTCCTTTGAACAAAGAGGAGAGAGCAATTCGTCGATCGTCTTGAGCGAGTCCGATTACGATAGCGAAAACGAAGCTGATTTTGCCGCGCATCAGGAGACGATATACTGAATCGGAAGGCGTATTTATCTTAGTCTTCTAGTCAACGTCATCATTGTAACTATAAATGCTATTTTCTTGCTACAGCTACTTATGCACATAATATTTTATGATTGAGTGCCTAAACCTGCGCTCGCAGAAGTATTCTTTATTAAAGTGCGCCAAAGTTATGCCCTGGCGGTAAATTCTTTCTCGCTTCCTCTCTTTCCTTTGAGTGTTCACTTGTTCGTTTCATCGCGTGCATCGTCAAATTGGCCACTTCCGAGGCGGATTGGGCGCGCACGAGTTGACTCATCTGCGGCGCCGTGCTCTGCAACGCCTGCATAAACGACCCAAACGTTATGAACGCATCGATGTCGTCCAACGGACTTTGCGATCCTTCGTCGTCTTCGGCGAAACCTTCGGAATCCGAATCTGAGAAATCCTGCTCCTCAAATTTAGATTGGTCGAACTCTAAAGGCTCAGCGCTACCGCTGGCTTTGACTCTGTCCAACGCTTGTTGATAGCGCATTTGCGGCGTCATCTCATCTGCATCCTCGTCCTCCTCAAAGTCTTCGTCGTCGCGGTGGCGCGAGTACTGTTCGTACACGTCGTTCTCTCGAGATTTCGCGGCGTTTTCGAGGTACGTTTTAATACTATCCTGATATCGCGAATCTTCCGATTCGATTTGTTGGCGTAAATCTTCCAACAGTGAAACTAAATGTTTCATCAAGTGCATCAACGATTGCTCGTTGAGCAAATTTTGGTTATTCGCCTCCGGGCTTTGCATCAACGCCATCAAACCGAGCGCGACGATTTTCTTGTCGTGCACGCGAAGAAAATGTTTGCGTTTCTTGGACGATTTCGATCGAAGTTCAAGCATAGCGACGAGCTTTTCCAAAACCATCGGTAACGCCGGTTGTAAATGTTTCACCGTCTGGTCCGCGTTGTAAATCAGCCCGTTCATAACGACTCCCATCAACAAGTCTTGCAAAAATCTCGAATCCGGTTGGAACTCGATGAGCGATTGGACAGATAACTGTAAATACAACGGAAGTAAATCATCCACGCGCCCTTTGCAGTTTGCTAAAACGCACTCCATCAACTTAGGTGCAGTCATCATGTCTTCTTCCATGACTTGTTCCGGAGTGAGCACCTTCTCGCAAATTTTATACGTATCCTGTTTCGCTTGCGCGCTCGAGACGAAAATGTCCGTGTTTCGACTGATAAAATTATCCATCGGAATCAGAACGTGTTCGAAATACTGCAACGCCCAACCGTTATTGAGAACGGCGAGCATTTTCGGCCACACTTGCCACATCTCTTGACTAATACGTGGTGAATAATAGGTGATATACCCGACAATTTCTAACATTTCCTCGAAAAGGTCGATATCGAATTCCATTCGTAAAATGATTGGCAATAAAATATGTTCGAGTTGTGGATACACCTCTGGGAGCGACGATACGGACGTTAATATGGTCGATATCGCGCGCAAACACCCACTCGATTGCATGGCTTGAAAATCGTCATCATAATCTGCATTTCCAGTGCCTTCGTTATCGTCTTCCGCGTTCGATCTCTCTTCTGCTTCTTTTATGCACTTCCAATACGCCTGCGCCAGGTTTGTCGTCATGCCTAAGGCGTAAGGCGCAATCTCCTCGCCAAACTTTTCCGTGATAGTTTCCAACGTGTACACGATATCCTCACTTTCTACTTGGTCCATGATTTTGAAAAATTCATCCAATAATTGCGGTAAAATTGGTTTCAAAGTTTCTAAATCTTCCGAGTGATCGATAAACGCGCGCAACGAACACACGGCTTCAACTTTCACCGGCAAATCTGGGTCTTTCAAGCAGTTACACACGTTCCAAAACAAATTTACAAAATTTTCCGGGTTGTTAAATTTTATATCCGCAAACTGTGCAGCAGTCCAACACGCTTTCGCGCGAAGATTACCGTGCGGCGATTGAAACGACGGCAGGACGTGCGCGACTAACATATCTTCCAGAGATTCTTTATAACCCTTCTCAAGTTTCAACACGCCGCTGAGTTGCCCGACCAGATATAACGCCCCGTCTAATCTCGATCGATCTCTGCTCGCTAAATCCGGTATTTGCGCGTTCGCTTGCAACACTTCCACCGCGCAATTTACCACCGTGCTGAAAAATTCCGTCTTGCGTTTCCCGCCTCTGCTCAGTTCGGACAAGAAGTTTACCGCCGCGTGTCTCGGCGAATACATTTCCTGCATAATATCTGCCGACCGTCTGACAAACTCTTTTGGATCGTCTCTCCATAACTCGTCGTCGCTGTTATCGTAACATAAAAGCGGGAAACACACTTTAGTAATAAGATCTGGCATCACCGGCTTCATCGCCTTGTACGCCGCCGCAACGTGCACGGCGGACACTAAAAACTGCAGCGCTAAATTCACTATTCGGTCTGGCACCCTTGTCTCGACGTTTTTCCCTAACGAGCTATCTGCCAAAGTTTTGATGTTTATGTTCACTAAACTCTCCACAAAGTGCGCTTTGAAAAATTTCGCCAGATCCTTGTGTTCCTCCTTTGCCAATTTCACGTTCCCGAGCCGCGTGAACAATCGACCCATGACGTGTTGCGCCCACTTCTTCGTCTTCCAAAACGGCCACTGCTTAAATTCTAACTCGTCCTCCGTCACGTCGCATTCGATCACTTTCGACGCATCTTGCATGCTGATCATTTTCAACGGCGTCTTGCAATCCAAAATTTGCAAGAAAGTCTGAACCCAACCGGCGAGCGCCTCGAAAGGTTGTCCGCCCTCTCCCGCGTGTTGTTGCCTCATCGCTTTCGGTATGTCCAAATACGTCGCCGACCAAAACGTCTTAATAATAGCCTTCGCGTACTCCCCGACCATTTGCTCGACGACGATATCTTCTCTCTCTTGCGATTGCATCATTCTCTCCAAACACCCTCTCAACATAATCGACATCTTCGGAAACGCCCTTTCTACGCACGGATTCAACACCTCCTCCCTTTCCATTTCGCGCTTAAACTCGAACTTCCTCGTAATCGCGTGCATTGCCGTCATCCCGACCAATTTCCTCGTGTCCGAGCTCCCATCGTCCATGGAACTCAATATCCACTCCATCATTTTCCCGGCGTCCCATTTTTCCGGGAAGTCCTCTCTCACGATATCTTTCACCGACTCTTCCATTTGGCTTCTCACTCTCGCGCGTAAACTCGGATTGGACATGATCTCTAAGATATTCTCCCTCACGATCGCTTTATCCGTTTCAATCATCGCGAAAAATGTCGTGTGTCTCGGCTCCCAGTGTTTCCGAACGTGTAGTTTTAACTGAATACTCGCGCTCAGTTTTAACGCCTCGTCGGTCACATTTTCGGCGGCGATGAGATACAACAAATCGGTCGAGAAGTTTTCCCTGTTGCTGTTCGTTTCCAGCCATTCTTCCGCGCTGGAACGGACGAGTTTGTCGGGGGAGAGCGTGCAGGAAAGTATTTGCGCCAAATGCGAGAGTCGTTGCTCTTGCAGTTCGGTCATTTTATATGAAGAGAAGTCTTCGTGTCCGTCTCAAGAGTGAAGAAGTTAAAGATGAGAAATTTTTCAAAGAGTTATGTAATAAACGAAAGAGGAGAGTACACGTACGAAGGCGGCTGTAATATTAATTATAATCATCTGCTTTTACCTCAAACTGTTGTTATTATTACCAGGAGTACTTGGCGTCTATGAATCTGTCTTCGTATTTCTCCGCGGCACCGTCCCAGGTGTAATCTTTTTCCATGCCTCGCATTTGTATTCCGCGGAAGCTCTCTCGATGGTCTCGGAACGTCCCCAAGGCGTAGCCCATAGTTTCTCGTAACAAATGAGATTCGGCGGAATCGAAGCGCCAGCCGGTGCCGGCGTTATTGAATGGATCGTACGGCTGGACCGTATCTCGTAAACCACCAACCGAGTGGACGATTGGGACCGTGCCGTAGCGCATGGCGTAGAGTTGGTTCAAGCCGCACGGCTCAAATCTCGAGGGCATTAATAAGCAATCGCACGCCGCGGTGATTCGATGGGCCATTTTCACGGAGAACCCAACCCAGCCTCGAATTTTGTCTTTGTTCCTTTCCTCCATACCTCTCAGCGCGTTTTCTAAATCGTCTCGACCGGAACCGAGCATGACGAGTTGGACGTGGTTGTCGCGAAACCACCCCTCGGAGTCGGTGATTAAATCGACGCCTTTTTGGTCGTCCAATCGGCCGATAAATCCCATGAGTAAAGCGTTTTCATCCTCCGGTAATCCGAGTTCGCGTTGTAAAGCAAGTTTACACTGTTTTTTTCCACCATCTATTCCGTTTGCATCTGGAGTGTACGTTGTATATCCGTCCGACATTAAGTGTTCGTCGGCGTCGGGACTCCACTCGTCGTAATCGATGCCGTTAACGATGCCGGATAACTTCCCTTCACCAAACTCTCTCACACACGGAGCTAGCCCCCAGCCACCCATATCGGTGGAAATCTCCCACGCGTACCCTTCTGATACCGCAATCACTTTTGTCGCTAATCGTAAACCGGCTTGCATGATGTTCATGCACTCTCCGCCGAACGGATCGTCCAAGTAAAATTTATCCTTGTACTTTCCGGCATCCAAACCCAATCGATCGAACTCATTCAACGGACCACGACCTTGATGCGCCATATTGTGAACGATGAAACACGATCGAGCAAATTCGTACTTGCCGTAATCGCGGAAATAGCCTTGCAAATACACCGGTAACAACGCCGCGTGCCAATCGTTGGCGACAAAGATTAGATTTTCGTCTCCGTACGGCACGTCCCCGGGCGCGATGCAAAACGGTAGCTCCAACGCTGCTTGGCACAAAAGTGAGTTCCGAAAGTTTTGTGCTTCGCGATCGCCGGAATATATGGAATCTCGCACGTGGTGATACGAGTTATGATCGACAAATACGATATCCACGCCGTCTCGGTAGTGATGGAAAAAACCAACTTCCACGTCTTGGCCTAAAACTTTCAACCGTATTCTCGCGCCGGTATCGATACCTTCTTCGTACTCT
>JACLAA010006531.1_pt1 | contig 52773 bp, 34 predicted proteins | sample 8027891 | NCBI WGS metagenome assembly JACLAA01 (sample SAMN15724900, study PRJNA655200) | protist metagenome | isolation source: fluorescence activated cell sorting (FACS) single amplified genomes of... | place: Spain: Blaines Bay Microbial Observatory, Mediterranean Sea | collected 2016-01-19 | reverse complement strand
GACTTGGAGGCGGACTTGGTGGTGGACTTGGTGGTGGACTTGGTGGTGGACTCGGAGATGGACTCGGAGGCGGACTCGGAGGTGGACTCGGAGGGGGAGGAGGATTTGGAGGACTCGGAGGAGGGCTAGGTGCCAACCAGTCAGATTTGATCGTCGTGCACGTGTTTACCTGATTCACCGTTGAGCATGTATACTTCGCGTTAAACTCTGTTGCACCGGTGAACATGTCTGTTTGTACACTCGTAGCAGCTGATCCAGTCCATCCAGAAACGTCTTGATTGAACGCAGAAGCTGAATGAAACATTTCTCTCATAGTAGTCACTTTCGATGTATCCCATCTTTCAATGGGTTGGTTAAATGCGGAAGCTCCATAAAACATATATCCCATATGGGTCACTTTCGACGTATCCCAACTTCCAATGTCTTGATTAAACGCGGAAGCTCCATAAAACATATATCCCATATGGGTCACTTTCGACGTATCCCAACTTCCAATGTCTTGATTAAACGCAGAGGCTCCTTGGAACATTTCACCCATGTCCATTACTTGCGACGTGTCCCAACTACCAACGTCTTGATTAAACGAAGAGGCTCGATTAAACATTTCTTCCATGTCCGTTACTTGTGACGTGTCCCAACTACCAACGTCTTGATTAAATGAAGATGCATATTCAAGCATATCTTTCATGTTAGTCACTTTTGATGTATCCCAGCCTCCAATGTCTTGATTAAACGAAGAGGCTTTATCAAGCATATCACCCATGTCCGTTACTTTTGATGTATCCCAGCCTCCGATGTCTTGGTTAAACGCAGAGGCTTTATAAAATATTGCGCTCATATCCTCCACTTGTGATGTGTCCCAACTTCCGATGTTTTGATTGAATGCAGAACATTCATAAAACATTCCTTCCATTGTTGTAACACTACCGGTTCTCCAGCCTATAATTAGTCCATTGAAAGTTGAGACACTTTCGAACATCCATGCCATATTTGTAACCTTAGAAGTGTCCCAATTGTTAATGTCTTGATTAAATGATGTTTCTTCAAACATTGACCTCATTCTCGTAACATGCGAAGTGTCCCAGTTTCCAAGGGGTTGATTAAACTCGGACGCAGATTCAAACATGCTCTCCATATCATTTACTTCAGACGTGTCCCAGTTCCCAAGAGGTTGATTAAACACAGAGGCGGCTTCAAACATCGACATCATATATGTCACTTGTGAAGTGTCCCAGCCCCCGATGTCTTGATTAAATAATCTTGCACCATAAAACATACTCATCATACTCGTCACTTTAGACGTATCCCAACCGCCAATATCTTGATTAAAAGCAGAGGCAGAATAAAACATATAACCCATATTCGTAACTTTTGACGTGTCCCAACTACCGATGTTCGCATTGAACTTCACCTTACCTTTAAATGCCTCAGACATGTTCGTAACCTGATACACGTCCCAGTCAATCATGATGCCATATTTTGTCGTCTGCAGACCATAAGTAGTACACGAACCGTCTGTAGGTGCCTCTGCGAGACAAAGTGTAATGGCATTTTGAAATGTTGAGTCTGTCAAGCAATAACCAGTGTTACATTCAGATGAACTCGGTGGACAAGATGTCGTGTCAACAATGCTTGAATCTGTGCAGGTAAACTTTGTGAGAAATGCCGTAGCTCCATGGAACATATTTGAAAAATCGGTCACTTGTGATGTGTCCCAACCACTAATTTGTTTATCGAACGCAGAGGCTCCTTGGAACATTAGACGCATATCAGTCACTTTTGACGTCTTCCATTTACCGATACCTTGATTAAATAATCTTGCACCTAAAAACATGTGGTCCATACTCTGTACATTTGAAACATCCCATGAAGAAATGTCCTGATCAAATACATAGCAATTATAGAACATCATATCCATGTCTGTGACTTTTGATGTCACCCACGAACCTATGGGCTGATTGAATTCGTGGCTGTAGTAGAACATGGCTTCCATGTCCGTGACACGAGAAGTATCCCAATGACTTATATCCTGATTAAATTTGGAGGATAAATAAAACATGTGGCTCATGTTTGTCACCTGCGAAGTATCCCAATTACCAATGTTTTTATTAAACACAGTAGCATTCCAAAACATATCATTCATATCCGTTACTTGAGATGTGTCCCAACTACCAACGTCTTGGTTAAACGAAGAGGCTCGATCAAACATCCGCTTCATCTCTGTTACGTGAGATATGTCCCAATTGCCAATGTCTTGATTAAACGAAGAGGCTCGATTAAACATTTCACCCATCTCTGTCACTCGTGACGTATCCCAATTCCGCAAATCTCTGTTGAATTCATGAGCTCCTTGAAACATATCTGCCATGTCCGTTACTTGAGATGTGTCCCAACTACCAATGTCTTGATTAAATGAAGATGCATATTCAAGCATATCTTTCATGTTAGTCACTTTTGATGTATCCCAGCCTCCAATGTTTTGATTGAATGCATATGCATCTTCAAACATTTCTTCCATGTCCGTTACTTGTGACGTGTCCCAACTTCCAATGTTTTGATTGAATACAGAACATCCATAAAACGCTTCAGACATGCTCGTCACTCGACTCGTATCCCAACTTCCAATGTTTGCGTTGAAATTCGAATTTTCTTTAAACGCTTCAGACATACTCGTCACCTGACTCGTATCCCAATCAGGCATACTTCCGTATTCGCTCGAGGAACACAATCCATCTACCGGGTTCGTGCTTAAACACGTCGAAATTGCTGACGCAAAATTACTAGCAGTAATTGTAGTGACACCATATGCTATACGAAGTGATGCAACAGTTATGGTGACTACGTAAAGAAACTTCAAGTTTTTAAGTTGACGAAACATTCTTCAAAAAGGAGAAAAAGACGTCGGCCAAATCATATCCCGTACAGACGAAAAAAGTGTAAAAAAGTCGCTTTCTCTGCGCCGTTCTATCTCCTACTCTGCAACGCGGGTAAAGGGCTTGCAAGCGCGCTTATTCCCTCAAAAAACGAGAGAGAGAGAGAGCAAAGCACTCGCTCTTCTTTGTGTCAGCGCTCTTTCGCGTGAAAGGCTTTTCGAGAGAGAGAGACGTGGGCGCGTCTTTGAGTTCGTCTTCTAATTGACACATTTATTTCCACTTTTAAAAAGACAAAAAATCTCCAATAATCCCTCTATAACCAATTAAAAAAAAGATTTTTACAAAAAAAGTTTTTATTGGTTACAATCTTTTTAAGAAGTTGTTCGTAATTTTCGTGCGTTTCCGCGGTCACAACCCGGAAACCGTATTTTTACAAGTTTAGGTGAATAAAAAAATTGTAAAAATAGGGATTTGTGCGTCAAAAATAATGACGATTTTGGTTAGGTAAGTTATAAAATTGAAAAATACACGGTCTCTCGCACACCTTGTGAGTACTCTCGTAATGGGAAGCTCCTTCGGCACCAAACCCCTAATAAATTGTTAGACCGTGTTATACAAGTTATGGCAAGTTCTCTCGACAACACTTATAGTTTGAATTTGAGTATGATGCCTGTGACCCGCTTCCACCCTGTAACCAATAAGTTGTGCCAGTGACAGACTTCTGGTAGCCCGTGCAAAGCTCTGAACTAAGGCACAGATTCGCGATGCACACTTCGTCCCACGCCCCATTTACGCGACAACTATGGGACCAAAGAAAATCGCCACTGGTATACGTATTTGCTCAGACTTCATCATTCTCACCAGCGCCATTCGTAGCGCAGAGTGAGGGATAGCTCGCACCATAAGCGTACATGCACATCGCCGTACCGCCGTCACTTGCAAACGCTTCGAAGTATCCACTCACACAATCTCCTGTTGGTGGGCTACTAGGTGGTGGCGATGGTGAAGCTGGTGATGGGGGCGGTGGCGACGGCGGAGGCGGAGGCGCAATCCACGTAGAACGCACGGTCTTGCACGATGAAGGTTTGACGCCGTAGGAAGAAGAACTGGCGCAGGTGTATTTTGCCTGGAACGCCGTAGCTTGGTTGAATATCGAAGCATAATTGCCATAATTACTCACTTTAGAATCGTCCCAGTCCCCAACGTAGTGGTTAAATTTACTCGCGCCCCAAAACATTCCATACATATTCGTCACGCTCGATGTGTCCCACAAACTAATATTTTGGTTGAAATCAGAAGTATAATATCTAGTTTTGAACATTTCTTCCATGGTCACAACTGATGATGTATCCCATTTCGAAATGTCAGGATTATGTTGTGCCCAAGACCAGCAAGCACCAGCTTGCCCATTACTCATACCTTCAGCCTTGCAATTAAAATCCACAGAGAATAATTTTGCCATATTTGTGACAAGACTTACATTCCATTCAGGCATTGGTCCGTGTGGACTTTTGTAACACAACCCGTCTATTGGTGCCATACTGAGGCATGAATGCACCGCAGCATATAAACCATTAGGTCTAGAACTCGTATCGCCATACCCTTCAATATACTCAATCACCGGTTCGTACGGTGTTTTATACTGACACTCGTCGCCGTAATAGTACGAGTTTATGCACACGCAAATCCATTTTTCGCCATCAAACCTAAGTTTGTCCCCACCGGGAGGCACACATTTCGGTGGCGTCAAACTTTGGAGTTCACTCAGAATTTCTGAGGTATTTTGGTTTTGTGTAAATATTGTTCCCGATACGTCTATGTCTTGTACGAACAGCTTCCCACCAACGCTTAAATTACCGTCGACCACCATATCTGTACTCTGCACTTGAACGGTGCCCCCGTCGTTCTTAACCCGACCGTTCCGTTCGTATATTTAACGATGGGCCAGTTTGCGTTACAAAAGAATATATCAGAAAGAGTACCCCCGAGAAGTATGAAGAGTATCAACATTGCTCGAGTTGAAGACGGAAGGGCGGATGATGAAATTCTTTTTAACACATTCCACGGTGTTTGATAATCGCTCATCCCCCAACCCGCAACTTATACTAAGGTCCGTAACTTCGGGAACTTCTCGCGACTTCGGGAAAAACGACGACGAAAAAAATCGGTTTCTATTTCTTTACTTACGAGTGGAGCCGAAGGCGACTTTCCTTGATTAATATGATTAACGGGGTAGAGGATGTGTTGATACTTCTTTTTGCCGCGTTTCGGTACGAGTACTTGTCTTGAAGTACCGTCGTACGCGTTTGAACAGTGAGGTCAGTTATTCGGAAAAAGATTTTCTTTGTCGAAAGACACACGACAAAAAGAAGAAGGACGGCAAACCAAAAATATCTGGCGAGAAAAATGTTTCAACAAAAATGTTTAGGGTAATTATAAATTAGGGTTTAGCGGTTGAGTACCCCCTTCGTACTAAGACAAGCACTAAGGGAGTACCCCTTTTTTTTAAGGTCAAAATATAGTACGGCACAGACAACTTCCAGACAACTTTAAGACAAGTTGAACTACATATGGGCACAGACAACTTCCAGACAACTTTAAGACAATTTGAAAGATATTCACCGCGGTGTTACGAAAATAACGACGGAGGTGACGGAGGTGACGGCGAACGTGACGAAATTTTCGTCAATTTTTCGTAATTCGTATCGATGGCTTTGAGGGCAGTCGAAAGCGAAGATTTGAACTTTTTAGCCACCCCTGCTGGACTTCCCTCCAAAGCTTTATCAATAAGACTTGCCGACGATTTACCAACACCTTTGAGTTTCATAGCCTCTTCACCCGAAGTTATTTCGTGTTCGCACTCCTTTATCGCAAAACCAGCATCTAAATACGCTTTCTTTTTGTGGCTCAACATAACTTCGGCGGAAGCCTTTTCGTGAAACACCTTAAGGAGGAAGGTGTTCGCAGAAACATTAGCAGGTTCTAATAACTCGTGTATCCTTTCCTCCACAGTTGCCGTCGCCTCAAATGCCGAAGCTTTATCTCTCAGCATCTTTGCTTGTGTCCTTTTGTCTAAAGACACAGTCTGTGTTTTCTTCGCCTTCTTTTTAGGAGGCATCCCCCCCTCCCGCAACTTATACTAAGGTCCGCAACTTCGGGAACTTTTCGCGACTTTTGGAAAAACGACGACGAAAAAAATCGGTTTCTATTTCTTGACTTACGAGTGGAGCCGAAGGCGACTTTCGTTGATTAAGATGATTAACGGGGTAGAGGAAGCGTTGGTGCTTCTTTTTACCGCGTTTGGGTACGAGTACTTGTCTTGAAGTACCGTCGTACGCGTTTGAATAGTGAGGTTAGTTATTCGGTAAAAGATTCGTATCCAAAAGAAAAAGACACACGACAAAAAGAAGAAGGACGGCAAACCAAAAATATCTGGCGAGAAAAATGTTTCAACAAAGAAATTTAGGGTTTAAATGGGTTTAAGGTATGAGAGTACCCTTGTTTAGGGTATTTACAATTGGGGTTTAGTGGTTGAGTACCCCCTTCGTACTAAGGCAGTACTAAGGGAGTACCCCTTGTTTTTTAAGGTCAGAATATATTACGGCACAGACAACTTCCAGACAACTTTAAGACAATTTGGAAGACATATGTACACATTTGTAGAATTCAATGAAAACAGCTGCGGCGCACGGCAAATTTAAACCAAAACTTCCACGTCTCCTAATCGCGCGACGAGTTTCGCGACGTCCCCTAACACACCACCCGCGGTGACTGCCGCCCCGGCACCTGGGCCGGAAATCGTTAAACAACACGAATCGGTCGGGTTATACCTCTTCGATTCAATCTCGACGACGTTTTGGCTTCCTTGTAAATTCGCGAACGCGTGAGACATCGGAAACTCCATGAGTTCTACTTTCAGCTCTTTGGTTCGTAAATCCGCGCTTCCGCAAAATCGCAACACGTTTCCCCTCTTCTTCGCGTCCGCGAACTTTTGCGCAATGACGGTGTCGTACAATTTTCCAAACTTGTCATCAAACTCCTCCGAGGAACACGCTCTCAATTCTTCCGGCACCAATGATTCAATCGACGTCTTTTCGATGGACGCGTCCAGCCAGCCGGACTCTCTGGCCGCGCTGACCACTTTTCGCGCAACGTCTTGGCCGTTCAAGTCCTCTCGCGCGTCTGGTTCTGTATACCCGAGTTTCTTGGCTGTTTTTACAACCTCAGAAAACGGCGTCGACCCGTCGAAAGTGTTGAACAAATAGGACATCGTGCCGCTAAAAACGCCTTTGATTTGGTACACCTCGTCGCCGCTACTCGTCAGGTTTCTTAAAGTCGATATGATTGGTAAACCAGCGCCAATCGTCGCCTCGTAAAACCAACTCGCCGTGGACCAACTCATAGAACTCAACCCTCTGCACTTCTGATCTCGCGCCGTCGGCCCGGAGTTACACTTCTTGTTCGGAGTTACGATATGCACGCCCAACGCCAAAAACACGTGATATAACTCCGCGATTTCATCGGACGACGTCATGTCGACAATGCAATACCGTCCTTTTTTCCACGGTTTCGTCGTAATTGTATTACCAGCATCTAAAGATTCTTTTGTCAAAGCGTCCGAAATGTCCTGATTGTTGCTGTTGTCCGAGAGAGAGGGACTCACGTCGTCTAAAACAATCCTCTGACGTTCCAACAGACTCGAACAAGTCACGATGTCCAACTCGACGTGCAAAACCTCGTACAAATTCTTCGCCCAAATGGCTAAATCGTTCGTGCCATCGAACAACGTTTCCAACAACTCTCTGTTGTGTTCGGACGGAACGAACGGCGTCTTAAATCTGATTTCTTTTCGGGAGTTTGCGATGAACGCGATGGCGATTTTACCTTCCAAAACGTGCGATTCCGTCAGTTGAAACAAAAACTCTTTGCCAATCCCTCCGACGCCGAGAACGCCAAGAGTTAACGCGATTGGTTGTTCGGAAGAAGAAGAAGAAGATTTTGTCGCAGATTGCGGAGTGGTTGGTTGATGGGGTGCCATTGTTGTTGTTGTTGTTGTTGTTATATTATAACGAAGTAGAGAGAGAGAAAAAGTTTGATTTTGATGTTTTGCGCGGCAAACAAAGTGGTGAACAAAAAATACACGAACGATTTTTTTTTGATCACAAAAAGAAAGACACACACACAAACACACACACACGCGCGCGCTTTTTACAAATAATAATGCCGAGCGTGGCATCGTTTGCAGTCAAGAAAGACGACGTCGTGCACGCGCAAGCGAACGATACGATCAAACGATGCGTGGAGATGCTCGTCATGAAAGGTGGTTTTGTTACATTAAAAGTTATTTAAAATGTGTTTTGTGTTTTGTATCTTGGACTCAAAAATCTCGTACCTGAAACGCGCGCACACCACGACGACTGACTTTTTCAAACCACAACAACAACCTTTTGAAACTACACAGGGATTGGGTCGCTTGTTGTCATCGATGAGCTCGACGCCGAGAAAGTTCACGGGATTATCACGCACACCGACGGTGAGAGATTTTTTTCTTCTTCTTTCTTCTTGGAACTCACGATAAAAATTTTCAGTATCGCAGTGGTACCTAGAATCTGTCTGTGCCTTTGAACGAGGCGGTCAGAAAGGTGATGACTTCGCATCCAATCGCGGTGAACATGCACATGTCTAAAGACGAGGCCGCAGAAACGATGAGAAAACATAAATTGCACCATTTGCTCGTGACAGACGACGAAGGGAAGTTTTACGGCTTAATCTCATCTTTCGACATCGCGCGGGAGACGGCGTTAGGTACGTCCTTATTTCTTCCTCGTGAGTCTGTATGTCTTACTCGATTTTCTCTTCACTTTTCAGACGCGAAAGCCTGGCCATGGCCGCGACCCGAGACGCATCACGATTTCATACACGTGAGTGGATCTGTCAAGTCAATTGAAAGCGCGGAGAAGATTGAAGAGGCGAAATGAATATGAGATGTTTTCTTTTGGTTCGTTGGAACAAAGGGAAGACGAGTACGAGAGACGAAAAGAATAATTAAAAGTTTGCAAATTTTGGTCTGCTATATACTACTTGAATACTTTTTTAAACGTGTTACAACTGCTGCGTACGTGTATGTGCTCCTTTCTAATTCCTTTTTCTATGCTAATTCTGATCCCTATCCTTTACTCGCGAAGAGTTGCGTGAATAGCTTATCCGCCCATTGCGGCACTTCTTCTTCAATCGAAGAGACGAAGTTTACCAGAGGTTCTTGGACGTGATATCGTAATTTTCTACCTTTCGAAGCTCTGCGATCGACAATCTTCCTTCTTTTCGCGGGCTTCGCCGCACTCCTCGGGGCGTCGCCATCGACATTACCAGACTCGAGGAACTCTTTGAGTAACTGCTCGTACATGTCGAAATCGTCGTACGATTCGATATCTTTGCGCGATTCCATGGAGGAACCATTCTTGTTCGGGCGCGCTCCGTCTTCATCTCGATCGAAATGCTCATCGTCGGAATCGTCCGAATTGGTAGTATCACCGAGTCGAGATATTTGAACGTTTTCTCCAATTTTTTTTGTGCGCGTCAGCACGGGGCGGGATCTATCGATGGCTTTCTCTGGCGCGAGCATAGCCGCGCGGACTTGCTGAGAGATGTTTTGATTGAACGCCTTTAAATTTCCAGCGTTTCCAGAAGACACTTGCGATTTTCTTTGCCATCGATCGCAACTCGAATCTCGAAACGCCGCAAATTCATTTTGCATAGCTTCGCACACGTTCCAAAACTGTTCCGTGGAGGTTAAAGAACCGCTGACACCACCGTCGCTCTTCTCCTCTTCTCGTTTCTGTTTGAGATTTTTCAATTTCGCGGCAACCTCGGTCGTGTCTACTTCGCCCGTCTTTTCAAACTGTTTCATCAAATACACCTGCAAGTGCAACATCGAGAGAAGTGTATCTTTTGCAGTAGTCGCGAGCGAGTCGAGCGATTTGTTTGCGCTTTCCGAGAGACGACGCAAACCTTGATTGGCGAGTGGACCTGGCATTTTCATGCCGTTTTCGATGCCTTTTTGCAACTTGATCCGCATCCGGAGCATTTGCTCCCACAGAGCTCTCTGAATGCGCACAGACTTTGATTTTTGTTCCGTTTTCGCTTTTTGCTCCGCCAAGCGTTTCGTTTCTTGTTCTTCGAGCTCAAACTTTTTCAGTTCTTCTTCAAGTCGCGGATCGGCGGCATCCTCGATTTCATCGTCGTCGTCTTCATCGTCTTCGTCTTCTTCTTCCTCGTCTCGTGCGCTCGCTCGTTTCGTACTCGATGATTTTCTTTTCACGTCATCCTTTTCCATGGCACCTGCGTAATCAAAATCATCGTCGTCGTCCTCAAAATCATCATCATCGTCGTCGTCCTCTTCATCCTCTTCTCTATTGTCTTTCGCTCCACCTCCTTCACCTCCGAGTTCATCTTCTTCTTCGTCGTCATCTTCATCCATTGCATCTGCATCATCATCGTCGTCTTCGTCCTCTTCATCTTCATCTTCGTCGTCAGAAATATTCAATCGTGGCAATTCTGCCTCAAACTTCTTGAACATCTTTGCCGCTTCTTTATCACTCTTCCTTCTCTTACCTTTTTTCCGCGTGGCTGAATCCAACACCGCGCGCATCTCTTCATCGCCTTCATCGTGGATGTTCCACCCCCCGTCGTCGTCGTCGTCGTCGTCGTCGGAAAAGTTGTCGTATTCGTTCCTTCGTGTGCTGCCTTCTTTCTTGTTCTTGTTCTTTTCTTCCTCTTCTTCGCTCTCGTCGTCCGAATACTCTTCCTCTTCTGCCGATCCTATGCTTTTGTTCTCAAAATCTTCTTCTTCATCGGGGTAATCATCTCCCTCAAAATCGTCTAGGTCTACGTCTTCGTCGTAATGTGGATTGTTCATCCTTAATTCCTCTTCCTCGTCCGCGAACATCTTCGCTCGGCTCGTGCTTTTTCCGGCGTATTCTCCCTCGTTGAGTGCAATATCTGCCCGCATGCGCAGTTTACCCGAACGATCATCCGCCGCGTTGGATAATAGTTTCTCCTCGAAACTAATATCTTTATCATCATCATCGTTACCATCTTCTTCTTTTTCTTCTTCCTTTCCTTTCGATTTCTTCTCTAAGACTTCATTTTTATCATCCGAGTCGGAAGAAAATCCAACGAATCCATCGTCGGCGTCGCCGCCGTTTTTTCCTCCTCGGTCGAAATCTTTCAGAATCTCCGGCACTTTGTTAAAGTCCATCTTGAGTTCTCCTCTCTCGATATCGTCGTCGTCTCTTGATGACGATGGTGGTCTCACCTTCATGTCCTCAAAGTTTTTAAACTTATCGATCAGCGCTTCTTTGCTCAACCGAGTCGAAGGGAGAGGCGGCAGTCGTAATTCCTCTTCTTCTTCTTCTCGTTTTTCATGAGAAGCGTCGCTTTTCCGTTTCTTCATCTTCCTTCGCAAAGTTTTTTTCTGCCGACTTTTTCGCAAGAGTCTGTCTGCCCAAAAATCATCATCCTCTTTCTTTCCGTCCAGAAACAGCTGACGTGGAATTTCAAATCTCGTTTTCAAAAAAAATTCGAATTCAAATCAAAGCACTTTTTTCTCTTCTTCATAATAACAGAGAAGAGAGATATAAACGTTTTAGCTTGCTTCTTACACATATAGCATTATATATTCCTGTGAGAAGACACACGACAAAAACGCTGCTCGATTACAAGTTATACATCATCACACATTTATTGCGTAATACCATCTTCTTCTTCGTTTACTATTTATTATTTAAATCATCATGATGAAGACGATCGAAACGTCCTCCACATCCTCCTCCTCCTCTTTTTTTTCTTCAACGGCAGCAAAGAAGAAGAAGACGATGAAGATGAGTTTAGGTCTGAAAAGAAGAACACCATCATCATCACTCCTTGGTCGTCTGGTCGTTCGCGCGGCGGCGACGGATGCTACCGATGAGAATGAATCTTCTAACTCGTCGTCCGTGGTAAAACAACAACAGAGCAACGAAAACGTCGAGTTTGATTTTTCCGCAATTGGAGGGGGAGGTGAAAAAGAAGCAAAAAATATTAAGAAAGAAGAAGAAGAAGAACAACGTAGTCTTGTCGACCCGCTGTCGCCGGAGTTTACGAAAGTCGACGACTCGATTCAATCGGTCACCTCGGGTGGGATTTTGAAGAAAGCGTCGTCGTCGTCGTCCTTGCCGTCGTCTTCTGCGAATAGTACTACAGTCGTCGTCGTCGAAGAAGAAGAAGAAGAAGAAGAGAAAGAAGAAGAGAAAGAAGAGAAAGACGTGGCTTTTTCTTCTTCTTCTTCTTCTTCGCCTTCCACCTCGTCCTCGCTGCAACAGCAGGACAAGAAAAACGCGCTCCTTGGCGCGGCATCGATTGGAGCCTTAGCGGCTGGGTTTGGGGCCTCGGCTTTATCGAGCGCCATCGAAGGATTTGCTCCAATGGCGGCGTTTGAACAACTCGTCGGTTTAGGCGCGACGTTGAAGTATGGACCGGAAGTTCTCAAGCCTTTGCTGAGCGAACGCGGGAGGCAAGAGGCGAAAATTTCCGCCGCGGAGAAGATTGAAGAGGTTTTGAAGGACGAATCGATTTTTAACTTTATGAAATCCACTGGAAACAAAGACTTGGACGAACGCTTGAAGAAAGCCATGAGTGGTGGGGATTTGGATTGGGAGAGTCAAGACGCGAAGGTGTTGAGAGCCATCGTGACGGATTTCGTCTCGGATACCGATTTTCAGTTGATGTCGCAAGGAGAACGATTAAAAGCGTTGCAAACGTTGCCAGAAAAATTGGAAAAGGCGCAAGATTTGGTGTTTAAGGCGCAAAAAGAAGCAGCGGAGTTTGAATCGCAAGTGAAGAGCGCCAAGTTGGAAGCGCGCATGGCGCTCGATAAACGCACGAAGGAGATTCAAGATTTACAACGCTCGAGCGAACAAACGGTCTCGGCGTTGACGAATCAAATCTCGTTGTTGTCCGGACAGAACTTGAATAACCGCGAGGCGATTGAAAACTTAAAACAAGAGCTTTTGGACGCGAAGAAAGAGTTGGAGAAATTTGAAAACATGGAACGCGACCAAACGCAAGATTTTCTCAACGCCGAGGCGCAAAACACCAAAGTCATCGACGAAATCAGAAACCAGGCGAAATTAGCCGAACGAGCGTTGTTGGAACAAATGGAGTTCGTGAGAAACGAGACGAAGAACGAAATTGAGACGTTTAAAGCGGACATGGAAGTGCAAGAGCAAAAAATGAGAGCGGATATGGCCGAGGAACTCGAAAAGAAGAAACAAACGCTCGAAGTGCAAATGAGCATTCCGTTGGAGAAAGCGAACGCAAGAATCGTCGATTTGGAGCAAAAGTATCACGACATTTCCGTGAAGTTGATTCAAAGAAAGCACGAGTTGGCAATCGCGAACGAACTGTTGAAATCGGTCCAAAACGAGTTGTTTACGCGAGAACAAGCGCACGACGAGGAAATCCAATCTATACAAGAAGAACTCACGAAGGCAAAGAACGAGATTTCTTTATTGGAAGCGTCCATCATCGAAGCCACGGAGAATGAGGGCATGCGCGTCGCGAATATTGAGAGGCAACTCGCGAATGAAAAGTTTGCGCACGAAAGCGCAAAGCTAGCCGCGTACGAGTCCGAGACGGCGTTGAAAGAAGCCGAACTCGCTTTCGATGCCGAGAAGAAGCAACTTCTCGTAAACTTGGCACAACAGTTGGAGAACGAAAAGATAGACTACGAGAAGGACGCCGAAATGGCCGTCAAAGAGATTGAAATGATTGAACTCGAACTCGAAGAGTCGAAGAAGACGAAAATCTCCTTGGAGCAAGAGTTGACGAAGATGCACCAACACTACGAGGAGACGACGTTGCGCGCAAACGAGAGAAACCGTTCGTTACAAAGCGAGTTAGAAAATATGAAGAATAGAGTTCAAGCGTCTGCGGCAAAAGCCGAGGAAATGGAAAAGGCGCAAATGGAAGCTTTGCAGCAAATTCAAATGGAAAGAGCAAACTTTGCCTCGGAGAAAGAGGAGATGCTCCAAGAGAAAGAGGAGATGCGCCAAGAGTTTCAAGCCAACTCGAAGCAATACGAGAGGGAAATTTCCAACTTGCACGAACGCGTAGAGAAGGAGCAATCAAATGCGAAAACCTTCCGCGACGCTTTAATGCACGCCGAAGATCGTGTTCAAGGGTTCATGCAGAAAATTACGACTTTGCAAACGGAGTTGGACTCTAAAACGGACTTGAGCGAAGACTACAAGGCGCGTTTGGACAAGGCGCAAAACTACGCGATGAAAGTCAAAATGGAGGCAGAGATGAAAGTCAAAGAGCAAATGAAGAAAGTGTGGGAGTTGGAAAGAACTTTGCAAGAGAAAGATTCGGCCGTGGAAAGCTTGAAACAAGAGTTACACGAGGCGTCGCAAGCGGCGTTGAATTTGGTCGAGCCTTCGGAAATCGAAGAAATGCAAAGAAACATGGAATTGTTGAACGCGCAAAAGATGGAAAAAGAGGAAGATGCCTCGAACGCGCGCGCCGATTTGTTGGCGCAACAAATGGTGAACGCTTCTTTAGTCGAGGAAAAACAAGAACTTGATGACAAAAACCGCGCGTTGCGCCAAGACGTAGTGACGAGACAACGTTACGAAAACTCCGTTCACCTAAAGAACGTCCAAGAGACGGAGCAAAAGTTGAAGGAGACGCAGAGAAACTACGAAAGTATGAAGCAAACGTTTCAAAATGCCGCGAAAGAAAACATCGAATTGAAGAGAGAGTTGAGTCAAACGGTTCAAATCGAGAACGCGGCGAAAGATGAGGTGAGAAGATTGACTGCGCTCGCGAATGAGCTCGAAAACAGACTCGCGGAAGCGGATAACCACGCGTTGCGAACGACCAACACGTTGGCGAAAGTCAAAGAAGAAGCTCAAATCGAAGCGATGAAGATTGTGTCGGAAACCAAAGAACGCGCGAAACAAGCCGAGTCGTTGTTGATGAAAGAACGAACGGAAAGCGCCGTGACCTATTCCGCGCTCGAGTTGCAGTTAGGTTCGTTACAAATGGAGTTGGACAAAGAGAAGAAGCAAACGTCGGTTTTGTTCAGCGAACTCGATTTGAAGAAAGAAAAATTGAGCACCTTCCAGTCTGAATTCGAAGAAAGAGAAGCGCGAGCCGTGGAAAAGGTTCGAGAAGACTTCCATTACCAAATGCGCGCTCTTGAGGAGAAAGTTTTGATTGCCGAAGCCGCCACTCGCGACGCGGAGATGCGCGCGGAGGCTTTACAACAACTCGCGGAGAAAGCCGAAGACGACTCGGCGAGAACGTTTGACGCCGCCGTGAAGGCAGTTACGGAAGCAACGAATAACAGTGCCGCCGCTGCTGCCGCTACTGCTGCCGCTGCTCCCGCTCCCATTACTCCAACTTCTACCGTCAGCACCGCGCAATCATCGTCGGTAGATCTCACAACGACGTCGAATAAAACGCCGCTTTCCAAAATGAAAAAAGCAGATCTCGTCGCCGCGTGCGAGGCGATGAACTTGGACGCCGCCGGAACCGTCCCGGTCTTGCGAGCGCGATTACGAGCCGCAGACTACTAAATGATGATCAAAGTAAAAATCCTACTACATCTACAACTCCTACTCCTACTGACTGACGCGAGAATGACCCCTCTTTTTCGCGTAATATATAGATGAAACGTTTTGTAAAAATGAAAGAGAGAGAGAGAGATCTCCTCTTCTGTCTACTAAAAAAATACTTTTGATGAATTTTTTTTCGTAAAAACGCAACAAAAATCGTCAGAAAAGAAAACGATGGCCTTTTTCTTTCTGTTGTTGATTTTATTCACCCTTACCACCACCCGTACCATCGCGACGAAGACAAACGACAACCAAAAGCCGAAAGTGGTGAAACACTTTTTAGGCGTCGATCCACTTTTCCAGCACAAATACTCCCATGACGATGATGATGAAAAAAAATTCGCGTGCAACGACGGGAAAACAATCATCGATTTTACAAAAGTAAACGACAACTTTTGCGACTGCCGGGAAGACGGCTCGGACGAACCGGGCACAAACGCGTGCAGTCACGCGATACACTCGCACGGCTTTTACTGTCAAAATCTCGGCTCGACTGCGAAACTGATCAAAAGCTCCTTCGTGAACGACAACGTTTGCGATTGTTGCGACGGTTCGGATGAAAAATTCAACACGAAAAAACACTGCGAAAATACGTGTTCGAAAGACGGTATGAGGACGATGGAATCGTTGCGAGAAGAGGTTCGAGATTTCGAGATTGGCATTCGAAAGAAGCGAAACGAGTACGCGAAGAAGATGGAAAACGCGAAAAAAGAAGCGGAGAAAGAAGTTGTTCGATTGCAAAAAGCCGTCGAACAGTTGCGGGAAGAAAAAGAAAAGAACGAGGCGGAAGAGGAGAAGGCGAACGAAGTCTTTCGAGAAAAGGAGAAGTTGAAAGAAGATAGAGAAGAAGAGGAGGAGAAAAAGAAGAAACGAGAGGAGGAAAAGGAAAAGGTGGAGGAAGAAGAGAAGAGACATCATCATCCAGACGACGAGAGCAAAGAGGAACGAGAGATGAGAGAGATGGAAGAGGAGATGCGGGAAATCGAGCGAGAGGAAGGTGAGGTGGATCGAGCAGCGGCGAAAGTGGCCGCGAGCGATAACAACGACGAAAAAAAGGGAGAAGAAGATATAAATAGAGAGGAGACGGACGAAGAGAGAGGACGACGGATTGCCGAGCAGTGGGTGCACGGAGACGACAACGATCATCGTGAAGGAGAAAATGAAGAGGAGGAAGATTTCATCGATGGCGATTATGGACATCACGATCCCTACGAAGAAGAGGATGACTACGACGAAGATGGTCACTATCCCCCTCACAAGGACGACGACGACGACTTTGACGACGACGACGACAACAGCATCGGGGAAGAAAGAGATGTGGAAGCATCGAAGAAGGAAAAAGTTGGAATGTTTGGACGCGTGAAACAAATGGTAATGGGCAACAAGAAAGCAAAGAAGAAAGCGAGAGGCGGCGGATCTGACAACGAGGACGACAACAAAATGGGAGAGGAAGAACGCGCGCTCGAAGACGCCCGGAAAGTAAAAAACGAAGCGTCGAGGAAAGCAAACGAGGCGAGGGAAAAGTTCGAGGAATCCAACGCGAAGTTATCGGCATTCAATGCGAAAATAGAACGGCTCTCGTCCGAGACTGACGACGAAACGACGAAGCTGCTCCTCGGCGCGTTGTCCGACCAGTGTTTTTCTACAAAAGCGGATAAATACACGTACGAAATTTGCCTCTTTGGCCAATCAAAGCAAGACAACCACGTGCGATTAGGCGACATGAAAAGCGAGATTACCTTTGACGACTCGTCGGGTAAACGTTTCGCGAAATTCGAAAACGGCGAAAAGTGTTGGAACGGACCGAAAAGGTCCATGACGGTTGAATTAGTTTGCGGAAGTACGGAATCTTTGTTCGACGTTCAAGAACCGAGCCGGTGCGAGTATTCGAGCAAATTATACACCCCAATAGCGTGCGACGAGAAAGCGTTAGATGAGAAGAAAATAGAGCTGGACAGTTTGGCAGAGCGAGAGAAAAATACCAACGAAGAAGCAGAGGTGGAGTACGTCGTAAACTTTTAAAAGTTGTGAAGTTTTAAAAGCCTGCTGCCATACCTACGTGTTTATGCGCTGTTTAATTTCACACAGCAACAACAATTCAAACTCCTCTTTTCTCTCTACTTATCTATGCATCGCTCTCTTCTAACAAAATCATCAGTGTGTTGTATAAATCACACGTCAAATCCTTCCTTTCGTAAACACACCAAGTGCGCTTCAACTAATTTCTTGCATCTCTCGTCCTCCGCGCCGAATTCTCCTATGCACTGATCTCTCGGTTCTTTCGTCTCTGGACACGCGCAACAGATTTTCTTCTTTTTTGGTTGTTGTTGTTTTTCTTCTTCTTTCTTCTTCTCGGTCGTCGTCGTCGTCGTCCTCCTCCCCCAAAACATTGTAGTATTCGTATCACAGTTAATGACGTTTCGTCGTTCGTTCCTTTTTTTCGTCTCTTTCGCAATTTTTTTTTGTCTCCTCTCGTACAAAAATTCCATAAGCTAAAAGAGGATGAAAGAACAACACCAGAGGGGACAAAGAAGAAAGTTAAAAAAAAAAATCCAGTCACGATGAGTCAAAAAATATCTCTGTCGCGCGTCGTCATCTTTCTTTTCCGAACGATCTCTCTCTTTTCTCTTTCGTCCGCAAAAGGAATACACACGACACTCTACTCTGTCTCCACTAATAAAAGATATCACAAAAGAGATGATCTGCTGTCATCATCATCAGCGAGTTTTGTTACTCGTCGCGACAACAACAACAACAACATCTCATACTTCTTCGTCTATTCGAAGATTTGGAAGAAGACCAATACTAAGAACAACAACATCGACAACAACATTAAGAGCAACAAAAAAAGATTCAATCGATTGGGACGAACAAAACGACCGGTTTAAAGCGGAACGTATTTTCGACCAGTGTTTAGGCGCGATCGCGGATGGCGACGAAGAAATGCTCGAATCTTGTTTGTTACAAATCGAGTCCGATAAGAAAGTGCAAAAACTGAGCAAGAAACTCGAACAAGCCGCGCCGGATGTGTTTTGGAAAAAAAAGGTGAAGGAAATCGCAGCCGCGAGAATCGTGGACGATTGCATGTCTGCGATTTTATCCGGAGACGCGAGCGAGATCGACGGGTGCATGGTCGAGTTAGAGAATGAAGATTCCATGGAATATTTGGAAGGTTCTTCAAATAATAATACTAAGTAGTATTGAATAGTAAACTAATAATTATATCATTATTGTCATCACATTTAATAATACAAATATCATCCTCATCTTCGTTCTGTTATTGTGTGTTGTTTGTGTGTTCAAGTACTTGGAAAGTCTCTTTCTTCGTGCACAAAAAAAGTGCATCATAATGTCCTCCTCAAAGTTCTTTCTTAAGACGACGACGATAAAGACGACGAGAACGACACCGAGAAGACAACAAAGAAGACAAAGAAGGAAGATTTCATCGACAACATTTAATAATAATAATAATAATAATAATAACAACAAAAACAACAACATGGAAACGATCTTGCATGAACACGAGATTGAAGATATTTTCCTCGACCAGTTTGGCGTTTTACACGACGGCAAGAACGCATTCCCGGAAGCCATAGAGTGTTTACGAAGAATCCATCACAAATATCCAGAGGTGAGAGTGCACGTACTCTCAAACTCGAGTAGACGTCGGACGTCCACGCTGAGAAAATTGAAACGGATGGGATTTGAAGACGAGTGGTTCCAATCGGCGATGACGAGTGGTGAAGTGTGTCACAGGTTCATCGAAAGGGATATTTTAAATACGACGACGAATTCGTCGTCGTCGTCGTTTACTTTCTTGCACTTGAACTGGGGAGAAAGAGGCGCGGTTTCGTTGCCGTCTGGATGCGTCTTACCGCAAAGTAAAGAAGAAGCGATTGAAAAGACGACGCACATAGTCGCCTCTGGATGCGAGAGTATGTCCGTTCCAGGGACGACGCTGGGGAGTTACGACAGACAAGTGCAAAATATTCAACGTCTGACGCACGAGGAGATTAAAGAGGTGTTGACTGGGATCGCGAGAAGGTGCGAAGAAAACGGCGCATTACCGCCGAAGATGTTGTTGGCGAATCCAGATTTTGTCACCGTCAACGGCGACGCGTTAGAAGTCATGCCGGGAACGATTAGCCTCTGGTATCGAGACATTTTGAACGAGGTCTTTCAAAAAAAAGGAGAAGTAAGCGGCGGCGGCGCGTTCAACGCGGACGAATACGTCGTCAAGCTCGGTAAACCGGCGCCGATAATATACACGACGCTTTGCGAAGAGATTAGTGGTAGAAGTAGAAGTAGGAATAATGAACACAGTGAAGACGAAAAGGAGGAAAAAGAGGAGGAAGAAAATGCACAAACGTTTTTCTCTAAATGTTTGTGCGTCGGGGATTCTTTAGAACACGACATAAAAGGCGCGCAATCTGTCAACGCGAAGAGTTGTTTCATCGTCGAAACGGGCATCCACGCGGAGGAGCTTGATTTTTCTTCTTCGTCCGCGTTGGGAGGCGACGGAGACGAGTCCGAGTTCGAAGCCGCTCTCGAAGCGATGTGCGAGAAATATAAAGTTGCATCTCCTACGTGTACAATCGCAAAGTTCTCGTGGAACTAGACGAAGAGGTTGGAGAACATGTTTGATGATGATCATTACTCTGTACCAGTATTGTTTATAAAACGCCTTCTACTAGTTTATTATAGTATAGGATTATTGAAAGACGCCTTTGTGGATCTGAGAGTTATCTTCAATTATTATAAGTATAGTATTCGTTTTTGTCCCGTATTTTATGACCCCTCGTCAAACATCCGCCGCCGTCTTTGTATGTTTGTATTCGTTTTATTATATTTCACCACCGAACGCCACTTTTTATAGCTGATCCGTGTATTTTATTCCTTCTTCGCCCAGCTTACTCCTTCCTCTTCTTTCGTCGACTTTCTTACACTTCCGTCGGCATTGGAGCGACCAACTCCATGTTGTACGCCGAACCACCGTGCTTGGACTCATCCAAACCCAATTGTTCTTCTTCCGGAGACGTTCTCAACATGTTCATTTTCTTCAACGCCAAGAAGAAGAGACCGAGCAGACCGCCGACCCAGAGGAAAATGCAGATGACGCCAACGACTTGGGCGCCGAGCAAACTGCCGTCGCCGCCATAAAAGACACCCGCGCACTTCTCGGCGCCTCTGTAGACTTCGGCGACGTATTCTTTCTTTGCCATGAGACCGACCCAGAAGACGCCAAAGGCGCCGCACGCGCCGTGCATCGGCGCCGCTTCCAAAGGATCGTCAATCTTAAGCTTCAAGAGCAATTTACCAGCGCCGTGGATAACCCACGCGGAGATAAAGCCGCAAACGATAGCAGTCCACGGTTCGGTGACGGAGCAACCGGCGGTGATGCCGACTAAACCAGCCAAAACACCGTTGCACACGGCAATCAAGTCCCAAACGTGATATAATCCATAGTTGATGGCCATGGCAGTCACGCCGCCGGCGGCGGCGGATAAAGTAGTCGAGACGGCGGTTCTAGCGACGACGGCTTCCGAACCAATGATTGCCAACTGTGACCCCGGGTTAAAACCGTACCATCCGACCCAAAGAATAAACGTACCCAAGACAACTAACGAGGCGTTGTGTCCCGGCATAGCGACGACGCGACCATCCGGGCCGAATCTGCCAGTTCTCGGGCCTACGATCATAGCACCCATCAAACCGGCGACGCCACCAGTCATGTGAACGACACCAGAGCCGGCGAAGTCATACATACCACAGTCAAAGAGTTTATCGTTGTCTTTGAACGCAGTGAGCCATCCATTTCCATCCCAGACCCAGTGAACGACGACTGGGTAGACGAACGCGGTGAGAAAGAAAGAGTAGCCCAAATAGGCTTGGAATGCCGTTCTTTCCGCGACGGAACCGGAAACAATCGTCGCCGCTGCCGCAGAGAACGCCCACTGAAACAAGAAAACAGCCCATTCGGTGAAATCTTGCAAGCCAAAGTACCAGTTTCCGATAAATTTATTCGTTGATTTGCCTTCTTTCGTCCCGTATGCGAAGCCGTAGCCAAAGATAAAGAACGCAATCGCCCCGACGCACGCGTCCAAAACGTTCTTGATCAAAATGTTCTTGGTATTTTTAGATCTCACCGAACCGGCGCATAACATCGCGAATCCGGCTTGCATAAAGAACACGAGGTACGCGGACGACAACAAAAATTGGTTGTCCGAGGAGTCCCTGATGGTAGCATCAGTCCCGGTGAGACCGGATAAGACTTTGCAGAGATCCTCTGTTTATATTAATAGAGTAAAAAGAGAGAGGAGAGAGAGAAGACAAAAACTCGTTGGTCAGTATTATTATTATTTTGTGATGTGACATTTTTTTTCCCTCCAATCCTCCAAAAAATAATTAAAATGTCCGTTCCGAGAGGAATTTTTTTTTGTCTTTTTTGGTTCAACAAAACGGGGGCGACTTTTCAAAAGTACGGAAATTCTTCGACGAATTCGTAGAGAGTACGGGGAATTCTCTCTCTCTCTCTCTCTCTCTCTCTCTCTCGGTTTTTGTTGTCGCTTTTCATCAAACTCATCTCATCCCGGTAAAAGACAGACAGACAGACAGACAGAGAGACAGACAGACAGAGAGACGTATGTCTCTGTCTCTCTCTCTCTCTCTCGTTCGTTTGGTATCTCAAGACGAGAATTTGATGTCTCCTTTTTCCAAGAGAGAATTGAGACCCCCCCCTCCAATTAAATTATTATCCAATAATTATTGGCGGCGAAGAAGACCGGGAAATCTCATCACTCGTTGACGACGACGAGAGAAAAGGAAAACGACGACGGAGAAGGAGGGAGAAAAAAATCAGACTTCGTTTTTGTCGCTCACCTTGGTCGTTACCATCATTGGCCAAGAAGGCGAGATCGCCGACGCAATAAGTAGCCATTGTTAATTTTGGGCTTATTATTATTGATATTATGACGAGTCAAGAGGCGAGAAATTTTTTTGAATTCCTGTCCAAAAGCTGTCAGCTATACATTTTAACAGGCAGGGAAAGGGGCACAGACGACAGAAAGAGTTGTTGTTTTGCATTTCAATATTAATATAAATACAAAACGCCTTTTCCGATACTCGGAACTAATATTTTACTATTATTATTCGTCTTCCTTCACCTCTTCTTTTTCTTCTACTACTTTTTCTTCTACTTTTAGTCCTTTCGTCGTAGCAATATCAGCGTTAACAGCAACTTCGTCTTCGTCTTTGTCTTCTTTGTCCTCGACGTAGTCGTCCATAAATACGCGGCTCTTCATGCCGGAAGCGTTGAGCTTTTTCAAGAGGGACCCGTCCGAAAGGCCGGCGCGGACGACTTGCTGCGCTTTCAAAGTGTCCGCTTCGGAAGTCGCCGAGGCGCACACTAAAGTCACGCGCAAATGCTCAGCTTTGGTGCCAGTCTTTTTCGTTCGCTCTTGCACGTACGTTTCCATATCGTCTACATTCGCGCACGAGTCTGGAGCTTGCTCTCGTAAGTAGGCGAAGAACACCTCTTTAAACGCTTTTTGTTCCGGCTCACCAAACGCGATCCGAGTTATGCTCGGAAAGCCTAAAGAGGCGACGACTCCAGTCGTGGGGATGTTTTTAACTTCCTGGTCGTCCAAAGTAATCAAAGAAGACGGATCCGAGGCGTTCTCGTCGTCGGCGGCGTTTTGCGCTCGCGTCGTTTCGGCGTCGGTATCGCCTCGCTCCGCCTCTTCCTCTTTTTCTTCTTTCGCTTCTTCGCTTTCTTCAGTGGAAGATTTCTCGTCGATGTTGGCGTCAATTTTCTTCTCATCATCGTCTGAAGAAGAAGTCGTTGGTGACGGGGTCGTCTCTCCGAAGTATGCGGCGAGATTCTTCTCCGCTTCCGCATCCGTGAGGGCGGCAGAGTTTTCAACCGAAGATCGGACGTCTTCCGCAGTGGAAACTTCAGAGTTGTTTTCACTCGATTCGCCGTTCTTTCCCGCGTTAGCTAAAATAGAATCGACATCATCCGTCATTGGTTCCAAGATTGCATCGTCCTCTACTGTCGCTCCTTCCACTGTATCATCCGCGTCGTTGGAAACGTCGTCCGGAATTTCTGCGCCGCCGCCGCCGCCGCCGCCGCCGCCCAAGAGCTTCTTCACTTTCTCCGCCGCCACTTCTTCGTCGCTCACTGCATCGTTGTCGTCGTCGTCGTCGTCGTTTTCACTTTTCTTGTCGCTGCTCGTTTTCTTCTTCTTGCTAGACGATGAGGAAGATTTAGACTTCTTTCCACCAGAGTCAGAAGAGAAGTCTTCGGCTTCGGCTTTGCGCAACAATTTATCCAACTTGTCAAACTTGCCCTCTCCGTCGTTTTTTATATACTCTTTAACCGAATCCACCGTCTCTTCTTGACGTCTCTTGTACTTTTGCGCTTTCTTGGACATTTCCTTCATACCATCTAAACTCATTTTGGCCGTATCGACGGCTTGTTTAGCCTCTTCTATCGCTTGCTGACGATCGCTCAAAGCGAGATCCCTTTCCTTTTGCGCTTGCGAGTTGGCAGAGTTCAACCTCATCAACGCTTCCTCGGCAGATTTTTGAACCTCTTTCGCGGCTTGCGAGATTTCATCCTTCTCAGCATGCAATCGCTCAGCCAAAGCTTTCTTATCCTCGCTCATTTTTGAGTTTGACCTTTTGGCAAACTCGCCGATTCTTCTCCTCGCTATCGCTTCTCTCTTCGCCTGTTCCAAATACTCGTTCGCTTGTTGCGTCGCCAACGCGGCAGTGCGGCGAGCCTCCAAGATCTTGTCTTTGGCGTGCTCAATTAAACGACCTTGCGCTTCGGATGCTTTCGTGGCAATTTCGATCTTCTTTTGTTCGTAATCGCGGGCCAAATTTTCCTTCTCGATGTCAGCTTTGCGTCGCAACGCGGTTTCTTCCACCAGAGCCTTTTTAAATTCAGAGACTAAAGCGTTCAAATTCTGTAACTTTTCTTGTTGCTGCGCCGCGTTTTCTTCCGAAATGGCCTTTTTCGCGGCAGTTGCTTCTAAGCGTTCAAGATTCTTTTGTGCTTCTTGTCTCCAGTGCATAGCAGTTTCGTGCTCCGATCTCGCCAACTCAGCCGCGTCGCGATTTTGGTTGGAGATGTCATACAGTTCCAAAGCGTTTCTGTTCGCCGTATCGTGTTCGAGCTTTGCCATAGCGACAGCATCTAGATTCTCCGACATCAATTTAAAATTATTTCCCACGTTTGCGTTCGAGTTCGCGTTGTTGTTGTTGTTATTAGTGCCAGCCGCCGCAGCATTCATCATCATCTGATTGTTCATGGCGGCAATATTTTGTTGGTACAACATTTGCGCCGTCTGGGTCGGATCGATTGCGGCAGGTTGAACGACAGCGGGTTGAGCAACTGGCGCGTTTGGCGGAGGAGGCGATGGAGATGGCGGAGGTGGTGAGATAGCCGGAGGTGGGGATTGAACTTCTTTGTCAGTCACGTCGCTCGACGACGACGACGACGAACCTTGCTCCTCCGAGAGCGAGCGCAAGACTTTCGAGGTTTCCTCGTTTCTTTTTTGCAAACCGGCGTCGGAATCCTTCGAGTTGACGTCATCTTCGTCGGCAAACGCAAAAGTACCATCCTCTTGAACGATGAGCTTTTGACCTGGTTTAAACTTCATCTGGTGAGCTTCCCCAGCCGAGTTCCACGATTTTGTCGCCGCGCCGCCTTCTTTCACTTCCTTCAATTTCTTGGCAGCCTTCATGCGAGCGGCGAACGTGTCCACGGGCTCTGTGTTGTCGTCCTTGTTGTTGGATTTCGAAGATTGCTTCGTCGACGCATTTTCAAAGCTCGAGCTTTTCTTTGTCTTCTCGTCCGTGGCAATACTCGCCGTCGTCGCCGCTGACCCTCTCTTTTCCTGCTGCCTTCTCTCTTTCGACGTTGTCGTCCCAGTCGTCGAGGCAGAGGGCGACGATGAAGAAGATGATGATCCCTTCTTCTTGCTGTTGATGTTGCCACTTCTTCTCCCGTTTCTGAAAGATCTTTGTTGCTCGCGCTTAGCTTGTTCCGTCTCTTCTTCCATTTCTTCTTCTTGGATATCTTCGCTCGCCTCTTCTAGAAACTCTTCTCCCGGGTCTGCGTATCCAAAGGCTCTTCGTACGGTATCTGAAATTCGATCCGTGAGTCCGCGCGATTTCTTCACTCGCGACGACCTCATCAATTCTTCTTTTTCTTCATCTTCTACGAGCTGTTCGTCTTCTGATTGCTCTTCTGCTTCTGCGTCCGCGACTTCATCGTCGTCGAAAACTTCTTCTCCTTCGTTGACTCGCTCTTCCTCTCCTTCTTCGATGCCACCGTGCGCTTCATCCACAAGCTCTTGCGCTCTTCTCTCTATATCTGCTTCAGAAATACGTCCGCCTGGTGTTGAAGGAGTGATAGAAGAAGGCGTAATTTGCCGCCGTTGTTGTTGTTGTTGTTGCTCGCTATTTTCCATCGCGTCATAAAATGGACCTACGCGACGGCTTCGCCGGTTCGAAAGTCCTTTCGCGAACGAGGTTGCACGAACGGGGGATTCAACGACTTTTTCATCCACTAACCCGAATCGCTCTTTTTCCTTTTGTAGTCGTTGACGTTCGTGAAGAGAAGCTACGTTTTTCCTGCGTTCATTCTTGACATCGCGCTCCTCTTCCATCTCGAGTTCATCGTCGAATTTACTGTGCGCCCCCCAGGGATCGCCGCCGTACCCGGCACCTAATTCAGCGCTCGCGTCCAAATTTGTAGCCGCCCCGAGTTGTGCCATTCTCGTAGGTTGCTTTACGCCACCAAAAAGACTCGATAACCACGAAGATCGCGTCGGTGCAGCACCAAGTTCAGCTCTTTGTCGGACTGGTTCCGATTGCGCCGAAGCCGGGATAAACTTCTCCTCGATTTCGTTCAAAGCATTTTCAAGCTTGGACAAAGACGTCGACGCGAGCTCTTCGACTTTTATGGCTTCAGCCTCGAGCTTCTTTCTTCGCAAAGACTTGTTACCGTCGCCGGCTTTCTCCATTTTCGCTCTGCGCGTCAACTCCTTCACTTTCGCGGTGGCGTCCACGTCCGTAGTCGTGTGCCACTTACGGACACTTTTGATCGAATTGACAACATCATCGTGCGGCAACCTGTTCGAATCATCACTCGTTGCGTCTAGAATAGCCGAAAGTTTCAACAGTCGAGCTTGAAACATCGTCGCGTCGTTTTTAATTTGCACTCTCCACGTTTCGCACGTCGTGAGCAGATCGTCGTCGGATAACTGCACGTCTCTCTTCTCTTCGTCATCAAAATCTCCCGAGGTTGACGCGAGATCCCTCTCAAACGCGTCGGCATCGAATTTCTCGAGTAAGGTTTCGCCGTTTGCCAAAGCAATGACAGCGTTGCTCGAGTCTCCTTCAAAAAGTTTGTCGTCCTCGTTATCGTCCGCGTTCTTCGTCACCGCGCCGAGAAAGTTCGTGGCGTATTCGTTCGACCATCCTGATATTCCTCCTCGTCCATCACCTCCTCCTCCTCCTCCTCTGGATGATGCAGATTTTCGTTTAGACCCGGACGCGACGCCGCCTCGATTGTTCGAAGCGTTGATGTTAAAGTCGTCTTTCGCGCTTGAAGACGAAAGGAGCAAGTGTCCAAGAACTGAGTCCGAAGATGCCGTACAGACCATGGCGACGGAACCAGCGATCAAACATCCACCAACCAATCGAGAATACGATATTGACGAAGTCATTGTCGCAGTTGTGTTCAATCCGTCGTGTTGATACTGATGATACTCGCTATTGCTCCCGTACGAAGGCGTGGTTGAGCTTCTCCCTCGGGGAAATCCAGTATTGAATTCCGCGGCCTCATTTTGCGCTCCTCCTCCGTGTCGATGGTGATGGTGCCGCCTGCTCTTTCTCTCTCCCGAGTGAGATTCTTCTCGCATATCTCTCAGAAGCTGTTCGGCGACTTTCTCTCTCCCTCTCCTCGCTTTTTGCGAATAGTGTGGATCGTCTCGTTCGTCTTTGACGTAGCCTTGCGCGGAAAGCAAATTTGTTGACGCGCGCTCATGACTGTTTTTGTTTTTGCTCTGATGATGATTTCTTTTGTTGATGGTGTTAGTGTTACTCGTCGTACTACTACTCTCGGCGGGGTCTCCTCCTCCAAACAACCAGTTTGGCGCCATTTCTGTGTGTATGTGTGTTGTTTACTCTCGTCGCTCTATATCTACACACACACACACACACACACACCCTCTAACGCGCGCTTTGTTGTTCTTTCTTCTTGTGAAGATGAGTTGAAGGCGTTTTGTGTGTGGAGCTTTTTTTTTCCCTCGAGAACCCTAAACGAGAATTTTTCTTCTGAGATTCCATCATTCTTGGCACCTTTTGTTCTTCTTCTTCTTCTTCTGATGACAAAAAAAAAGGTGTTCCTCTCCTCAATTTACTCTTCAAAAGAGAGAGACACGTTTCCTCCACAAACTCATCATCACACGTCAAACAAACACACGTTCACCGTCATCATAATATTACTACGCTTCTTCTACACATATAATCTTTTTTACTCCTTCTTCTTACAGCGTTTAATAATAATAATAATAATAATAATACACCACTGAGTAGTATTAGTATTATTAAATATGACGACTGAAGAACAGAGTGGTGGTGGTAATGGAAATGGTAAAGTGAAAGGTGGAAACGAAGAAGGAAACGTGCCGTTTATGATTTCAGAAATACAACGAGAAATGAACGCGCAGTGCACTCAACTACAACTGAACTTCAAACGAGAACACGAGGAGAACGTGAAAGAGAAAGAGAAGATGAGAGATTCAATCGAGCGTTTAACGAGGATTAAGGACGATTTGATGAAAAGTTTAACGTTGATGACGAAAGAAAGAGACTCGTTTCGAGAGAAGGCGATGGGAGAGAAGTTGTTGCATTTTGCATCTCATCGTCATCAAACTTTTCCTCCTTCTTACATCATCAAAGAAGAAAAGAGAGACGAAAGAGACGATTTTTACGATAATAACACTGAAATTGACGACAACGACGAATTTAAAGAAGAAGAGGATTCTTTTGACGACGACGGTGGTAAAAACAACGAGGATACTCAAACTCTCGTATCGCGAGCGCGATTTCAAAAATTACAAGCCGAGTTGATGATTTATCGCGAAGCGGCGGCAAAGTATCGAAAGGAGAAAGAGGTGGCGCTTTCAAAATTAGAAAAGTACGAAAGAAAACAACAACAGCAGCAGCAACAACGACAACAAAAGCGAGGAGGAGGAAAAGAAGAGAATACTGCGAAGAGAAAGCGGCCGCACTCTCCGGCTTCGAAGTACGCCGTGTTCGCCGGCGAAGATTACACGACCAAAGACGAAGAGCTCGAAGAGATTGGGAACAGACGACGAGGAAAAGACGACGAGGAAGAGAGAGAAAAACAACAACGACGACGACGGGAACAACAACACTCTCATCGACACCGGGACGAGATGAACGATGTCGACGACGAGTATAGCGCTAGAAAGAAGAACGATAAGAAAACCGACGACGACGAAAAATCTTTTTCGTTCAACAGAACGGAAGACTTTTGGGCGTTTGATCAGAAGAATGAAACGACGATAAAATCTAACGCATTCGTAAATCCGCAGCGACAACAACAACAACAACAACAACAACAACAACATCATCATCATCAAACAGATAAACCAAAGCCGAAGAAGCACGTCGACGCGTCGAAGATGATGATAATGTCGAAGAGAGCAAGTTTAGAAGGGGTGAGTAAAAAAGGCACCGCGGCGGCTTCAACAGCAGCAAAGAAAGGCCTTTCGAAGAAAGTTCGGGGTTTGTGGAACGACGCCATGAAGAAGAAAACGACGACGATTAGCGATACGAAGACACCACCGCCACCGCGATCGGGCGCTATGTTCGAAACGCCTAAAACGAACGAAGCGCAAATCAACGAGAACACGCCGGGAGAAGAGGAAGTTTTGGTCATCAAGAACACCCAAGAAGAAGAAGAGAAAGAAGAGAAAGAAGTGAAACGCACGAAGCAAGAACTCCGCGAAGATCATCAGCAAAAATCTAATAAATGTTTACCTGTTGACAAACCACTGCGAGAGGTGAAGTACCAAGAAGTTGTTCGTGGGAAAGAGGCGCGAAAAGAGCTCATCGGGTACGCGTGCCAAGAATGCGAAAGGTTTTACGCCGTCGCCGGTCAACTCGATCGAAGGGCGTGCGAACACGGAAGTAACGCTTTGAATAATAACACGAATAACGGGGCACCGCCAAGAAACCTGGAAAATTCCCGTCATCGCGCGAAGTACCTTCCTCCGAAAGATCCGGCTGGATATTGGGATCTCGGAGGACTCACGCAAACGCAACCGGATCCAAAGAAGAGGAAAGCGACAAAGTTCGACGAGACTCCTCCGTCGCAGGAAAATTTGTAAACTGAACGCGCAGAGAAAAGAGAGTTTATAAAAGATGTTGTGAAACATCTGAAAGAACATTGATTCCCACATACTACTGTACTATAGAAATAATAATAATAATATAATAAACAAGGCGCTGTACGAGAGTACTGGTAAATACTTTTTTGTATGACTATCTACTTCTGTTTTTTCAAATTGTTTTATACATCTACTCTCCTTTGTCTTTGGCATCTGGCGGTGGTGGCGGCGGAAACATAGAGTACACGTTCAACATGCTCAAAACGACCCCTAAGGCTCCTACGTTCCTCTTCTTCATCGGAATTTTCTCCAAAAGCGCCAACGCTAACAACGCTTGCAAGGTGTTGGTCGTGATGGCGGTAAACACTGGCTTGGCAACCTTTGCGATTTCTTGTTTTCTATCCTCGTCGTCGTCCGCTTCCGCGACATCTCTCACACACTTTCCTAACTCGTTCGCGCTTTGGTACAACCCAGCTACTGACCCGACGAACCATCCGTAATATGAGAGCTTTTGACACAGTTCGGTTATTTGCTTGTTCGTGACTAAACCGGTCGCGCCTAAGAATACGATGTGATCGAAAGCCATGTACGCCGACATTCCAATCGCTTTTGAGTACGCCACTAACACTTTCGCTTGATTCCCGACCGGTGGATTTTCAATCACCGGGAGTAAAAACTCCACCTCTTTGAAAATCCGAAACGGTTTCCTCGCGCTCCCAAACGATTTTTGCAAATTCAACGCGTTCCCGGGCGTTCCGTTGGACGTAAACATGGCTAAATACTGCAACAACGCCAAGGTTTTATCCTTCCCGTCTGATTTCGCGAGCAAACCTTTCATTCTGTTTGAGAATATAATCACCGAGTTCTTTTCTGGAAGTAAATCTTTTAACGAAGAGAGAAGCAGAGAAGAAGAAGAAGGCTGATGGTTGGTGGTGTTGTCCATAATTTTCCGCTCCGTCGTTTTTGACGATGATGATGATGAGATTGGAGATCTCAATATACTTACGAAACGACGCAAGACTTCTCTTTAACACGAAGAACGATTCTTTCTCGCCCCTTTAGGTCCGTTCAACACACACGCGCGCGCACGCAACAGATGAAAGGAGAAGAAGACTAAGACTACGACGACGACGAAGAGAGTATACGTGTGGGTGATACTATTGGAGAATTCAAACTTGTTCTCAGCAAAAACAGGTGTTTTGTATTTGATTTATTGATTTTGTGCGACGAATGAAGAAGAATAGACGTATTTTGGGTACCACCGAAAAACTGGTACAAAATAAATAATGTAATAATTATACATTCATTCGCGCAATCTACCGTATGTAACTCTCTGTGCGAGTGCTATTGTCTACCCCTCGTCACCTCGTCATCATCGGGGTCGACGCTTTTTCATATGCCAAAATGTCTTCGTCTTCATCGGTGCCGACAAAGGCATTCTCCCAAGCGAGCGCTTCGACCGCACTCGGTCTTTTACTCGGATCGACGCTTAAACACTTCGCGATGAGTTTGCAAAACGCCACCGGTTGACGACCAGATAAGTCTTTGATGATCTTCTCCGTAAGCGTCGTCGATTGGATGATTTCGTTTTGATTCTTCACCAAGTCGCCGTAGCGTTCTCGCATATTTTTTTCTTGCGAAGGCGCAAGACGAAAGTCAGGATAAGTGAGCATCTGTGTGAGAATTTTCGCATCGAGTTCGAGCTCGGTTTGGTTCAAGCGAGTTAATTCGGTTTCGGACATCGCCATCGCTTTCTGCTTCGATTTTGTCGTCATGTTCTCTCCGGCATCTAAAGAGTCCGCGAAGATTTCTTTTCCCGTGCACAGAAAGTACATCGCAATGGCAAATGCAAAGATGTCAATTTTCGCATACGTTTCCATCGATACCTGTTCGCCGTCGTTGTCGTTGATTCTTTCGCAATCGTTGTCGTTGATTCTTTCGCCGTCGGACGAGGTCGCAGGTAATTCGTATTTCCCGAGCAAAACTTCTGGAGCTTGATACCCAGGCGTTCCGCTGCTTGGATCGTACTCGATAGAACAGACCATATTTTTTTTCCCACCGCTTTGAAATGAACCCCCGTCCTCTTCTTCGTTTGTTGTGGGAACGATTTCCGGAAAGTACAACTCACACGCCGTTTGTGAATGCGCGACACCGAAATCTATGATGGTTGCTTTTCGATTGAAATCCTCTGCGCCTTCTCTACCTCTGATGAGAATGTTGCCAGACTTGATGTCGCGATGAATTACGTTACGTTCGTGACAATGTTTCAACGCGTGCAAAATACGACGGGCCATCGCACGGCACTCTCTCGGCGTCAATCGTCCTAATTTTCTCGCCTCATGCGCATTTTCTCCGTGATCTTTCAACAACAAGTACGATTCGTTCCTATCGGATTCGAGAAAGGCCGCAATAACTTCAACAATCGCTGGATGTTTCGGTAGCGTAGCTAACACGGCCGTTTCGACTTTCCCAAACCCGTACCCGTCTCCTTGAGGAGCATCGAAAGCGTCTCGGCCCGGAAAAGGCGCAGAACACTTCAAAACAGATTCACCCTGCGTAAAGAAGTCCGTTTTACTCAACGCGAGCGATGATAAATTGCTTGCGGCATCTTTCTGCGCTGAAAATACGTCCGAAAATGTACCTTCGCCAACAATTGTGGTTGGAGACTTCTCGTAAAAGAGCTTTCCCAAGGCGGTACCGTACAACGCAATCGCTTCTTTTTTACTTTCGTTTGCAAAAAGGGTACCATCAGTATCAAATACAGGGGTGCTTGATGCTAAGCGTTCTCTAACTTTCTCTTCGAGAGCGAGTTGTTCTATCGTCGTCGACGCGTACCGTTTTGAAGAGATGGCGGCGAAGTAGCTATTTCGACGTCGTCGCGCAACTTCTCTGACTCTCGTTTCCTTTTCTCGTTTCTCCGATTCGGGGTTCAGTGCATCACTGCTACTGCTACTGCTAATATTATTGGTGCTTTCTTCCTCTACAGTGGATGATGATGATAACGGTGTAGCAATCGCATCGTACCTCTTGTTGTCTAACGCTCGATCCCACGGGTGTAACTCATCGTCGTAACTTAACGCCCACTGATTGAACTCTTTCTTTAATTCGTCCACTTTTTTTCCATCAAAAACTGCAGCCGCTGTCGAAGATGATTCTCTCGTTTGCATCGCTTCGACTTGTTTAGGCACCACATAGCCTGTCGAAGAAGAAGGACGGGGTGATGATGATTTCCCAGACGACGGTTCAGTTTCGAATAACCGCTGAGGTGGAGGTGATGATGATGGTCGCGAAATGATGTTACTTTTAATCTGCTGAGAAGAGAACGCGACGTTTGAATCTTCCATCTGTTTCAAAAACGGGTTGACTTCTTCCTCTTCTCTCCGTCGTAAAATTTCTTGTTGTTCTCGCTGGTGCTGGTCTTCGCTCCGTCTAGGAGGTCTTGGCGATTTATTTCTAACCGCCGCGGTTTGCGGGGTATCGAATGCAAACGTGATCGGTTGGAGAGATGCATCATCGCCGTTCTCTTCTCGTTTACCCCTTTCTCCTCTTTTCTTTGCGAATGTGGAGAAGAACGCTCCCGCGGCGACTGTGGTGACCACCGTCGCGCCGAACGCGCAATACGAAAGCCAAGTGGAAGAAGGAGTTGGTGGTGGTGATTGATCGCGAGAAGAAGATACGGATATGACTGCTTTCGCATCCTTCTGCTTCGTATTCGTCGTCGTATTCTTCTTCTTCGTCTCTTTCTTCTCCTTCTTCCTTTCTTCTTCTCGTCGTTCTCCGGTGAACCGCTTGAGAATATCAATATCGATTATTTTCACCTTCACTTTCATCGCTTCTCGAAACGAAGGCACGAACTCGTTCTTCTTCGACGATAAAGACGGCGACGACGACGATTTCGTATCCGCTTTCTTCTTCTTCTTCGCGCTTCTTCTGCTTCCATCGGTTGTTCTTCCCCCGACGGGTAAACTCCAAACACTTCGAATTTGCATTTTCATTTTTGAAATAAAATTTAAAGCGTATCTGTGAATGCTTTGTGGACGAATAAAACGATCGATCGATATTTATCGATCTATCTCTTATCTTCCGATCTTCTGAGAAAGAAGATCGCAGACGCGAAGAAGATCAGAAACGTTCTTCGTCTCTTCACTCGTTGTTGTTCGTCGTTTTCACTTTTGTTGCGAATTGTGTTAATTTGAGGAGAAGAAAGATATATATTTTTTTAGGTCGTCTTTTAAAACCAAAAAGAGTCGAATTTTTGTTTTGTCTGTGTTTTCTACGAACTGAGACTCTCTTTCCGATCATCACAATCATCACACACCATCCATCACATAATGAGCAGTCGAAACGTTTTACGACGAGGTTTGAAAACCTCCTCCTCTTTCGCGCAGTCGTTGCCGGCTTTGAAAGAGCGATCGGCGGCGGCAGCAACGACGAAACCGTCCATTTTCTCCCAAATCTTCGGTGGATCGGCGACGAAGCAACCGCCGATGGACGAACCTATGCCGAATGTTATCATTCCCGAAAGCCCGATCTACCCGAAAGAAGCGCCAAAAACTTTGGTCACGACGCTTTCAAACGGGGCCACGATTGCCTCAGAAAACACTCCCGGGGCGACCATGGCCGTCGGTTTATACTTGGAAAGTGGAAGTAAGTACGAGCAGCCGTACATGTCAGGCGCTTCGCACATGCTCGAAAGAATGGCTTTCAAAGCGACGACGAACAGAACGAACTTTCGAATTACGAAAGAGGCGGAAGTGATGAGCGCGAGTTTATTAGCCGCGGCGTCGAGAGAACAAATGTCTTACACCGTGGATGCGTTAAAAACGCATTTACCAGAGGCAGTGGAGTTGCTTTGCGATTCGGCTTTGAATCCGAAGCTCGCTAACCACGAAGTCGCGAAGATGGTGAAAGACTTGAAGAAAGAAATCGAAGAGCTCAAAACGAATCCGCAAGCTATGTTGATGGAGGCTGTGCACTCGACGGCGTACGACGGAGGATTAGGAAACGCACTTTTAGCCTCGCAAGAATCTATAGACGCGATTGACGGCGACGCTTTGCGCGAATTCATCGCCGAAAATTACGTCGCACCGAGAATGGTCTTGGCGGCTTCGGGCGCGGATCACCAAGAGTTGGTGTCCATCGCGAGTCCAATGTTGGAGACTGTCAGTAAAGGTTCGGCGACGACGACGAGCAAAGAAATTCCGTCGAAATATATGGGCGGTGACTTTCGAGTGAAGAATGAATCTCCACTCACGAGTTTAATTTTAGGTTTTGAATTCCAAGGAGGATGGAGAGACGCGAAGCGATCCACGGCGGTGACTGTTTTATCCATGCTGCTTGGAGGTGGTGGATCCTTCTCCGCGGGTGGTCCGGGAAAAGGAATGTACTCTAGATTGTACACGCGTGTGCTCAATAGACACGGATGGGCTCAAAACTGCACGGCATTTCACTCGATTTACAACGACACCGGCATCGTAGGGATTTCCGCCATGACGGATGGACAACACGTCAACGATATGATCGCCGTTATGGCCGAGGAGTTATCCGCGGTTGCAAACGCGAGCCAAATCACGGACGAAGAAGTCGAGAGAGCGAAGAACGCGACGATTTCTTCAATTTTGATGAACTTGGAATCCAAAGCTGTCGTCGCCGAAGACATTGGAACACAAATGTTGACGTATAACCACAGAAAATCGCCGGAAGAGTTCATCGCCGAAGTGAGCAAGTTGACGAAGCAAGATTTGTCAGAAGTAGCCGCGCAAATGTTAAAATCAAATCCGACGCTGTGCTTGTCTGGCGATATCGCCGGCGCTGCGCGATTCGAAACCGTCAGAGCCATGTTCTAATTTTCGATTTGATACGTATAATATATAATATAAAAGTACCTCTTCTTCAAACGCGGAATTTCGTAAAAGTGTGTGCTTTCAATGCGTTTTATTGTCGTTTGGTTGTACCGTTTGTTGTACTTTTGTTTCAATTAAAATTCTACTATTTTAAGCTCGTGCTTATGCGATCATAAACACTACCAGTTGTTTAATCTATTTTCTCTCCAGCCTCCTCACATCTTCTCTCTCCTTTCTCTCTCTCTCTCTCTTCTCGAACACCCACCAATTTTTATTAGTTATCTTATTAGTTTTTTATTCCTCGGCAGCGGCGGCTTCCGGCTTCGCTTCCTCAGCTCTCGGAATTTGTTGACCAACCTCCTCGCCAGAGTAATCGCCGTGAACTTCCATCAACTTCGTTACGTCGAACTTCGGCGTCTTCAACATTTTCACCTTTCTCAAATAGACGTTTTGCAACGGGTAGATACCCGAGCACGACTTTTCAATCTCTTTACCGATAACTTCCGGGATAAATTTCAAAACCAACTCCTTCAAGTCACACGATTCGCACTCTCTCTTGATAATTTCAACCATCTTCGCGCGAATCTTACGGATTTGCGCGGATTGAGCGTAACAAGTTCTCTTCGTTTGGTCTACGCGACGCTTGGTGAAACCGATGCAAAACACGCGCATCGTGTACCCATCCGTCGTCTTCACGTCGACGAAGCACTCAATCAAAGAAAACCATTTTCTGACTAAGGAGCGGATTTTATCCGTGGTGAAGTCCATACCGTAGAAGTTCGTCAAAACGTTCTTACCCTGAACGTCCTCGCACTTCAAGAACATTTTGCGGAACGCTTGATCCTCGTCTTGGTTCAAGTCCGCCAACGAGCACTCAAAGATTCTCCCCTTCAAACCATCCGAGGCAATCTTCGTACCTTGCGTTCTCGTTTGCGGCGTCTTACCGACGTTGCGAACGGTAAACATGGACGGAGCCTTGATGTCATACCAATCCTTCTTGGAGAACGGATCGACGCTGTTTATTGTTCAAATACGCGAAAATAAGAAGAGAGAAGAAGAGCAAAATATGCGGTTAGTAAATTGGAAAGAAAAGAGAGCAGAGGAAGAAAAAAGGGCTAAAAACTGATGAGAACGCGCGCGTAAATTTCTCTGTGAGAGAGAAAAGAAACCGCGATGGTGCGAAGGTAACGCATGACTGCAAACGCTCGAAAGGCATCGGGCAACACATGATGAATAGAATTCACCCGTTTCGGAAACCGTCCGTTCGTCTGTACTCTACGCGCGCGCGCGACGACGACGACGAAAAGAGAATTTTTTCTTCCTTTTCTCTCTCCTCCTGTGTGTTTCGCGCAGTTTAACAAGCCCTCTCGTCTTGAAAAACGTAAATGCACGCGCTCACAGACATCGTGCGAAGAACCCCATCGGGTAAAAACGCGCGCAACACGCGAGTAATTACTCAGTGCAGACGCACATCTCAACCAGATTCTTCGCGGATGCGCGCATCCTCGTCGTTCGAGCGCGTTTTTCACGCTTTCCTCCCAAAGAGCACCCCATCGCGCACCAACGCGCACAGAAAAAAAAACGAACGCGTAAACCCGCTTTCGAAGAAAAAGGGCAACTCGCGATATTTCTATCCGAGAGCACACGAGGTAATGGTAACTTACGCTTTCTTCTTCGAGCCTTTCTTCCCTTTCGAGAGTCTTTTATTCTTTCCGACGGCCATAATGTACGTTCGGGCGTCAAAACTATGCAGGCAGGAGGAGGAGTGCAAAGCAGGCCAGTTTTTTTTTCCACTTTTTTTTCGAGAGAGGACGGCCCGCACAGGTGGCCCAACCACAAACCTCCAGAGAGCTTTTTATTTAATTCAGATAGAATTCTCTCCGCACTTTTGTTTGGTGCTTGAACGACGACGCGCGCGTGAATAGTATTGAAAAGAAGAAACAGAAACGAATTAAACAACATCACATCATGTCGTCGTCCTCTATTGCGATGATGCCGAGCGCATCCTGCTCGTTTCGTCATCAACAGAAGAAGAAGCAGCCGCCAACGAAAAAACAATTCCACCAACAAAAAGAAGGAGATAAAAAGCGCGCGACGAAAACAAAAGTGCACGCTTTACCTCCACCGCAACCGCCGAGAGGTCCCAACAGAAGTCCGGGAGGGCCACCTGGTCGACCACAATCACCACCGTCGTCGGCATCCTCTGGTCCTGGAAAGAAACCAGGAGGCGGTTTAATCATCCCCGGCATGGAAGATTTCCCCACGGATGTGATACCAGGAATGTCTGCGCCCGGAGGGTACGCCGGAGGCGGGGGCAAACAAGGCCAAGTCATATCCATGCCTGGAAGCCAACCAGGACAGCAACAGTTTGGCAGATCACCGCCTGCCGGTGGTAACGAATACGACGCAGAAACCGGTGCTTTGAACCCAGACACGCCGATGGGAGGCGTCAAGTTTGGTACGAACGACAGCGGAGGCGGCGGCTCGAAACCAACGTATTTAGCTCCCGGGCAAGAAATGGCGGGTTCTTACGAGCAGCAGTATAAACCGCCACCGACGTTTGAAGAGCAAAAAGTAACCGATGAGTTGGATACGAATCAGATGATCATGATGCTTCGTCAACGCGCTGGACATTGGTTCCAGTTGGCAAAGTATATTCCAGCGTTGCAAAAAGCGGGATACATCCCAGACCAAATTTTTGACGAAACTGGCATTGAAAACAAAGAACAAGTGCTGTGGCAAACGTGGCTGTCAACGTATGCGTCTTTGAAAGCATCAAAAGATTTTCCGAGCGAATTGCTTCCGTACTTTGAAACGGAATATTCAGGCTCTCCGTGCTTGAGTCAGATCAACTTTTTACCGAGCGGTAAAAGAGACGCGGCTGCCGAGTTCATCGCCAGGAGAGAGTTCACAGAAGAACAGTCGCGAGAATTGGTGAGAGCGTACGAAATTCGCGACGGTATGGCTGCAATCGCGAAAGATTTCGGAAAATCACCCGGGGAGTGCTTGGCGTTCAAAATTTGGAGAGATATTCAAGAGTTGCAAAGATACGAAGGTGTGGACAAAGCGGAATCGATGCGCGACCGCGGTTTGCAATACGCAGAGACGGATAAATCGAAAGGAAGATTGGAATCCGCGACAGAAATGTTCAGAATGGAAGCTACTGGTGAAGTTAGTAATCTCGCGGCGGCGAAAGCTGCGAATGCGGAAAGCCGATTAATGGCGGTGCAACCGGTGTCCTCCGTGCGATTGGACTTTGAAGAGGTCGAGTTTAGACCAGTTGCAGTCGTGGGTGCGTACAGTAAGTTGACGACAAAAGCAATCAAGCTCGCGCAAGTGGTGGAAAAAGTCGGGACGAACGATCCCAGTAACATATTTAAAACGTTTAGACCGCAAGGAACTTCAGACTGGATGGCGGTGCCGAACTGGGAGGCGTTGGAGAACTCGAAGGAACCGATCGCCACATTCGTTGGGAACACCGCGAAAGAGTTGCCAAACATCGATGGTTTAAGTAACAAGTCGGAAGCTGCTATGCTCATTATCGATCGAGGGAGCACTTCGGCTTCGCCTGCGCATTATTATTTACTCACGAAGAAATCCTCTGTCGTTTTGAGCGGTGCGGGCGAATCGGAAACCGTCGCCATTCAATCCGGGGCGGAAGTATTACAGATGGAAAAGAGTGGCGCGTCTTTGACGGTTTTGGGGAGAGTTGTCGTTGCAATCAGAGCTCCATCGGCAGGGGGCGATGGAATGACGACAGATGCGCCAATCGGATGAATATATACATATATATATATATGTATATAATAAAATATAAATAAATACAGAAGAGGAAAAGTAAACAAGGTTGACCATATCATAGGTTTTAGCTGTGTTTCAAAACACGACGTGTAAGGAATGAACAAATGAACAAACAATAAGCATTTAAAACAATAAAACAATCAATCAAAACCATGAAGAAAAATAAACGCTCGTCGAAAGTGAGCGGGAAGCCTCTCGCTCTCACTTGGTTGTGTCTCTCTCCACCGACGGACTCTAAAACGTACTTTTCAAATATTCGTATTCTTATTACTTCTCACTTGCTTTATTATTTACTTCTTCTTTCTCGGCTTTGCCGGCGGTTTCAGCGGCTGCGCGATTAATTCGACTAATTCCGCATCTTGGAGTGATTTTTCGCTCGAAACGTCTTGTTGCATCATTTCAACCGCTTTCGTAATTCTGTCGTTCCCTTTACCCATGACTAAGATGGTCGTTTTGACGTGCGCCACGTATTCACCAGTCTTTTCGTACAACACCGGGTACGGAACCAACAAATCGTGTTTCAAGCACTCGGGTAAACCAGCCTTGGCGCTCAAACCTTCGAGGTATCTCGCCGCAAAAGGAAAAGAAGGAAATCTGTTGCAAATATCGGAGAACACGCCGCGAGACGCTTTCATTTTAAGAGAGTACGACTTCTCCAACGCTCTCTTGTATACCTGCGTCTCTTTTTCATCCTTTTGGCTGAGTTTACCTTCACCCGTAGTCATCACAATATCGAGGCCGAAAACGTCATACAAAGCAATCTCGTGATCGTCTGCTTTCGTTTCTGGAGTTTTCTTCAGCAACACAACCTTGTTGCCGTCGATGGCGAAGCGCTTCATGTTGTGCGAAAGCACGCCTTCGACCAAGTGAACTCCAAAATCTTCGGCTACTTTCGTAATCGCGTTCGAAACATCCGTTGTCGTCTTACCCGGTCTCAAAACTCTCCCCGCAACTTCTTGAGCAACAATGCACGCTTTAATGACGTCCGCTTGTTTCCCGGTGATTTTTTCGTTGCCGCCTTCTTTCTGGCACACGATGGTAACCGCTTGGTGCGCGACGTAGCCGTCGATGTGCGCTCCCAAATCGATTTTGACAGCCTGTCCTTCCTCGAGGACGTCTTTATTCTCCACCTCTGGGCAGTTGTACGACACTTGTTCATTCACAGAAACGCACGTCGGTATCGCGACGCCTTTCTCCACTTTAGCACCTTCGACTTTCTTGTTGTAATATTTCGCGCACTCCGTTTCCAAGTGCTTATCACCGGCGACGCAAATGTCCACGATTTTCTTACCCGGAACGATCATCTTTATCACTTCCGTGAGCGCAGCTGTTTGTTTTTTCATTAATAATACAGCGTGCATGTGTTGTCAGTCAAGAGTTTTACGCAGAGTATTGTTTTTGTTTTGTCTGAAAAGGGCGGCTGAAAAGTATTTCGAATCGGTCCTCCTCACGAAACAAAGACGAGAAGGAAAAAAGAAGAGTTTAAAAACGTACCATTCACGCAATCGGCAGCAATCTTGTACTTGGTAACAACATCTGACTGTGTGTTTCAAATTGTTTTTCATGAGAAGTAGGAGCGTTAGTGATGAAGATGAGGATGATGATGATGCTGGTTCGTTGTTGTCTCAAAGAAAAATATCAACACACACAACAAGAACAAAATCGAGAATTTACGCGCGATACGATAACATTGAATAAAACGCACGTTTGCACAGGTGAATAAATCGTCGTTGAAGTCGACATCAGCAGCGGCACCGCCACCTTCGTTGTCCGACATGTTGTTGTTGTTGTGTTGTGGATGGAGTGTGTGGGTATTATATATTTTGTATACCACCACACGGACGGCGGATGGACTTGAGGGGTTTTCGCGAAATTTGAAAAAGCTGAAAAAAGGAGTTTGTTCGCTGGGAAAGAAAAAAAAACAGAAATCAGCAGCAGCCATAATCTGGCAGCGAGAATAAACTTTAAACCAGCGAACGACAAACCAACAACAACACCACGCGCGAGCAAAAAAATGGAGTCGAAGTCTGACGCCGTATCCACTAGGCCACACAGCCATTAATATTTGACTGACTGAGGAGGGGATCGAACCCTCGATCTTCAGATTTTCTTCGGATAATTCTTTTTGGCCATAAGCAACTCTTAGGGTTTAGAAGTAAAAGTATGAACAGTTTTGTTTAGTGTGTTTTATTTGGACTCGTTTCTTCTACCTTCTACCAAAAAAAAAGCAAGCAAACATCAAATCGCCAAAAGTAGATAGAGATAGAAAACGCAAACGCTCGAAAACAAAACGTATTCGACGACGACAGCCAATTATTATTACGCATTCACTCTAAATTCATTTACTACTATTCCTAAAAGAACACAAAGAACATGTTTGCTGTTTCCACGAGCAACGTTTCCACGCAGTTTGGCACTCAAACGAAGAAGATTTCTTCCTCCGTCCGATCGAGAAAGAGTTGCCATCAACAAAAGAAAATCGTCACCATCACCAAGGCGGCTTTTAAGACTGACAACTCACAGAAGATCTTCAAGGAGGCGCAAGACTTGTTGCCGGGAGGTGTAAACTCCCCCGTCAGAGCGTTCAAGTCCGTCGGCGGTCAACCGATCGTTTTTGATAGAGTTAAAGGACCATGTGCGTTGTTTCGTTTTTTCTCTTCCGCAAGTCGCCTCCCGATTGGATAAAACTCTTTTCTCTTTCGGCTTTTTGCGAGAGAGGAAAAGATCTCTCTTTTTTTTTGTTCCTTTTTCTAAAATTCTTTCGCGTGTCAAGAAAACTCCTCTCTAAAAAAAATACTGACAACAACAACAACACTTTAATTATACATATAATACTAATAATAAAGATGCGTTCGATGTCGATGGGAACAAGTACGTCGACTACGTCGGCTCATGGGGTCCGGCCATTTGCGGTCACGCCAACGACCAAGTCAACGCGGCGTTGATCAAGCAACTCGAAAAAGGTACCTCCTTCGGCGCGCCGTGCGAGTTAGAAAACACTTTGGCGAAGATGGTCATCGACAGAGTTCCGTCCGTGGAAATGGTTAGATTTTGCAACTCTGGCACCGAAGCGTGCTTGTCCGTGTTGAGAGTCATGCGTGCGCACACCGGTCGCGAGAAGATTATCAAGTTTGAGGGGTGCTACCACGGTCACGCGGATCCGTTTTTGGTCCAAGCCGGTTCCGGCGTCATGACTTTGGGTTTACCGGATTCCCCGGGTGTCCCGAAAGGTGCCACTGGCACGACTTTGTGCGCGTCTTACAACGACATCGAGTCCGTCAAGAAGATCTTTGCGGAAAACAAGGATGAAATTGCGGGCGTCATTCTTGAGCCAGTCGTCGGTAACTCTGGCTTCATCGTCCCGGATAAGAGCTTTCTCGAAGGCTTGAGAACCGAATGCGACGCCAACGGCGCGTTGTTGTGCTTCGACGAAGTCATGACTGGATTCCGTGTCGATAAAGGATGCGCGCAAGCGTACTTTGGTGTCACTCCGGATTTGACCACGATGGGTAAGGTTATCGGTGGCGGTTTACCAGTTGGCGCCTACGGCGGTAAGAGAGAAATCATGGAAATCGTCGCTCCTGCTGGTCCAATGTACCAAGCGGGTACCTTGTCTGGTAACCCGTTGGCGATGACTGCGGGTATCGAAACTTTGAACATCTTATCTCAACCGGGTGCTTACGAAGAGATGGACAGAAAGACGAAGACTTTGATTGAAGGCATTTTGAAAGCCGGTAAGGACAACGGCCACGCCGTCTGCGGGGGCAACATCAGAGGCATGTTCGGCTTCTTCTTCTGCGAAGGACCGGTGAAGAGCTTCCAAGACGCGACCAAGTCGGACTTGGACAAGTTTGGTAGATGGCACAGAGGTATGTTAGAGAGAGGCGTGTACTTGGCTCCGTCTCAATACGAGGCTGGTTTCACCGGTATGGAACACTCGGACGAAGACATCGCGTACACCATCAAAATGGCGAACGAAGTCATGGCGACGCTCTAAATAATATACAATGAAAAAACTGCATTTATCGAGTCGTTTATATTATTATTCTTTTCCATATAAATTCACTACGTGCACTAGTCATAACAATTACACGCATGGTATACAAACTTTCCTTCTTTCTACTATCAACGCGAGTACTACTTCTACAACTACTATTATTTAAACTACGCGAACTACTACTACCGGTATGAACCATACTCATTATTTTTTTTACTTTTGGTCGTTGGAAAAAGAAGAGATGTGTTCAAGAATGTTCATCGCCATCGGCCGCGCTTCGTAATTCTTCCCGTAGAACGCGACAAAATCACCTCTTTTATCGATCAAATACATGATGATCGAGTGGTCGACGAGATAATCTTTGGATGACTCGTTCGTCTTGTGATAATACACGCGATACGCTCTCGCCGCTTTCGCGCATTGCTCTTTCGTTCCAGTTAAACCGATAAGTTTCGGATGAAACTCTTTCACGTATTCCTTGACAACTTTGGTCGTGTCTCTCTCTGGATCTATGGAAATGAACACCGGCACGAGCGGTGGTACTTTATTTGCAGACGACGGGGTATTACTACTGTTATCTTTTTTCTCCGTTTCCTTCTCGACGATATCAATCACCTCGGACATTTTTTCCAGCTCGTCTGGACATATGTCTGGACACGTCGTGAACCCAAAGTAAATCAAACAAAAGTTCCCGAGTAAATCTTTATCCGTGAACTTTTTGTTCGTCGCCGCGTTGATGAGTTCAAACGGCCCACCCACCGCCGCTTTCCCGACGCCTTTTTGGTTTTCTGCGATGGATTTCATCCGTCGTTTCTTTTCGTTTTCAAAGAAAAACAAAACTCCCGAACCCGTCAAGACGAGCAAGAGCAACGACTTCCAACCGACTGGACTGTTGTTATTGTTACTTCCACTTCCACTACTCGTTGAATACATCATTCTGCGAAGGTACTGATCATGTTGTTGTTTGTGAGAATGGTGACGACGACGAAGGAGAAAGGAAGGAGGAGGAGACGTGAAAGATTTGTGTGTCGTCGTCGACGTGCTCGCGCATCTTCTCTCCAACGAAGCCGCGAAAAGTCTTTTCATGGACATCACCATCGTGGTTTCATCGTTGGTAGTATGCATAGCACTCATCCACGCTTTCGCATTTCGCGAAGCCACGCGCCGTAAAGCGAGCGAGGAAGAAAAAAACATCCTTATTTGTCGTCGTTTTTCTACGTCGTCTGCTTTTTGAGGAAGAAATTTCGACTTGTCGAGGAAACAAAAGCGAGGAGACACAACACACAAACAAAAAGCAAAAACAAAAAACTCTTTCCACAAAAAAAACGAGAGGAAAAAAAAACACTTCCACGAACTATCTTTTTACTGACATTTAAACGCGACCGAAAGCAACAAGATGCCGCGCGACATGACTGGTACGCGCGCGAAAGAGGAGACCGATCATTTTATGTCATCGCTCATAACCGACTCCTTTCTTTAAACCTTTTTTTTTAATTGTCCTCCCTCCCCGCATGATCGAACAAATCACATTTTGATTTGATTTGATTTGATTTGAAGAAGAAGCGTTACGAAGAAAAAAAAACACACCTCGAGGACGCCATGGTTTATACGCGCGGATAATGCGCGCACGCATTCTGAAACCTCATTAAGGACTTAAACGAATTGTCCACTGACACTTATATTCTTCTTTTTGCGAACAAATCATCATCAACATCACAACAGGAGCCGGGAGGTATCCTCCACAGCCAAAGTTTCAACCCTTTGCGTTTTATTCGTGTTTCCGTCTCGGAGATCCCGAACAAGCCGAATTGATTATGGAGACCGATCCGTATTTTTGGACCCAAGATAACGGTGCGGGAGGACCCATTCACTTCGCCACGACGTACAAACAGCTCGACATGGTGCACCACATCGTGAGAAACGTTCCGTCATGCGTGAATCAAAGGGACGGTAAGGGGTACACTCCGTTACATCGAGCGGCGTATCTCGCGCAATACGACGGGTACCTCGAACTTTTTGAGTATTTACTCTCGGAAGGCGCCGATCCTACGATCACCACCAACGACTACGACCCGTATTTGGACCCTGGTCTGAAAACTCCGCTTCAAGTCGCGATTCAAGACGACGACGTGAGAGATCGTTTGCAGTTTCTCATCGACAAGTACGCCGACGTCCCGAAAAAGCCAAGATACCATCCGGATCTTGGCTGCTGGTGGACGCTTTACGATTACGGCTTGGACGTCGTGCAAACTTGGGCGCACGACTACAAACCGGACTATCCCGAAAGCCGCAGACGTCAAAAAGCGTTGGAGGAAAAGCGTCTGTTCAAAGAGCAACGTCGCAAGAAGCGTCAAGAGCTGGAGGCGCAAATCGAGCTCGAAATCGCCGAGGCGAAAGGCGAACTCAAAAACATCACGATAAAAGACGGGAAGACGGACGATTCCGTAATCGATCCATCGACGATGAACAACTCTCCGATTGCGTTTCTTTTCCCCGGTCAAGGCTCGCAAAGCGTTGGCATGTTGAAAAGTTGCCAAGACATCCCGAAGGTGAAGGAGTCGCCGGTTTATCCTTGGGCGAGTATTGCGCTTTGGTCTTCGCGAAAGCGATTTCTTTCGAAGACGGTTTAAAAGTCGTCAAAGTTCCCGCCGAGTCTGTGGCCGCCGCCGCGAAAGTGGGTGATCACGGCATGCTTACCGTTGTCGGCTTGAAAGACGAGCAGTTGGAGGAGATTGTCAAAAACGTCAAGAGCGAAGGAAAGAAAGACGAAGTCCTCGAAATCGCAAACTACCTCTTCCCGCAAGGAAGAGTCGTCTCTGGCGACAAATCCGCGCTCGCGAGAGTAGAAAAGAAGGCGCAAGACGAGGGTGCGTTGAAAGTTGCGTATCTGGCCGTTTCGGGTGCGTTTCATACCTCGCGCATGGACTCCGCCGCCGAAAATCTCAAAAACGTCTTGGAGACGATTGAGATTTCGAAACCAGAGATTCCCATTTTCATGAACGTTCTGGGCACTCGTCTCGCGTTATCGGAAATGAACAAGGAATCCATCGTTCGCATGCTCACGAAACAACTCGTCTCGCCGGTTTTGTGGGAAGCGACGTTGAAGAACTTAGTAAGCGAGGGCAAAACGAAGTTGTACGAGCTCGGACCAAACTCGCAAATCAAGTCCATGACCAAACGCGTATCTTTAGACGTCTGGAAAGAGTTTACGAACATCGATGTCGCCAAATAAATGGTGGAGAAGGATGTTTTCTTTTTGAATGCGGTTAAGTCTGGGACGCCTTACCGCGGCGTTCGGTACCGTACAATGCATGTGTTATACTTTGCTTTTTTTTTGTTGACGTGTAATACAACAATGCTACTTTGTTTATATTGGTGTCGCTATCGAGCACAATTACGGCGCTCGCGCTAACTCTTTTTGTTTACTTTTTCTCTCCGCCTTTCTTTTGGGACAACTTCATGTCGTTCACCAAGTTTGTCATTTCCTCTGAATCTAAAAAGGACAGACTCAACTGATTCTCGAGACTGCGCGCCGACGGTAACGTACTATCGTTCACTGCGCCCAATTCTTGAGCAATTCTGTCGCTCGCGAGACCACTATTTGTTCTCTCCAAGATGCTCGAAAGAAACGCCTGTTGGTCTTTACCAACTTCCTCCTCTTTCGACATGCCTTCAACCATTTGTCGCAAGCTCTCAGTGGACGTATCCCATGGAGTATTTGCTTCCATAATCTCTTGCCACGTGAACTGCGCCAAACCAGTGTCCTTGTCCGGTGTCGGGACGAGCGCGAAGTTGCCGTTCGGGAACATCTTGGGACTCGGTTCTCTCTCTTGTTCGTCTATAATTTCTTGCAAACGCAAGTGATTCGCGTGATTCGTGCTCGTTTCGAGGAGCATTTGCGATTCATGGTCGCTGTTTCCATTATTATTGTTATAGTTGCCATTAATCGTGTTTCCCTCGTTCCTCTCACCTCCTCCTAACAATGGAATGGATTGTCGACGTTTTCGCGGAGCAAATCTCGAAACGTTGTTCAATTGCTCTCCAAACTCCATAGCGAGCTTTGGATTTTGCTGAAGCGTTTCCAGGAGCGAACGCATTTGCGCGCTGAATTGTTCGTTTTGTTGTACTCTTTGCTCCATCATGCGCATCTGCGTTGCCGTGTCGTCTTGTTCTAATCGCAAACGCATGACTTCTTTCAACAAAACCATTCGATCGCGTTTAAGCTGATCGACTTCCTCGGTTAAATTTCCAAACGCGCCGAGTTCAAGAGCCGTGTGACCACCACTTGGGGCGCCCTTCTCTCTTCCACTACCTCTTCTTCCGGTCGTTGTCGTTGTTCGTTCTTCTCCTCCAGCTTCATTCGAATCTGGTAGCGCTCGTCCTTGTCGTGGCGACGTCGTCGGTGTCGCTTTCATGATCGACGTTTTCGATTCTTTCTCTTTCTTTTTTGTATCTTTCGCGAACTCTGTTTTCGATTTCATTCGCGGCGCTTCGTTTCTTTTTAGCGTCGTCAACAGCTCCGGCTTATTCTTCTCAAACCCAGTGACGCCAAATTCGAATCTATCCGAGTGACACTTGCGAAAACCATAGTTGTTCAGCTGTCGAACAAAACTCGCAAAGTTTGAGTGCTTGAACGTTTCCGGCAAATATTTCTCCTCTAACAAATCTGGTTTCCACACCGTAAACGTTCTTCCGTTCGCCGTCCACGAGATGACGTCGTCGTTTGCAGGGTTCGACACCAAGTTCCACGTTTTCCTGTTGATTTTATTATTGATGATGATAATGATGAGAAGAAATATTCATTCATTAGTATCGAGCGCGCGCGCAGTTTTTGTTGAAAGAGAGAATTTAGGGGGAGAGAAAAGGCACCCCCACGATGAAGATGAAAAGTCACACGCAAGACGAGTGCGACGAGAACGAGAAGAATAAGAATAAGACGTAAGAAAACCTACCATAAGAACGGCGAGACGTTGATTGTGGCGAACGCGCCTCCTCCAGCTGCGGCGGACATTGGTGGAAGCGACCCAGGTTGCGCCGAGACCTTTTCTCTTCCTCCGTCCGTGTCCATCTTTGTTTTACTCTCCTCCACAAGTCTCTCTGTCTATGGATGAGGGAAGCTCTGCGCGCGCTCGATGACTGCTGCTTCTCGTACCACCACCACTACTGAGTATGATTATCGCGCGATGCACGATACGTAGTGGTATCGATTTAAAGTGGTACGTGTGCAAGTTCCAAATGAGGAGTGCGCGCGCACGAAGTGTTCTTTCTGTATCTCTCTCACTCTCTCTCGTTGTTATTTTCTTGTGGTGTTTGTTGCCAAATTTTTGATCTTTTTTCTCTTTTTGTGTTTTGTGTCACTTTCCTTTTGTGGACTGACTGAAGAAAGAAAGTCAATCAAATCAATCAAAGTCGTCACTTCTCACCACCACCACCATCACCACCACCACAACAACAACGCACGATGGCTGCTGCTGGTACATCCACTCGTGCGGCGCGTTCGTCGAGTCGTAGCAGAACGGGAGCGGGGAAAAAGTCGTCGAGGAAGTCTCCGTCACCGACGCCGAAGAGCCGAAAGAATAAAGGAATAAAAAAGCCATCGACGACGACGACGACGAAAAAGAAGAAGAACGCGCAAGAGCAACATTGGGGCTCTGGCGGCGATGCCGACAAGTACGGCGCCTTCATCAACGCAGCCGGTATCATCTTGTTAATCGCAACGACGCCGTTCTTAGCGGTGATGATTTGGGACGTGTTCGTCAACGGAAACGGAAGCGTTTCAAACCTCGTTTCGAGTATATCGAGGAAAACATTCAAAGGATACTTAAAAGACATGCTTCCGTGGCCGACAAAAGACGCAATCGTGCATTTACTTTCCTACGCCACGTTCGAAGCGTTATTGCAGTTGTATTTACCCGGGAAAAAGCATTTCGGTCCAGTTACTGCAAACGGGAACATTCCCGAATACAAAGCGAACGGCGTGTTGTCTTTGATTACGACTTACGCGGGATTCTTCGCCGCTTGGCATTTCGGATTAACCTCGCCAAAGATTGTGTACGATTTGTTCGGAGAAATGTTATTCGCGATGTCCATGTTTGCCATATTTTTCTGTCTCTTCCTCACGTTTAAAGGTTTGTATTTCCCAACAGACTCTGACTCGGGAAGCAACGGTTCGTTTCTGTACGACTTCTATTGGGGCACGGAATTATATCCAAAGTTCGGTCCTCTCAACGTGAAGCAATTCACGAACTGCAGATTTGGTATGATGGCCTGGGCTCTTTTACCCGTCGTGTTTGCGTGCTATCAATACGAACGCGACGGATTCCTCGCCGACTCGGTGTTGGCTTGCGTCATTCTCATGTGCTCGTACAACGCGAAATTCTTCTACTGGGAAACTGGATACTTCAATTCCATGGATATCATGCACGACAGAGCAGGGTATTACATTTGCTGGGGTTGTTTGGTGTGGGTGCCTTCTTTGTATGTATCTCCGGCGTTGTATATTTCTTCAATCAAACCGGCGGTACAGCTCGGAACGACGAAATTTTGTGCCATCGTCGTCGCGGGCTTGTTATCCATTTGGATTAATTACGATTCCGATCGTCAGCGACAAGAAGCGAGACGAACCAAAGGTAACATGCTCGTTTGGGGCAAAAAACCACGAATGATCAAGGCGAAGTACGAAACTATCGAAGGCGAATCGAAAACGTCTTTGTTATTAGCTTCCGGGTGGTGGTCAATTTCGAGGCACTTCCACTACTTGCCGGAGATAGCGGCATCGTTCTTTTGGACTTTGCCGGCTGGATTCGATAAAGTCGTGCCGTACTCCTACGTCATCTTTTTGACGATACTATTGTTTGATCGATCCGTTCGCGACGACCGAAGGTGTGCTGCGAAGTACGGAACGTACTGGAAACAATATTGCTCTATAGTGCCGTATAAAGTCATCCCGGATATTTTTTGAAGAAGAAGAAGAATGCTCAGGTTTTGTTTGAATTGTTGTTTTGATAATTAGATAACTGGTTGTTGACCATCGTTTCATTAATATGAATTAATTTTGTACATATCGCGTCAAGAAATCTTGGACAACTTGCGTAAACTTTTCTGGTTCATCCTCCTGAATCGCATGTCCGCTGTTTGGAAACACAACCATCTGGAATTTGCCTTGCATCTGCGCTATCGTTAAAGGCGTATCCAATCGGTCGGTCCCTGCGAGAAGGAGCGCTTTCGAAGTTTTCGCGCTCAAAAATCTCTCACTCATACCCAAATACCATTCCTTCCAATACGGCTCCGTCTTCACAACGTCGCATCGAAAAGTAAACGGCGACGACGCGTCCTCTCGTTCGCTATTGCTATCACTAAAACTACTGCTGTTGCCATTGCTTTTCTGCTGCAACTGCGAAGGGAAGGATATACGGGCTGATTCTACGCTCTTCGTGCTCCCTCCAAATCCCAAACACCAACGGAATGCGTCTCTCATCGTTCGGAAGGAAGTGGGCCGATTCAATAGCTGTAAAGACATCATCGGCAAAGCCTTTAGTGCCGACCCTTCGACGACATCGACGACGATCAGACCAGCTAACGATGTTTTATTTTTATCATTTACGTCTTTCGTCCACATGTCTTCTCGTAGCGCGAGAGAGCTCGCTACAGAAGCACCCATCGAGTGGCCGATGAGAACACATTTTCGATCTATTTCTGTTTGCGAAAATAAGTGCTTTAAAATCATCGCGACATCTTCTACCATTCTTCCTAAACTAAAGTCGCTCCCGCCGTCGCGCATCGATATCGATTCTCCGTGATGTCTCAAATCGATGGCGTATATCTCAACCTTTGTTTGTGTTTTACATTTCTTTCTGAACTCTTTCACGAACGGCGCCCACGAAAGCGAGGAGTACGGGCACCCGTGCAAACACACCAATGTTGTTGTTGTTACTGTTTTTCCATCACCATCAGGTATAATCCCAATATCTGCAGCGCGATAGACGCAAAAGGCTTCTTCTCTTTCGTTTTCAACTGTAATTTTCTCGTCGAAATACCCGTCGTCGTTCCAAACCTCTGGCGTAATTATAGCGCGCGCGGGAAGTGGTGGCATATCTGCGCTAGCATTTCTTGGCGGTTTTCCTCCATTGATAGCATTCGTGATGGTTGGTGTATCTGATAAAGTCGAGGTAGGGGTTAACGTTGAATCTTCTTCTCTCAAGGTCCCTAAGCGCGATGTTTTTGTTGCTGACGTTTTCGATGATGACGTTTTCGGTTGATGCAATCCACCGAAACGCGTCCAGTTTGGATTGGGCGTTTTCGCCGTACTCGACGCATCTACGTGAGAATCTTTTCTTCGCTCCTCGTCCTCCATCATCTCCATGATACATTAAAGATCTTGGTGCGCGTCGTGTGCACTTTTTTCTTCCTCAGCTGAGTTTTCCTTTCCCTCTTTCTTTCAAAAAAATGAAGACGAGTGAAGATAGTAATTAGGTAAAAAAGAAACTTAATGCTAGGGTTTCATTAGGGGATTTCCGGATTAGGGGAAACCCTTCACCTGCGTAACGTCGCTCTTTCTTTTTCTACTACAATCCTAAAGCTACACTCGATACGAAGTTCGCGCGAGACTCTGCTTCTTTACTCGTCGTGCTTCCCATGCTGACTTGTTTCTCTAATTCTACGTGCGCTGCGACGAGCTTTTGCTTTTTCCTCGAATCGTCATTGTTTTCGAGAAGGACTTTCGAACTCGAAGAGACGAGGTTGACGAGGTTGAAGAGTTTATCTTTTACAGCACCCCTCGTTTCTTTGTAATTCTCACACAGTAACGTCCCCAATTCATCCACTAGCTCGACTTTATCGTCCTTCGAAAACGCCGGGAACTTATCTCGCGCGATATTTGTTCCGATCCTCGACGTATCCACTTTTTCCATCATACATCGTCGAAACATCTCTAACTTTACGTCATCGCTTCCAAGGGAACGCAGATAATTTGCCGCAAACTTGTAGCCGCCATATTTATTCTTGTTGGCTTCAACTAGAACAACGTCCTTGATCGCGTCAAATACATTGTCTTCCATCCTATCGAACACACTCTTGCGCGCAGTTACGGACGCACCAAGCGGCGATAAAGACGCGCTCGATTCACGTTGTTGCGATAATGCAAATTTTGACAATGCAATATTTGCCTCCTTC
>JACLAA010002505.1_pt1 | contig 53221 bp, 32 predicted proteins | sample 8027891 | NCBI WGS metagenome assembly JACLAA01 (sample SAMN15724900, study PRJNA655200) | protist metagenome | isolation source: fluorescence activated cell sorting (FACS) single amplified genomes of... | place: Spain: Blaines Bay Microbial Observatory, Mediterranean Sea | collected 2016-01-19 | reverse complement strand
GCGGCGGGTGCGGCAGCTCCTCGTTCACTTTCGACATCAACTCGAAATACTCCGTCCCGGACGCGTACGCGCACAAACCAATCAAAGCGACCCATAACCACCCTCCGAACCCGAGGAAAAACGCCGCCAAAACGCCTAAAACCAACGCGGAAACCGTTCTCTTTACAATTTTTGGTACTTTTTTCTTCTTTTTCAGTTCGTTGGCGACGAGGAACGCTTTGTGTCGAGCATCTTGGGCGGCGTAAAACTCAGACTCGGCGTTCGCCGACGACCCGGCTTTCGCGACCCACAGCGGCGAGGAGGAGAACTCCTCTATTTTCTTCTCTCTTCTTTTCGCGTGGGCGCTTCGACGCCTGCGTTCTTCTCGCAACCCCCGCGAACTCCCACCACACGACGACACGACTTCCCTCCTCAAATTCTTCTTCTGCGCCGTCGTCGTTGCTCTTCTTCTGCCGTGGTTGTTGTTGTTCTCTGGTGCTGTCCTTCTCATCCACGATACGAACGATACAGACGACGATACAGACGATGATACTCCGTAAAACATCATCTTCTTCTTTCTATTCTTATATGTTGTGTGTTATGATAAAAACTTTAACGTGTTTCCCACGCATTGGATAGAAGAGGGGAAAAGAGTTTCTTCTTCTTCTGGGGAGATAAAAAACTCGTCGTTCGTCCAAAGTAAAAAGCAGAGCACAGGCCAAAGAGCCAAAAGAAAGTAACAACCAAAAAAGAAAATACGCGAGGAAGAGAGCAAAACGACCAAAACACACACGCGCCCACTCTGCGAAAGAAAAGGCGTACGCGGTGTCGTCTTTAGTAATAAAACTTCCCCAACAAAGTAGGGAAAGGACGAGCTTTAGAAGAAGAAGAAGAAGAAGAAGAATCTCGTGCGATGATTCTTCTTCTCGTCATCGGAGAGAAGAGCGCTTATAAGAAAGAAAGCAGAGAGAGAGAGAGAGAGAGTGAGAGAAAGAGAAGCGCACAGAAAAGCAACAGTCGCTCTTTGGTTTCATCCTCTTTTGAAAAAAAATTCACCTCTTTTCCCTGCAAAAACTTTGTGTGCTGCTTGGAGAGGCACGCACTCACAAATCAAAATCTCCCAATCTCCACCGCGCACCAGAGTTCCATTCATCGTCCTCTTTGAGCACGTTACGTCGTAAAAAACCGATCAAATCCACCGGTATTTGATCGGCTCGATTACGTTTGCCTCGTTAGGAGCGAAAAAGATCGGAAAGAAACTTCGGATCGCGCGCGCGTTGAAGAAGAGTATACGCGGTGGTCGAGCGAGATTGCGCGAAAGGCAGGGTAGAAATTTTCGAAGGCGAAAGAAGGGCCACGAAAGAACAGAAGAGGAAGAGACGAACAAAAAATTTGAAAGAAGAGAAAACAGAGAGAGAAAAACAGAGAAAAGAAAGAGAGAAAGGCGTAAAGCGAAGAGTAATCGGAAATGGCATCCAACGGGACCGAGGCGACAAGAAAAGGCGGGCAATGGCGGACGTGGCAAAGCGACGAGGACATTCCACAACGGAAAATCTTGATTCAACACATGTACGTTTTGTTATTCGTTTTATTTGGTCGTAGTCGCGCGGCGAAAAGAACCGAGAATGTTTTTTTTTTCTTGGTTTTCTCTCTCTTGGTCCAAACTCGTTTTCAAATACACGCGTGAAAGTTCTTCTTTGAGAAGCTGTTTTCGCCGAGCGAACGTCGCATCGATTGGATGTTAAAAAACGCGTTTGAAGATCTTTGATACTAGAACATAAACTGACGAGGTGAACTTGATTTACTCTTTCATTTGATAATACGTATAATAATACAGATTACGTTTGTTTCAACAGCGCAAACCGTCCGTGACGAAAGAGTGGCAACAAAAGCTTCCGGACTTTGTGTTGCGTCTCGAAGAAGCGGTGTATCGAGGCGCGCGAACGAAGGAGGAGTATTGCGATAAAGATACGTTAGAGGCGAGGTTACAGGCCGTGGCGAGGATTATGGTGACGAGGCCCGGTGCAAAAGCCGCGCAGATGCAACAACAGCAGCAACAAGCGCAAGCGCAGCAGCAACAGCAACAGATTATGAACGGCGGCCAACCGAACCCGGCGTTGATTGGAAGCGCGAACGGTATGGGAATGAACGGAGCGGTGCCACCTGGTGCGTTGATTGGGAGTGGTGGTATGCCGCCACCAGGGCAAATGGTTCCCATGAACGGGGTTGGGAACGTCTTAGCAAATGGACAGCGATTAATTAGAGGTCAAGAAGCGGGGTCGCCGGGCGGCGGGAACAACGCGCCGATGCAGATGCTCGGACCAAACGGCGTTCCATTAACCGCAGCGCAAATGACGCAATTTAACCAAGGAACTACAACTAGCAATAAACCGTTGACTGCGGCTGAGAAGAAAGCGCAAGTGGCGAGAGCGAAAGCGATCGCTGCGACGAGCAAACAGCAACAAGCCGCAGCGGGCGGGAAGAAGAAGAAGAAAGAAACGAAAGCGCAAGCTGCGGCTCGATTAGCGGCGGAACAGGAGCAAGCGACACAGCAAGCGGCACAGCAAGCACAGCAAACGCAACAAACGCAACAACACATCCGTCCGGGGGCATCCGCGCCGCCCGGATCAACCGACGAGCAAATCAAGAAAGCGTACATTGTCAAGCAACAGCGATGGTTGCTCTTCCTTCGTCACGCGTCGAAATGTCAAGCGGCGGAAGGAAAGTGTCCGTATACGCCGCACTGCCACGTGGCAAAGCACTTATGGGAGCATGTCTTGAAGTGCACGTTACCGACGTGCCAATACCCGAGATGTTTAGCGTCCAGAGAGTTGTTGAAACACCACCAAAATTGCAAAGATCCGCGTTGTCCGGTGTGCGGCCCAGTTCGGTCGGCGATGTTAAAACAGCGACAACAACAACAAGCGATGCTCGCGCAGCAACAGGCTGCGGCGGCGCAAGGTGGTGGGAAGAAACAGAAGATGACGAAAGCTGAACAAGCGGCCGCCAAGGCGGCGCAAGCGCAGTTTGATTTGATGCCTCCGCCGTTGATGGTGAAAGGGACCGGAAACGCGGATAGAAAACCAGGAGGCGAAGGCACGTCGTTGATGGAATGTTTCACGCCGGAGGAGATCCGAACGCATTTGGCGTCTTTACGACTGACGGAAGGGAAAGAGAAAATACCTGGTATTGTGGCGCCAATGTCCGCGAGACGACGCGATGCAGAAGCCGACAAGATTATTGCCAACGCTACGGAGTCTTCCTGCCGCGCTTGCGGCGTCGAACGGTTAACGTTTGAGCCGCCGCCGATGTATTGTTACTCGTGCGTCGGAAGAATCAAGAGAGGTCAAGTGTACTACCACGTCCCAAACATTCCGGGAGGCGAGATGCGTAAGGACACGTGGTGTAATCCGTGTTATAATACCATCCAAGGCCACATCGATATCGAAGGCCAACGCTTCCCGAAGAACTCTTTGATTAAGAAGAAGAACGACGACGATTTAGAAGAGCCGTGGGTCCAATGCGATTTCTGCAACAATTGGTATCACCAAATATGTGTCTTGTTTAACGGGAGGAAGAACACCCACGGCGAAGCGCATTTCACGTGCCCTACGTGCATTTTATCGCAAATCGAGAAGCAAGAGCGAACGGTGACGTCTGAACGTCCCAACTCCATGCAACCGGCCAAGACGTTGACGAAGACAGTTTTGGGCGACTATTTGGAGAAACGCGTCTTGGATGCTTTGGCAGAGGAACGTGTCGCAAGAGCGAAACATCTGGGCATACCGGTCGAAACGGTGCCAACCGCGGAGGATTTAACCATTCGTGTCGTATCGCAAACCGACAAGAAGTGCGACACGAAACAGCGGTTCATGGATGCGTTCAAGAAGGACGGTTTCCCGGAAGAATTTTTGTACAAGAATAGAGTCATTTTGCTCTTTCAAAAAATCGAGGGCGTGGACGTGTGTTTGATGGCAATTTACGTCCAAGAGTACGGCGAGGATTGTCCGAACCCGAACAAACGACGCATTTACTTGTCTTATTTGGACTCGGTGAAATACTTCCGCCCGGAAGGTATCGTCGCGAGCATCGGCGAACCGATGGCACTGAGAACGTTCGTGTACCATCAAATTTTGATTGGCTACCTGGATTACGCCAAACAAAGAGGGTTCACCTCGTGTTTTATTTGGGCGTGCCCACCGTTCCAAGGTGACGATTACATTTTGTATTGTCACCCGAAGGTGCAAAAAGTCCCTAAAAGCGATAAGTTGCGCGAGTGGTACATGAAGATGCTCCGCGGCGCCGCCAAGGAAGGCATCGTGCACTCGGTGACGAACATTTACGACGAGTACAATTTAGGTGGCTCTTTGCAAGAGGTTCGATCGGCGAGAGATTATCCGTACTTTGATGGTGATTATTTTCCCGGCGTTGCTGAAGAATGGATCCCAGGCATCATCGCAGAACAAGAGGAGCAAAAGAAGCAAATGAAGACGCTCACGACGGGCACGAAAGTCAACGCGCGCAAAGCGGCAAAATCTGCAAACAAAAAAGTCTACTCGGCGTCTGTCGACGGTGATTTAGACTCCGAGTTGATGAAAAAACTCGGCGTGACGATTTCCGCCATGCGCAACGATTTCATCTTGGCGCACTTGGCGCCAAAGTGTACGAACTGCCGCAAAACCGTCGCGGAGGAAAACTTGTACGTTCCGAAGGAGGAAAATCCGAAAGATCCTTTGCGTTTGTGCGAGGAGTGTAACTCGATCGAGTCCGCCATGCCCAGAGAGGAGAAAAAGTTCTTAAGCAGAGGCGAGTTGGTGTGCCAGAAGTGCCCGCCGTTGCCGGCCGTGAAAGAAGAGAAAGTCAAAGAGGAAGAGGACAAAGCCATGCAATCCGAGTTTTTCGATACGCGACAAGCGTTTCTTTCGTTGTGTCAAGGAAACCACTTCCAATTCGATTCGTTGCGTCGCGCGAAACACACGACGATGATGGTGTTGTACCACTTGAATAACCCATCCGAACCAGCGTTTGTGGCTACTTGTAACGTCTGCTCTCGCGAACTCGAAGCCGGTGCCGGTTACAGATGCACAAAGTGCGCTGACTTTGATATTTGCGAAGAGTGCCGCGTGCGTGTTGGTCATCAACACCCGTTGCAACGCCAAGGCCGAGGCCGAGGCGAAAAGCAACAAATGACCGACGCGGAACGTCAAGCCAGACAGCAACAAATCGAAAGAACCATGGCTTTACTCGTCCACGCTTCCTCATGTGCCAACGCCAAGTGCGACAACCCGAACTGCGCCAAGGTGAAACAACTCTTCCAACACGCGATGAAGTGTCAAACCAAAGCGGCTGGCGGATGCCACTTGTGCCGAAAAATCTGGACGTTATTACAAGTTCACTCTAAAGGCTGCGTCGCGCACGAGTGCCCGGTGCCTCGATGCGCGGACTTGAAAGCGTACAGACGACGCGCTCAAGAGCAAGTGGAAGAGCGACGACGAAAACAGTACAGAAAGTACCTCGCCGGAAACTAAAAAAAGAGAGAAGAGCTTTTGCGCGCGTGGTCGGTCGAAGAAGAATTGAAAACAGAGAAACAGAAATGCACTGTTTTGAAACACAACATAAAGAAAAGAAAAGAACCAATTATATATTATTAAAACATTCATCGTATGGAGAGATAGCAGAGAAGGAGAGAGACTTATAGAACTAAAACATGTAGCCCGATGTAAACAAAGACATCTTCAATTTTTCTTCACAATTCACTCGAAACCAATTCAAAAAATAACATCATGTTTCGTTTCACGACCGGCTGGACGCCGGACGACGAGTACAACGAGGAGGAAGACGAAGAAGACGAAGACGAAGAATATTTGGAAGAGGAGGAGGAAGAAGAGGACGCGAACGACGAGGACAACGACAACACGAACAAACCGTTATCGTACGAAGAAATCGCGGAAAAAAAACGGCAGCTCTTCACGCAGAGGAACTTGGAAATTCAACGCAAAACGGCGTTACAAAACGCGCACATGACGTACACCACGCGAGACGTTTTAAAAGCTATGGACGACGGGGACGCGGCGACTGGGATGTCAGCCGAGGCGAAAGCGTTTTTGAGCATGAAACCGATGACGGCGATGAGCAGACAGAAGAATAAAGTGTTCCTTCCCGGGGTGAAGAGAACGAGAGTGTCGAGGAAGATGCGAGTGAGCGCAGAGGCGGAGAAAATTTTAGGATTAGCAAACATGCTGTACGTGCAGAACTTCGTGGAAGAGGCGATCGAGAAGTGCCACGAGTGCATCACGGTCGCTCCGCATGAGGCGAGTCCGTATCACACGCTCGGTTTGATTTACGAAGAGAAGGGCGACATGGCGAAGGCGATGGATTTTTATTCCATCGCGGCGCACGTGAGTAAGAAAGACGTGGAGTTGTGGTTGAGAATTGCGGATATGGCGCTGACGTTGGAGAACAGACGACACGCGATATATTGTTTGAGCAGAGCAGTGAAAGCGTCGGACGGGATTTTAGACGACGCGGAGAGGAATTTGTTGAGGTTGAACAGCGCAGATTTGTACGAGGAGTTCGGCGAGAAGAGACAGGCGATTGCGCAGTACGAACAAATTATAGAATCATTAGGACCGAAAGATGTTTTGATAGATCCGTACGATGTGCACATAAAGTGCATGAGTTTGTGCATGGAGTGTAACCTGAAGCCGAACGCGGCGAAAGTTTTAGGTGGGTACGCGAGAAAGAACGCCGCAAGAGTGGACATGAAAACGATGTTGTTCTTGATTGATTTAGTGAGCGAGTTAGATTGGTGGGAAAAAGTCGTCGAATACGTGGAGTTATGTCGTCGAGTGTGGGAAGAAAAAGGCCATTTTTCGTACAAGGAGATGAAAACGTTCCCGCTGAATTGCGAGGCGATGAAGGCTAGAGCATTGATTATGCTTTCCGGGATTTACAAGCAACACAAAACAGACGAAGACGCGATTAAATACGAAAAGAATTGCGAAGCAAAGTTAAGAGTAGGGAGAATTTGTACGGATGTCATCATGGACGCGATAGAGAAGGCTGCACCTCGAGCAGAGAAAGGAGAGAAGAACGTGTTTCCATTTCCGGATTTGAGCTCTGAAAATTTGTTTCGATTGGCGCACGCGCATCGAGAACACGGCAACGATCAACACAAAGCCATGGAAGTGTACAAAGCGCTTCTCATATACGACAAAACGCGTGATAGCGCAGACGTTTGGGAGAAAATGGCCGATTGTGCGCGAATAGCGAGGGGTGTGGAAGGTGCGAAACAAGTTTACGAAGAGATTTGTAGCACGAGAAAACACAGCTCGGCGGCGAGAGTACAATTGACGGAGATTTTCTTGTACGAGTTGAAGGATGAAGAGAAGGCAAAAGAGATGTTGCCATCTTTAGAAGAACTGGTAAACGATAGCGTGGATGATAATGTTTTATTACGAGCTTCGGAATTACGACGCTCGTTACAAAATATGGATGACTTTATAAGAGAGTCGTTACCAACGGTCCAACAAATCTTGGACGAAGCGTTGGACGTTAAGGCGCAAATTCAAAAGTTACGAGCGGATGCGAAGCACTTGCAAAACATAGAGGACGCGAGAAATAGCGCGTACTTAAAGAAAACCGGAGGTAAAGATGGGCTGAAAAAGAAGAAGCAAAAGACCGGATGGGGCGGTCGGAACGGAGGCGGTAGTAGGAAGGAAGAACTCGTCCCGTTGTCGAAAGGCGCGTTTAGAGGCTTCGAGAACAAACGTTTGGAAAGAAATCGGGAGCTCGATAAGAAATTCTTGACGAAAGAAGAGGTTGCGGAGATTGAAAGAGAAATACGGGGTGAAGAGACGAAGACTTCGGAAGAAATCGCCGCCGAAAAACGCGAAGTACAACCACAGGAGGAACAAAACGAAGAGACGAATAATAATAGCGTTGTCGATGACGAGGGAGGAGAGACCGAAAAGGACAAAGCGGAGCGATTGCAACGCGAGAAAGAAGCGAAAGAGTTCAAGGAAGAAATGAAGAAAATAACGGACCAAATTGATATCTTGAACAAACACAGAGACTCTACGGCGAGTTTCAGCCACCCGACGCAGTTCGTGATGATCGTGCAAGTCTTACACGCGCTTCTCTTGGACGGCGGTTTGAAAGAAGCGCGTTCGATATTGGACAAAATCGTTGGTTTGTCTTTTCCTCGAGGTTTGTCCAAAGAACAAACCGTGGCGATTCGTTACATGCGAACAAAACTTTCACAATTAGAAGGCAACGCGTTCGGCATGGCCGAGCAAGCGAACAAAGTTGTAACCGCGTACCCGGACATTCTCGAAATGTGGAACATCGTCTTGCGCGACGGGTGTCGTAACACCACCAACGCCAAGAAAGTTTTAGCTACAGCGAAAAAAGCGGTAAAAGCATTCACGTTCCCAGGAAACGAATTCGACACAACTAACTCTGAAACGACCGTAAACGAGAAAGTTCCAGCGTTGTTAGCGTCCGGATACATCCACGGCTGGAACGATCAATGGGCGGTGGCGAACATGCATTCGAGAGAAGCGTTGCGTTTAGCGCCGAACGAACCGAACGTACGTTTGGGCATCGCGTGCTCACAAATTCACGGTGCGGTACAAACGCACTTGAGCGTTGGTGATTCTGAAAAGAACGCAAGAGTTTTGCGTGCGATTTGTCAGGTAAATACGATGGCGAAACAAAGAAATGATGTATCACCTATGGAGGCGACGTACAACGCCGCGAGAGCTTTACACCAAATCAATTTGATGTACTTGGCGCAGCCTTTGTACGAGAAGTGTTTAGAGATTAAAGACGAGTTTGTGAAAACGAACAAAGATCTTGCGAAAAACGCAGATTTAAGCGTCGAAGCGGCGTATAACTTGAGCTTGATATACAGAGCGTCCGGATGCGACGACTTGGCGCGAGCCGTGTTGAAGAAATACGGTTCATTTAGATAATAATAAATTAACAACAAAGCTATCACTAGGTACCAGTAGAGGTACAAGTAGTAGATTGAGTACTGTACTTTTCGTTTTTAGAACTTGAATAAGCCTTTCATGCGTTCCATCAGACGCTGACTGGCGTTGGAATCCGCCATCATCTTCTCGTCCTCAAAGTCTCTCAGTTTCATCTTTAACCGGATGATTTCGTTTTGCAACTCGCCAATTCTCTTCGCCTGCGACTCGATCAAAGTGTTCTGCGCGTCGTATAAGTTCGATTCCGCGTTAGACTTGGTATTCTTCCCTCCTTGACCACCGATGTTGCCAACTTTCCTCTTCGCCGCAACTGCGACTGGTTTTTCGTTGAAAATATCCCCAATTAACTCTTGCAAATCCTCTCCGTCGTCCATCTCCTCCTCGTCTTCCTTCATCGCTTGCGGCATCATGCTCCCGAACATGTTCAAGTTACTCTTCGGCGGCACGCCCGGACTGGCCAGCCGTTCCGCTCTCGGCGACGTCAAACTCTTAATCGGTCTTTCCGGCTTCGATTTCCGTCTTCTTTCTGCCATGATGTACTGCGTCGAGTTCTGCGGCGCCTTCGGAACGGCCGTCTTCTTCGCCGCCGGCGCCGCTCTCCCTCCTCTCTTCGCCGGCGTCTTCTTCTTCTTTGCAGGCGGCGCTCCCCCTCGCGGGGCCAACACTTTCGTCGCCACCGTCTTTTTCACTTGCAACGGTTTGTTCTTCTTCTCGTTGTTGTTCTTCTTCGTAGTAGTAGTACTACTACTACTCTTCTTCTTCTTGAGGGAAAAAGTTGCTCCTCCTGCACCACCGCCTCCTGGACTTAACAATTCCGCCGTGACGCTCGTTTTCGGGTCAAAAAAAGCCGCCACGGCTGGGTCGAGCGGTTGTCCTCTCCGAGAGGTTCTCGCCGCCGGCTTTTGAGGAGGAGGATTCTTCGTCGTCGTCGGCATCTTCTTCTTAAACTTCGCGTTTGCTTTCTGTTGTTGAATTGGACTTTTATTGCTCAAAATTCGATTTGGCGAATTCTTCTGTGTAGTAGTAGACGGTTTATAAGACGGCAACAAATGGTCCAACGAATGTCTCTTTTTATCACTGCGATTCTGTGTCTTCCCTGCTCTTCTCGAGGCGGGCATAAAGATATTTATGTATGTATTTATGTGTGTGTGTCGTGTGTTTTATGTGTGGTCGTTGGGGCAATTCGACAAATTCAAATAAGAGAAAAAAAGGAGTCGCGTGGCATTCATTCTATTTCTTCTTAGATTTCTACTACTAGTATTTCTAGACGTTTATTTCTAAACTACTTTTACGTCCACACGCACAACTTCCCGTCTTCTAAACCGGCAAAGAGCAAGTTACCGACGTCACACACCGAGGTGATTTTAAAGCTCGAAAACGCTCTCAGCGAGTGCAAGACCTGGAGTCCTGTTTGTTTGGCGTCGACGACTCTGACGAAACCGTTGGCGGTGGCAAGAAAGATACATTTTTCGTCCGAGGATAAGGAGAAGGAGGTTATGGCATCTTTTCGGGAGACGTCGAGGGAGGAGATGAGGGCGCCGTTGGTGGAGTAGGAACGTAGGACGCCGCCGTTGGGAGGATGAGCGACGCCGGTGGTTGCGTTCGCGTGATGCTCGATCGACCAAAAGACAAATATCTTCGCCGTGGAGAACGCGATCGAACACCAAACTGGGACGCATACTTTTTCTTTATACTTCCCGTCGATATCATCCGACGGCGATGGTAACGGTACCGCGTCACTCAAAAGTTCCTCCTCGAAGAAATCGTTCAACCTTCGATCGCCTTTGTTCGTGTTTGAGTTCGAGGAGCCGCCAGACCCGATGCCGTTCAAGTCGTGCAAAAGACAAGTTCCGTCGAGTGATCCACTGACGACGATATCGAGCGACGCGTTGACAGATACGGAGACGATGGCGTCTGAGTGCCCGAACTTTTGCAGTTTGGGCAGCACAGGTAATCCGAAACCGTTTGGCGTGCTTACGATTTCCCAGACTCCGACGGAGGCGTCTGCGCCGCCGGAAACTAAATACCCATATTTCATGTTCGATTTGTTCACGTTTGGTGCAAACACGCGGTGTTGTACCGCAGATATGCTCCCTCCAGAAAACGTGTGTCCCCCATCCGTGGCAAAATCTAATCTCCACGGTTTCGATGGGTGCGGCAGTAAGTCCATCGCCAAACACTCGACAATGTCTCTGTGGCCTTTCGAGCAGGCGATTTCCCCGCATAATTCATCGCCAGCGTATGCACGTATCGTTCCGTCCCAAAAACCAGACACAACGGCGACTCGGCCGCCATCGAGAGTTGTAACCCCGTTCGCACTGAGCGGAATTTCACCCTCAAACGATCGATCGCCTTTCGTACGCATTCGAGCGCCACCGATAATTTGTTCACGAACTTTTGCTTCTCTCGCGATAGATCTGCACGGTTGGTCTTTCGTGCTGCTGTTCGCCGAGTTAATTGGTTCCAAAGAGACTCTCGCGTTTTGGTCTTGGAAGTCGAAATCAAGTTTATGGCCTTCGCGAACGACTCTCGCGGTCCAAATTTTACGATTCGAGGAAACCGCCACGAGTTTATCGCGGTCGTAAGATAGTTGGACAATGGCGGCGCCGTCAAATTGCGCGTCTTGGAATATACCTTGTAATTTGAACGGTTCGGAGAACCTATCGTCGTTTTCGTCGTCGGTATCTTCTTCGCCGTTGAAGACTCTCAAGCAGGCTCCGTATACGGAAGCGTACGCCTCGCGTTTCCTTCGCAATCTTGGAATTCTTCTTGGATGTGGTCGTTTAAACACCTGCGCGGGCGTTTGGCCAAAGTTAACGATTTGCGTTTCAATCGACAAGCGTTCCTGTGGATCTTCAATTGCGTCTAAATCAACCGCACCTTCGTACGTTAAATAATAAAACACATTCTTCTTCGATTTTGCGCGAGCGCCTAGTTGCGACGCGCCAAAGACCAAATCAATCCAGTCGTGAATGGTATGCGAAACATGGTCGGATTCTAACGCATCTCGCATAGTTTGAATAAATGTCCGCGTGCTACCATTGGCCCATTTCGGGAGCACGACAGTATCGACTAAGGAGCCGTCTTGTCGCTTCCCAAACACGTTCGAGTTGCTATTTTCGAGAAACTCCGGAAGGTAGAAAAACTCCGGGATCAACTCTTTCACGTCTGCGGTAGATTCAAGGACCGCGTTCCAGGTTTGCGAAATATCGGAGAATAATCTATCCGAGTGGTCAAACTTACCGCCTTGTAATTGCCTCGATAAATTCGTAAATGGTTCCAATCGAATCAAAAAGTACAAGACAACCGCTGCAGATGAGTAGTGCGAGCCGTAATGAAAGGCAGGCATAGACGCATCAGGGTCACTCTCAAGCTGTTTAAAGCGCTCGATGAACTGTTTCAAACGCACTGGGTTTAAAGCACCTATGGGTAACGATAAATCTCGATAAACTTTCGGATCCTCGAGATTAATCGTCGCCGACTCGTAATCGCTCAAGATCCACGGGAACACTGGATATTGCGATAAATCGTGATATGTTCGTCCAGCGAGTTTATTCAAAGCGATCAAGTAATCAAAGGTGGATATTTCGCGCTCTTTCCATCTCTTTTGCATCAGTTGCGCCGTGCGATTTTTTTGTCGTCGGTCAAGAATGACGATGGAGGCATCGAGTGAAGCGATTTTCACCGACGCTTCAACTCTCAGTTTCTTGTTCGCAAAGGCGAAAAAGACCGAGCGACCCTCTTTAGTGTACATTTCAATGGCAACATTACGCAAACGCCATCGCATGTGGACTAGTTCTACAATGGTATTCACGGGCCACTTCCAAAAACGACTTACTATGTTCTCTTTATCGTCGTCGATAGAATCCAACGCCGCATCGCGGTTAGCGGTAAAGAAGACCACGTCTTTCGCAACATCTAGAGTACCTTCGATAACTAAATCTGAAGACGACACCATGCACACGTTCGAAACGGTAAAAAAGATGTGTTTGTCGCGTTTCGCTTCGTCAGCTTTGGAATGCAGCCACTCGGCTGTTTTCTGTTTGTCGAGAAGCTTGGACTTTTCGTTCGCGTCTACTTCACGAAGCCTTTCGAGCTCTTTTTGCATCGTTTCTTCATCTTCATCGGATTCGGTGAGATCGCCGTCGAGGTCCGCGTCTTCGTTGATTGTATTGTTTCCCGAGGGCGATGGTTTTACTGTCGAGGCGCTTGCATCGATTTTGTCTTTCCATTGCTTCGCGGCGGATTGCAAAATCGGCAAATTTTCCTCTTGCGCTTCAACGCCGCTGCCTTTCGAGGCTACGGCGGCATTCACTAAAGTGTTGCTCTTCGAAAGTTGTCGCGTCAACGCATCCATTCTATCCCTTCTTACTCGTAAACGGCGTCCAACAGAATCTTCTTTTTCGCAATCGAGTACATAAAATCCATCGTCGCCGAGATGATCACCCACCGTCGACGCATCACTTGCAAATACCTGGTCTTGTGCTTTTTGCCATCTCGATTTTAAACCAAATAAAAGACGACGTAATGAACCTTCATTCTCTTCCACGGCAAACTGTTCGTCCGCTATTCGCTTGTCACACTTAGCAATGTTCGCTTCGACTTGTGTAATTTGAATCGCAAACGCGGGAGGCGCAGATACGTCTTCCCAATCGTCATCTTCCATCTGGTCGGCATCTTCTTTCATCGGCAGTTCCTTTTTCTCTTTAGATGCGGCATCCGGAATGAGATTTAATATGCGAGCGTCTTCCGGATCATTCGCGGCATTTAAACACTTTGAAATATTGACTTTACATTGCGAGAGCGCCTTCGCGTTGTTCCCGTGACTCTCTAGTAAACTCGATAAGAGCAGCTTAGCGTGTGCATACTTTTCGATGTTGCAGCTTTTCGTCACGCGAAGAAAATACGCGAACGCTTTCGGATGTTTGATTTTTACGTTGACATCGTCGCCGTCGATGGCTAACTCGACGAGAGCCTCCCGGATCTGACTCGATTCGTCATTGACGATGGTTTCATTACTCTTTCCGAACAAGGCTTCTCCGAGCGCATCGATTGCGCCATTCGCTGCGGCAACATCCATTCTACGTTCAGATTTGCTCGTGCCGAAATCCTTCTCCGCTGCCGAGGAGGAATTCTTACTCGACGGCGTTGCTTTCAACGCGAGGCTTTTCAATGCGTTCCTAATATTTTCCATCGCCTTCGTGTGACCGCGCGGAGAAGGATTCTTTCCTTCGCCGTCAGTGTCCGCATCACCGGCGTTCTCATCGAGTGCTAACTCGATTGGGGATGCCGTTTCAGGAAGCGAAAACGCCAAATGGAGTATCCGTGCTGCCATGGCCGAATTCGAGTTTTGTTTACTCGAAAACGACGGTGTCGTACTCGGTAACAACATCGGTGCAAGCGCTATAGCAAATCCTCCGCAATTTGAAACAAGCTCGAAACAAAAGCGGTGCGTCTTGGACGCGCGTCGAAGAAAAGCGAGACAATCGACTAAGAAACCGTCGTGCGCATCTGATCGTGAAGCCGCCGCACATAAAGATTCGATTGCGTCTATGCAATAAACACCGTCGATATCAATGGTTTCGTCCATCAGGATGTTCTCGAGGATTTCAAACAACCCTTTGCGAAAGGCGTCGTCCTCAGCCGGGCAAAACTTTTCCAGCGATCGAACGATTCGTCGAACAGGTAAAACTCGTAAAAGCTCCGCGTTTGAGCAATTACTTCTCAAAAAGTCAACATACTCTGCGCGCGCGTCCTTGCACGTCGATCTGGCCCATTTTATGGGATTGAATATTTCAGATCGAGCATCCCCTAACGCCGCCAACCACTCGGGTGTCTGCACCGCGCCGTTTTTTACACGAGGTTGTTGACCTGCGCAACTTTTCGCTAACCAATCAAACGCTGGAATAAGCTCTTTAGAGAGTCGATTTGAAGTTATTGAATGTGCGGTTAGAGCGATGATTTTCTCTCGCGCGCGAAGTGGGTATCCCCCATCCGAAAGCAAAGCTGCGATGAGCGAAACAGCCGCCGGAAGCACTTTCAAATCGTCAGTATCGTCTTTTTGCTGCTCTAAAAGCTCGGGGATGAGTTGTTCAGCTCCGCCGAGCGACCGGCAGACATCTGCAGCTGACGTTGTGCTGCAAACTCTCGCGCAAAGTTCGTCATCGTCACTGTTTTCTGACTCGCCTTTAGACACATTCAGGTTTATGCGAGTGCGCATGTTCCCAGTCGCCGCAGTCGCATCAATAGTCATTTTCAAGCTCGTTCGCAAACTCTTCTCGAAAACATCTCTCGCAGCTGTCATTGATATACCCCTACGAAGGAGTAATATGGAAGGTTCGGCTTCGGTTGGCATGAACGCTCCGACGTACTCCGCTCCTAAAGCGTAGAGAAGGAGCGCCGCGCTGAAATCCACCGCCTCGGAGAAAACTCGAAATGTTGCAAACTGCCCCGTGAAAGGTTTTGCGAAGTTCGCTATACCAGCAGCGGCCCCGATGTGCAAAGAAACTGTGCCTTTATTGCCATCGTAGGAAGAGTTTGGCAAAATCGGATCCCCTATAGCTGTATTTGCGATACTCTGCGCGACGCTCGTTGCCACATTTGCTCGGTTCCAAGGATACTTCAACTTTTGCGGGTAAGATTCGTTACCATCTACGCAGATTCGCGCGTTTGCGCTCGACGCGCTCGCATTTCTACCACCAAGAATAAGACCACCACCTTTGACGGATACGCACACATGCGTCCACTTCCCTGGTATAATTGGGCACGACGTGTCGTAAAACGAACAATCGTGCCTTTCACCGTTGGGTAAAAGCGACGAGAGTTTCAGAGATCCATCTGGACGCAACGAGCAACATAAACCAACACCAGCTTCTGTGAGGAGACTAAAGATTCCTTGATCCGCCGACGCATTGCCTTCGTTGGTTTCGTCTTCAATTTCTGCGCGTATCCACATCGAAATTGTGACACCGTTTGAACACTCCGCAATTTTTTTCTTCACGCGAACCCCTCCAGAAGCGCCACCAGCGAAATCGAAGAAAGTTCGAGGCGCATCGTTAATTGCCGCGCGTTTCAACGCATCAATAAGTAACCTTTTATATTCGGACGAGCGAAGCTTTTTCAATGTTTTCATCGCGTGTCGGAGTTGTAGCGCGGTGAGACAGTGAGAAGCGCAAGATTCGATGCACTTGGCAATGTTTTCGACGCATTTGGCATCGTGAATGATGGTATCGTGTACATCGCCAGCTTTGTCATCCAAATTATAATTACACCACCATTCGAAAAGGTGCGTGAGCGCATCCGCTTTCGTCGCGCACTCTCGAGAGGCGACGGATCTCTCGAGTAAATCGACAAGGAACCGCAACAGAAACAGCTGAGAGGATTTTGAACACCGCTCGCTGTTCCGAGCGATTGAGAACGCGATTCGCAGCGCACCCGGGTTTCTCAAGGTTATCTTACACGCACGCGAAGAGCTTTTTTCATCGATATTATCGTCGTCACACGCGAATCGAATTGAGGTCATAAGCGTCACTTCACTCGCGAACGAACTTTTGCCTCTTTCGTTAATTCTCATGGCTTCAATCAAGGCGTCGTACCCTACGCATTGTTCAAACGTCTGCGCGGCATCGGTACTAGTTTTAATTGCGTAATGAATCGTTTCGAGCGCGGTAGAGGCAACCACCTCACCGGATTCGCCGTCGCAGAGTGATGCCAACGTGAGAAATAAAGCGCCGTTCTCAATAGTTGCCCAATTTTGGCATTTGCGCACGCTGGCCCGAGGCGTTCTCTTGGCAATATTCCGAATAGATTTCAAAAGAGGGATCAAAACACCACCGCTTTCACCATTATCACTTTCTCTATCAAAAATGCGTGCTTTTGGTAACGCTTGAAAAAACGCTTTGATCCAAAGGAAAAAGGCATCGATGTCAAAGAATAGCTCCGAATCCGCCGTTCGCGTTTGTTCCACGGCAATATACGTCGCCAAACTTGAAGCAAACTCCAAAGACTCACCGTTTACCCACAAAAAATCGTCGAATAATACGCTCAAGAGTGACGGAGACCGCGCTGAGGCGAGACGAAGCGCAGGGTCTTCGGTCTCTTTTGCTAAAGCTTGCAATAACTCCGCACACGCTCGCGCACACTTTGTCTTTGCGTCGTTTTTCTCTGTTTCCTCGGTATCCCCAAAGACAAACATATTTGGTGGACACATCCACACTCTCACTTGACTATGTACTGCCGCTGCTATTCTATTCGGAGCTTCGAGTTCAACCAAAGCTCTGCAATCTCGAGGATTGTTTCTATACACTATGCGCAGTAAAGCTCCGGCTAAGGCTTCGCACGCGGAAGGATGAAAGACGCGTTGACAAAAGGCGGATAGAATATGCTGCAATGCGTTTTCATCTCCTGGCCTCTTGTTATCGAGTGCTAAGCCAACTAATAATATCGCTTCCTCGCGCGCGAGATGCGTTTCTTCGTCTTCCTCTTTGTTGCTCTCCCCGCCGCCATCGATTTTAGGAACTTCACCGAATGTTTCGGAGTTTAACAAAGTCTCCCACACTTTAGCATCGATGATGGCATCGATGATAATTTCGCGATTTTCATTTGATATGATAGCATCATTTTTTTCCTCATTTTCTTCTTCTTCTCCTGTGCTATGACGATTGAAGGCGTCTATCACGAATCTCGCCAAACCCGCGCGCAATTTCAAAGCGCTCTTCTTTGAAATAGATAAAGACTGTGCTGACGAACCTATGTTTACAATCTGCGATGCTACTTCATCCGATTCAGACTTCGTTATGAAAGCAGCGGCTGCAGTGAAAGCGGAATCCATGATGACGTTGGCATCATTGTCATCTTCGATTGCGCTACACGTGACGGCTACCGCGAGGGCCCCGGCAACTGCTCGATCTTTCGCTTCTGAGGCGCGAGCGGACTTTCTCGAGATTGCCCCAGACACAGTTGAGGAAGCAAGCGAAAGAGAGCCAAAACTGTTCAAAAGCGATGTTTGCAACGATAACGAACTTCCAACAGTTGCTTCTAATAAGTTTGTGGGCATGCGCCCGGTCCCTTCGAGAACGACATCCAACGCGCCGTTCGTATTCGCGGACGAGACCATGTTCTCATCACCCATCACCGCACATCCAATCGCACGCAGAGCTACGAATTCGCACGCTAAACTCGTCGCAATTATTTTCATTTGATCGTCGGGGATCGATAGCGATGATGCCGTAGCTGAATGTTCACTACTACTAAGACCTCCAGAAAACCTAGCGCGCGCTATACGAGCAGCCTTCATGACTTCCACCAATGCACTCATCGCGTTCGATTCAAACAAAAGTTTGGCGTAACGCGTTGGTACCGTAGTAAATGCATCGTTTGGTGCATGTTTTCTTTCTTCCCATCTGGTTCCATCGGGATCTGAATACCATAGAATCGCCTCGCAACCCGCCACACATACCTCAAACAACGCATTCACGACTCCACTCGCGTGCTCGGCGTCCACCTCGTTCACGGATATTCCTCGCAACTTACCCGCCGCAAACTTTCCAATCGCGCTCATTTCTTCAAGTATGCTTCTACTATAACTACTCTCTGAACCTATCTCTAAAAATATTCTCCGGTTCCGTTCGCTCGCACACATCCTCGCCGCCGCTCGAATCGCCGCACGTCCAGAATTTACATCCTCCTCTGGCTCTCCATCTAATTCTTCATTGCTGCTACTAAACACCTCCAGCTGTCTAGAAAACTTCTCTTTCGCGCGCATTAATTCTTCAAAAACAAACTCCAAAACCTTCCTCGGGTGCCCGCACCGACCAACACCGACGGCGATTATCCCGCTCGGCGTTTCCACTTTGTCCACGATCTTCTTCGCGTCCCAACGCTTCCGCGCGTCGGCGACGAGCAAACGCAGAAAAGCGTCCCTGGTCGTCGCAGCATCACCATCGTTTGCTTTTACCTCGACCTCTTTCCACAGTTTCGACAGCATGAGTTCATTCGCTAACGTCTCGTCAAACATCACGTCTTTCACGTCTTCGTCCTCTTTGGCGACGTTTGATGGTTTTTTCTCGTTAAATATTAAAGCGCTCTTCTTCCTCTCGAATTTATTGCGCATCATAAAGGACGACGAGGACGATGAAGCAGAAGCAACGCCACCATCACCTCCACCGCGACCGGCACCAGACGACAACGCTTCGTCTAACGGACCGTTGTTTTTATCCTCGTCGTCTTCTTCTTCGTTCGATTGAGAGACGACTTTGTTATACAATTTCGTCGTCGCCGTTCGGAGAAGATTCATATCTCTCCTTTATGTTCTCTCTCTCTCTCTCTCTCTCTCTCTCTCTCTTTTAAGTCACGCGACGAAAACAGAGGAACGAGAGTGAACGACAAACGCACCACCTCTCTCGACCACGAATCGCTCTCGCGTTCTCTCTCTCTCTTTACGTTTCTCGGCGATGTTTCGCGTCAACTTTTTGACGTTTTTTTCTTCGTAAAAATTTCCCCTAGAACTGCTTTTGGGGAAAGAAAACGCAAACGCAACAACTGAGATACAACTGAGGTAGGGGATGATCAAACACCGAGCTTTGAGAGCGAGATGTTGAACGCGAACGCGATTAACGAGGAGGATATTGAGGACCCGTCGGACCACATATTTGAAAGATTCTTCGAGAAATCGTCGTCCGATGCCGAGAAAAAGAGCGCTTTGCAGGAGCTCAAATCTTTATCGTTTCAGGCGGATAAAGTGCATTGGATAACACGACACGCGAGGTTTTCTTCGCTGATTAAAGCGTGCTGCGTGGACGAAAAATACAACGAAGACGTGTCGATTGTCGTGGCGAACTGTTCTGGGGATCAGGCGAAGAAAGGGAGACGAGAGGTGTATCAATTTGGAGGGAAGTTCGAAGTTGCGCTCGATACCGTTGATTTTCAAGACGGCGGGTTGGGATGTTACGTGTACGAGTCAGAAAAGCGTATGTGCGAATGGTTTTTAGAGACGCGCGGAGAAGAGACGAAAAGAGATTCATTTAGAGGGAAGAGGGTGCTAGAGCTCGGGGCAGGGTGTGGTTTGCTCGGTTTGTTCTTAGCTAAGCAAGAAGAGGAAGTTTTAGATGGCATCGTGGTGACTGAATACGTTCCGTCTTTATTGAACGTCCTCGAAGCGAACGGCAAGTTGAACGGGTTATCCAATCGAGAAAGGTTTATAGTGAAGAGATTGTTGTGGGAAGAGGCATGCGGAATGGATGAACGAGAGGACGGGAGCATCGCTGACGGTTCACTTTCAAAGAGCCTGAAGAGTAACGATGAAGAAGACGAAATGAAATGGATGCGCGAGACGCTGCGTAAGCCGACGACCGATTTGGAGCGATTTGATATCGTCATAGGAAGCGAGTTAGCGTACGATGAAAGAATCATCCCTCCCTTAATTTCTGTTATTGATATGTTTACGAAAGATGATGGCGGCGTGGTTTTCATATCCGTTGTAGATAGATACGAGAAGAAAGGGGTCATGATTGAGTGCTTCGAGAATGAAGTGAGAAAATACGCAAATCTCGTTTTCGAGAAACGCGTTGAGGATGGAAATTTTCACTTGTATCGAATCGAAAAGAGAAATACTCAATGATTAGATAGTCGCGTAGAAATATTTAGATGCTAATGTAAAGTAAAACGTATGAACTTGTATATTTATTCAATTTGGGTGTATGTGTGAATTTGGGTGCGTCTGTCTGTCTCTCTCTCTCTCTTTCTCTCTCTCTTTTACCGTTCAACCTCTTTTCTACTTGGCTTTAGCGCGGCGACGCCTTACTTTCCTCTTTCTTTGTTTTTTCCGGTTCACTCAACCACTCGCAAAAGTTGTCCAAATCAATCTTGCCGTCACCATCGGTATCCAAGAGATTGAAAGCCACGTTGAAATCTGCATTCAACGACGTCCACTCCACGTGCTCGTTTTTCGCCATCTCTGTGAGCAGCTTTCGCAACTCTTCCTCGTTGATCTCGCCGTCGGCGTCTTCGTCCACGTCGGCAAACAACGACGCCAACACCATCGCGCGTTCTTCGGTTAAGCCATACTGAGCGTAGCTAAAACCATGTTCGTCGATGGCGTTTTTGAGTTCAAAGTACGCCGATAAGCGTTTCAGCTCGGGCATGTCCTTTAAACTCTCGTCTGCGAGCTTCTTGTCTTCGATTATGGCCTTCTTAACTTCGTTGAGTTTCTGCAAAACTCTCGTCGCAGAAACGGCTCTTCGAATCGAACGAATCGACGACAAATCTGGCTGACCAGCAGCGTCTTCGGCCAGCGTGTGCATGGCTTTCGTGAACTTGTCCAAGTTTGCAAACGAAAAAAAGAACAAACTGTACACGAACGAGAAGAACACGACCGTGTGCGCGACCGTTTCCACGCTGAAGATTCCGGCGCAGATGAACAACGTAAAGGCGATGACTTGACTGACCAGCTCCGACGTTCCTGGTTCCCACGCCAAAGGCGCGCCGTTCAGGAGAAAAATCGAATAAATTGCGACCGTCACGCCCAAGTTGAAGAGAATCGACATCGCTTCGAACAAAATCAGTTTGATATTTTGCTTCACGACAATTTTTCTCAGCTCTCTGGGTGTTTGAATGCCCATGGATTCAAAGTTCTTCGCGATCAACTCTGCGGTTTCCACCGTCATCTTCGAGTGCAACGTGGATTGAAAGATTTCCTTCGCGTCTTTCACGGACATTTCTTTTTCATCGACGGTCGTCTTTGATGAAGAGGACGACTTCTTCTTTTTCTCGGCGGTTCCCGTTGGTGTATCTTGCGTTTGCGAAAAAATACGAGTTTCTTTTCTTCTCGGAGAACCCCCCGGGACGACGCGCTTGATAATCTTCGCTGGACTGAACATTATTTTCTTATTATCGCGCTTAATCGTTTTAGGTGTTGGTTTCAAGAGCGCGCGCGTGAGTGTTGGCGATGCGAGCGCGAGCATGTCCTTGGAAAATCGCGCAAAAAATGAAGAGTTCCCAAGGTATTAGATACGAAAATTTTCATCGCAATACGAGTTTATACAAATATTCGTTCGAATGATAATATATAGAAAAGTTTGCGTAGTATGTGTGCTATTTGAAGTGTTAATTTCGTGTTATGATATTTCGCGCGCGTTCGTTTTTCTCACCCCGTTTTCTTCCGTGTTTTACTTGGCTTCGGCCGGCGTGGACCTATCGCTCATCCCGCCGTCCTGCAAAAGCCGAATGCACACGTCGCTATCTTGAGGCGCGAAAATTAACCCGTCGTGATCGTCCAACTGAATCTGGTACGGCGCGTAATCTTTCGGTCCCCACGTCGGGTGTCGATACCACAACGCGACGATTGTTCCCGGCGCCCATCCGTCTTCGCCTACCCCGATGCAACATTCCACTCTCGCGTCTACGCCGAATCGCAACTCTACGCCTTCCGGAGGGCCTTCGCCTTCCGCGAGCTCTGGTCCGGGCGGCCACTCCAAGTCTTCTCGGCCTTCTATCCAGCCTTCGATGTACTCTTCCGGAGGCATTTGTTCGTCTAGGATTTCTTTCGTCACTTGTACCGCTTCAAACGGGAGGCCGAAGACGCATCTGTAACGTGCGAGGAGAGAAAGAAGAGAAAGGACAGGTCAGCGCGAGAGCTCTCGGGAAAGAAAGAACGAGTAAGAGAGACAAGACAGACAAACAATTCAAGTCGTCTCGTTCCAAAGCAAAACGTACCCAACGTTCCCTTTAAACAATAACCTAACGACCGTATCAATCGGCGCGCAGTTCGGGTCTCCGCACTGGATTTCCGACACGTCCACGATGCAGTCGTGCTTCTCCAAGATGTCGTTCGGGATGTACGATTCCGCCCATTTTTTCACCTCGCGGATCGCCGCTCGTTTTCGCTTCTCGTTTACATCGTTCTCCGCGGACGGGAGCGTGAACGGTCCCGGTGCCATGACGATGATTTATTATCACGAACAAACGAACGGGAGTTTTGCAGGCTAGTTTATTGCGCGTGTGTGTGCTCCCTTTCTCTCTCTCGCCGCTTTAAGAATACTTGAGTATTCGCGTGAATTTAAGTGACGAATACTTTCCCGAAACTTCTCTTTTCCTCCATTAGAAAGCGCGAGAAGAAGACAAAGACCAAACGAGAGAGAGAAAGAGAGAGAAAAAGAGACGAACGAACGAAACGAGCACAACTTCACGCATGTCGTTCGTAGGCCGCCTGGCGAATTACGTCCTCAACGAGTTCCTCGTGAACGCGCTCGCAAACTCGAAATCGTTCCAGAGATTTGCGGTGAGAACCGACGACGCGATGAGGAAAGGAAACGTCTATAAAACAGTCTCCGAAGGCGCTTCGAAAGCGAAGGAAAGCGTGGAACGGTACGCGGAAGAGGCGAAGGAAGTGGCGGAGAATTTTGCGAAAGAGGCGGTGGCGAAGAAACCGCCTCCAAACTCGTGAATGATTGGGTGTTTTGAGATGGATGTATTACTATTATTACTATTATTCAACGTAAAGCGCCGGGTACCCGAGGTATCGGCGCAAGAGCAAATGAACCGTTCGCATCGCTCGTCGCCTTCGCGTCGTTTCTGTCGTCGTCGCTTTCGTCAAATTTTGCTTTTTTTCTCGCTCTGTTGTCGACGTCGTGTTCGTCGACGCATCCCTTCGAGCGCGAAAGCTCGCTTTTCCCGTCTAAACGCTTTCGAAGGGCCTCCACCCCTTTTGCATGCCTCTGGCGAATATCCTCCGCATCCCCCGCGTATTTTTTAGCAAACGTCGTCAAATCGTCCTTTGGGTACGCCGCTATCGTCGACCGGAGTTCCTGTTCGGTTTCTTTGTTCAATCGTTTGATCGCGCGGTCGTGTCTGTACGCGTTTTCGAGAAGCGCTTCGAGTTTCTCGTCGTCGTTCTTTGAGGTCGTCTCGTCTTCTTCCTCTGATTCTTCTTCCTCTTCGCGCTTGCGTTTCTTTTTACGACGAAAACGAAGTCTTCTCCCCATCCGCGGCGCGGAAGAGGAGGAAGAATCTCCTCTCGTCGTCGCGCCCTTCTTCATTGGTTAGTATTTGCGCTTCTGTGTTGTCTTCTTCTTCTTCTTCTTCTTCTTTGATGTCCTCGTTCTTTCACACATCGCATGTGATTTGACTTTTTTTCTCAGTCGTATTTTTTTCTCTTGGCTTGCCAAAAAAACGCTTGCCATAACGCTCAAAAGATCGTCAAATTCTCTCGTATCTCTGATCAACTCTTTCTTTTTTCCCGCCGGTAGTAGCGGAGACCATTTATCATCGAGAGGAAGAAGAATAACAACACAAATGAGTGAAAACGAGGAAACGATCACGCTGGTCACGCCCGGCGCGGCCGCGTTGGCTTCTTTCAACGCGAAAAATTTCGAGGACGAGAACAACCGAGACGCGTTGATTGAAAAGGCGTTGAATGGGAGATGTGATGGGGAAGATGATGTAAAAAAGATCGGGGAGGAGGAGGAGAAGAGATACGACGCGGTGAAGCAGGCGCAATTGAAAGCTAGAGCGAGGGTCATGGAGGAGAAGAGGAAAGCTGAAATGCGACTGGCGAAGGAAGAGAATACGAAGAACGAAGAGACTTTCGCTGCACCAACGAGGAACGTTTTGAAAGAGAAGATTCGTTTAAACGTCCACCAGAAAAACAAGGACAAGACCGAGGAGAAAAAAAACAAAATCAAGAACGGGTTAGAGATGGTTTCGCACGTGTTGATTCCGTACGAGACGACGAAAGAGAATAAGGACACGATTCAAAAGAGCGGGATGGATATTGGTGCGACGTGCATTTGTGCGCTTCCGAGTTCGTTGTCCGTGGCGTGCGGTCGCGAAAACGGGTGCGTGGATATCGGGTTCGCGAAAGGCGAGTTGAACGTGCAAAGGAGGATGAATCCGACGGTGCCGCAGCAAAGGTTAGAACTGAATAAAGTTTGTGAAAACGTCGCAAAGAAGAGTAGAGTGAGGAGCATGCGGTTAAACGAGGACGTGTTAGCTATTGGTTTCGATAACGGCGCGTTTGTGAAAATTGTCGAGCCGGGATGTTTCGAGGAAAGAGGGTTGACGCAAGAGACGTGCGTTTTGAGAGCATACGAAGCACCGAAAGAAGTACAGGATATATTCAAACGCGTCGCGGGAGGCAAATTGCTAGGACCACACGTATCAAGGAAAGCTAATTGTCGCTCTCAGGTGATTTCGAAGGATTTGGAGGTTCTCTTTTTCGGCTCGCCGGTGTTTCGCGACGGCAGCTTTTTCGCCACGAGAGAGGTGTATAAGAACAGAAAGAGGAGGAAGAAGAAGCAAGAGGTGGAAGAAAAGGTATCGACGAAGAAAACGCTCATTTCGAAAGGATTCTTCAACAAATCAAGGAGCAGCGGTGAACAAATGTCATCGCCATCCGCCACCATCGAGGAAGTCCGCGAGTGCGACGACGACGACGACGACGACGACGACGACGACGATTTTACTCTCACGAGATCCTTCGATAAGTTTGAAACGGCATCGGAGATGAACGAAATGTACGATATCATGATTTCAGACATGTCAGAGAAGGAACAGACGGAAGCATTGAATATGCCTTACAGAAAGAAGAAGCCGGAAGAGAGCGCGAGCGATGACGCGAAAAAAAGTACCGCAGAAGAAGTGAGAGTATCAGACGAAAAAGAAGAAAGAGGAGGAGAACCAGAACAACACGCAGACGAAAAAGAAGGCGAAGAAGACGAAGAGGAAACACCGACGGTCGTCACGTATCGTTTCAGTGCACACGCTCACCCGGTACAATCGCTCGCGTATTACGACGAAGATACCGAAACGACGCTCATTTCCGGTTCTAACGACCGAACGATTGCTTTTTGGGATCTCGAGAAGACGTTTGAGGAGGAAAATTCAGCGGATGATTTGCCGTCGCCAATGTTCAAGTTCAACGCGGGGACGGAAGTTCGAGCGATGGTTGTCTCGAAATCAAAAAAAGTTCTTTATATCGCAGGTGCCGATAAGTGCGTGCACATGTTCGAACTGCTCTCGGAAGCTAAAAACGAAGGTATTCCATCCGGCGCTTTGAAAAAGAGAACGTTTCCGTGTCATCACGAAGGTTTCATCACCACGCTTTCCTTGTCGCAAGATAACACGCGATTATTCACCGGATCCGAGTACAGCGACACACCGGACGACGGGTTCAACAAAAACTATAATTCCGGCGACGGAACTATCTGCGTCTGGGACGTCTCCACCGGCGAAGCGACGGATGTCGTCCGCGCGCACAACGGCAGCGTGAGTCAGATTTTAGTAAGCAACGACGACGACGAAACGATACACACATCCGCTTTGGACGGTTGCGTGCACAGAATGAAAAGAACCGAGCACGGAAAACTGCGTCTGAACTTTGAAGATGGACGGAGAAAGACGCGCAATCCTACGTTTGGGTTTCGAAAAGGATTCCTCTAGAGAATTTTTGATGATTTATTCGCGACACGCGATATATACCGGTACTATTTTACATACTGCTTTTATTACTTCTTCTTCGAGACTTTCCCACTTTTCACTTTCGTTGGCGTCGACTTTTCTTTCTTCTTCCCGCCACCACCATATTTCTCCTCCAGCCTCGCGAACAAATCATCCGCCGCGCCCGCTCGACTCTTATTCTTCGCCAATATCAACGCCTGCAAATCGCCCATACCTCCCCCAATCTCGCCATTCTCCTTTCCATTACCGCTGCTCTTCAACTTTTTCTTGCTCACTCTGTTCGTCAACGGGTCCACCGGCGCTTTTTTCCCTCTCACGTGCTTCTTCAAATACTCCTCATACTTTGGATACCTTTCCAAATTCTCGCTGAAAATATAACCGTCGATAAGCTCCGCGAACCGGTGCGAATCGAACTCGATATCTGAACACATCTGCCATTCAAACACTTTCGTCATGTCGCCCTCAAATTTCACGTAACACGCTTTCAAATCTCGCGCTTCCTCTTCGCTCCCTAAATACTCCTTCGTCACTTGCAGTATATCTTCCTCCGTGACTTTCTTATACATCGTCCGATAATACTCGTACAAGTCGTTAAACTCCTCCGAATCCATCTCATCCACCCTTCCGGTTTCATCGTACGCTTTCCTCTTCTTCTCGTCGCTCAAAACCGCGTACACTTTCTGCAACGTCTGAAACTGTTTCGACGCATCTTTCGAGGGGTTTTTATCCGGGTGTAACTTCAACGCGAATCGATGGTAGGCTTTTTTAATCTCCACAGACGTCGGGGAATCCTCTTTTCTCAAGCCTAAAGTCGCGTATAAATCTTTCGGGTAAGAGGCGTCGTTTTCCTCCTCCTCCTCGTCGTCGTCCGAATAGAGTTTTGAAGACATCGCGCGTTTATATATATATATATATATATAAGCTCTGCACCGAGCGATCGTTCCGTCGTTTAAGGCGACAAAGGCAGAGCGCAGAGAAGCCCGCTTTTGATGATGATGATGGTAAGGAAGTTGTCGTTGTTGCTGCTTTGAAGTTTTTTGAATTTTTTGTTTTTTTTTCTCTTTCTGCCACATTTTCGCTCTGCAGCGTTTTCGTCTGCTTCTTCATTATTTGGCGGCTCTTTTCGGTAGCGTTATTCACCGACAACGCTAACAAGAAGAAGAAGAAGAAGAAGAAGAAGAAGCTCTCGTGGAATAATACTAATACTAATACTAATAATTCGCAACCACATCATGTCCTCCAAACTGGTCAAACAATCGCTCAAACGCGCGAAGGAAGGAAGAGGAACGTTCGCATCATCATCATCGGAACAAAACAAAATTCGCAAGCATAAATTGAAGAAACGGAAGAAAAGTCTCAAGGAAAAGAGGGAGAAAGTGAAAGCGGAGGAACAGAGGAAATTGGAACTGATGGGAGAAACTGTCGACGAGAAAGCGCTGATGGCGAGGAAAAGGAGACATTTGGCGTACTTTGCAATCGGGTTGAACGATAGTGGGAGGGTTGGGGAGTTGGAGAAGTTTTTAGGTAAAAATGGAGGGAAGAAGAAAGGGAAAAGAGAGGAGGACGACGACGACGACGACGACGCGGGCGACGATTGGGACGTGCAAGATTTATTCGCGAACGCTAAAAAGTCGTGAGGCGTTGTAGTTATAGAGTATTACTAGTATCTAGCGCTTGCACTTTCTACATTCTACATTTCTAATTCTACGCGCGGTATATTTTACTTCTTTCCCTTGAGGTGTTTCGTGCTGCCGGAACCGCCAAGGACGGTGGCAATGTCCGCCCATTTGCTCGGACGTTCACCTGGAATGCGTTCGCTCGATGCGCATAAAGCCCTGCGCTCAGCTGCGTCTAATGATGTTTCACCATTTCCATCTTTCAAAGACTTGTCCGCTCCAAACTCGAGAAGCGCACAAAGCGTGTTTTTGTTTCCGTTTACAGACGCCCAGTGCAAAGGTGTCCTTTCAAATCCGTCGCGCGCGTTGATCAAATCCTTTCCTGATTTCTTGGAAATCAAAAGAAAGTCGTTTATGAGCGAGCGACTCGCACCAAATCTTGCGAGGGCGTGTAATGGAATTTGACCGTCGTCGTCTTTGCTTTGCATGAGTTTTGCCAACACGGATTCAGAGCAATTTTTTGCGAGTCTCGCGAGCACTTTTCCCGCTTTTGCCGGGTTTCGAGCTGCGCAGTGGAGCAAATTTGCATTTCGTGCACCTCGGCAGTGTTCCAACTCAGATTCAAAGACTTTCGTTTTTATCAGAATGTCCAGGGACTCGGTGTGACCGAGTTGACACGCGAGACATAGCGCCGCGTCGTCGCGAGGAGGAGAGCGCTCCTCGCTCTCGTAAACTTTCAAAATCGCCTCGATTGCTTTGAACTGATTTGATTTTACGAGCAAACGTATGAGCGATAATTCGTATTCAGAACGTGCTTCGACGACTGTCGAGCCTCGTTTCTCTGATATTCCTCCTTTTCGTTCCGTCCACGATTTTGGCAAATTTAGCGTCGAGGCGAGATGCGAAGCGAACGTCAGCAAAACCGGTCTTTGCAAAAGTTCGTGCGGGCTCAGCGCGCCGAAATCTTCGCCAAAGATTCCAATACCATCCATTCCATTCGGTGATATAGTTGAGATTTGGCTGAGAGTTTCTCTCAGCTTCCGAACGGCGCTCAATGCACCCAACGAATCACCACCCATAAAGAGAAAATTAGAGTTTGAACGCAAGACAGATTTGCCGTCGCTTGCATCAAGATTCAAAGCCAATCGCCACGCGTCTGCAATGGCAAAATCGAGCGGAGTCTCGAGACAAAGATCTTTTTCATCTTCTTCACCAACGCGTAGATTTGTCATTTTCTCCGCTATGAGCAACCCCATATATTCCTCAGAAAGAAGCAAACGCCGATCAATTTTGCCGTTCGCAGAGAGCGGCAAATTGGGTTCGTCCAGGATGAAAATCTGTTTCGGCCACATAAATTTCGGTAAGGCCTTCGAGATGCACCACCGTATGGCATCGACGAGGTCTGGTTTAATCGACACTAGGGTAATTTCTCCTTCAAAAGAGGTTTCTGGAACGCAGCAAAATAAGACCAGCTCAGATTTTGAAAAAGCGCACGCCGCGATGGCACTCACGAATCGCTCGCATGCCTCCATCGCTAGGCTTTCAACCTCCTCGAGTTCAATGCGAACGCCATTTATTTTTACTTGTGAGTCTTTCCGTCCTAGGAAAACTAATTCGCACTCCTCAGACTCTTCGTTGTATTTTGCAAAATCACCCGTTCGAAAGTATCGCGCGTCGTTCAACGTAATAAATCTCTCGCGAGTGAGCTCTTCGGCTTTAAAATAGCCTTCGCCGACTTGATCGCCGCTTACATAAATCTCTCCAATCTTTCCACGATCGAGATTTGGATCCAATATAGTGTTGTTCAAGTCGTCGCGAGCAAGAACGATAGAAACACCGTCAAGTGGTTTGCCAATTTTCTTTGAATCTGAAGCGTCACGCATCAACCCAAAGGTTTGATACACCGTACATTCCGTCACCCCGTATGTGTTTGCAACTTTAATATTCTTTATATCGAGAAGTTTTTCGAGAAGTTGTGTGCTCGCGCGTTCGCCACCTAACGTAATGAGTAACGGGTTCTCAATCGCTTGCAAATCTGCATCCGAAATCGTCGAGGCTAGCGACGGCGTCAAAGCGCAAAAATTTGCCTGAGATCTTCCGAGTAATACACCTAAATGTTCAAACGTCGCCGTTTTTGTATTCCCAACGTGCAAAGTGCCACCGGCGATGAAACAGCTTAAAGCGTCGCCATAACTCGGATCAAAGGTAGAAGAAGACGCCATGAAAACGCGACTCGTCTCTGTAATCTTCAGTTTCTCATTTCTCGCCGAGCAGTATGAAAACAGCGCCTTCTCCGAGACGACACAGCCTTTAGGGGCGCCGGTCGAACCACTCGTAAAAAACACGTGCGAAACGAATGTTTCCTTTCTTTCTATCGATGATGATATGAGTGGAACCCTTCTTCGTTCGTCCGAGCTAACGACCGCTTCATCCGCAACGACGACCCTGTCTTCCATCCGCCTCCTTTTCGACGCATCTAACATTTCAAGCAAAGCTTCCTTATGCGTCCAATCCCTAACCACGATAGACGCAAACTCGCACAACTCGCACACCGCATTCAACCTTCGCCGACCTCCTTCTTCTATCGATATTGGCACGAAGGTCTTCCCCGCTCTAAGCACAGCCACCTGGCACACGTGTAACATGTATCCCTCATTAACCGCGACGCCTACCATCTCGACGCCGCGCATCTCCGATGAGCGCATAAGTGTCTTCGCCATCCTCCCGCTCTTCGTCCACAAGTCGCCATAACTCGTCGAGACTGTCTTTCCATCGCGTGAGGACGAGAAAGGATCGTGTTCGACGATCGCTTTCGCGTCGGGGTCGTCGGATACTTTTTGCTCTATCCTTTCGATAACTTTCGATGCCATGATGTCTTCTTCTTCTTCTTCTTCTTCTTCTTCTTCTTCTTTAACTTCTTCTTCTTCTTCAGGTCTTCATCTTCTTCTCTTCTAAATCCAAAGTTTCCTCGTACGCTTCCAAAACCGCCTCTTGCATCCTCTCGATTTCCTCCGCCGTAAATAACCGCGCCTCGAATTTCATCTTCAACTTCATCGCAACCTTCTGCTTCGATTTACTCAATCGCATTTTGCCGCTTCCGTTGCTGCGACACATGCGAACGAAACTCTCCGCGACGGTTTGATTTATCCCTGAAATACTTTCAGGCTTCGCAAACGACGGCGCATTTGCTGCCCCTTCGTCTCTTCCTTCTTCTTCCTCGACCGCTTTTATTGCTGCGTTTAGGTGTTTTGTAGTTGTTGATGGTGTTGCTAATCGTTTCAAATTCTCAATCGCCTTTTCGAAGGCCGGGTCCGGTTGGCCCACGCAGCACAAGCAGTTTGGTCTGTGTTGTTGCAGAGCACTCAACGAAAACGGGCCGCCGGACGAGGCGTTGAAGCGCATGTAAAGCGCGTGCGTGCGTCGAGTGCAAGGAGGGAAAAAGAGTGAGGAGACAGACCCCTAAACTCCCCTTCTTGGGAAAAAAGAGCAGATACGGAAAGCGTTGACTCTTTCGTTTACGACACAAAAGAGAACAAACATGACGCCTCCGCAACCAAAATGGAAAAGCGAAACGGCCGAAGAAGAGACGGGGGAGGGACAACAACCTCGTTTTACCATGGGGTACTGGCAAATGCGAGGTCTTGGAGCCGCCATACGCATGCTTTTACACTGGGGAAAGTATACCCATCGTGGCGGCGCTGAGATGAACTTCAAAGACGTGCAATACGCGCAAGATGCAGACGGAGTGAACGAATGGTTCAAGCGAGATAAAGTGGAGATGATCAAAGACGCAAATCCTTTGGCGAATATTCCGTATTTGATCGACCACGAGGAGAAGAAAACCATCGTACAGTTTTTGTGCATCTGTGACTACCTCGGCAGAAAGATTGGGGTGGACGAGAACGACGAGAACTCGGACCAAAGATTAAGAAACGCGCAGATTGCGATGGAGATATTCGATTTGCGGAATAACGTCATTCGCCTCGTGTATAAGTTTCCGAACAGCGTGCGAACGCAGAGTGAGTTTTACGAGCGACTTCCTGAACATCTTGGCGCGTGCAAAAAGACGTACCAGAAGCTGGAGAGTTGGTTACAGTTTCACGATTTCACGTATTTCGCGAAGAAAGACGCGGTGTCGTCCTGCGATTTTCACGCGTTTGAGATGATCGACCAACACGAACACTATCAGACGTTAGTGCGCGGGAAGGATGGGGAAGACGTGGAGAAGCAAGACATGTTGAGTGAGTTTCCGAGATTGAAGAAGTTTCACGCGGAGATGAGGAGCAGGCCCGAGTTGAAGGCGTATTTTGAGAGTAAAGAGTACAAGGAGTTCCAGTTGAACAACCATACGCTCGCGAATTCTTGGGACGGACCGGGGCCTTCAAAGAGATAGATGATAGAATAGAGCATAGAGGGTACCCGTTATCAATTCGCATCATACATTTTACGCTAGAAAAAACTTTTTACTCCACAGAAACTTGACGAGCATCATCAATAAGCTCACCGATCCTGCGAAAATAGATGCGAGAATCGAAACCTGTAACGTTCGATCGAACCGTTTTCGTCGACTGGTTCGCACAAAACTCCAGTCGTCTTTTTGTAACATTTGAATCGTATTCGGCATAAATAACCACGGCGCGATGCGGTGAAAAATAGAATCCAATATTAATGGTAACACGAACGTTAAGAATCCACCATCGAAACCGTGCGAGATTTCCACGAGCGCTTTGGCGTCTGCGGCTCGCTTTTTCGAGTAAAGCGGTAAAAAAATCTTCGAATCGCCTTTAGCGTTCTCGACGCACTCTTCCAAAACAGTCACGTCTTCAAACGCCGAATTTACGCCCATCCCAAAGTAGGGTTTGACCGTGTGAATAGCATCGCCGATTAATCCCGCGCAACTGCCAAGATGTAAAGCGCCCCCGGCGTATTGAAAATTCGGCAAACCGGAAAATTTAGATTTCGCAACCTTCTCGACGTTTTCGTCGCTGACCATTTTCGAAAACATCGGGAAATCGCTGTCCAAATACTCTCGTAATTTCTTCGGGTCGGAGAGTTTCAGGCACGTTTCCTCGTCCGTAGGTTTAACCAACAAAACACCGACCAAGAGACCTTCTTTCGTCGGCAAACACTCCATCGCGACGCCTTTCCCGGTTCTCGAGGAATAGTTCAAATCGGTCCGAAACCCATCCGGTAGTTCAATAGGAATAATCTTATACACTCTCGTAGATTCAATCCTTTCTTTCAACTTTACCATCTTAGTCTTGCACATTTTACTCTCATCCATCGCTCGAATCACCGCGCTCCCTCGTTTCCCTGCGTTTCCTTCCGCGCCAATAACCAACGACGTTTCGATCGTCTCCTTCGCCTTCGTGTCGCAATAATCGCCGTCTTCTTTACACTCGAAAATTTCCAACGTCGCTTTATCGCCACTCTCCGAAAACGTGCACGAATTCACCGCGACACCGTGCTCGACCGTTACGCTGTCCGCATAATTACTCTCGACCTCTTCCAAAAGCGCCGCCACCAATCGATCTCTCTGAATGACTTGCGTGTCAAACTTCTTTTGTACCAACTTCTCCACCGGTTTTCCGTCTTTATCGAAGTCGCACCTTCCCTTGACTCGCTTCGCGTACTCCGTCGCCACGTCTAATAAATCGTATTTCTGCAACGCCAGTTGTCCTCGAGCGGATAAGCCGATGTTATAACTCCTCTGAGGATCCCCCCAAACGTCCGCGTTGTTCGCCTTTTCCGGTTTGTTTCTTTTTTCGAGGACTCTCACGTTCTTCCAACCTCTGCGAGCGAGCATGATGGCGGTGACGAGACCAGTTGGGCCAGCGCCGACAATCACCGAGCTCTCCGCTTTTGCCTCGTCCTCCTCCGCTGCAATCATCGAAAGAACCGTCATCTCTCCTGCTCGACGAGGAGTAGTACTCCTCGCGACGACCGACGAAGCACGTTGTATTAGGGGAATGTTAAGTCCAGTGCCATCAACATCATCAGAAGAAAAAGAACCCAAACGAGCAGTTTTGACGATGCTCTTCTTCTTCAAAACTACCCCCGGTCGTTCACTCGAAGCTGTTGTCGTTGCAGAACGCTTCGTCTGAATCGTCTGAATCGGCAAAAGCGGTGCATAACGCATCGAAAGAGTTGTATTCGGTACCATATTTTTTGTGATGCAATTTCTTTCCAATCGTGAAGCGAAATTTCTCCATTAAAACTTGGGTAAAAACCACACAAAACACGCGCAAAGGACTAACGATCTCAATCAAAATGGCAGGCGACAGCGCAAAAAAGATCCTCCAGCGCAACCGCGCGAGAATTTCTTTCCTCCACAAACTCGTTTCTGTCTCTTTTCTGCAACATATTCTCGTTCGATTCGTGTGGCAATTTAGATCATCACAAGCACATCCGATTTGGAAATTCCACACCTTCTTCTGGTCGTGTGCGTGTTTGTTTTGCTACCGGAGTTTACTGAAGCACGCAAAACCGACGTACGATGCACACACGAAAGAACTGGTCGACCCTGGCGCGGATTTATCGCAACCTGGTTTGACGCAGTATTATTACGACTGCGTGTACGTGACGTGCGCGAGCATGTGGTTGAGCTCGTTCGTGAGCGATAGGTTTTGGTACTTGACGTATTTTGTCCCTGCGTACGGCGCGTACGCGTTGTGGGGGTACGTCGGGCCATACGTGAAGAATTTTAGGAGCAACAATACGAACGATTCGACGGAGGAACGGGAGAGCAAACACGAGAAGAGGATGCGGGAGAGACGAGAGAGGCGGCAACAGAAGAGCGGTGGTAACAGGCGTTAGATTTTTTGTAGGAGAGCGTTACGAAGCGCGGTGTTAGTATGTTTGAATTCGCAGAGCGTTTTTGCTTTGACTACCATAAATATATTTAAACGATGATTCAACAATTTGTGAGTATGCGTTTGAAATCGCGAGCGAAGTGTGTTATGTGGCGCAGTTGTGACGCGACGTCCTCGCGGTGTTTTTTTGAGTCGGTTTTGTCGTTGTCTAATCTCTCGTTCGCGGTAGTTTCGATTGAGCGATTGACCGAGCTCTTCGCGCAGACGTTTTCGTAGAGGTTGGCGATGGTGGATTTAATTTTCGATACGTGCATTTGTTCGTCGCGTTTCTTCTTTGATTTTTCTCTCTCGAGAGAAGACAGAATGCGCGCGTTTTCAAGCTCAGAGTGCAATTGAAGCAAGCTATTTTGTTCTGATTCGAGACGCCGCGCGCGAAACATCGCAAGCGCGGATTCGTGTTCGGAAGCCTCTAATCGCACATTTTCTCGAGCTTGAGATCGTCTCGCCGTTAAGGTGTCGTTGATTGCTTTTAGTGAATTGCATTTCACGATGATATCGTATATATCTTCGAAATTCATTCTGTTATGACGATAATGATGATGATTGATCGAAACAACAGAAGAAGAAGAAGAAGGTGAAGGCGATTCGGCGCAAGGGGTGGCATTCGTCTCTCGTCCTCCATCTTCTTCTTCATCTTCTTTTTCTTCATGGTGCTTGTTCTCTCCGTGTTCAGCCAAAAAGTTATCTAAGTAGTCCTTAGCGATCGCGTATCTATTCGCTCTGCGCTCGCAAAATCGCATTTGATCTTTCGTCTTTCGCAATATCTGTAAACACATCTCCGCAGTCATACTCAGCGAAACCGCGCTCTCTTTTTCGATCTGCTCGGCTTTCTCTGCGCGCCCGTACTGATTTTGGCGCTCGCGAACGAGCACGTCGTGCCGTAAAACAGTCTCTCGCATGCGCTTTGCATTTTCTGCGAGCGCTTTCTTACGTTCGTGCGTCACTTTTGCGCGTTGCTTGCATCGTAAAAATCTGGTCTCCAACTCCTTCAAAGCGCGCTTCTTCGCCTCTTGTAAACTCTCCCCGGTTGTGTTGCTATACTCGCTCAAAGAGCTGATAGTGGAGGAACATCGGCTGCTACTCGTCGTTCGAGACGAGACGCGAGGACTATCCGCTCGATCGATTTCGTCATCATTTTGATGCATTATCCATGTGATGAATCAGAAACTCTTCCTTTTTTTCTTCCAAGTCAACCCCTCCCTCTTTTGCTATTTTTGGAATTATTTTCCTTCTATTCTATACGTTGGGCAAATTGAAAAACTCTTTAAACCGAGGTAACGCGTGAGGTAACGCGCTTTCCACGCGATGACCCACGCCAGACACTTCTAACAACCGTCTCTCCCCTGCCTCTCTCCCTTTATTTGCCTTCGCCGACGACGTGTTCATCTTTTTCGTGTCCTCGTCGCCTTCGTTCGTCGCTCGCAAAAGCGTACTCGCTTGCCTCGTCCAGTGCACCGCGTCTTCCAAATTCGAAATCGTATCGTCCGCTCCACTCACGATATACGTCGGGCACGTAACGAACGGAAATTTGTCAATCTTCTTCGCGTCTTCGATAAACGAATCGGTAAAATTAACGTTAAACGTCGCCCGATAATTAAACAAGCATTTTTCGACGTTAAAGCATGGTCCCAGGAGGAAAAGTTTATCCACCTCACTCCCATTCGCGTCACTATTGGTACCCTCAAAGGTTTCCTTATCGCACTTTGAAGCGTACAGAACGCAGCACAAAGCTCCTACACTCGTCCCGATCAGTCTCAGCGGCCTCTTCGCCCTCCCGTCGTTGCGCTCCGTTTGTCTCTCTTCAATCGCTTTCGCCAACACCTCCACGCCTTCAGAAATCGACTCTACGCCGCTCAAATCGGGAGCGAAAACATCGATTTGTAACTTTCCCAACTCGTCCTTCAAAAACATGTGCGCGAATGCATCGTTTGGTTTCGACCCATTTATAAAATCGTGCACGAACACGTACTCAAAACTTCTCGCCGTTTCTAAAATTTTGTCTCTTCTCTCCTGTCGTTCGATGTCTTGTTTTGCCAAAAACTCCGGGTCGTTTTGATTCGTTTTCCAGGTGGAAATCCAATCCACGGCGGAGTTTCGGTTCGATTGTTTCCGTCGCTCTTCGAACTCTTTCTCTAAAGAAGGATCGTCGCGTTCTTCTTTTTGTTCTTCTCCTTCTTCTTGTTCTTCTTCTTCCGAAGACGACGACGACGCTTTGACGCTAACACGATGGTTCTGACGACGTCGCGTGATAATGTCGTTTTGATGATGATGGCGACGACGACGACTTGCTCCGCCGCGGAATGAGATGGAGGAGAAAGAAGAGGAGGAGGAAGAGGACGGGAGGACGGCGCGAAAAGAAGCGGTCGTCTCGAACGACAACATCGTTCGTTTTCCGGAAGTTAGGTAATGTGAAGGCGACTTTATGTGTGGATATGGTGGGAAATTTTGTGTGTAAATTGCTGGAATAAAAATGCTCTCTCTCTCTCTCTCTCTCAGTCTCTCTCTCCTCACGCCGGCACTTTCGCGGTCAACTTCCCCGCACTGACGTTATCCAACACGTTTTGCCTCGCCCACAAATCGCACGCCACGATATCGTCCAAAGATGGATCTAAAATCAAATCGTTCTTGTGCGCTTCCATGGCCATGTCGATAGTTTTGTAAATGTCAAAGTAGCCGATTTTCTTTTCGAGAAACATGGCGACGGCTTGTTCGTTGGCGGCGGAGAAGACGCCAGTCATGGTTCCACCGAATCGACCGGCGGCGTAGCCCATGGTTAAGCTCGGGTACTTTTTCGTGTCTGGTTCTTTGAAGGTTAAGTCGCCCATTTTGACGAAATCTAATCGCGGCCAGGTTTGTTCGGAGCAGTTGACGCGTTGCGGCCAGGACATGGTGTAAAGGATAGGGAGACGCATGTCCGGCCAGCCTAATTGGGCCAAGACAGAGGAGTCCGCGGTTTCGACCATGGAGTGGATGATGGATTGCGGGTGGATGACGACGTCGATGTTATCGTAGGAGGTACCGTAGAGGTAGTGCGCTTCGATGACTTCCAAGGCTTTGTTCATCAACGTCGCGGAGTCGCAGGTGATTTTGGCGCCCATGTCCCAGTTCGGGTGCGTGGTCGCTTTCGCGTGTAATTTTTCCGGCTCTTGTTCGGCCATGCGTTGCATTTCCGCGAGGTCGACGTCTCTGAACGCCCCACCAGAGGCGGTTAAGATGATTCTGCGTAACGCTCCCGGCGGTAATCCTTGCATGCATTGAAACAACGCGGAGTGTTCGGAATCCGCGGGTAAAATTTTTACGCCATTCTTCACAGCCAGCGGCACAATCGCCGGACCACCGGCGATTAAAGTCTCCTTATTCGCCAAGCAAATGTTTTTCTTTGCGTTTATCGCGGCCACAGTCGGCGGCAACCCAGCGCACCCGACAATCCCAGTCACGACCGCTTCGCAATTCTCGTGCGCCGCCACCGCGCACATCCCGTCGTTCCCGTACACCAACTCCGGCATCGGTCCGTTATACCCGCTCGCTTTCAAAGTCTCTTTCAATTTCTCGATATCTTTCCCATCTTGCACCGAAACCATTTGCGGTTGAAACTTCTCGATCTGCTTCGCCGCTAACTCGATGTTCCTCCCGCACGCGAACGCCACGCACTCGAATTTATCCGGGTGTTCCTCCACAATGTCCAGCGTTTGCGTCCCAATCGACCCGGTCGACCCGAGCAAAGAAATCTTCTTCACGTTCCCGTTCCCTAACTCAAACGCTAACTCTTCCGGCGTCAGCGTCGCGGTTCCTGGCCAGCACGCGCCGTATCGCGACTCGTTGTTGTTGTTATTGTTGTTCGCCATCACTTTCACACAACTTCGATTGACTTTCTTCTTGAATGAGGATGAGAAAGAAGCGGAGGAAGATTTCCTCCTCCCACTGCTTTTCGCGCTCGTCAAAGAAGACTTTTGAGGAGAAGGCGCGCGTGTCGTCGCTGATGATGATGAGGCGTACATAGCAGAGCGGTGTGTTCTGTGAATAAATAAACGATGGGGGGAGACACAAGTATTTTGTGATGTGTGTACATGTCCTATCCAAAACTTCTTTTCTTTCTCTGTTCTCGAACAACCCCCAATCACACTAAAAAAACAGCCGAAAAAGAAACCGAAAACTGCTCCTCACAAAAAAAAAAGAAAGATTTTTAGAAGCACGAAAGAATAACAGACAGAGAGAGAGAGAGAGAGAAAGAGAGAGAGAGAGAGAGAGAAAGAGAGAGAGAAAGAAGCACAGACGAGCAGACGCGACAGAGAAAGAGAGCGTAAGAGAGATGATAAAACTCGTCGCCGCAAAGGTACCGAGAAGACTCTTTTCTTCCCTCGTTTTAATAGTATTCGTTTTCTCGACTTTTTTTTCTTCGTCGCGCGATGAAAAACATCATCTCATCGTCTTTTCATCGCTCTTTACGTGTTGTTTCAAGATGAAGTCTCTCGGTGTGGTTGCGCTGACCTGTCTCTCGTTTTCTTCCATATGCGCACACAAAAACACGCAGAAAAAGCAAGCGGAGGATGCGGAGAAGCGCGCCGCCGCGGCGGTGAAAGCGAGCGGGCAGGAAGGGCCGCAGAAAAGTGCCGGGGAGATTCGGTTAGCCAAAGGTATGAAATCATCACTCGTGTTGTCTCGCTTCGATGACGCTCTTCTCTTTTTCTCGGCGCGCATATCGCGTATAATAACAATACACTGACACGTTTCTCTTTTCATTATATAAAATAGATTTAGCCGAGTTGAAGTTGGAAAAAGGGATGTCGATTAAGTTCCCGAACGGCAAGAACGACTTGATGTACTTCCAGATTGAAATCAAACCGAGCGAAAACTATTGGCAAGGCGGCAGGTTTACGTTTACGTTTAAAATACCAGACTCGTACCCGCACGAACCGCCGAAAGTGTTGTGCGACCAAATAGTGTACCATCCGAACTTGGACACGAAAGGGAACATTTGCTTGAACGTTTTGCGCGAAGATTGGAGTCCGGTACAAACGGTCACGAGCGTTATTTTTGGTTTGCTGTTTCTGTTCATCGATCCAAACGCCAGCGACCCGTTAAATAGCGAAGCGGCGAAAGATTTGATGCAATCGACGTCGAATTTCAAGTCCAACGTGAGGAAGGCGATGATGGGTGGTATTATCAACGGCGTTCGGTTTACCAAGGTCATTTGAAAGGGCACACAATAAAGGGATTAAGGAGAGAAAGAAACGGAGAAAAGGAAAACGAGACTTGAAACGACGCGCCAAAAACCGAGACGACTTTTGCGAACGAGCGTATAAATTTGTACGCGGGCGGCGTCTTCAAGTCACGCGGAGAGAGATGCACCACGCGACATACTACTACTATCACCACAATAACAACAACAACTATCGCTTAGACATGTAAAACTGATAAAATGAGAAGAAATACAAACAGGAGGAGCACACGCGCATTCATATTAAAAGAAACCAAATACTCAAAATTATCCACACAAGTAAGTCATCGGGAAACGAACTTGATGGTGTTCGCGCAACCTTTTTTGGTCACTCTCACCACCCCTTCGGGGAGGACAACTACCACCGCGGCGAGGATGACGATTCAGACTTCTTCTTCTTCTTCTTCTTCTTCTTCTTCTTCTTCTTCTTCTTCTTCTTCTTCCGTTAAATTCGTTCGACATTTAGGAGGAGGGTGTAGCCGACGAAAAACAACGGGGGTGTTAGTAGTAAGAAGAGCGACGATCGAGGAAGACGACGCCAAAGCGTTGGGGTACGGGGACAAGGAGAACATGTCGGAATCTATGAAAGAGTTCGCGGAGGAAGGGTATCCGTCCGACGAGGACGACATCAAAGACCCGCGAGAGCGAGATAAAGCGATGAAAGAAGCGGTCGGGGACGTGTTGTCGATGGCACAGAGCGAAGCGGACGTTATTAACCAGGCGTACGATTTGATCGAGAAGTTAAGTCCTGGGTTGAAGTTGAAGAACAGGCCTCGTCGAAGCGAAGGAGAGGAGGAAAAGAAGGAGGAGAGTTAAGTAAAGGAATGAATGCGTGTAGTGAAAGAGGATGTGTGATGTTGTTATACATGCGCGAAAGAGTAAAAAATTAGCGCGAAACTATTTGTGTTTTGTTTTATCACTTTAATCGCTCCCTCCGACGAGCCTTAAAACGTCTTGTTCTCGATCAACTGTGAAATTCAAGCTCTCGGCAAACGTGTCGACCAACTCGCCGCACGTTTCGAAACGACTGCCGTCAAAGAGGACCAAATCTTCCACCAATCGCGAAGAGAATGTCTGGAAACGGTTCTGCGAGAGTTCAGCTTTACGTTTCGATTTGTCGATGTATTCCATGTCTTTTTTCTTCGCGTTTTGAGCCGTTTCCAAACGGCGTTCGTAGGCATCCATGTCGCGCATGTACGCCGTGCGCTTATCCACGCACGGTTGATACGCAGGAAACTGTTCCAATCGTTTATCGCGAATGGTACCAAACGAGTTTTGCATTGCATCCGCGCACATTGGGATGATTCGGTCGTCTATCGATCGCGTCACGTCTAATAACTTGGTCGCTTTCTCCGTGACTAAATCTTTCTGTTTTCGAAACTCGACGTCTTCATATCCTCCTTGGGTGCGAGCGGCGTTCGCGTGATTCCGTGGGTCCTCGCTCTCGTCACCTTCGGCGAACTGTAAGAGTAACGTCGAGATTTCTTTCGAGTGGAGGGAAACTTCTTTCAAAGCGGCTAAAAATTTCGCGGACTCTTTGCCGAGTTGCTGCAAAACTTTATCAGATTTCTGAACTCGTCTCCACAGGTTGTTGAAATCGTCGTCTTTCGGCTTATCGACGACGCGAACGGTTTCGAGGACCATTTGCCCCGTACGTCGCTGTAAACTTTTCATCTTGTGTTTCAAAGATTTCTTCGATTTTATATCTCCTTCCGTTTGAGGAGGTTGTTGTTGCTGCGGTTGTTGATCGACGGATTCCGAACTCGCGCCACGTCTGCGCGCAAAGAATCCGAGCTTTTTCTGCGCGCTACCCGGTGGAACTCCACCAGCTCCACCTCGCTCATCTCTCGAGTCTCTCGAAACGTCCAACGATCTCGACTGATGTTGATCTAACGTCCCGTACGAGGACGCCATCGTCACCTCTTGCCTTTGATTCTCCACCAACAACTGCTGACCGCCCTTATACCTTCGATTCATCGCCAGTTCTTCCGCTCTCGCGTCGTTCCTCGCCTTCACGCGACTTCCTTGCTCTTGTGACTGCTTGATTACGTTCCTCAACCTATTCCCGAACGATTTATAACTCTCCGCGGAGACCGACGTTCTCAACGAGCTCGTCGACGTTCGTCCCGGATTGTTAGGATTCGGACTCGTCGCCTGCGGTGGAGTCATACTCCCACCACTCTGCAGAGACGACCGCACCATGTGACCACCACCACTGCCACCTGCCGTCGTCGACTGCGTCTGCATCGCCGAATTATACGAACTCCTCTGCGTATTCGTCCCTTGCGTCCCGTCCTCTTCATCCTCCAACTCCTCTTCCTCTTCCTCGTAATCGCCTCTCCCAAAATATCCGCCAGACTGTGTCATCATCATCCCACCACCAGTCTGGCCACCGCCAGAGGACCTCACCTCCGTATCAATCGACCGATGGTAATCCGCGCTTTGCGTGTACCTCGTATTCGTCCCCCACGGGGAGGAATCTTCCTCCTCCTCGTCCGCGTACATTCGCGCGGCAACATTGGTATTATTCTCAGCAGAACCATCCCCGCGTAACGCCGAAGACGAGGATGGAAACATCCCCTCGTAATCGTCTCGAGACGGGTTCGGGGTTCGTTTTTTCGGCGGCGTCGGAATATCGAACGGGTTCGACATCTTTTCAATTCAAAAAGTCAATTTTTCTTCCCAAGACTCTCGGGATTACAAATTTGGACTTTAGATTTGATACGAACAAAAGAGAGAAAACCTCCTGGATCCTTTGCGACGAGAGAGACCGACACACGAATCTCTTATTTCTTCGTCCGTTGATACGCGACGACCGCAGACAAAACAGCAGCACAAGAGAGAGAACAGAGAGATACAACTTGTGGAAATGAAGATTTTGTGTATAAATATTAGTGCTCGTGGTATTCAAAAAACGACTTTTCGGACAATTAATTTTTTAGAAAGTTTGGGCTTCTCTTTCTTTTCTGGTCTTTGACCACCTTTCGCGCTCTCACCTCTGCCTCTTCGAAAGGTAAAAGCGTTCTCGACGACGATGACGACGATGTCTTAAGCCCCGGGCCCTAAACGACTTTCGCGATTTTTCCTCGTTTGTTCCACGTCGGTTTCCAAAAACGTCGTCCACTTTTCGGTTTTTTTCAACTTTCGTATGTGCTTATCGATATCTTTGACGCCTTTTTGTTCGGCGACGGCGCGGTGGATGGCTTCGTAGCGGTCGACGGGCGCACGGTCGAGGACGGTGGCGACGATTTCCCAATCCGGGAATTTAAGGAGCCACGGGATGACGTTGTAATCGTTCAAAGTGAGCTTGTGTTCGTCTGGGATGTATTCGTTGAGCTGGTCGGTTGATTTGCCTCGAGGGAGGTCGTCGTAGTCGTATTTTCGACCGAGGACTTTGGCGAACCAGAGGAGTTGCATGTTCGTCGCGTCTGGGAAACCGTCTAATTCCGAGAGTTGTTCTTTGAACTTTCGGATGGTGATGTTCCCGTTTTTCGGAACGTGCACCACGTGGCCTTTCGATTGCAACTTCTCTCGAGACGGTAAGTTGTGCCACGCGGTGGATACTTTCACCCGAATAGGCATCGTCTCTCCGTCCGGGAACATAGATTTGTGCGCGTGGAAAAACGGATCGTTTTTGAACGCATTTTCGTTGACAGGGTAGGATGCCAAATCTGGATTTTTCTCGTTCTCGCTCGTGAGCGGTTGGAGTGGGACGTGTGGGACGTACGTCGGAGCGACCAAATCTGGGTCGTCTTGCGGAGGGAGAGCTTGCGGCATTTAGTAAACACTCGTTCGTCGTCGCAACACTGCTATATAATAATAAAGATATTATTCTTTTTCTCGAGATTGAAAAAAATGCGTTTTCGAGAAAAGAAGAGAAAAATACACAATTTTTACCACGCAAAACAGAGTGCACACAATTCAAAATAGTATTCCGCTAAAAAAAGTAAAACGAGAAGATTTAAGCGATACCGGCTATGGCGTCGATCAGAACCTTGTACCCTTCGCTCACGTCCCCACCGTCGATGTAATCGTTCGTGCTCTCCGCGATGGCCAGCACGTCGTTCTTATCCATTTGTTTGGATAAGAACAAGAGCAAATGAAAATCTCTCAACTTTTCGGCGTAGGACGAACACGTGGCGGAACGAGATTGAATCGCGGAGCGGATATCGTCCGCGGTTTGAGGAGGATGGAGTCTATTTTCGATTGGGAATCCAGATTGCGCAGTTCCGGTGTGGTCTTTGATCGGTACCGCGACGATCCAGAAATCGTTGTCCACCTCGGTCACGTCTTTGCGCTCGACCATGACCGGTTTGACGAGCTTCGTGTGACTGCCCCAATTGCTAAACGACGACCCTTCTTCTTCTTCTTCTTCTTTTTCTTCTTTTGCGATACCAGCAGACGACGAGGCTGGAAGTTTTGCCACGCCCGTTTTTTCGTCCAACTCGAAAAACCCGTCCTCGTACAACTTCACGCACTGGTCGGACACTTGAAACGCCTCGAACGTCACTTGCATCTCCTCGTCTTCGTCTTCGAATTGCACGACGATAACCGTCACGAATTCTTTCCCGTATTTCGCTTGTAATTTTGCGCACAAGGTCACCTCGTGCGCGCTCATCGCGGATACCGACTCGTCGCCTCGATCCACGTCGCTTTGACTAAACACGCACCCGATTCTTTCGTATCCCATGGCGTTGGCGATCGCTTCCGCCGTTTGGCTCTCCTCGTCCTCCTCGTCCACGTGCGCCACGTACGCGTTCCCGTTTTGATTCGGCTCGTAAATCACGTCCGCAAATAACTCCGTGATCATCTCGTCTTCTTTTCCTTCTTCTTCATCTTTTTCCTTCTTCTTGCTGCTCGCATCTTTACTCTTCTCTTTCTCTTTCTCCTCCTCCGTCTTCTCCTTCTTCCTCTTCGTCTTCGTCCCGTACAACCACCCGAACCGACTTTGTTTAAATCCGAGCGTATTATTCACGTAACTCTGAAACATGTTCGCCGCGTGTCCGCAAAAAGACACCGACGCCACGTTCCCTCTCTCTTGCCTCCCAATTCGAACTTGTTTCGAAATCATCTCCTCGATCGTCCGTTTCGCCCCGAACGGTTTCGTCTCCACGTTGACTCGCATTTTCGTCACCTCTCTTTCGATCGAATCTGGATACGTCATGTAGACGATATCCCCGTGCTTCAGTTGTAACGATTTCAACGTTTTTCGAGGACTTAATACTACCACTTCTTTCTTCGTCTTCGTTTTCGTCTCGTCTGCGTTTTCTGAGGAAGTGCGGAGCAATAAACTTGGGTCTAAACTCAACGATTGATTCTCCACGGGAACGCCCCACGGTTGCTTCGAGATTAAATCTTTGACGTCCGAGATTGTTTTAACGACGTCGTTTTCTCCTCCTCCTGCGCCGTCTGCGCACTCGAGACGTTCGGTACCGTCCCGAGTGCGGATTCTCAAGAGCACCATTGATTGTTTTATTGTCTCGTTGTTGTGTTGTTTCCTCTATTCCGCGCGTGTCAAAATGGTGCAAAAAGTGAAGATTTTCTCCCGAAAAGCCGCCACAAATTCACCCGCGCGAAACAGATCCAACAGTCGATCCCCATGGCGAGAAACCAAGAGAAAGCGAACGTGCGTCGTTTTACTATCAAATGTTGTTTACTCTTTGTTCTTCCTGTTTTTGGAGCGTTCGCTCCTCTCGTAGTCTGCGTTTGAATCGTCGTTTACATCTCTCTGACGCGTTCGTCTAATTCTCTCTTTCTCTCTCTTTCAACGACATAAACATATAAACACGAACACAACAACAGGGCATGTTCAACAAATGGGTCTCCGGAAAGCAAGAACTCCTCTCCGGCATGGACAGATCCGGCAAAAGACCGAACCACACGGCAAAATGCGACGACGTCTCCCAGGCGGATAAATTCCGCTCGCAGATTTTAAGGGAAGTTGGACGCAAAGTGATGGAAATCCAAAACGAAGGCTTAGGGGAACACCGTTTGCGGGATTTAAACGACGAGATTAACAAACTTCTCAAAGAAAAATGGCAGTGGGAAATGCGGATTAAAGAGTTAGGCGGGCCGAATTATATCGTTCGAGGCGGCGGGATCGAGGAAGGGGGGGTGACGGTGAAGCCGAAAGGGTACGAGAAGTTGGAAGGCGCGGCGAGGCACTACAAGTATTTCGGCGCGGCGAAGAATTTACCCGGGGTGAAGGAGTTGTTTGAGAAGAAAGAAGAGGACAACGAGGAAGGGAAAGCGAGGAGGAAGAAACGGACGAAGACGGAGATGTTGAGGAGAGCGGACGCGAAGTATTTTGGGTTTAACGACGACGAGGAGGACGGGGATTTTTTGAAGAAGGAAAGAGAGGCGGAGATTGCGTTGAAGAGAGAAGCGGCGGAGAATTGGAAGGCGATGCAGCTGTTGAAAGCGGCGGATATGGGAGTAGAGGTGGATAAAGAGACTGGAGCGGCGTTGGTTGATGGTAGTGGTAGAAGAGAAGTTCGAGCGACGACGACGACAACAACGAGTAATAATGGTAAAAACGTAGACGTAGAAGAGCCGCCGAAGGCGTACGTGCCGCTTCCGGAGGATTCGGACATAGAAGCGCTGGTGATCGCCAAGAAAAAGCGAGAGTTGTTGGCGAAGTATCAATCGACCGATTTGACCGACGCGGAAGCAAACGCCAAGTCGCTTTTGAACAAGAGAGAATAATTGTTGTGCGTGTAAAATCAATCAAGAAAGTTTTTGTCTGTTAGAATATTATATTAGAGATTTATGACAAAAGACCCAAGTATTTCCCAGCGCCAAGTAACGCAAACATAGCTAGTTTTTTAATATCCTCCACCGCGGAAGCCGCCGCCGCTTTGGACAAAGCCTCGTAGGCGAAAACACCCAAGACGAGCTCTTCGTCTTTACCCTCGCCGCCGCTCTTACTCTCTCTCGCCTTTTCGAGCATGCCGTTCAACACTTCATTTTGCGAATGAGCGACGTCTTTAGACACGGCTAACGTCGAGCACATTTCCAAAGCGTCGCGAGTGGTATCGTACGTCCACGTATCCAAAGGCGCGTTGGCGTGTTCGTCGAGGAAGTTTTTCGTGCACGCGACAAGTCTCGGAAAGGCAAAGTTTGCCACTCGAGCGCGATGCGTAAACGCAGCTTCGCTCCTCTTTTTCTCATCTTTGTATGAAGCGAAACGCGTCACAGCGCACAATTGCGCATAACTTTCTAAAGCGACGTCGATGCGAGGCGCCGCGCATCCGCGCGCCAACGAACGCAAGAAGCGAAGAACGCATTCGTCTTCAGCAATGACAGAGTATCTGAGAACAACTTCACCGAGCGACATGACAGACGCAATCGTGAGGTCCGAGAACGTTTTCGCTTTTTTAGCCCTGCGAGAGACACTCTCGTCGTCCTCGTTCTGTTGTCCTTCTTCTCCATCGTCTTCTTCATCCAACATCGCTTCTTTGTCGTCGTCGTTATCGTCGTTAGAGCTCATAATTTCAACATTTTGTCCCAAAACAGTCTCAAACGCATCCGCGGTTGCCGACCAATCTGATTTTGCCGCCGCTTTCGCGGATATGCCGTTGTTCGAGGAAACCGCCGGTGAATTCAACGACGCGACGCCTCTTCTCGAAACCACCACGAGCGCTTGCAACGCAGTTTTTTGCATCAACACCGCGTTCCAGTTTTTCAATTGCTCGATATATTCCGCATCATCGTATTCTTCGTCTTCTACGTTGGCCCTTTGCGTTAGCGTCACGTTCCATCGTCGCGCGAGCTTTGCGATTGCTGTCATCGCGAAGCCGTACGTCTCCGCTCTCGTTTCGTCGTTCGCAACCGTATCGTACATTTCATAGAAAGCTTCCATTCCAGCTTTGGCAAATGCCAAATCCGCGGGTGTTTGCGTCGACTGGCGCTCACCATAGCCCATGGAAGTTTTCAATAAAGCGTTGAACGTTTCCACGCACACTAACGTTCGAGTTCTACCTTCTTTCGATTTGGCGCACATGTACCGCATGGATTTGAGCGCGCGTTTCTGCGCGTCCCATTGAGCACCGTCGACTGGCTGCGCGTCCTCGGCAACGCACGGAGAGTTAATCAACTGTTGTAACGCAAGAATAGCGCTTCGACAATCGGCGTCGTCGAACGAATCCGACTTACCATCGTACAAAGTACCGAAGAAAGTGGCGATTCCGACGCGCGTGTTTTGCGGAGATACCGATGGCGGCAACGTGGCTTTCTCCGTCGCCACGTGCAGCGCTTTCATCGCTTTCTTCCACAGCGGTCTCGGCATACCTTTCGTAGTCGATTCGTCTTGCTCTAACAAAACTGACAAAAAATTATCCAAAGCCGCACTTCCGAGTTCTTCGCAATCGGACAGGACCGAATCGACAAAGAACGAACACATCTCGTCAAAGTTTTTGTCAAAGTTTTCCACGGTAACGAGCAACGGTAACGTGTTTCGCAACACGTTTCCGAACAAAGAGGCGTGCATGTTCACTAAAGAGAAATCCCATTCGATTTTCAGTCCGTCCGGGTCCTCTATAGACGCCGCTTTTGCAATCTTCCGGCATTTGTCGAGGGTCGGGAACACAACCTTTTGCGCGCACTCTTTCAATTCGTTCTTACTCAACAACGAAGCTCTTGAAACGAACAACGTCGCGAAGGTTTGCACGGCTAAATCTCTCACTTCTACTCGACTATCGTCGAATCGTTCGCATAAATGGGAAATGACGGGCGAGATTGAAAAGTCCGCGAGACCATTTTTTGTGACTAAGTTCAATTTGACGCCATTTCTCGTGGGGGTCATTTTTTTAGACGCCCACGACTGCACATCTGTCGCACCTTCTGGGCGGTGGCAGACATCACTGAAATAATCAGCGACGGTCGACAAAGACTGCACCGCGGACAGTGCGACGTTGATTTCGTTCCTTTGGTGCGCGTAGCTCGAGAAGCATTCCGACACCTCTCCGTAATATGCTCTGTCGATGTGCGGCAAGCACTCTTTTTCGATCACTTTCACCGTGACGAAGGATTCAATCGTTAAATCGGCGTCACCTTCGTTCTCGGCTAATTTCGCGAGCGTGCTTAAAATAATAGGCCAGGAAGTTTTCAGTCTGTTCGCGCGCTTACTCGCGAGCGCGTTTGCGAGCGACAATGACAATTGCTTCCCTCGATAATCCACGGCTTCGTCGTACATCGTCCTAACGAACGTCGCCACACAACACTCGACGGTTTCAAATCCGACCGATTTGGCATATGCCACATTCTTCTCGTCGAGATCTAAATCGGTTTCGAGAACGTTGACGGCAATTTTTTCGTAAATTTCGTGCGCTTGCTCGCGAGGATTCCCTGTTTCCTCCAATATGGTTTTAAGAAAATGTTTCGCGCACGCGTCCCAAAACAAGGCAAACCTTCTCGACGCGTTGACTTCCATCACCGCGCGTAAACGCTCCAAGCTGCGCAAGCGAATGGATGTCATTGGTTTCTTTACTCCGTTACTTCTCGCGTTATTCTGTTCTGCTAAAGCTTTCTTCTTCGCAGAAGATAAAGCTTGTTTCTCCGCCAAGGCCCGAGCCTCTCGCAATTCCCGAATGTTTGCCTTGATCAAGGCATCCACCACGTGCATCAAATCGTCGTCGTCGTACGCATTCATGGCGTTGAACATATCTTGCGCGGCTTCCGAAAAGACGTAGAATTCTTCTTTGTATTCGTATTCAGTGTTTGTCCAGTTAGATGGTTTCAATCCATCTGGGACGTACTCTCGCACTCTCGATTTCATAGTCTTCTCCGCAACCCCTAACGTGCGTTCGAGAGACGCGATGGTTTCTAATACCATAAACCAAGAGTCTTCCAAGTGCCCGTTAGACGCGTCTACGATGTTGAATATAGCTCTTAAACTCAACGCATTCTTTACGGACAGCTTTGGAACGATATTTCCGTTATCGTCGAATTGCTTTTTGGGCATTTGCAAAGCAAAGTGACACAACGTGCCTAAAAACGCCTCTCTCGCGAGTTTGTGTTTGCATTCCACCGACGCTCGGCCGGCGTTTTGATATGCTTCGAATATGTATAAGCACGTGTCGTCGTTTTCGGCTAAGTCGAGAGTTAACGAAAACGTAGAGGCTAAGGTTTCCCAAACCGCGTCTAGCATTTTCTTGGCGGTTTGAAACTGTTTCGGCGATTCGTTCGAGTACATGACGCGTTCGATCGTTTGCGCTGCGTTTAACAAACCTTCGATGGCGATCGTTACTGCTCTGGTAATGTAAGCTTCCGTGTTTTCGAGGTCTGCGATTTCGTCGTGATCTTCTCCTCCGTCATCAAGATTATCTTCTGCGTCCTTTTTCGTCTTCTTTTTGGTCGAGATGGATAACTTTTGCATCTTCTTCTCGAATTCTTTCTGAACGGCGTCGTACACCGCGCCATGGGGTTTCGACGAAGAACTCATCGTCGGCTCCGAATTACTCGCGGATAAACCAGATTGTACTGTTCTCGCTTGAATCAAGCAAATGCTCGCTAACGGAGTCTCGGCGTTTGCGTCGTCCATTTTTGTCGGGTCGCAGTACGCGTCGTGTAAGAACGAGCAGATATCGTCATCGGAGCAGAAAAATCTCAAGACTTCCAACGAGGACGCTCGCAACCAAGCCGGCATTTCGCTTTCTAAAGAAGACATTAATCGAGCTAAAGATGTCTTTATGAACGCCTCGAATCCGTCGCCTCGACCTATTTTCACAATAATCTCTAAAGTTCGCAAAACGACGCGTCTTTGAGCGAAATCTGTCGTCTCCGCCGCGCAGAAAAATTTCTTTTCCAACGTCGCCTCGACGATTGGGCAGAAGCGTTCTTTCAACGTTTTCATCAACGTTTGGTTCTTTTGGAAGAGATCGAAATGAGACTCTACCAACGCGTTGCACAACTCTAAGCTCGCAATAGTCGCCACCGTGGACTCTTGCACGCGTTTATACTCGCAATCGATGGCACCCGATAAACAACCGTCCTCTTCGCTTCGACTCATGGTCACTAAATCCTCAAACGCTTTCTCGGCGACCCGCACGGCTTCTTTATTCTCCTTCTCTTTCGCCTCAACGAAAACAACCTCTAATATTCTCCTCGCGCTCGAAATCGCCTGACTGACCACCATTCCGCTCTCTTTCGCCGTCGCGCTCTTCTTCGCCAAATACATCCCCCTCGCGCACGCGCCCAGCGCGATCGAAACGCTCGCCTCGCTCACTCTCGGCACGTTCTTCCCGCTCTCCATCACCGCCGCCAAGCACTCCAACTGTTCCACCCACGTAAACGCGGTGGTATTGGTATGTTCCACCAAAAACGTCTCCGGCACTTGCGACGCTTTTTGCAAGCACTCCGCCAATCGATTCTTATGCACGCACTCCGCTCTTGCCAGTTTCGTTACGCCGGATAAACCGCGCGCGCACATCTCCGAGGACTCCTCGTTCGTAATCGCCAAGAGGAATAAATGTAACGCGTCCTGTATATAAAGGTGGTGTTACAAGTGATCAATAAGATATATTATATAAGGTCAGTTTTGTTTTTCGAGAGCGTCCTCCCGAGAGCGTCTCTCGTTCGCCCAAGCAGCAGCAAGCACAAAGCGCTTCTCCTTCTCTCTCGAATCCATTAATCCAATCACATCGGAGCGCGTTTCGCAGCGTTCGTACTGATAAAAAGAAGAGATCGAGCGCGACGGAAACGAAAATAGAAAAGCTTCAACATCATCATCATCAAAGTTGTGGTCGTGTCAGTACCTCATTCTTTTCGAACCATTCCCGTTCGCTCGTGTGTCTCGCCACCGCGCGGATTTGAGAAAACACGGTTTCCCCGCACTCGCGTATTTCCGGTTGCGCGTTTACACTCGCTGCTCCAAAAAAACCGCCGAGAGGAGAAGAGGATCCTCTCGCGAGAAGCGAAATGTCTCTGACTTCAGGTTCGATCGATTGGTACAACGTCTCGTTGTTCGCCATTCTTTATAAAGTGCTCGTGTGAAGTGTTTTCTCGAGGATAAAAGTGAGGCATTCGTCACACTTCTGCGCGGGTGTAGTAACGACACGTCTCTCTTTCTCTCTCTCTCTCTGCGTGTGTACCACCAAAACCTGTACCAAAACGACTTTAACATGACGGCGTCGTCCTTCTCTGAAGGAGGAAAAGGAGGAGAGGAAGGTAAAGAAGAAGAACGAGACGCGATGAGTCGAGCGGAGTTCGTGTCGAATCTCATAAAGGCGATGGAGATGTCCAAGAAAAGAAACGACGAGGAGGAGGAGGATAACGACAACGATTCAAAGACGAGAGCAAAGAAGTGCGCGAGAAAAATGCGATTCGATTACCCGCAAGTGACGAGGAAAGAACTGGAACGGTTGAGCGAAACGCTCGATAAAGATGGAACAGATTTGAGATTTGACTCGAAAGTGCTCGAGAATATCGCGCTCGGGGCGACGAAAGCAGATGATGCGAACAGCAATACGAACAGCACCGTTGATGGGGTTGGGAGTAAAGACGCGCACAGAAAGCTAGCGATTCAAGTGTTTGCGGAGTTTCCTTTGCGAATGATGGGAGACGACGAGACGGCGGCGAGGGAAGCGGAGGCGATTTTAGGGGAGGTGGATTTCAGCGAGGAGGAAGAAGCGGAGATGGATGAACCCGCGTTTGCAGAGGAGAGTGGCTTCGAGAAAGCGACGACGGTTATAGAAAAGAACTCGAGTGAGTCTAAAAATGGGGGCGTCGCGGCGAAGGATGACGACTCGACGGACGACGACGACGACGCGGCGAATTGGCTCCCTCTGGAAATGAACGGGTTGAATACCACGAGCAACGGAGAGATGGAGACGCAACGAAGGCATGTCAGGACGTTCACGAGGATTGAAAAAGTGCAGTTTCTTTTACGGAAGTTGACGCCGGCGTTGATTGGCGCGGACGACTACTCGAGAGTTTCCGACGGCTCCGCGCCGTACGTTTCTAGAAAAACAACCGAAACGCTCACAAAACTGTTCGAGAACATCTCCGAGAAAATACAAAGTAGTGATAGAAAGAATAGCGGAGAAGATGAGATTCTGTTTTATCGTGAGATGCGTTCAGCTGCGATGAACTGTC
>JACLAA010004378.1_pt1 | contig 53231 bp, 38 predicted proteins | sample 8027891 | NCBI WGS metagenome assembly JACLAA01 (sample SAMN15724900, study PRJNA655200) | protist metagenome | isolation source: fluorescence activated cell sorting (FACS) single amplified genomes of... | place: Spain: Blaines Bay Microbial Observatory, Mediterranean Sea | collected 2016-01-19 | reverse complement strand
CTTATTAACAACATTGCAAAAGCACACGGTGGTGTTTCTGTATTCGGTGGTGTTGGTGAGCGTACTAGAGAAGGTAACGATCTTTACTGTGAGATGAAGGAATCAGGAGTTATCAACGAAAGAAACCTTGATGATTCTAAAGTTGCTCTAGTTTACGGTCAGATGAACGAGCCTCCTGGTGCAAGAATGCGTGTTGGTTTAACTGCTTTAACAATGGCGGAGTATTTCCGTGATGTAAACAAGCAAGACGTACTTCTATTCATCGATAACATTTTCCGTTTTGTACAAGCTGGTTCAGAGGTATCTGCACTTCTTGGTCGTATGCCTTCTGCCGTAGGTTACCAACCAACACTAGCTACAGAAATGGGTGTTCTACAAGAGCGTATTACGTCAACAAACGAAGGTTCTATTACATCTATCCAAGCGGTATATGTACCAGCGGATGATTTAACAGATCCTGCACCAGCTACAACATTTGCTCACTTAGATGCAACAACTGTACTTTCTCGTGGTTTAGCGTCTAAAGGTATTTACCCTGCAGTAGATCCACTAGATTCTACTTCAACAATGCTTCAACCAGAAATTGTTGGTGACCTACACTATGGTACAGCACAACGTATTAAGGAGACACTACAACGTTACAAAGAGCTTCAAGATATTATTGCAATTCTAGGTTTAGATGAGCTTTCTGAAGAAGATCGTCAAACTGTTGCTCGTGCACGTAAGGTTGAGCGTTTCCTATCACAGCCATTCTTCGTAGCAGAAGTATTTACAGGTTCACCTGGTAAGTATGTATCACTAGCTGATGGTATTACTGGTTTCAATGATGTTCTAGATGGTAAATACGATGATTTACCAGAGCAATCATTCTACCTAGTAGGTGATATTAACGAGGCTATTGAAAAAGCTGAAAAGCTAAAATAATAAAACTATGAGTTTAAATGTTCGTGTAATTACACCAGACAAAGTTGTTTGGGATGCGATGGCTGATGAACTAATTCTTCCAAGTAGTACTGGACAGGTTGGTATTCTAACAGACCACGCACCTCTTCTAACAGCGCTAGACATTGGAGTGATGAAGTTAAAATCTGATGCAGGTTGGACTTCAATTGTTATAATGGAAGGTTTTGCTGAAGTTGAAGATAACAAAGTTACAATTCTTTGTAATGGTGCTGAAGAAGGAAATTCTATTGATGCTACAACTGCTCAGGCAGAACTTGAAAAAGTTACTTTATTAGTTGATGAAGCAACAACTAAAAAAGAAAAAATCGAAGCAACAATCGAACTTCGTAAAGCAAAAGCTAGACTACAAGCTGTTGCTTAAAAAAAATAAAAAAAGGTCACTAGGAAAATTTTTTCCTAGTGACCTTTTTTTATTTTTAACAAGCGCATAAATTTCTATGCTTTGGCATTTCTAAAAATCCAATAGTATTTATTCAATTAAATATTTTAGCTTATCCCTAAACATTGACCTTCCTTACCCTTTTTAATTATAAAAGTTTAGTATTCTTGCAGAACTTCAAATTTCTCACCAAGAAGTACTTTAACCTTGTTATCCTCTCCAACATCAACAACAGCAGTATCCCCCGCTTTTATTTTTTCAGAAAGTACTTCTTCGGCTAAACTATCTTCTAATAATCTCATAACAGCTCGACGTAAAGGTCTAGCACCATATGTAGGATTATAACCTTCGTCAATAAGTCTAGTTTTAAAACGGTCAGTTACTTCTAATTGAATTCCTTTCATTGAAATTCTTTCAAATACTTCTTTCAGCATTATTTCTGCAATTTGACCTACTTCATCTTTTGTTAACTGTCGGAAAACAATAATTTCATCAAGTCGGTTTAAAAACTCTGGTCTGAAGTATTGCTTAAGTTCTTCGTTTACTAGCGACTTAATACGGTTATAGTGAGAACTTGATTGATCTTCAGAAGTCTCAAAACCAAGGCCTCCACCACCTTTCTCAATTACTTTTGATCCAACGTTTGAAGTTAAAATTAAAAGTGTATTTTTAAAGTCAATTGTTCGCCCTTTTGAATCTGTTAATCTACCATCTTCAAAAATTTGAAGCATTAAGTTGAAAACATCTGGGTGTGCCTTTTCAATCTCATCAAATAAAACAACTGTATAAGGTCTTCGGCGAACTGCTTCTGTTAGTTGTCCGCCTTCATTGTACCCTACATAACCAGGTGGTGATCCGATAAGTTTAGAAACCGTGTGTCGTTCCATGTATTCCGACATATCTAAACGCACCATTGCTTCCTCCGAACCAAAGAAGTATGTTGCTAATGCTTTTGTAAGTTCCGTTTTTCCAACCCCTGTAGGACCAGAGAAAATAAAACTTGCGATTGGACGATTTGGACTCTTTAAACCTACACGTGCTCTTCTAATAGCACGGGAAACGGCAACAACAGCTTCATCTTGTCCAATAATACGACTGTGTAAAGTTTCTTCCATTTGAAGAAGCTTTTCAGACTCACTTTTAGTTAATTTATTAACTGGGATACTTGTCCAAGCGGCAACAATTTGTGCAATATCTTCTTCAGTAACAGTAGGTGTTTTATTAACATCTTCTGATGCACCTTTTTTACTAAGTGCAATAGCATTAATTTGAGCCTTTATTTCCATTTCTCGCTCTCTTAATTGCCCTGCCTTTTCAAAGTCTTGACCACGAACTGCTTCATCTTTTGATTTTAGAAGTTCTCTTAACTCTTGATCTAATTCTTTAGCGGCTGCCGGTAATTGGGAATTCATTAAACGAACTCTTGAACCTGCTTCATCGATAAGGTCAATTGCTTTATCCGGTAGGAAACGGTCCGCAATATACTGATCTGCAAATTTAGCAGCAGCAGCTAAAGCTTCATCGGAAATCACCAGCTTATGGTGCTTTTCATATCTTTCGCGTAATCCGTATAAAATTTCAATTGTTTCTTCAACAGAAGGTTCACCAACTACTACAGGCTGGAAACGTCTTTCTAATGCAGCATCTTTTTCAATATGCTTACGATATTCCTCTAACGTAGTTGCACCAATACATTGAAGTTCACCTCTTGATAGTGCTGGTTTTAGGATGTTTGCAGCATCGATCGCTCCTTCAGCAGCTCCTGCTCCAATTAAAGTGTGGACCTCATCAATAACAAGAATTATGTTATTAGCTGTTCGAACCTCATCCATAATTTTCTTTAGACGCTCCTCAAACTCGCCTCGATATTTAGTTCCCGCAATTAGAAGTCCAATATCTAGAGCGACAACCATCTTATCATCAAGAGTATCTGGAATATCTTTGTTTGCAATACGTTGAGCTAAACCTTCTGCGATAGCAGTTTTACCTACTCCAGGTTCACCTATTAAAACTGGGTTATTTTTTGTTCTTCGTCCAAGAATTTGAATAACACGTTCAATTTCTTTTTCTCTTCCAACAACAGGGTCTAAACGACCTTCAGTTGCTTTCTGAGTTAAGTTTGTTCCGAATTCCGCTAGAGTAGGTGTCTTGCTGCGAGTAGCGCTAGATCCACTAGCTGCTTCAGTGTTTTCACCTAGAGAACGAATAATTTGACTTCTAACCTTTGAAAGGTCCACACTTAAATTCTCAAGTACACGGGCTGCTACACCTTCCCCTTCTCGGATTAATCCTAAAAGAAGGTGTTCTGTTCCGATGTAATTATGACCAAGCTGTCTAGCTTCTTCAAGTGAAAGTTCAAGTACTCTTTTTGCTCGGGGCGTAAAAGGTATTTCTACCGCTACGAACCCGGATCCACGGCCGATAATTTTTTCAACCTCTACACGAGCATCTTTTAAATTTACCCCCATAGATTTAAGAACTTTCGGCCCTATTCCTGTCCCTTCACCAATTAATCCTAAAAGAATTTGCTCGGTGCCGACAAAATTATGGCCTAGACGTCTAGCTTCTTCTTGTGCCAACATAATAACTTTGATGGCTTTTTCCGTAAAACGTTCAAACATTTCTCGTACGTATGACGAAATTATCATTATCTTTGATACTTAATATAATAGCATACTTTATTACCTTATAATGAACATTATTGAATATAATCATGGGGGTTAAACTAAACTTTTATTTGATCGTTTAGTTGTAATTTAAAGGTTTACGGATCAAATTCTTCATTCTTGCGTATTTTAGTTATTATTTTAACTGTTGACCTAAAATCGACTATTACAATTTGAACGTTTGACTTAAAGAATAGTATTGGACTATACTTTCTTGTATAGTATTCATAAGTGCGCTCTTAGTTCAGTTGGTAGAACGTAGGTTTCCAAAACCTGATGTCGTGGGTTCAAGTCCTACAGGGCGTGTTTCAGTTGAGGATTTTTCCATTTCCTTAGATAATAAATAAAATTTTATTTTAATATTCATTAAAGAATAATTCAAAATATTAGAAGGAAATAAAATTGATGATCAACCAAGATATCAACAAGTATAGTTTGGGATATTCCTTTATTCTTTTACTTTATAATGATATATTTAAGTTGTAAGATTTTTGGAGAGGTGGCTGAGTGGTTGAAAGCTTTAGATTGCTAATCTGATGTACGTTTTTAATGTACCGTGGGTTCGAATCCCATCCTCTCCTTTTTAGAGTTCGTTATTTAAATTAATAATAGCCAACAAAGTAGAAAAAGAAATGTTATAATTCTAACAGTTATAAAAAAAACGTTTTATTTAACAAAAATGGATATTTTAAGCTTAGGCTGGTCTTCTTTAATGGTTATGTTTAGCTTCTCTCTGGCATTAGTCGTTTGGGGTAGAAACGGTTTTTAAAAAGCCAATTACAAAGACAAGACTTTTTATAGATAAAATTAATTAAGTTAATTATGGCAAAGGAAATCTTTACTACAGCAGGTGTTATGTGGGCTTTAACTTTAACTGGTTTAACCGTTGGCTTTGGACTTCTTAAAATCCAAGGAGAATAATTAATTCTAGACTAAATTCAAATTTTTTAAAATGAATTTTCTTGAAAGCAGCTGGTTCCTCATATCATTCATTATTATTGTAATTGTTTTATTAGTAGACCCAAAAAGTTCTATAACTGGGTCTAATACAACTTCAGTTTTAGGATTAAGTCCTAGTTCTGGGCAACAGTTTATTTACAACTTTAGTGCAGTTATAATAACACTCTTTTTTATTTTAACAACTGTCCTAAGCCTAAACAATTAGTTATAAAATAGACGAGAAGATAAAAATTCTTCTCGTCTAATTTTTTTAAGCAAAAAATGCAATATTTGCTAATAGTACATAGGCAACAACGTCCCCTCCGAAAGCTCCGATGCTAAATCCACTTGTGAATTCACGCCACCCTTTAGAAGATTCTAAACCTTCTAACTTTCCGTCATCTTGGAATTGTGCTAACCCGTAAATTGTAAGGCCTAAAGTTAAAATTAAGATTAAACCAAGGGCTGATAAAAAACCTACTAATAAAGCGTTCTCTGAATTACGTAGAGGGCCTAAAATGTAAAATGGACCAATAAGGAAATATCCGTGGGCCATACCAATTTCAAGACCTCTTAAAAGTGGTGAAAGCCCTTTTCGGTAAATCGGTAAATTTCCGAGATACAGTTTTGTTGCTGTTGAAGTCGTTACTGGCGTAGATAAATTTCCTACGAAAGGATCATTATTATACGGCTTAATAAATTCGCTCATGTATTAAATTTCCTATAAAAATTTATTGTGCTTTGCTTTTTATTATAGCTCTCAAAGTTTTTTATTGTACACTTTATTTATACAGTTATTAAAAATAATGAGTAAAGGAAAACTTTAAAAGTATTATTAAATTCTCAAATTGAAAAACTTGATGAACCAAGCGAAAAAAATTTTCAGCATAAATAGTTCAAACTATATCTTTGAATCAACAATTACGCTTATGGAATTATTGAATTATTTAGGTTTTAATGAAAATGTAATAGTAATTGATTATAACGGTCTTATTTTAGAAAAAAAACTTTGGAAAAAAACTTATTTACAAAATAATGATTGTCTAGAAATACTTTCAATAGCAGGTGGTGGATAAAACTTACGAAAAATCGGGATGACAGGATTCGAACCTGCGACCCTCTGCTCCCAAAGCAGATGCGCTACCAAACTGCGCCACATCCCGTTACATAGTATATTAACTTATAATAGAAAATTATTCAATCTCTATTTTTTTATATTGAAAAAGCTTTTCTTATTCACTACAGCTAGTAAAATAAGATTTTTAACTTTAAAAACTACTAGGTAACAGATTGGAAAACCAATCTGTTACCTAGTAGTTTTTAAATTATTAAGAAAATATTCTTAATCCTTAACCAAACTTACCTGTTGTAGAGGCAATTACAAATGGTGCAAATGTAAAGATGAAACCAACTGTAAAGTGGGCAAGACCTACTAGTCTAGCCTGAACAATTGATAGAGCAATTGGCTTATCTTTCCAACGAACTAAGTTTGCAATAGGTGTACGCTCGTGCGCCCACACTAAAGTTTCAATAAGTTCTTGCCAATAACCACGCCAAGAAATTAGGAACATGAAACCTGTAGCCCAAATTAGGTGGCCGAATAAGAACATCCAAGCCCATACAGCTTGTGCATTCATACCGAAGGCATTATAACCATTAATTAATGGTGAAGAGTTTAACCACAGGTAATCACGAAGCCAACCCATAATATAAGTTGAAGATTCGTTGAACGCTGCAGCATTTCCACCCCAAATAGTCATGTGTTTCCAGTGCCAGTAGAATGTTGTCCAACTAATAGTGTTTAACATCCAGAACATTGCTAGGTAGAATGCATCCCATGCAGAGATATCACATGTACCACCACGACCAGGGCCGTCACAAGGGAAACTATAACCGAAATCTTTCTTATCAGGCATTAATTTAGATCCACGAGCATCTAAAGCACCCTTAACAAGAATTAGAGTTGTTGTGTGAAGTCCTAATGCAATCGCGTGGTGAACTAAGAAATCACCAGGTCCAATAGTTAAGAATAATGAGTTCTTTCCACTATTAATAGCTTCGATCCAACCAGGTAGCCAAATCTTACTACTTGCAACACTCGCAGCACTAGTTGATGATGATAATAAAACATCAAAACCATAAACGGCTTTACCTGATGCTGCTTGAATAAACTGAGCAAAAACAGGTTCAAATAAGATTTGCTTTTCTGGTGTACCAAACGCAACACATGTATCGTTGTGCGTATATAAACCAAGAGTATGGAAACCTAGGAATAAACTTACCCAACTTAAGTGCGAAATAATAGCTTCTTTATGTTGAAGCATTCTCGCAAGTACATTGTCTTTATTTACTTCTGGATCATAGTCTCTTACAAAGAAAATCGCACCGTGTGCAAAAGCTCCAACCATTAAGAAACCAGCAATATATTGGTGGTGTGTGTATAGAGCAGCTTGCGTAACATAATCCTTTGCCATGAAGGCATATGAAGGAAGAGCATACATGTGCTGAGCAACTAATGATGTTGCTACACCAATTGAAGCAAGTGCTAGACCTAGTTGCATATGTAAACTATTAGTAATAGTTTCAAATAAACCTCTGTGTCCGGCTCCTAGACGTCCTTTTGGTGGAACGTGTGCATCTAAAATTTCCTTCATACTGTGTCCAATGCCCCAGTTAGTACGGTACATGTGACCAGCAAAGATAAACACAATCGCAATTGCTAAATGGTGGTGAGCAATATCAGTTAACCACATTGACTGCGTTTGTGGGTGGAAACCACCTAGGAATGTTAGAATTGCAGTACCAGCACCTTCGTTTGTACCAAAGATGTGGCTTGCAGTATCAGGGTTTTCCGCATAAACACCCCAGTTTCCTGAGAAAAACGGTGTTAATCCTTCAGGGTGAGGAATGTTTGTTGTTAAGTTATCCCAACGAATGTGTTGACCACGAGATTCTGGGATAGCAACGTGAATTAAGTGACCAGACCAAGCTAATGAACTTACACCAAATAATCCTGATAAGTGGTGATTAAGTCTTGATTCGTTGTTTTTAAACCAAGCTAGACCAGGACGGAACTTAGGTTGTAAATGTAGCCAACCTGCAAACAGAAGTGTGCAAGAAAGAACTAATAAACCTAAAGCACCAAAATAAAGGTCCGTGTTTGATCTCATACCAATTGTGTACCACCAGTGGTAAACACCAGAAGTAGCAATATTTACAGGGTATGAAACTCCACCTCTAGTAAATGCTTTAATAGCAGATTGACCAAAGTGTGGATCCCAAATTGCGTGAGCAATTGGTTTAACTTTTAATGGGTTTAAAACCCATTGCTGGAAATTACCCTGCCACGCTACGTGGAACAGGTTTCCAGATGTCCATAAAAAGATTATTGCCAGATGACCAAAATGCGAAGCGAAAATCTTCTGGTAAAGACTTTCTTCCGTCATTCCATCATGGCTTTCTAGATCGTGAGCAGTTGCTACACCGTACCAGATTCTTCTAGTAGCGGGGTCTTGAGCAAGTGCTTGACTAAACTTAGGAAATTTAGTAGCCATAAAAATTTATTCTCCTTTTTTTTTAATTAACCCACGGAGATAATTCTTGCTAAGAAGAATGACCATGTCGTACCAATACCACCCAGAAGATAGTGACCTAAACCAGAAGCACGACCTTGTGTAATACTTAAAGCACGAGGTTGGATAGTAGGGGCTAACTTAAGTTTGTTGTGAGCCCAAACAATAGACTCGATAAGTTCTTGCCAGTATCCACGACCACTGAATAGGAACATTAAACTAAATGCCCAGATGAAGTGTGCGCCTAGGAAAATTAGACCATAAGCTGAAGTTGCAGAACCGTATGATTGGATAACTTGTGAAGCTTGTGACCATAAGAAATCACGTAGCCAACCGTTAACATCAACAGCACTCTTAGAGAAGTTACCACCAGTAATGTGTGTAATCTTACCTGCAGAGTTAATTGTACCCCATACATCTGATTGCATTTTCCAGCTAAAGTGGAAAATTGTTACTGAAATACAGTTATACATCCAGAATAGACCTAAGAAAACGTGATCCCAAGCTGATACTTGACAAGTACCACCACGGCCTGGACCATCACAAGGGAAACGGAAACCTAAGTTTGCTTTATCTGGAATTAGACGTGAACTACGCGCAAATAATGTACCTTTCAGTAAAATTAATACAGTTACGTGAATTGTAAACGCGTGGATATGGTGAACCATAAAATCAGCTGTACCTAATTGAATAGGCATCATAGCAATTTTACCGTTAACAGCAACAATATCCCCACCAAATGCATAACTTGATGTAGCTAATGCGTTTGGTGCTGTACTACCAGGTGCTAAAGTGTGTAGAGACTGAATCCACTTAGCAAAAATTGGTTGTAGCTGAATTGCTTGATCAGAGAACGTATCTTGAGGACGACCTAAAGCACGCATTGTATCGTTGTGGATGTATAAACCAAAACTGTGAGTACCTAAGAAAATACAAACCCAGTTTAAGTGTGAAATAATAGCATCACGGTGACGAAGTACACGATCAAGTAAGTTGTTGTATGACTGTACTGGACTATAATCACGAACCATGAAAATAGAAGCATGAGCCGCCCCACCAACTACACAGAATCCACCAATCCACATGTGGTGTGTAAATAATGATAGTTGAGTTGGGTAATCAATACCAATATAAGGGTAAGGTGGCATTGCATACATGTGGTGAGCAACAATAATACTTAACGAGCCCATCATTGCTAGGTTAATTGCTAGCTGAGCATGCCAAGAAGTTGTTAAAATCTCATAAAGTCCTTTGTGCCCTTCACCAGTTAATGGCCCCTTGTGAGCTTCAAGGATTTCTTTCATGCTGTGCCCGATGCCCCAGTTAGTACGGTACATGTGACCAGCAAAGATAAATAATACTGCAAGCGCTAAATGGTGGTGAGCAGTGTCACTTAACCAAAGACTTCCAGTGATAGGGTTTAAACCACCTTTAAACGTTAAGAAATCAGAGTACTCACTCCAATTAAGTGTAAAGAATGGTAGTAAACCTTTCTTGAAACTAGGATATAGTTGACCCATAAGCTCTTGGTTGAAAAGAAGCTCATGTGGTAACGGAATCTCTTGAGGTGCTACACCAGCATCAAGAAGTTTGTTTACAGGTAAACTAATGTGGATTTGGTGACCAGACCAAGATAAACAACCTAAACCAAGTAGACCGGCTAGGTGGTGGTTCATCATTGATTCTACGTTTTGGAACCATTCTAGTTTAGGTGCTGCTTTATGGTAGTGGAACCAACCAGCAAACATCATTGCTGCTGACATTAGTAAACCACCGATAGCTGTCCAGTAAAGTTCAGTTTCGTTAGTAATACCACAAGCACGCCACATTTCAAACCAACCTGATGTAACTTGAACACCAGAGAATCCTCCTCCAACGTCGCCATTTAAAATTTCTTGTCCGACGATTGGCCAAACTACTTGCGAACTTGGCTTAATAGTCGTTGGACTAGTTAACCATGCTGAATAGTTTGAAAAACGTGCACCGTGGAACCACATTCCACTTATCCATAAGAAAATTAGTGATAACTGACCGAAGTGTGCACTAAAAATTTTTCTTGAAATATCTTCTAACGAATTAGTTTGGCTATCAAAATCGTGAGCATCTGCGTGCAGGTTCCAAATCCAAGTAGTTGTTTTTGGTCCTTTCGCTAATGTTCGAGAGAAGTGCCCTGGCTGTGCCCATTTTTCAAATGACGTAGCAACAGGGTTCTTATCTACTACAACTTTAACTTTTTTTGCCTCTAATTCTTTCGAGCTAATTTTCATTTTTACTCTCCTTTTTTGAGACTTACAAATACGAAATATTTAAATCGTTAACTTAAATTACTAAGTCTAAAAAATAACTAAAAAAAACAAACCTTAAAACTAGACTTAAAACGGAAATAAATCTTTCTAAATACATATTTTACTTTAAAAAAAGAAACTTTATCACCTTTTTTACTAAAACTTTAATCATTTTTATTATTCAAGAAAAAGAGTTGCCTTTTTGAAAGGTAATTAGTCTTTTCGACTGCTATACTAATCACGAATTAATCATATTATCTGGGATAACTTTTTCAAGTTTTTTAAGCTTAATAATAATAATTTCCCAAGTAGTAAAAAAAAAATAGAAAAGAAAAAGCTTTGCAAATTCATGCAAAGCTTTTTTTTTCTATTTTTTAATGCTGTTAATGTAATATTAAATTACATTGATTTTGCATCAGCAATAGCTTTCTTTAATGACTCTTCAGAGCTATCAGAAAGTTTCTGCTCAGACTTAATTGTTGAAAGAAGCTGAGGAGCAGAACTCTTAAGGAAAACTCTGAACTTACTTAAGAAGTCTTTAACATCTCCAGTAGGGATGTCATCTAAGTAACCATTAATACCAGTGTAGATAACACATACTTGCTCTTCTACTGGGATTGGAGAGTTCTGAGCTTGCTTTAACATTTCACGTAGACGCTGACCACGTGCTAACTCATTTTGAGTAGCTTGATCAAGATCTGATGCGAATTGTGAGAATGCTTCTAGCTCTGCGAATTGAGCAAGGTCAAGCTTTAACTTACCAGCTACTTGCTTCATTGCTTTAATCTGAGCTGCAGAACCTACACGAGATACTGAGATACCTACGTTAATTGCTGGACGGATACCAGCGTTGAATAGATCACCAGATAAGAAGATCTGACCATCTGTAATACTAATAACGTTAGTTGGGATATATGCTGATACATCACCAGCTTGTGTCTCAATAATTGGAAGTGCAGTCATACTACCACCACCAAGACTATCACTTAGCTTAGCTGCACGCTCTAATAGACGAGAGTGAAGGTAGAATACATCACCAGGGTATGCCTCACGTCCTGGAGGACGACGAAGAAGTAGTGACATTTGACGGTAAGCTGAAGCTTGCTTAGTTAAATCATCATAAATAGCAAGTGTTGCTTTACCGTTGTACATGAAGTACTCAGCTAGCGCTGCACCAGTATATGGTGCAATGTACTGAAGTGTTGCAGGATCATCAGCATTTGCTGTTACGATAATTGTGTAAGAAGAAGCTCCTCTCTCTTCAATTGATGTAACAACTGACGCAACTGATGACGCCTTTTGTCCAACTGCAACGTAAACACAAATTACATCTTCACCTTTCTGGTTTAGAATTGTATCGATTGCTACAGAAGTTTTACCTGTCTGACGGTCACCAATGATTAACTCACGCTGACCACGACCAATTGGAATCATTGAATCAATTGCAGTAATACCTGTCTGTACTGGCTCACAAACAGACTTACGTGTAATGATACCAGGAGCAACAGCTTCTACAAGACGTGCTTCAGAGCTTGAGATATCTCCTTTACCGTCAATTGGACGTGCTAGTGCATCTACTACACGGCCTAAGAAAGCGTCACCTACTGGTACCTGTGCAATTTTTCCAGTTGAACGTACTGAACTACCTTCTAGAATATCAAGACCTGTACCCATTAGTACGGCACCAACGTTATCGTTTTCAAGGTTAAGTGCAATACCAATAGTCTTATCTTCAAATTCAAGAAGCTCACCAGCCATTACTTGCTCAAGTCCATAAACACGTGCAATACCATCTCCAATTTGAAGAACAGTACCTACGTTATCGATTTGAACTTCTTGATCGTAGCTTTCAATTTGTTGACGGATAATGTTACTAATCTCGTCAGGTCTAATGTTAATCATATTTACTTCTTGATTACTTTTAGTTAAAGAGTCTTTTTAATTTACAAAAATATTTTAAAAGGTTTATCTTTATAAAAGATAAACGCTTTAAGCCCCTAAAAGGTAACTAATTTGCTTAAGCTGACCACGAATACTCGTATCGATCATCTTAGAACCAATCTCGATTGTGAAACCACCAATTAATTCAGGGTCCACTTTAAGAGCTAGCTTAATTTGTTTTGCACCAGTGATAACTTTAAGTTTCTCCGCAATTTCTTTTTGCTGATCTGCAGATAATTTAATAGACGAAGTAATTTTCGCTATTTCAATTGATTCCTGCTTGTAAGATAGTTCTAAGAATTTCTGTGAAATACTATCAAGAACCTCAATACGGCTTCGATCAACAAGAAGTAGTAAGAACTTTAAAGTGCTACCACTAATCTGTTCGCCAAGAATATCTTTGACTACATTCTTTTTAGCATCTCGGGTAATTAAAGGATTACCTAAGAATTTTTTTAAATCAGAAGAGTTCGCAAGAAACTGTGAAACGATATTCATATCGTTTGTTGTTTCTTTTAACGAGTCATTTGATTTAGCTAAATCGAGAAGTGCCTCAGCATATGGCTCCGCAACTTTACTTAAAACAATTGACATAATTTACTCTGCTAATTTAGAAATATTTCTATCGATGATTTGTTGTTGTAAACTCGTGTTTAACTTACCTTCTAGCTGCATTGTAATGCGCTGTAAGGCTAGAGTAGCAACATAATCTGAAATTTGTTTACGTACTCGAGCTTCAATTGTACCAATTTGAGCTTTAGCTGTAGCTGTTAAACGTTCAATTTCTGACTTACCATCATTTAAAATTGCACTTTTTACATTTGCGGCTGTTTGCTCTGCATCTTTTTGAATCGACTCGATTACAATTTGAGCTTGAGCTAACTTAGTCTCACCTTCAGTTAGTCTCGTTGTAGCTTCTTGAAGTTTTTCTTCAGATTCTTGGATTGCTCCTAGAATTTTTTGCTGACGCTCTGAAAGACTTTCAGATAAAGCATCACTTAGTAGATAAAAAAGACCACTAACTAATATAGTAAGGTTAATTAAGTTAGATTCAAAAATATCAAATTTAAGAGAAATGCCTCCATCAGCAATCTGAGTAGAAAAACTATTTAAAGTCTGGTTTAATAAATCCATTTTTTTTCAGTATTTAATTAAAACGACAATTAAAGAACGACTTCTTTACCTAGTAGTTTTTCTTTTATAAGTTGGCTTAGCTCATCTACTTGAGTTTCTAATTGTTCAAGAGCAATAGTCTTTTGAGATTCTAGCTCTTTATTAGTTCTTTCAATTAGTTTCGCTGCATCTTGACGAGCTTCGTTAATTTCAACTGCAACAACATCTTTTGCTTCCTTCTCAGATTTAGCAATAACTGATTGTGCATTAACTCGAGCTGTTTTTAACTGTTCATCATATTGAGAATACAGTTCGTCAGCTTTAATTAGTTTTTCAGAAGCTGTAGTAAGGTTACCGTTGATATAAGCTTCACGCTCATCGATAACTTTTGATACTGGCTTAAAAAATACAAACGTTAATGTAACACTCAGTAAAATGATCTGAAGAGCCATTAAAGGCAGTGTTGCGTTAAAATCGAAAAGCCCACCAGCCCCTTGAGTCATAGCCAACATTTGTGCTGCAGGCAGAAATAAAATATTCATTTATATTTGATATAGAATAACGTTTTTGGACTTAGGCAAAGCTAAGAGTGCTAATATAGGTTTTTTGAAAAGAGCGCTTAGTTGAAAACTAAGCGCCTTAAATATTCAAATGGATTAACCTGCGAATGGGTTAGCGAATAGTAGACAAAGTGCAACTACTAGACCATAGATTGTTAGTGACTCCATGAAAGCTAGAGATAGAAGAAGAGTACCACGAATTTTACCTTCTGCTTCTGGTTGACGAGCTAGACCTTCAACAGCTTGTGCTGCAGCAGAACCTTGACCGATACCAGGACCGATAGCAGCAAGACCAATAGCTAAACCAGCAGCGATAACAGAAGCACCTGAGATAATAGGATTCATAGGAAATTTTTTGTAAGTTTAAGTATGATTTTTGTAAAATTAACAAATTTCTTAGCTAACCTAAGTTAGCTATTTAAAATTTATTCGATTGATTCAGCAATGTACGAAGCTGCTAGTGTTGAGAACACTAAAGCTTGAACCGAACTTGCAAAAATACCTAAAACCATTACTGGTAGTGGTACGAATAGTGGTACTAGTAGACATAATACAGAAACAACAATTTCATCTGCTAGAATGTTACCGAATAAACGGAAACTCAGTGAAAGAGGCTTCGAGAAGTCTTCTAGAATATTAATTGGTAAGAAAATTGGCGTTGGTGAAATGTAACGCGCAAAGAATCCTAAACCTTTTGCTTTAAAACCAGCGTAGAAATAACTTATAGAAGTTAATAAAGATAATGCTACGGTAGTGTTAATATCATTTGTTGGTGCGGCTAATTCCCCTTCAGGAAGTTGGATAAGTTTCCAAGGGACTAAAGCCCCTAACCAGTTTGCAACGAAGATAAATAGAAAGAGAGTCCCTACGAAAGGAACCCAAGGGCGGTACTCATATTCACCAAGTTGGTCCTTGGCGATACCGGCAACGTACTCGAAGACTAACTCAACGAAATTTTGCAGCCCTTTAGGAACTTGTTCGAGGTTTTTAGTACCAAGAACAGCTGTTGTCAGAATAATAGCTAATACAAGCCATGTAACTAATAAGACCTGTCCATGTACAGTAAAACCCGCGATGTTCCAATAAAAATGTTCTCCTACTTCAACAGCAGCTAACGAAAAAAACATAAACAGATTATAACTCGACTTGAATAGTGCAATTTTTTGTTCCCTATTTTATATTTATACCTATGAAAATAATTTAGGTACACTTTTAATTAAAAAAATATTTAACGGAAGAATGTTCGTAACCAATATAATACGTAAATAAGTCCTGATTTTTAGTCTAAAATTCTTTATATAATGCCTGAAATTACCGTTACTCAAAATGTGGACCAAGTAGCACTTTGATTAAGTTATACAGTCTAAATAGAGTGAAGCTTATGGTAATAATAAACCAAAAAGTATCTTTACCTATCTCTTTAAAAAAAGAAATAGATAAAGATACTTTTTGGTTAATCCCCTCTTGTTTAAAAAAAGATAAAAGTCTTATTAAAATATAAGAATTTTAATTCACGAAGGTCGAAGCTTTTAGATAACTTTAATACGCTGCCTGCTTTCCAGTTATAATCGCATTAGATAATGACGAAATTATAAGTTTAATAGAGCGTACCGCATCATCATTAGCTGGAATTGGTATATCTACTACGTCTGGATCAGAATTAGTATCCAAAATAGAAATTATTGTGATGCCTAATTTTCTACACTCGGCAACAGCAGTAGCTTCTCGTTTTGGGTCAACAACAATAGCAATTTCTGGAATACCTGACATTCCTGTCAAACCTCCAAGGTTTTGTTGAAGCTTGTCTCTTTCTCGACGTAATAAAGCAGCCTCTTTTTTTGGAAGCGCGTTTAATTCACCACTTTCTTCCTTTTTGTTTAAATCTTTAAGATATTCGACACGGCCTTGTACAGTAGACCAATTAGTCAGCGTACCACCTAGCCATCGGTGGTTAATGTAATGTGAACCACATTTAGTAGCTTCATCGGCTATGATACCCGCAGCTTGTCTTTTTGTGCCAATAAAAAGAAATTCTTTCCCTTCTTTAGCAGCTTTTTGCACATGGTTATATGCGTGGGTTAATAATCTTGCTGTTTGTACAAGATCAATAACATGGATACCATTTTGTTCTGTGTAGATGTAAGGAAACATTTTTGGATTCCAACGACTTGATTGGTGACCAAAATGTACTCCGGCATCCAAAAGTTCTCCAAGTGTAACTAATGTCATAATTTTTTTCTTTTCTAATGGGCTAAATAACTTAAAATTAAGTTGATGAACGTAACTGCTATATTTTTAAAATAAAAAAAGCAATTTACAAAACTGTTAACAACTTGATTAAATTTTACGTGAGTAATACTCCACTACGAATAGTTCGTTTAATTTTAATGCGATCCATTCTCTATCGATAATACCAAGAACTTTAGCTGTTAAGTCTTTTTTATCAAAATCTAGATTTTGTGGAAGATTTGATAAAGCTGGTACTTCTAAGTTTCGCATAACTAATTGTTTTGATGCTTGCGAATCTTTAACTGATATAATGTCGCCAGGTTGACATTGGTAACTCGGGATAGAAACGCATGATTTATTTATTGTTATGTGTTTATGACTAACAATTTGTCTAGCGGCGGCAATTGTTGGTGCCATACCTAAACGGAAAACTACGTTATCTAAACGCATTTCTAATAATTGTAAAAGAATATTACCCGTTGCCCCTTTAATGTTCTTAGCTTGCCTAACATAGTTCATTAACTGTTTTTCGCTTAACCCATAATTGAAGCGTAATTTCTGTTTTTCTTCAAGACGGATTGCATATTGAGTTAATTTCTTCTGTGTAGCACCATGTTGTCCAGGACGTTGTGTTGACTTAGGCTTTTTACTAGTTAAACCAGGTAAGTCGCCTAGTCTTCTAGTTATTCGTAATTTTGCTCCTGTGTATCGAGCCATAAATTTTTTTCCTATCTAGATAGTGTTTATATTAGCGAGATTTCTTAGTATATAAAATACTACAATCTAATCAAAAATTCAAAACTTGCAAAAAATTCGTTTAACTTAGACGAGATTTTAATACTTGGGACTTCAGCTTGGTATTTGAAGAATGGTTTAGTAATAAATTTGCTGGATTATCACTACCAACCTTTTTTAAATTTTCAAAATTATTAAAACCTGTTCCTGCTGGAATTAATCGACCTATAATAACGTTTTCTTTTAATCCGTTTAACCAATCTTTTTTACCCTCGATAGCAGCTTCAGTCAACACCCGTGTTGTTTCTTGGAAACTTGCTGCAGAAATAAAACTATCACTATTTAAAGAAGCTTTAGTTAACCCTAAAATCATCGGTTTGTAAACTGGTGGCTCTTCTTGTGCTGAGATTGCAGCTTTTGTAATTAATTCTGCCTGATGAATGTCTAAAATTTCACCGGGAAGTAAAGTTGTATCTCCCCCAAGTAAAATACGGACTTTTGAAGTCATTTGTTTAACAATTACTTCAATATGTTTATCTGCGATTTGAACCCCTTGGGATAAATACGTTCGTTGAACTTCATTAACTAAAAAAAGCTGGAGATGCTTAAAACTTTTTTTGCAAGCTATATGTACAGGATATTCGTTTTGATAATAATTAAATAGGGTTTCCAATTTATCGTGTGGACTAATAGGACCGTCTGTAAGTGGTTCTAAAAATTTGACATATTTTCCGTTACTAAAATTAACTCTTATTTGAGGGTCAACATCAATAATTATTTTATCGTCTGGAGATTTAACGATTTCTATTTTTTTATTTTTTAAATATGCATTTCCGTAACCCGGCGAAAGTAAAGAACCATTTTTTATTTTTCGTGCTTCTAAAATTTCTTCAACTTTGGGTAAACCTTGAACAATATCTACGGTTTTCAATTTATCGTAAACTAAAGTAGCTAACATGTCGGATCTTTCTACAAGAACTTTACTATCAACCCTTAAAATTGCACCTTCTGAAATAAGGTAAGGTCTTCCTAATCTAATGATGATTAAATTATCTTCAATTTTATACACTTGCCCTGCATATCTTGATCTTGTTTTAGAAGTTAGAAATGTACCTACACGAACTAAGTCACCCTTTTTAACAGAAAGGATTTCATCATTTTTATTAAAAGAACATTTTTTTAGAAATTGTTCTTTTAAAATTAGCATTTCTATATTATTCGTAAAATTAACGGCCGCTAAAGTACCACTAACATTAGTTAAAATCTTAAGTTTAGCAATTGTAGTTTTTGCGTCTACATATTGATTATTTTGAGTTAATTTTTTTAGAAGTATTTTGTTATTTACATTACTGTCTTTACCACTAAACTCATTAATTTTAATTTTTTCAGATAAATTCAATTTCAATTTATACTGTTGAGCATCAGAATTAGTTTCACGTGCTGGAACAAGTTCAACTTTTGCGTTTAAACTAGAATATTTATCTCTAATATCTAAAACAAGGAAAGTTTGAAGTAAATCAACACCATTAGAAGATTTAACCTTTTCCCCATCTTTGTAAAAAACTCTTTTTACTGTTCTAAAAGCAACACTGCGGTTCCTTAAATCAGGAAAAAATCTATAGTTTATGCTGAACCCTCTTTCTTGAGGGACTTTATATGTTATAACAGGGCGTAAAAGAACATACTCTAACCCTTGGAAAGATATATATTCTAAAAAAGAAAGTTTTTGTACAAGTATGTTCGAAAATATTAATTCCCCCGGTTTTACGAATCTATTAACCTTTTCGTTCGATTTTTTTTGATTTTCATTAAGTTGGTATAGTTCTCCCGGTTTTATAAGTAATTCGGAATTTTGATTATCTAGCTGAGCAAAACCATTAATCTTAGAATGGATATTTGAAAATAATGTTGTTCCTTTTGTAACAAAACTACCATCGGTAATGTTCAACATTTCGAAATTTGAAGAATTTAACTGGTGAGTTTCTTCAGGTATCCAATATAAAAATCCTGTAAAGATTTTTTTAGTACTTCTTTTCTTTTTACTTCCGGAGTAGCTAGTCGAATAATGGATGATACCCCCTGTTTCAGTTTTGTATTCATCTTCTTTTAAACAAGCAATTGTTTGGCCATGTTTTAGTGTATCCGATAGATTAAAATTTAATTCAAATAGCTTTTTTGAATAAGGCGTTTTTAATTCCAGCGTATCTGGATTAGGAAAGTTTTTTGTAATAAGACCATTCTCGATTATCATCGAAGAATTAATGATATTAATTTCCCGATTATTATCCCAATTATCAAAATTAACAATTCCCGAATAGTTATTTAGAATTTTTTGGCTTGCAAGAGTTTCATTTTGATTAAAAGTTTGCCCAACCTTTATATCTAATTTAGAAGAATTTTGTAATGTTGAACGGTTACCATAAAGAACCCATATTAAACCTGATGTTTTACTAATTCTTTTCGTTGCTCCTTGTGCATCGATACTTTCCTCAAGTTTAATATTTTGCAAGTAAACTTCTCCAGAAACTTCCGTATAAATATCGCGCCTATCTTCTTCTAAAATTAAATTCGCTTCCTTTTTGATTTCAGCAACAACTTGGTTACAGTAAAGTTTCTGGTTATTATTTACCAATAAAGTAGCTCCCTTAGGAATATCTAATGCGCAAATGGTATTTGTATCGTTTTCAATATGTAATGTTATATCTTCCATTAAATCAAAACTCTTTTCGCCGTGGATTGTACGTCGAAGGGAAGCATTTGAATTTAAAAGGTATTTTAACGTTCCTGCAAAAGGGGCACGAATTTGTTTTGTTAGATCACCCGAGAAAACTCCACCTGTATGGAATGTACGCATTGTTAATTGTGTTCCAGGTTCTCCGATTGATTGTGCGGCTAATATACCAACAGCCTCTCCTAAATCAATTATTTTCGAATAGGATAAATGCCAACCATAACAATTTCGACAAACTGACCTTAGTGCTTCACATGTTAATGGTGAACGCACTGTGACATCATCGAGCTTATACTGAACGATTTTCTGAATTAAAGATTTATCTATTTCTGTATTCGCAGGAATAATTATATTTTCATCCAAAATATTTAATGGTTTTGCTAATAGCCTACCAATTAAACGATCTTCCAACGTTAATTCCGTTTTATATTTTTTGAATAAATCATCCAAGTTTAAACCTTCAGAAGTTAAACAATCCTCCTCGCGAATAATAATATCCTGGGCAACGTCCACTAAACGTCTAGTTAAATATCCTGAATCTGCTGTTCGAAGTGCCGTATCAACTAGACCTTTTCTTGCACCATAAGAAGAAATAATATACTCGGTAACTTTTAATCCTTCGCGAAAATTACTTTTTATCGGTAAATCAATAATTTGGCCTTGGGGATCAGCCATCAAACCGCGCATACCTACAAGTTGTCTTACTTGGGAAATATTTCCACGCGCACCAGAAAAAGCCATTATATATAAAGGATTTAAAGGGTCGCTTTCCCTAAAATAGGTTAATACATCATCTTTTAAGATATTGTTCGCATTGTTCCAGATATCAATAATTTTTTGAAAACGCTCAACAGTCGTAATATTTCCACTATTGTAATTTTGCTCTGTAATATCCACTTCATTAGTGGTTAAGCCCATTAAACTCCTTTTACGAAAAGGTACACGGAGATCCTCTACGCTTAATGAAATCCCAGATACCGTTGCGTAATGGAAAGTTAAGTTTTTAACTTGATCGGCTATTAAGGACGACCTTATAATCCCATAATTATGGAAAGTTAAATACATTAACTTTTGTAATTTTTTTTTATTTATTACTTCATTGTTAAACACCAGACCCTTTTTTATTTTTTTCATTATAACTATCTGTAGTTCAAAAAAGTTAATTTAGTTATGATATTCAAAAGATTGATTTAATAAAATTCGACCAGGAGTGGTTTTAATATAAATTTGTAATATTTCCCCATTTAAATCTTTTTTAACTTGCATATTAGGACTTAAAGTCAGTAATCGATTCCCAACCTGATGTTCCGTTGAGTCCGAACTTTTAATTAAACTTAGATTTTCTTCATTATCCTTGTCGACACGAACCCAAACAAAAGTATGTAATTTTATTACGGTTTGTTTATAAGCCACAATAACATCATCAAAATTGTAAAAATATTGATCATTTTCCATTTGTTCTGTGGGATTATTTGCAGTCAAATAATAACAACCAAGAACCATGTCTTGACTCGGAGTAAGTATAGGCTCTCCTGTTGCTGGAGATAAAAAGTTATTTGGTGCAAGCATTAACATCCGGGCTTCGGCTTGAGCTTCTAAACAAAGGGGTATATGAACTGCCATTTGGTCGCCATCAAAATCAGCGTTAAAAGCTGGACAAACTAAAGGGTGAAGTTTAATTGCTCTTCCTTCTACAAGTGTTGGTTCAAACGATTGAATTCCCAATCGGTGTAACGTAGGTGCTCTATTTAACAAAATTGGGTGGCCTGACATTACTTGTTCTAAAATTTCCCAAGCCAATGTTTCATTATTCTGGATAATATTTTTTGCAGCCTTAATATTATTTACTAGCCCTTCATAAATTAGTCGATGAATAACAAAAGGTTGAAATAGTTCGATTGCCATCTCACGGGGTAAACCACATTGATTAAGTTTTAATTCAGGCCCTACAATAATGACCGAACGACCCGAATAGTCAACACGTTTACCTAACAAATTTTGTCTGAACCTTCCTTGTTTACCCTCAATAATATCGGACAAAGATTTTAAAGGTCGGTTATTTAAACCAAATACCGCTCGACCTCGTTTACCATTATCAATAAGAGCATCTACAGCTTCCTGAAGCATACGCTTTTCGTTTCGGATAATAAGCTCCGGCGCCATAATTTCTTGTAAACGGGCTAGGCGATTATTACGGTTTATTACACGCCTATATAAATCATTAAGATCAGAAGTTGCAAAACGGCCACCATCAAGTTGGACCATAGGTCGAAGATCTGGGGGTAATACCGGAATAATATCTAATACCATCCAAGAAGGTTCTGATCCAGAGGCCATGAATTGATCAATTACACGAAGTCGTTTAATTAATTTTTCACGGTCTGGATCTTTTGCCCATGGAATTAACAATCTTAATTCTTTTGATTCATTTTCCAAATCTAGTTGTTTTAGCAATGTTTTTATCGCCTCTGCTCCGATTGAAATTTCAACATCTTGAACATCAGCTTTATTTGCGTTAAAAACCTGCCAGTCGGTTTCTACAAGGAATTGTTTATAAGAAAGTTCATTACTTTTTCCTGGATCCGTTATAACGTAAGAATTAAAATAAACAATTTGTTCTAATTCCTTTAACGAAATATTTAAAATTAAGGCAATTTTACTAGGTCGGCCCTTTACGTACCAAACATGAGTTACAGATGAAGCTAATTCAACAAAACCCATACGGTGACGGCGTACGTTTGATTCTATTACTTCAACTCCACATCGTTCGCAAATAATTCCTTTATACCTAACCCGTTTGTACTTTCCACAATGACATTCCCAATCATTAACAGGGCCAAATATCCGTTCGCAAAAAAGCCCTCCCATTTCAGGTTTTAACGTTCTATAATTGATAGTTTCTGGTTTAGTAACCTCCCCAACAATTTCTCCGTTAGGGAGGGTCCTTCTTCCCCAATTTCGAATACGGGCAGGGGAAGCTAAATTTATTTTCACATAATCAAACGATCGTTCAGCTTGCAACATAAAGAAAAAATATTTAACAAATTTTAAACTTTAACAGGAATTATTTAACTCTCCGTTCGGAAAAAATTTTCTTACAACGGTTTCTTTAATCATAGGTGCCTATTGAGGGAACACTATACCTCGAAAATTGTTTTTCCGAGTTTTCTTGGTTTTCACTCATTAAATTTATTTCATAGTCAGTTATTTCTTTATCGTTATTAACGTCTAACTTATATGTAGCAACATCTAAACAAAGCGCTTGCATTTCTCGCATTAAAACTTTAAAAGATTCAGGAATTCCAGGCCTTGGTATAGGCAACCCTTTAACAATTGCGTTTAAAGTTTCATTTCGTCCCTGCATATCATCTGATTTAATAGTTAAAAGTTCTTGTAATGTATAAGCGGCACCAAATGCTTCAAGTGCCCAAACTTCCATTTCCCCTAATCGCTGGCCACCTTGTTGGGCACGGCCACCTAGCGGTTGTTGGGTAACTAAAGAGTATGGACCAGTAGATCTTGCATGTATTTTATCGTCAACAAGGTGAACTAGCTTTAACATATAAGCTCGTCCTATAGTTATTGGGTTATCAAAAAACTGACCTGTTCTTCCGTCCCTTAAAACCATTTTTCCAGGATATTGTTTTGAGAAAATCCATGGTTTCTCGACGGAAGCCTCTTTTAGCTTTTTATTAACTAAAGCTCTTGAAGCTTCGTCCCCATACATTTCATCAAAAGGAACTACTTTAAATCTAACATTTAAATTATCGGCAGCAAAACCAAGTAAACACTCAAAAATTTGGCCTACATTCATACGCGATGGCACCCCTAATGGATTTAAAATCATATCTACAGGTGTCCCATCAGGTAAGTATGGCATATCCTGTCGTGGTAATATTTTTGATATAATCCCTTTATTACCATGTCGACCTGCCATTTTATCGCCGATTTGAATCCTACGGGTTTGTGCGATGTAAACTTTTAAAATCTCATCTGTTCCCGGTGGCAAATCATCCCTATTATTCCGAGAAAAAATCTTAACATCTAAGACACGACCACAAGTACCGTGTGGTAATTTTAGTGATGTATTTCTTACGTCTCTTGACTTTTCACCAAAAATTGCTCTTAATAATTTACCTTCTGGTGGATAATCTGACTCTCCCTTCGGTGTTAGTTTACCAACTAAAATATCTCCAGCATTCACCCAAGTACCAATTTTTATGATGCCATTTTCATCTAAATTTCTTATTGAATATTCACTTGCATTAGGTAAATCCTTGGTAACTTCCTCCATACCAAGTTTCGTTTGGCGAATTTCAATTTCAAATTTTTCAATATGTAGTGAAGTGTATAAATCATCGTATAATAAACGTTCACTTATAACAAAAGCATCTTCGTAGTTATAACCTTCCCATGGCATATAGGCAATTATAATGTTTTGACCCACCGATAATTCACCGCCTTCTGTAGAAGCCCCATCAGCAATTATTTGACCTGTTGTAACTTTTTCATTAATTGATACAAAAGGGCGTTGATTAATGCATGTGTCTTGGTTAGAACGTTGGTATTTTGTTAAACTGTACGTGAAAATATTATGCTTTTTATCCTTTATAACAATTTTCCCATCATTAATTTGGGTTACTTTACCATAATTTGCGCTCAATAAAGTCATTCCAGAATCACGAGCTGTTTGACCCTCTAATCCCGTACCTATCAAAGGGGCCTCTGGATATAATAACGGTACCGATTGTCTTTGCATGTTCGATCCCATTAACGCCCGGTTTGCATCATCATGTTCTAAAAATGGAATAAGTGAAGCAGCTAATGAAACAACTTGAATTGGAGATACCGCTATATAATCAACCTCTCTTGATGGAACACTTACTAGGTCTTGTCTAAACCTTACTGGAATACTTTTATCTTTTATTGTCCCGTTTGAACTAATTTCGAGGTCTCCGGCAGCTAAACGGTATTTATCTTCTGCTGTTGCATCAAGATAAATCGGGTAGGAATCCTGAAGAACTTTTCCTTCTTCAACTTTATAAAAAGGTGTTTCGATAAAACCATATGAATTTACTCGCCCATATGTTGATAAAGAACCTATTAAACCCGCATTAGGCCCCTCTGGTGTTTCGATAGGACAAATTCTTCCATATTGGCTTGGGTGTATATCTCTGACAGCAAACCCAGCACGATCTCGAGTGATACCACCTGGTCCTAAAACAGATAACCTTCGTTTATGCGTTAATTCTGCTAAAGGATTAGTTTGATCCATAAATTGCGAGAGAGGATTTGAGCCAAAAAATTCTCTAATGGAAGAAATTAAAGGCTTTGAATTCACCAAGACATTTACTCTTAAATATTTTTGTTCGCAAATGGTCATTCGCTCTTGAGCAATCCTTTCAAGTCTATTTAACCCGATACGTATTTGGTTTTGAAGAAGTTCGCCGACTGATCTTATTCTTCTATTACCTAAATGATCAATATCATCTTCAATGGTAGGTGCCAGACGAAAATTGATCAGTTCATTAATGATATACAGTGCATCTTTTGAGGTTAAAATATGCACACCACTTTTTATATCGAGATTTAATCTCTTATTTATTTTGTAGCGTCCAACCCTACCTAAGTCATATCTTTTGGGGTCAAAAAATCTGGAATAAAGAAGCTGTTGCCCAGCCTTTACAGTGGCAGGTTCGCCAGGCCGCAATTTGTTATGCAACTCTAAAAAGGCATCTTCTAAAGATATAGAAGCATGCTCTTCAAGGGTTTTCTGAAAATATTCAGGGTGATCTAAATATTGTAAAATATCTTGATTCTTTAACCCAACGGTTTTTAAGAAAATGTAGGCAGAAATCTTTTTTGCTTTATCTATTTTTACGTGGATTCGATCATCTTTATTAATCTCAAATTTGACCCACGTACCACGGTTTGAAATTAGACTAGCGGTATAATATCTGAAATTTTGTTTGTCAGATTCTGTTTTATAATAAATGCCGGGGCTACGAACTATTTGGTTGATAATTATTCGTTCGATACCATTTACTAGGAATGTACCTTCATTAGTCATTAATGGTATATCGCAAAGCAAAACTTCGTTTTCTGTTGTATTATTTGAATTATTTAGGTATAAAAGTTGGGCTCGTGTGTAAATTCGGACGCTATATGTGGTATCACGACGTTTTGCTTCTGCCAGAGAATATTTTGGTTGTCGAATTGTATAGAACTTCGATGATAAGTTTAACTCAAGTTCATCAAGGTAGTCCCGTATAGCAGAAAAATTCTCCAGTTCTTGAATAAAACCTAGTTCTAAAAACCAACAAAAACTAATACGTTGGGTTTCTAATAAATTGGGTAAAAGATATTTATAGACATTCTTTTTTATGCTAACCATTGGCTAATTATGTTTCAAGGTTTTAAAATCGGAATTTAATTTTTTTGAAAAAACGAATTAATATCGCTGAAACGTGTATCCTATTCCTCGTACCGTTAAGACTAAATCAGGATTGCCCGGATTATTTTCTATTTTGGATCGAAGCCTAGATATATGAACATCGACAATTCGAGTGTCTATGGATCTTTGGGGAGTATACCCCCAAATATTAGCTAAAATCTCCGCTCTAGATAAGTTTTTGCCGGAATTATCAATTAATAATTCCAAAATATTATATTCAATAGCGGTTAATTTTATTTTTACTTGGTCTTTTAAAACCGTTTGATTTTGTAAATCAATTAGTAAATTGCCAACTTGTAACTTTTTCTGATTAGGCGGTTTCTGGGGGTTAATATCGTTCTGGGCTAATAAAAATCTAACAATAGCTTCTAGCTGTTTTGGTGAAAAAGGTTTTGTAATGTAATCCGCTACACCGAATTCCATACAAGCTAAACGGTCTAAAGGATTTGTTACTCCTGTTAAAATAATTATTGGTACTTGAGAATTTCCCCTAATTTTCTGTAATAGAGAATACCCATTAAATTTAGGTACCATTATCTCAAGAATAATTAAATCTGGATGTTTGGTGGTGAAACTTAATAAACCATCTTCACCATTATGTGATAGGATTACATCGTAACCAAGGCTGGTAAGTCTTCTATTTAATACTTCGTAGACCTCAACCTCATGATCAACAATTAAAATCCTTCCGTTATACATTTCCATTTCTATTTCCTAAAAATAGGCTATGGCATATTTAAGCTATTTTTAAACAGGGCCCGTAAGATAAGCCACTAAAAATTGTAAAAGATTACCATTTTTGAGGTAAAACTTCCGATTAAAAATAGTAAAATACCAACGATTTGTAAAATTAATGAAATTTTTGCTCTCATCAGATCTTAAAAAGTGTAAGTTTTTGGGATCCTAAAAATTACAAAGAGTTATAAAACATAAAGGATAATATAAAACTGCAATTATTATATGTATTCCAACGTAGGTTTTTCTAATTTGCTGGTAGAATAATAACTGGCAATTTCTACTAAGAAGAAACTAAAGAATTATAGGGATTTTTAATTAACAAAATTTATGGTTTTTATGGTATTATAATTTTATGTATTAGTAAGGCGAGCGTAGCCAAGTGGTTAAGGCACTGGGTTGTGGTTCCAGCATTCGCGGGTTCGATTCCCGTCGTTCGCCCTTAAATTATTCCGTTTCTAAGAAAACATTTAAGTACTTGGCTATTGTTATCGCTTCGTCTTCAATTTTATCCAATGCAACGGGTTGTTCAATTCCTGTCAATGGAATCTCGCGACTATCCGTTAAGCACAATAATAATTGTCGTTTGGGATTTATACCTTCTTTTATTCTCATTTTTATTGATTTAATTTCTTCAAATGAGAAAGTGAAAAATAATTCCCGGTTTTTTCCTGGGAACCCTTTTCGGTATAACTTAACCTTTTGAATATCTCTGTTATATTCGTTATAACCAGAGCCGACATTCCACCATACTGTTAAAATTAGGAATATTCCCAGTATAGATCCTACCGTACCATAAAACAAAAGTACTATACCTTGAGGTATAAACGAGATTTCACTGGAATCTGAAAAAAATAGTAAGTTGACATTTAAAAAACTTGCTAAACCTGTCAGGAAAAATCCAAATCCTCCCAAACTTACTGTAAAAGCCCAAAAAATATTATTTAATCTTCTTGAGCCGTTGAAATATGATGTTATAACTGAATCTGCGTTTGTATAGTTCATGAGCATCTCTGTTTTAATAAGATATGTTACTGTATTAAGTCATCGTAAAGACTTAATTCAGTAACATATTTTGCTAGCAAAAATTACTAGATTAATCTTATAGTCTTTAGACCATAATATAATCCAGCAGCTAAGCTAAACATTAATGTCATTAATAAAATGTAACCAATTAGAGTGTTCATGAGTTACTGTTGTTTTATGTAAAATGAAAGTTTTAATATAAACTTATTATACCATAATAATATAAGGATGTAGTAAGATCACTTTCTTATCATTAGTATTCATTTTTAAATTAAAATTTTTCTTAAAACTTCGTCTAAGCTGCGATTTTTACGTGTATAGGTAAATTTTATTTACGCTAATCTGTCTTTTTGTTATTTTTTAAGACCTTCTATTACGCCACGCCAGATCAATCCGATTACCTGCCCAAAAACCGAAGTTAATGTAAAACGAATAGTTTTACTTGTATAGTATAAAATTTCATCAAAACGACTTGTAAGAAAATCTCTTAACTCGATAATTATCAACGTTACCAATGAAATATTGTTTAAAGAACGAATTTCCTTGGAACGATTGGCATAAATTGTCCGACAATATATGCCGTTGGTTCTTAGAATAACAATATTATAACGATTGTTGTATAACTCAATCGGGCGTTTAATATAAAGTTTTGTTGTTAATTGCCAACTTAAGTTATTCTTGAATCGCTCAAAATTCCGCAAAGATAAAAATTTTGATTTATACAAGGTCTGGCGGAAAGCATAAACTGATGAAAATTTAATAATACTATAGTAAACAACACAATTACTTATTTCTAAAATCATGTTATCGAGAAGGGCTTCAATAAAACTCTCAGAAGCTGAATTATATACAGGGGAATATACTAATCGAAAAACTGAAGATTCTGGATCTAATAAAACATAAAATGGAATTTGGAAAACCAAATCAATATCTTTTAAAATACTTTTCGTATATAGCGATTTTTTTAAAACATCTAACTTTATTTTTACCCTATAACCATACTGTTTGGTTAAAAAATCTTCTCCACTATTTTTTAGGCATTTTAGAAAGAGTAATCTGCCTTTCTTTTCCATATAAGCTTTAGGATCGGGCTTTTCTAACAATTTTGCATAAGTTTCTTCTACTTTCATAGTCGTTATCGCCAACAAATCTTTTTGCACTTCTGTTTTTAACAAATCAATGCCTAATATTTGTTGATTACCCTTTTTGTCACTAAAATTAGTTTTGTAAAAAATCTTCGCAAAGATCTTTGCGTTTAAATTTCCATTATTATTTATTTTAGCTAATGATGACATATATATATTATTATCAATTTTGTATACGAAAATAAAGCGGAAGCCCTAATAACAAGTTACTTATAAAACAAAAATCACGGCTAATTTTTAAATTGTTTTTAAAAGTTGGTAATTAATTAAAACGATTAATAAACATAAAAAGCCATGACTTTTGTTTGAGTATTTAATATGAAGCTAATGAAAGAGTATCAGGCATATAGCGCTGAATTTCAATAATAAAGGCTGCTGTAAAACTCATCCAAGCTGTTATTAGAACTGGAGCTGTTGAAAGATATTTTAATAAATTTTTATCCATTGATTGTAATTTAGCTAAAAAAATTAATTAACGAGGTGAGACTGTAACTTCATCACCAGGCACAAGTAAATCCCCTGAAACTAGCTCTTTCCAAGCAGCTAATGGCCAGATAAAACTAGCGGACATCATCCCTAGAGCTACAGGGACATTGATAATAATTTCATTTTCATTGGGTTTATCTGTTGTTTTTGTGTACTGTAGATAACTACGGCCAGACCAACCAATATACCCCGCGATATATAAAAATAAAACAGCTGGAAGTACAAATTCTCCAGCATGACTTGGACGCCCATCCGCAATTAAATGTGGAAGCCCGTCAGCCCCGCATAAAAGTCCTTGTTTACCATACTTATCAAATCGTGTTTTTGTTCGATCAATCTGTTCTTGTAAAGCTAAATATGCAGGAGTTCCCTCTTCATAATTAGCTAGACGTGAACTTAACTTCTGAACACTACCATCAAGTCTTTTCTTAAAACCAGCGGAATCTTTACAAGGCACTAAACCACTAACATCAGCAGAAACCATTTGCGGACTTCCTAAAAAAGTTGCAAATGTAAGAAAAAATAAAAACCAGCGTTTCATATAAATAGATAAAGATTTTTTTATTATTAACAAACTATCTATTTATTATTATATAGATATCTGTTCGAATACTTACGTATTTATAGATCTTCTTATAATTTTTCTAAAATCTTCTTGGAAAAATAAAACGGAACGATTAGAATTTCCCCCAATTTTAATTTTTTCCGCTAATTCTACTAACCAAATTTGGGAATATGTAAAAAAACTTACATATATACTTACTATCAATAGAAAAAAAGAAAAATACACAATATTTATACCAGGATCGGATTTTATTTGAAGACCTGTACTTGTAATAAAGTCAGAAACCTGAATATTTAAATTATTCGCAGTTGCAATAGTATCACCAATAGAAGATTCTTGTACTAAATTCCCGTTCGGATCATAAAAATAGACTTTCCCATTTAAATCATTAACAACAATAGTTAAATTAGTCTTCAAAACATTATCTAACGATAAAGAACCAAACCAAAAACGACCACCATTTTTAGTAATCTTTTTTAAGGGTACTTGAAATATTTTTTCACCATTTAAATTTAATTTGATTCCCACAATATCCCAGTCCGTTTGGTATAAAACTAAATCTTTAAATGTTAGAGGTTCGTTTACAAATATTATTTTTCTTTTTACTTCATTTCCCTTTGAATCAAACAAAGATAAATCAGAATAAAATTGATCCGTTTTTAGTGATTTTGTATAAGTGATCCAGAAATTATTAATCCGGCAAGAAAATTCTTGAGGAATATAACTAGCACTTCCAAATTTGGTTAAATTTTGTATGTGAAAAATTTCACCACGAGGAACAATTTCTTGTGCCGTATACCCACCAAAAGAACCCACAGTAGATCCTAAAAGTAAAACAATAATACTTGCATGAACAACAATTGGAGCTACTCGACCTAATAAACCAGAATAGGCATAACCCTTTTTATGTTGGCGAAAAAAATGATATTTATTAGAGTTGCAATTAAATACAAGAGTATTCGAAATGTCTAACTTTATTTCATCATTTATTTTAAGTTTTTTGTATTGCGTACGTTGATTAATAAATTTCCAAATTGTAAATTTTTTAACCGAAGGCAATTGGGTTGTAAACGTACAAGCTAAAAGAGAACTTCCAAATAGTAAAAGTACAAGTATGAACCACCAAGCGGTATATAACTTGTCCAAGTCCAAAAGTGTAATTAGCTTCCAGCTTAAAAACCCAAATAATGGTTGGGCTTCGGGATAATTTTCTTTATAAAAATTTAAACTTTGGTCTTGTTCAATAATTGTACCCATTGCTACTATTATACCAATAGCAATTAATAGTCCTATTGCTAATTGTAAATTAGCTAATTTTTTCAAAATTTTTGTTTTATTGTTGACGACCATAAATTTAGTACTTGTCAAAAAAAGGCATTTAAATTATTATTTATATCTAGATACATTAGCCGGGATAGCTCAGTTGGTAGAGCAGTGGATTGAAAATCCTCGTGTCTCCAGTTCAAATCTGGATCCTGGCATTTACATTTTCTAAGTTAGTTAAAAATTAAAAATTTTAATTATCTTAATAAAAGAATAACGTTAGAATTTTTTATTGTCTAGAAGAGGGTAAAGATAGTTTCTTTATTAGTATTTTTAAATTGAGCCAACTTTAAGATTATAAAATTTCATTAACATAAGAAAGGTAAACGAGTAATTAGCTAAATACGATAGTCGAAGCAGGATTTAGGATACAAATAAAGCCATAATCCAGAATAAATTATAGGTTACAATACTTAAATTTTAAACATTAAGTTTTCTTATATTTATAATAAACAAAGAGGGTAATAAATTAGGACTTACTTGTGATATCTTATTATGTAAGATAAAGGAATAATACATATTTTATTTCACTTGTTATATCCCATTACATTTTTAATTCTTGGGATATAAAACCCAGCAATCTTTTAGCATAACTTTAAACCAGGAGGTTTTCATGTCACAAGCTGTAGAATCACGTACTCGAATCAAATCAGAGCGTTACGAATCAGGTGTAATCCCTTACGCAAAAATGGGTTACTGGGATCCTGATTACTCAATCAAGGATACAGATCTTTTAGCTCTATTCCGTTGTACTCCACAACCAGGTGTAGATCCAGTAGAAGCAGCAGCAGCACTAGCTGGTGAGTCTTCAACTGCTACATGGACTGTTGTATGGACTGACCTTTTAACTGCATGTGATCTATACCGTGCAAAGGCATACCGTGTTGACCCTGTACCAAGTGCAGCTGATACTTACTTCTGTTACATCGCTTACGATATCGACCTTTTCGAGGAAGGATCACTAGCTAACCTAACAGCATCTATTATCGGTAACATTTTCGGTTTCAAGGCGGTTAAAGCTCTTCGTCTAGAAGATATGCGTTTCCCTTACGCAATGCTTAAGACTTTCCAAGGTCCAGCTACTGGTCTTATCGTAGAGCGTGAGCGTATGGATAAGTTCGGTCGTCCACTTCTTGGTGCTACAGTTAAGCCTAAGCTAGGTCTTTCTGGTAAGAACTACGGTCGTGTAGTATTCGAAGGTCTTAAAGGTGGTCTAGACTTCCTTAAGGATGATGAGAACATTAACTCACAGCCATTCATGCGTTACAGAGAGCGTTTCCTTTACTCAATGGAAGGTGTTAACCACGCTGCTTGTATGACTGGTGAGGTTAAGGGTCACTACCTAAACGCAACTGCTGCTACTATGGAAGATATGTACGAGCGTTCAGACCTATGTTGTGAACTAGGTTCTGTAATCGTTATGATTGACCTTGTAATCGGTTATACAGCTATTCAGTCAATGTCACACTGGTGTCGTAAGAACGATATGATTCTTCACCTTCACCGTGCAGGTAACTCAACATACTCTCGTCAGAAGAACCACGGTATGAACTTCCGTGTAATCTGTAAGTGGATGCGTATGGCTGGTGTTGACCACATTCACGCTGGTACTGTAGTAGGTAAGCTAGAAGGTGATCCTCTAATGATTAAAGGTTTCTACAACACTCTTCTTGACTTCAAAACTGATGCATGTCTACCTGAAGGTCTATTCTTCGCACAAGATTGGGCTTCTCTACGTAAGTGTGTACCAGTAGCTTCTGGTGGTATCCACTGTGGTCAAATGCACCAACTAATCAACTACCTTGGTGATGACGTTGTTCTTCAGTTCGGTGGTGGTACAATTGGTCACCCTGATGGTATCCAAGCGGGTGCTACTGCTAACCGTGTAGCTCTTGAGTGTATGGTTCTAGCACGTAACGAAGGTCGTGATTACATTGCTGAGGGTCCTCAGATCCTAAGAGACGCAGCTAAGTCTTGTGGTCCTCTACAGACAGCGCTAGATCTATGGAAAGATATTACTTTCAACTACGCTTCTACAGATACTGCTGACTTCGCTACTACAGAAACAGCAAACGTATAATTAGAATAATCTTTTAAAAAGAATCTAATTAACGACACTTTCGTGTATTGGAGTTCATACTTTTAGTATGAACTCTATAACAAATAAACCATTAATTTTCATTTAAGGAGTACATAATGAAACTAACTCAAGGATGTTTTTCTTTTCTTCCAGATCTAACTGACGAGCAGATCACAAAGCAAATCCAATACGCAGTAGATAAAGCTTGGGCTATCTCTATTGAGTACACAGATGATCCACACCCTCGTAACAACTACTGGGAAATGTGGGGTCTTCCTCTATTCGATATTAAGGATCCAGCTGCGATTCTTTTCGAGATCAACATGTGTCGTAAGGCAAAGCCTAACTACTACGTTAAGCTAGTTGCATTCGATAACACTCGTGGTGTTGAGTCTTCTGTTATGTCTTTCATCATTCAGCGTCCTTCTTACGAGCCTGGTTTCAGACTTGTACGTCAGGAAGTTGCAGGTCGTAAGCTTGTTTACACTATTGAAGCTTATGCTCCAATGATGAAGCCAGAAGGTGAGCGTTACTAATCTATTAAAATAGAAATATTAAAATAGAAAAGAAAAGAGCTTTGCATGAATTTGCAAAGCTCTTTTCTTTTCTATTTTTTTTTAAGCAATTGTTGAAAGAAAAATACTAGTATACATTTACGAATTTAGTCTTCTTATCTGACTCAAATTGAACAATTCCTTCGTTTACTGCAAAAAGTGTATAATCTTTACCAACCATTACTCCCTTTCCAGGTTTGAAAGTAAGACCTCGTTGACGAACTATTATACCGCCCGATTTAACCGGCTGGTTTCCATAAATCTTAATGCCTAGACGTTTTGAATTTGAATCACGTCCATTTTTTGTACTTCCTGCTCCTTTTTTGTGTGCCATTATTAGTTATAATATTCTAGTTAATTTTTTACTTCCTGAACAATTTGATCAAACGTCGTTTTATCTAAAACAGACAATTGAGCAAGCATTTTTAAATTTAAATTGATAGAAGATTTTTTTAATAAATTTCTTAATTTACTATAACTTACCCCTTCTCCTCGAGCAGCAGCATTTACACGACAAATCCATAACTTTTTAAAATCTTGCTTACGTCGCTTTCTTCCAACATAAGAATAGATTAAGGCTTTCATAACTTGGCCATTAGCTGTACGGAATAAACGGGAATGAGCCCCTTTAAAACCCTTGGCAAATTTTAAAACTTTTTTACGTCTTACTCTAGCAACACTACCTCTTTTTACTCTAACCATTATATTTAAATTTTAGAAATTGAATTAATTAAAACACGAGTCAATTTGCGTCGACTTCCAAAAGTCTTACGTGTCTTCTTCTTTGGTCGCATTTTATATACACGAATCTTCGGTCCAGAAAGGTGCCTTAAAACGGTTGCTTCAATTTTATAACTGTCATTTAAAAATGGTCGACCAATATCCACCGAATTTTCTTTATTAACGAGTAAAATCTGGTTTAAGCTAAATGTATCTCCTCTATCTAAAGGAAGCTTATCAAAATCATAAAATCTATTTTCTTCAACCCAAAACTGTTTTCCACTAGCTTGGACGATTGCATACGATTCCATATACTTATATATGTTGTTAGTAAAATTAAAGAAAACTTAGACATTGTGTTATTTTCCCAAGAGGCCCCCCTCTTAGTATCTTCACCGCTGTAACCTTTCACTATCGAGTTCGAGATGGGTCGATGTGGATCCATTACGCTATAAAACATCTAAGTCAATGTATTGAAATTTTTAAATTTAATAGAGTCAAGCATTCGGTCTATTAGTATATCTCAGCTAAATACATTACTGCACTTACACTTGATACCTATCAAACGGCTCGTCTTGCCGTGACCTTAATCATTCAATGATGATAAGAGTACTCATCTTGAGGTTGGCTTCCCACTTAGATGCTTTCAGCGGTTATCCTTACCGTACATGGCTACCCAGCGTCTACTGTTGGCACAATAACTGGTACACCAGAGGTACGTCTCTTCCGGTCCTCTCGTACTAAGAAGAGATCCTCGCAATACTCTAACGCCTACACCGGATATGGACCGAACTGTCTCACGACGTTCTGAACCCAGCTCGCGTGCCGCTTTCATGGGCGAACAGCCCAACCCTTGGGACGTACTACCGCCCCAGGATGCGACGAGCCGACATCGAGGTGCCAAACCTCCCCGTCGATATGGACTCTTGGGGGAGATCAGCCTGTTATCCCTAGAGTAACTTTTATCCGTTGAGCGACGGCCCTTCCACTCGGAACCGTCGGATCACTAAGGCCGACTTTCGTCTTTGTTCGACTTGTAGGTCTCACAATCAAGCTTCCTTATGCCTTTACACTCTACGACTGATTTCCGACCAGCCTGAGGAAACCTTTGCACGCCTCCGTTACCTTTTGGGAGGCGACCGCCCCAGTCAAACTGACCACCTGAAACTGTCCCCTAACCGGATAACGGTATAGGGTTAGAATCCTAGCATTGTTAGAGTGGTATCTCACCAACGGCTCCAATCTCCCCGCAAGGAAATTTTCAACGCCTCCCACCTATCCTGCGCAAACAAAGCCCGGAGCCAATATCAAGCTACAGTAAAGCTTCATAGGGTCTTTTTGTCCAGGTGCAGGTAGTCCGCATCTTCACAGACAAGTCTATTTCGCCGAGCCTCTCTCCGAGACAGTACGCAGATCGTTACACCTTTCGTGCGGGTCGGAACTTACCCGACAAGGAATTTCGCTACCTTAGGACCGTTATAGTTACGGCCGCCGTTCACCGGGGCTTCGGTCGCGAGCTTCGTCAAAGACTAACAAGCTTCCTTAACCTTCCGGCACTGGGCAGGTGTCAGCCCCCATATATCGTCTTACGACTTTGCGGAGACCTGTGTTTTTGATAAACAGTCGCCAGCGTCTGGTTCTTGCAACCCATTAAGGGTACCTCTTCTCCCGAAGTTACGAGGCTATTTTGCCGAGTTCCTTAGAGAGAGTTATCTCGCGCCCCTTAGTATACTCTACTTACCCACCTGTGTCGGTTTAGGGTACAGGTATTTATTGTTTATGATAGTTAGGGCTTTTCTTGGAAGTATGACATCAACTGGTTTAGTACCTTAGTACCGTCCTATTCATATCTCAGCTCAGATCGTTTTCGCCGATCCTCATCACCTCGAATACTTAAACCGATAACCAACATTCGGCCAGCTTAGCCTTCTCCGTCCCCCATTACCAACAATAAACAGTACAGGAATATTAACCTGTTATCCATCGACTACGCTCTTCAGCCTTGCCTTAGGACCTGACTCACCCTCCGTGGACGAGCCTTCCGGAGGAACCCTTAGGTTTTCGGGGCATTGGATTCTCACCAATGTTTTCGCTACTCAAGCTAACATTCTCACTTCTACTTCGTCCACGCCCACTTTCGTTAACGCTTCAAACTAATGTAGAACGCTCCCCTACCGATGTTTTAACATCTTACAGCTTCGGCAAATTACTTAGTCCCAGTCATTTTCGGCGCAGGATCACTCGAACAGTGAGCTATTACGCACTCTTTAAAGGATTGCTGCTTCTGGGCAAACCTCCTGATTGTCTCTGCAATCCCACCTCCTTTACCACTTAGTAATTATTTAGGGGCCTTAGCTAGTAATCTGGGCTGTTTCCCTCTTGACACTGAAGCTTATCCCCCAATGTCTCACTGGTTAACTAAACGTCTTAGTATTCAGAGTTTGCCTTGATTTGGTACCGCTCTCGCAGCCCGCACCAAAACAGTAGCTTTACCCCTAAGAAGAAACATTAACCGCTGCGCCTCAACGCATTTCGGGGAGATCCAGCTAGCTCCGGATTCGATTGGAATTTCACCCCTAACCACAACTCATCCGCTGTTTTTTCAACAACAGTCGGTTGGTACCTCCACTTAGTGTTACCTAAGCTTCACACTGGCCATGGTTAGATCATCCGGGTTCGGGTCTGTAAATTATGACTTAAAGCCCTTATCAGGCTCGCTTTCACTATGGCTCCGATATTCTCTTATCTTAACCTTGCCACAACCTACAAGTCGCCAGCTCATTCTTCAACAGGCACGAAGTCGAGCGTTAAGTCGCTCTCCTACTGCTTGTAAACTTACGATTTCATGTTCTATTTCACTCCCCTCCCGGGGTTCTTTTCACCTTTCCCTCACGGTACTGGTTCACTATCGGTTATTCAGGAATATTTAGTCTTACGAGGTGGTCCTCGTAGATTCAAAAGGGGTTTCACGTGTCCCTTCCTACTTGGGATACAATTTCATCTGCTAATGTTTTCGATTACAGGGCTTTCACCTACTATGGCGCAGTATTCCAACTGCTTCATCTAACATTCACAACTGAGTAGTTATTGTCCCACAACCCTCTATTTATAGAGTTTAGACTATTCCCATTTCGCTCGCCGCTACTAAGGGAATCGCTTTTGCTTTCTTTTCCTCTAGTTACTAAGATGTTTCAATTCACTAGGTTCGCTCTTTCCTCTTTATATATTCAAGAGGTAGTTCTTGAAGTTTCCTCATTCGGGTATTTTCGGATCAAAACTTGCTTCCAGTTCCCCGAAACATATCGTCGGTAGCCACGCCCTTCATCGCTTCTGAACACCAAGGTATCCGTCGTAAGCTCTTATTCGCTTGACTTTTATAAATTATAAAAATTTCAATGTCTTTTATTTTTTTCTATTTTATGGAGATAAGCGGATTCGAACCGCTGACATCTGCCGTGCAAAAGCAGCGCTCTACCAACTGAGCTATACCCCCATACTAAATTTAGATTAAGTTTTTTGAGTAAATAAACTGATAATTAAGCCTCTTTAAAGTAAGCTTTTAATCCCTAAAAGGAGGTGATCCAACCGCACCTTCCAGTACGGTTACCTTGTTACGACTTCACCCCAGTCACTAGCCCTACCTTAGACGTCGCTCTCCGAATGGTTAAGCAAACGGTATCGGGTATGACCAGCTCCCATGGTGTGACGGGCGGTGTGTACAAGGCCCGGGAACGGATTCACCGCTGTATGGCTGACCAGCGATTACTAGCGATTCCAACTTCATGTAGGCGAGTTGCAGCCTACAATCTGAACTTAGGCTAAGTTTATGAGATTAGCTGACTCTCGCGAGCTCGCGACTCTTTGTCTTAACCATTGTAGCACGTGTGTAGCCCAGGGCATAAGGGGCATGCTGACTTGACGTCATCCTCACCTTCCTCCGGTTTGTCACCGGCAGTCTTTCTAGAGAACCTAACGAATTAGTAACTAAAAATAAGGGTTGCGCTCGTTGCGGGACTTAACCCAACATCTCACGACACGAGCTGACGACAGCCATGCACCACCTGTATCTACATTCCCGAAGGCACTTCTTTATCTCTAAAGAATTTGTAGTATGTCAAGCCCTGGTAAGGTTCTTCGCGTTGCATCGAATTAAACCACATGCTCCACCGCTTGTGCGGGCCCCCGTCAATTCCTTTGAGTTTCACCCTTGCGAGCGTACTCCCCAGGCGGGATACTTAACGCGTTAGCTTCGATACTGTACGATATGCACAACATCTAGTATCCATCGTTTACGGCTAGGACTACAGGGGTATCTAATCCCTTTTGCTACCCTAGCTTTCGCCTCTGAGTGTCAGTAATGGTCCAGCAGAGCGCTTTCGCCACCGGTGTTCTTTCTAATATCTACGCATTTCACCGCTACACTAGAAATTCCCTCTGCCCCTGCCATACTCTAGTCTAGTAGTTTCCATTGCTTTCCTAGGGTTGAGCCCTAGTCTTTAACAACAGACTTATTAAACAACCTACAGGCGCTTTACGCCCAATGATTCCGGATAACGCTTGCATCCCCCGTATTACCGCGGCTGCTGGCACGGAGTTAGCCGATGCTTATTCCTCAAGTACCGTCAGAACTTCTTTCTTGAGAAAAGAGGTTTACAGACCAAAATCCTTCATCCCTCACGCGGTATTGCTCCGTCAGGCTTTCGCCCATTGCGGAAAATTCCTCACTGCTGCCTCCCGGAGGAGTCTGGGCCGTGTCTCAGTCCCAGTGTGGCTGATCGTTCTCTCAAACCAGCTACTGATCGTGGCCTTGGTGAGCCTTTACCTCACCAACTAGCTAATCAGGCGTGAGCTCATCCTTAGGCAATAAATTTTTCATCTCTCGACATATGGAGTGTTAGCAGCCGTTTCCAGCAGTTATCCTCCTCCTAAGGGCAGATTCTCACGTATTACGCACCCGTTCGCCACTAAAGTTAAAAACTTTCGTTCGACTTGCATGTGTTAAGCATACCGCCAGCGTTCATCCTGAGCCAGGATCAAACTCTCCATGGTATTTATGAATCTTTTCGATTCCGTTGAATTAAACTTTTAATCTAAGAAGAAATATACTAAACGATTTACGACCTTGTCAATAGTTTCTAAATATTAAATTTTAAAAACTAGAAGTTTATTGTCTTCATAATGTAATCGTGAGTATACATCAATTCATTTTAAAGTTAGATTTCTCTAATAGTTTTAATTTATTGACGCAAAATAAATATGAAAATAGAGAAAAAATTAAATTTGCAAAAGAAAAAAACGTTTGATATTATTTATTATGTAAACAAAGGCTCAGTAGCTCAGTTGGTTAGAGCAGGGGACTCATAAGCCCAAGGTCGCAGGTTCAAGTCCAGCCTGAGCCATTTTAAAAATTAGATTTTATATTCTAATTTCAGCTTCATTTGATATACCAATATCAATTTATAAAAAGAGACAATTTATAAGACGAATAAAAAGGGAAAGTTTATTATGCCTGCAAAGACAATTCTTTATCAAGAATCTGCACGAAAAGCATTGGAAAAAGGGATGGACATTTTAGCTGAAGCAGTTTCAATTACTTTAGGACCAAAGGGTAGAAATGTTGTTTTAGGTAAAAAATTTGGAACACCACAAATCGTTAATGATGGTGTCACTATAGCAAAAGAAATAAACTTAACAGATAATCTAGAAAATACTGGCGTTTGTTTAATACGCCAAGCAGCCTCAAAAACAAATGATGTTGCCGGAGACGGTACAACAACAGCTACAGTTCTTGCTTATGCAATTATTAAACAAGGTATGCGGAACGTTGCTGCAGGAGCAAACCCAATTGTTTTAAAACGTGGAATCGAAAAGGCAACACAATTTGTTGTAAGTAGAATAACTGATTATGCAAGACCCATTGAAAACCTTTCAGATATTACGAAAGTCGCGACTATTTCAGCAGGTAACGATACGGAAGTTGGATCATTAATCGCAAGTGCTATCGATAAAGTTGGACGGGAAGGGCTTATTTCATTAGAAGAAGGTAAATCTACTGTAAATGAGCTTGAGATTACAGAAGGAATGGGTTTTGATAGGGGATTTATTTCTGGTTACTTTGTAACGAATCAAGAAAGAATGGAAGCTGTTTTGGAAAATGCATATATTCTACTAACAGACAAAAAAATTACATTAGTTAAACAAGATCTTTTACCAACTCTAGAATTAATCTCTAAAACAAACCAACCTTTATTAATCATTAGTGATAATGTTCAAAAGGAAGCACTTGCGACACTTATTGTAAATAAAATCCGAGGTATTTTAAACGTAGTAGCAGTTAGAGCACCAGGATTTGGAGATCGTCGTAAAGCGTTACTTTCTGATTTAGCAATTTTAACAGGTGGACAAGTAATTAGTTCAGATGCTGGTTATAGTTTACAGAATATGGAAATAGAGTCGTTAGGTACAGCCCGTCGAATAATAATAGGGAAAGATTCCACAACAATTATTTCGGATGCAAATAAACGTGAAGTGTTAGCCCGTTGTGAACAGTTAAGACGACAGCTGGAAACTAGCGATTCTACATACGATAAAGAAAAAATTCAGGAGAGGCTTGCAAAATTAAGTGGTGGAGTTGCTGTAATAAAAGTAGGGGCAGCTACCGAAACAGAAATGAAAGATAGAAAATTAAGGCTTGAAGATGCCGTTAATGCTACAAAAGCTGCAGTTGAAGAGGGTATTGTTCCGGGTGGAGGAACAACACTAGCTCATATTTCTGAAGAACTCTTCGAATGGGCGAAAGATAATTTATTAGAGGACGAGCTTATTGGCGCTTTAATAGTTGAAAAAGCTTTAAGTGCACCATTAAGAAAAATTGCTTCCAATGCAGGTGAAAATGGTGCTGTTATATTTGAAAGAGTTAAAGATGCAGAATTTGAAGTAGGTTACAATGCTGCTACAAACGAATTAGGAAACATGTTTGATATTGGTATCATCGATCCTGCTAAAGTAACACGTTCAACATTACAAAATGCTGCATCAATTGCCAGTATGGTTTTAACAACAGAATGTATAATTGTAGATAAGCCTTCAGGGGAATAATATGTATTAATTCATATTAAATTCTTAACTTTTTAAAATTCGCTAGATTATTTTTACTAAATGCGTAATACTTTTTTAAAAAATATAAATTTTACACAAACTAATTTAAATTCTTCTATAGGAATGAATATGGCGATTGACGATGAAATGGCCCTTTCGGAACATATCGAAGAATTTAGCCAAAGGCTTATTTTCTGCCTTATATTTTTACTTTTTGCAGTTCTTTTATGCTTTGCTGATGTAAAAGAAATTGTTCGACTCTTTCAGGCACCAGCAATCGGGGTAAAATTCCTGCAATTTGCACCTGGGGAATATTTTTTTGCTTCGGTAAAAATTGCCGTTTTTTGCGGTATTTTAATTAGTAGCCCGTTGATACTATATCAAATTTTATTGTATTTGATTCCGGCATTAACAAAAAATGAAAGAGATGTTGTTCTTCCTGTAAGTTTTGGCTCAGGAATACTTTTTATTACAGGATTGATTTTTTCCTACTTTTTTCTTGTACCTGCTGCTTTAAGATTTTTCATATCTTATGGTTCTGAAGTCGTAGAACCATTCTGGTCTTTTGATCAATATTTCGATTTCGTTGCTGTTTTATTATTTGCAACAGGGCTTGCTTTTCAAGTTCCAGCAGTTCAAGTAGTATTAGGTTTGCTTGGTATTGTTACAGGCGAAAAAATGTTGTCCGCTTGGAAATACGTTATTGTAATTTGTACAATTGTAGCGGCGATTATAACGCCTTCAACGGATCCGGTGACACAAATTTTACTTTCGACAGCATTATTAAGTTTATACTTAGGGGGATCAGGCTTCGTAATATTACTTAAAAAATAAACCTAATAGATTTTATAAAATATTAGGTATATAATGATTTATTGTAATAAATTTTTTTAAAATATTTAAATGATTCACGCAATCAAAAAGTTTAAATCGATTTTCGTAATTTTAGGAGTCGTAGGAACAATCTTTTTACCAAAAGTATCTTACGCATATCCTGTTTTTGCGCAAAACGCATACCAAAATCCTCGAGAAGCTACTGGAAGAATTGTTTGTGCTAACTGTCACCTTGCACAAAAACCAGTAGAAATCGAAGTTCCTCAGGCAGTATTACCAGATACTGTATTTGAAGCCGTAGTTAGTGTTCCTTATGATACGTCAGTAAAGCAGATTTCTGCAGGTGGAACGAAAGCTACTCTAAACATTGGTTCTGTACTAGTTCTTCCTGAAGGTTTCCAGCTTGCGCCAAAAGACCGTTTAACGGACGAAATTAAGGAAAAAACGAAAGGTATTTTCGTTCAACCTTATAGTAAGGAAAGACCTAACATTTTAGTGGTTGGTCCTATTGCTGGTGATAAGAAAGGTGAACTTAGAGACATCGTTTTCCCTGTTCTTTCACCAGATCCAGCACAAAACAAGGACGTTAACTTCTTAACTTACCCCGTTTATGTAGGTGGTAACAGAGGAAGAGGACAAGTTTACCCAACAGGTGAGAAGAGTAACAACAACTCATACACATCTACTGTTGCTGGTCAGATTACATCAATCGAACCTGCTGATAAGGGTAAAACAACTGTTGTAGTTGCTACTGCAGATGGAGAGGTTACTCAAACAGTTCCAAAAGGACTTACTCTTTCTGTTAAAGTTAAAGATACTGTAAAAAAGGATCAACCTCTTACTTTAGATCCTAATGTTGGTGGTTTCGGTCAAGAAGAAACAGAAATTGTTCTACAAAATCCAAACCGTATTAAAGGTATGATTGTATTCTTCTTTACTGTAACATTAACTCAAATTTTACTAGTACTTAAAAAGAAGCAGTTCGAAAAAGTTCAAGCAGCCGAAATGAACTTCTAATTTTCTAGCTATCTAAAATTTGTAAAAAAAAAGATACCAAGATGGAATTATAAAAATTCCATCTTGGTATCTTTTTTTTATTGTTTAGCTACGGATAATCTTATCTGACGAGCTTACAAATACTAGAGCAGCTGCAATTGGTACAATAACAATAATTACCGCTAAGAAGACACTGCTTAGAAAAGCGCTTAATGAAGGTGTCATAAATTTAAATATTTAATTTTTTACCTTAAGATTATTGGTTTGAAATAATTATAGCATAAAGCTTAAAGAACCTATTAGTTCTTTTTCGTTTAACCTTTTCCAATTACAAAAGGTAATAAGGCTGCGATTCTAGCAGTTTTAATTAATTTAGCTACTTTTTTCTGTTGTTTTGACGTTAAACCGGTAACCCGTCTTGGAAGAATTTTTCCCTGTTCACTAAGGTAATTCGTTAATATTTTTATATCTTTGTAAGTAATTAAATCAAAATTAACTGATTCATTAACATTGTTTTCTGAAGAATTTCCAACCATAATTTTTATTTGATTTCCTTAAATAATTCGTGCTTCTTTGTTACTGGAGAATATTTTTTTAATTCTAATCGTTCCGTTGTATTTCGGCGGTTTTTTGAAGTGTGGTAACGGTAAACCCCCTGTTCACACTTATGTTCTAGAGTAACGCGAATTCTCGCCCCTTTGCTTTTAGCCATTTCTATTATACTATTTATAAATATTGCTTAAATATATACATAATTAAGAAAAAAATCAACATATTAATAATTTTTTAAAAAATATACTTTTCTAACTGTCAAACCTTTGGTACAATTAATTATGTAAGTTTAGATAATTCAAAAGCTGGTGTAGCTCAATTGGTAGAGCAACTGATTTGTAATCAGTCGGTTATGAGTTCAAGTCTCTTCACTAGCTCTAACAAATTTAGTTCATAATGAACTTTGAGATAATGATATTATTTAAAATACTTACCCAGGATTTTTTTAATAAAATAAAAAATTTAGAATGGACGTTTTAATAGTTACTCTTTGCAAAGGTCTTGCAGGCTTTTTAAAATTTTATATCGTAGCTTTAACCCTAAGAGTGTATTTAACTTGGTTTCCAAATATAAACTTTTACACTCAACCATTTTCCTCTTTAGGTAAAATGACTGATCCTTACTTAAGACTTTTTCGTGGTATTATCCCACCACTTTTAGGTTTTGATATATCACCTCTTTTAGCGTTTAGTTTACTTACTTTTTTAATCGATGTTTTTTCAAGTATAAATATAAATTAATTTTCCTTATAAATATATCGATATTTATTTATTAGTTTAGCCCCTTTTATTTTAAGAATTTAATTCTTTCGCAAAATTTTTAACAATTAGTTTGCCTAGATTTATTTCTTGGAAGAACTTAGAAAAATTTACTGCGAAAATATTAATATTTTTAATATTGTAATTATAAAAGGCCTAGTTATAAAGATAAAAATGGGTATTATTTAAAGTATAATTAACATATAGAATTAGGAAAAATAAGAACGTTTACAATACTATAACTATTACATTTTTTTAGATTTAACTAATGGCAAAAAATCAGTCTAATGACTCAGAAGAAGTTATTTTAGATGCTATTGTTACGACTCCTTATAAATATGGTTTTACAACCGATCTTGAAACTGAAGAATTCGAAAAGGGTTTAAGTAAAGAGATTGTAGAAAAAATAAGCTTAAAAAAACAGGAGCCTGAATTTTTAAAAAAATTTCGTGACAAAGCTTTCGCATCTTGGAAAAAAATGAAAAGCCCATTTTGGGCCGCTCTTGATATTCCTGAAATTGACTATAACAATATTCAATACTATTCGGTACCAAAGACAAAGAAAAAATTAGGGAGTTTGGATGACGCAGATCCCGAATTATTAAAAACATTTGAAAAATTAGGAATTTCCTTAAACGAACAAAAACTGCTTACTAATGTGGCGGTGGACGCGGTATTTGATAGTGTTTCAATAGGAACTACGTTTAAAAAACAACTCCAAAAATCAGGCGTTATTTTTTGTTCTATTACCGATGCTATAAACAAATACCCACATTTAGTAGAAAAATATTTAGCTGGGGTGGTTCCGGTAGGAGATAATTATTTTTCGGCATTAAACTCAGCTGTTTTTAGTGATGGGTCCTTTTGTTATATTCCGAAAGACGTTAAATGTCCTATGGAACTTTCAACATATTTTCGTATAAATAACGAGGAGTCAGGGCAATTTGAACGAACACTAATTGTTGCGGAAGAAAGAAGCTCTGTAAATTATTTAGAGGGGTGCACTGCTCCACAATTTAGTAGTAATCAACTTCATGCAGCAGTTGTAGAACTTGTAGCATTAGAAGATGCAACTATCAAATACTCAACTGTTCAAAATTGGTATGCTGGTGACGAAAACGGAATTGGTGGTGTTTATAATTTTGTAACGAAACGGGGAATGTGTGCAGGTAAAAATGCAAGAATATCATGGACCCAAGTTGAAACAGGCTCCTCTATTACTTGGAAATATCCTAGTTGTATACTTTCTGGTGAAAATTCCGTTGGAGAATTTTTCTCTGTTGCATTAACAAGTAACAAACAGCAAGCGGATACAGGAACGAAAATGATACATTTAGGTCCTGGAACTAGAAGTCAGATCATTTCTAAAGGGATTTCTGCTGGGGATTCTATAAATACGTACCGTGGATTAGTTAAGGTTGGGCCAAAGGCTAATAAAACTCAAAACTATTCACAATGCGATTCTTTACTAATCGGCAAAACTTCAAGCGCTAATACATTCCCTTATATTGAAGCGCAAAATAGTTATACTAAAATTGAGCACGAAGCTTCTACATCTCGTATTGCAGAAGAACAGTTATTTTACTTATTGCAGCGCGGTATAGATACTGAAGAAGCTGTTTCTTTAATGGTTAATGGGTTCTGTAAAGAAGTTTTTAATGAATTACCTTTGGAATTTGCCTCAGAAGCAGATCGTTTACTAAGCCTCAAATTAGAGGGTTCAGTTGGCTAATCCAGTAAATTTTTTAAATCTTTAATTTTTTAGTCTTGGCATTATAGCTAAAGGAATCACAAGAATGAATTTTTTAAACGAATTTGTGCTTTTATTAAAAGCACGTTATCCAATAATATATATTGCGACAAATGAAGAGGAACGTATTGAATATTTGATAAAATATTGTTCAAAAAAATATGTCGTTCGAACATATTATTCGTGGGATTTTGTCGACGGCTATCAAGGAAACCCAAATGATAAAGGATTTGCAGCACGAAATCCACTTGAAGCGTTAGATTTAATCGATAAATTAACACCCGAAACAGCATCTTTATTTGTTCTGAAAGATTACGATAATTTCCTTAAAGATTTTTCCGTAGTACGTAAATTGAAAAATTTGAGTCGTAGTTTAAAAACGCAACCGAAAAATATAATAATCGTATCATCAGAAATCAATATCCCCGACTCCTTAAAAGAGTTTGTAACACTATTAGAATTTCCTTTACCAAGCTATTCCGAAATTCTGGAAGAACTTAATCGTTTACTTTCTTCATTACAACAAGAAATTGAGCCAGAAGCATTAGATAATATTGCTACGGCATGCCAAGGTCTATCTCTTGAAAGAATTAGGCGCGTTTTATCAAAAGTTATTGCTAAATATGGCGAAATTGATGATTCAAGCCCAAATTTAATTTTGCAGGAAAAGAAACAAATTATTCAACAAACGCAATTACTTGAATTTTGTCTCAACGATAAAGCCATTTCTGATTTAGGAGGTTTAGATAATTTTAAAGATTGGTTAAAACTTCGTGCAAAAGCATTTTCACAAGAAGCAATCCAATACGGCTTACCATATCCTAAAGGGTTACTTTTAGTGGGAGTTCAAGGAACAGGTAAATCAATCGCAGCTAAAATTATCGCAAACGAATGGCAATTACCTTTATTAAGATTAGATTTTGGAAGGCTTTTCGCATCTTTGATCGGACAATCTGAACAGAGAGTTAGAAAAATGATCGAAATTGCGGAGGCCCTTTCACCATGCGTTTTATGGGTTGATGAAATTGATAAAGCATTTGCTGGAGCTCAAAGTAGCGGAGATAGTGGTACAACAAGTAGAGTTCTTGCAACGTTTATAACCTGGTTATCAGAAAAGACATCTCCGGTGTTTGTTGTCGCAACAGCGAATAATATTGATTGGATTCCACCCGAGATTTTACGAAAGGGTCGTTTTGATGAAATGTTTTTCTTGGGCTTACCAACCCGCGAAGAACGAGAAGCTATTTTTGAAGTGCATTTGAAAAAAAATAGACCAGATTCGATAGATAAATTCCAGATCCCTTTATTGGGTCAACTTAGTAAAGAATTCTCAGGCGCAGAAATTGAACAAGTTGTTATAGAAGCTATGCGTCTTGGTTTTAACGAAGAGCGGGAATTTAACAACGAAGATATACTTATTTCTATACAAAATCTTGTACCTCTAGCACGAACAAAAAGTAAGGAACTTGATATTTTAAAAGCTTGGTCAGAGTCAGGAAATGTTATAAGCGCTTCAAAATATAATTAATTATTTGAAATAATAGCTTTAAATATTTATTTACGGGCCAGTATTTTTATGATAATCTTTAATATTATTAAAAGTGTGGTAAAACGAAGTAAAAGAATAACAAAATAATGTCTGCATTACAAAATATTCCTCTAGATTTAGATATCTTTTATAAAAATTCGAATATTCCCAAAATATCTTTAGGTGATAAAGTTAAGGTTGTTATATATCTTGAATTGCCGAAAGCAGTTGGGGAGGGCGAAAAGAAAGAGAAAGAACGTATTCAAGCTTTTGAAGGTATTGTAATTTCTAAACATTTAACTAGTACAAAAATCGATTCGACAATTACAGTACGAAAAATGTTTCAGGGAGGCGGTACAGAAAAAGTATTCTTGTTAAACTCGCCGTGGATCAAAAGTATCGATGTACTGAGTAGTTCTGTAGTTCGAAGATCGAAACTTTACTATTTACGAGAAAGAACAGGAAAGTCTGCACGACTAAAACGTCGTTTGTAATTTACAAGTGTCTTTTAATTAAAAAGGACAAATTCGAAATTTCATACAAGATAGTTAAAAAATGAAAAAATTTTTTGAAACTTTCTCACCATATTTAATAACGCTAGGCGAACGGGGATTGTCAATTATAGCGTTTATTTTTCCGTTCGTTGAAATTGTATCGTATTTTGGCCCCAAAGTATTTTTAAGCGCAGAAAGCGTTACTCTTAGAAGTTTTTATTCGAACTATCTAGAAAAGATTTCACGTTTTTACACTGATAATAACTTACTCATATTTATTTTCATGATTTGGGTATTTATTGTATGTGCGCGAGGGTCAGTACCTTTAACTAAATTTTTGCGCTTTAATATAATACAGGCGATTTTACTTAATATCATTTGCTCTTGCTCCGGCGTAGTTTTCACTTTCCTTCCAATTGTGTTGAGAGAAAGTATGCTTGGATCCATAATAGCAAACTTCTTATTCTCAGGTATTGTTTTATTAATATTGTACTCTTCACTATTAATTGCATACGGCAGGTTTCCTAGAATACCAATCCTTTCAGAAGCAGCTAAACTGCAAGTGCAACAGGGTTAATTTGTTATTAATCGTAGAGCCTTTATTTGAAAGGGTAACATTAACATCTCCAGAAATATCTGTGTTATGTTCTAAATGAAAGGTCTAGTTATCAATAAAAAAAGTAATCTTCGCAAAAACTGCGAAGATTACTTTTTTTTATTACTCTAAATCTTTTCTGTTAGGGTTTCTTGATGGGTCATTCGAAAGAAAACCAAAAGTAAAAAGAGAAATAAAGAAAATTACAACCGTGTAAACTAAAATCTTTAACGTGAACATAGTTAAATTTTTATTAATGACTAAGTATGCAAATAATAATATTTATTTACTATTTTAAACAATATTATATTCTATAATACCACTAATTTATAATTAGTTTTTCTTTTGATGAGGACTTAAAGGTAAAAGAGTAAAAGAATTTATACTAGATTAGGTATTTATAGTTAGATTCTCGAACACTAATTCGAAAGAAATTAAAGCATTTATTTAAAATATATACAAAGTTGCTCTTTTCTTAAAATTTGAAATCAACATTAACAGAGTTTCTTTATAATTAAGTATCGTCAAATCTAATATTATTTTGTATACTCTACTTATAGGGTCACTAACTCAATGGTAGAGTACTCGGCTTTTAACCGAATAGTTCTGGGTTCGAGTCCCAGGTGACCCAATTTAAAACTATAGCCTTAAATACGTTTTAGAAGTATATTTAGGAAATAAATGATAAAATAATTAAGTGGTAAAACAGTTTTAATAAGTATAAAATCATTGCACTAAGAGAATTGTAACGTAATAATGTCGACAATTAAATACCTTAATAAGGATATTGTTAACTTGCGAAAGTTAAAAATGAAGTTAGTTTTCGTTTTAAAAACGAGTTTTGTCGTAAAATAATGTTAGAATCATTAAATATATATAATATGTAAAATAATTTTTGCATCATTAAACTTTATTTAGACTTACGATATCAAAAATAATCAAAGTTTATTATGTTAGAAGCCATATTTCAAAACCCATCACAGCAGGTTATATCAAAATATAAACCTCAACTTGATCAAATAAACAAATTAGAAAAAGATTTTCAGCTACTTACAGATTTAGAGTTGAAAGGAAAAACAAATGAGCTGAAGCAACGTCTTTTAAGAGGGGAAACAAAGTCCTCTGTTCTGCCAGAAGCTTTTGCATTAGTTCGTGAAGCAAGTAGCCGAGTATTAGGGCTTCGTCATTTTGACGTCCAGATAATTGGAGGTTTAGTTCTAGATGAGGGCAAAATTGCTGAAATGAAAACGGGAGAAGGTAAGACTTTAGTCGCTTTACTACCTACGTTTTTAAATGCTTTATATGGTAAAGGTGCACACGTAATTACTGTAAATGATTATTTAGCAAGAAGAGATGCTGAATATGTAGGAAGCGTTCATACTTTTTTAGGTTTAAGTGTTGGATTAATCCAAGGAGATATGACGGCTTTAGATAAGAAGGAAAACTATAATTGCGATGTTGTATATGTAACAAATAATGAACTTGGCTTTGATTATTTGCGGGACAATATGGCGAATAGCCCGGAAGAAATAGTCCAAAGGCCGTTTTTTTATTGTGTAATTGATGAAGTTGATTCGATATTAATCGATGAGGCTCGAACCCCTCTTATAATTTCGGGTGATGGTGAAACATCCAGTGAAAAATATGTGCAAACAACTAAAATAGCTAAAACTTTAACACGAGATATACATTATAAAGTAGACGAAAAAACACAAAATGTAACATTAACTTCCGAAGGTGTATCTTTCTGTGAAAGAGCCTTAGGGATTGTTGATTTATATAGTCCAGATGAACCATGGATTTTTTATGCTTTAAATTCACTAAAAGCAAAGGAATTATTTCAAAGAAATAAGAATTATATAATTAACGAAAACGACGAAATCATTATTGTTGATGAATTTACTGGACGTACAATGCCTGGTCGTCGTTGGAGTGATGGTTTACACCAAGCTGTTGAAGCAAAGGAAAATTTACCAATTCAAAATGAAAGTAAAACTCTTGCCTCGATAAGTTATCAAAACCTATTTTTATTATATGAACAATTATCCGGCATGACAGGAACGGCAAAAACTGAAGAAGCCGAATTTGAAAAAATCTATAATTTAAAAGTTATTCCAGTTCCAACAAATAAATCTATTAAAAGAAAGGATTTATCAGATTTAATATATAAAAACCAATATATCAAATGGCGATGTATTGCCCAAGAATGTCGGGAAATGTATAATCTTGGTCGTCCCGTTTTAATTGGTACAACCACAATTGAAAAGTCGGAATTATTAGCAGCATTACTTAGCGAGTATCAAATACCATATATGCTTTTAAATGCACGACCTGAGAATGTCGAAAGTGAATCTACTATCGTAGCACAAGCTGGTTGTAAAAATGCTATTACAATTGCAACTAATATGGCTGGTCGAGGTACCGATATATTATTAGGAGGAAATCCGACTTTTTTAACAAACAATTTAATTACAGAATATTTTGAAAGTGGTGAAAAGTTAAAAGATACGCAATTGATCGAAAGTTTTGATTTTCCAAATGAAGAGTTAATAGAAAGTCTTAAAGAAAATTATAAAGATTTGCTTAAAGAACCTTTAAGCGAGTTAGAAAAACAGTCTGATAGTGAAACGGTCTTATTTGTCAAAATATACAAAGAAATTTTTAAGAAACAAAAACATTTTGTTGAAGAATCTAGAAAAAAGATTTTAGATCTTGGAGGTCTTCATGTTATTGGGACGGAGCGTCACGAATCGAGAAGAATTGATAATCAACTTCGTGGTAGGTCTGGCAGGCAGGGTGATCCAGGTTCGTCTCGTTTTTTCTTATCCTTAGAAGATAAGCTTTTACGTATTTTTGGGGGCGAACAGATTTTAAATATTATGCAAAATGTTGGTTTTCAAGATGAAACCCCTATTCAATCAAATCTTTTAAATAAAAGTTTAGAATCTGCACAAAAAAAGATCGAATCGTTTTATTTTGATACTAGGAAACAGTTATTTGAATATGATGAAGCGATAAATATACAACGAAATAGTATTTATTCTGAGCGAAGACGAATCTTTGAACAGAAAAGCGTTAGAAAATGGTTAGTAGAATATGCGGAATTAAGCGTATATGATTTATTTAATCGTTTTCCTGCTGTCGATGATCCAAATACAATAAAAGTTATTGCATTAAAATTGCAGAATCTATTGGGTACACCTTTTCCAGGCAACCTTTCGGTAGAAAAAAATAACATTCAATATTTATCTTTTCTACAACAACAGATTGAAATTACTTACGATTTAAAAGAGCTAGAAATGGAATCAATTGAGTTGGGATTGTTAAGAGAATTAGAAAAATCATTTATACTGCAAGAAATTGATAGAGCATGGACAGAGCATCTTCAGAAAATAGCATTTCTACGTGATTCGATAAGATGGATC
>JACLAA010001296.1_pt1 | contig 53603 bp, 47 predicted proteins | sample 8027891 | NCBI WGS metagenome assembly JACLAA01 (sample SAMN15724900, study PRJNA655200) | protist metagenome | isolation source: fluorescence activated cell sorting (FACS) single amplified genomes of... | place: Spain: Blaines Bay Microbial Observatory, Mediterranean Sea | collected 2016-01-19 | reverse complement strand
TTAAATACTTTGTCAATAGTTTTCAAATATTAAATTTTTTTGTAATTTTTAAGTCGTCAAAATACATTTTATTCGATATATTGGTCTCAATTTTAATTGGAGAAGGAGACTATCTTAATCAAGATTTGTTATTTGCTGATCCCGCTTCATCCGCTTGTATAATAATTGTTTTAATATGATTAACCTCTCCTGTAACTACTTTAATAATAAAGTTCATATCAACAAACTTATTAACTAGAGACTGACTGTATTCTTTATTAAGCTACTTTTGTTCAAGTTTCCTTTTTACTTGGATTCTAACAATTTAATTACGTACAGAAAATATAATTAAGAATTTTATTATTAATTTCTCGTATTTTTATAGATGGGTAGTATAATAGTATCCAAAATGAAAAACTAGGTATAGTTAAATATATTTAATTTTTTTGGCATATTAGTTAACAAACTCTGAACAATGTTCACATTAAAAGTTTTAGTTTACACTGTTGTAATTTTCTTTATCTCGTTATTTACGTTTGGTTTCCTTTCAAACGACCCGTCTAGAAACCCTAACAGAAAAGACTTAGAGTAAAAAAAAGCAATCCCCTTATTTTATTTTAAATAAGGGGATTACTTTAATCAGAATATCCTCGTTGTACTTGTAACTTTGCTGCTTCACTAATAACTGGTATTTTCGGGTATCGACCGTAAAAAATTAAAACTGAGGCATAAATTATTAATAAAAAGAGGCCTAAGTATAGAAAATTTGCAATTGTTATCCCAATAATACTCTCACGAAGGACTATTGGTAAAAATGTATAAATTGAACCAATACACGAACAGATAATATTAACTAAAATGGCTTGAATTATATTGAATCTTGCGTATTTTGTTAACGGTAAACTGCCCCGAGAACATCCGATAAATATACCAATCATCAGAATAAATATTACATATACATTCTCAGCATAAAAATTGGTAAGCTTTTGAATGTGGTTTATATAGAACATTTTAAGTAATAAACTCTCTGTACTTAAAAAAACTTTAGCCCCAAAATAATACGAAAGTTCTATAAATGGAAAAATAAAGGCCACCACAGACAAAATTCGTTCAAAGGCTGTTAAAATATAAGTTTTCATTTTTAAATAAATAACGAAAGTTAGTAGAAATGTTTTTTATATACAAGACTAAAAACGACGTTTAAGTCTTGCTGACTTGCCTGTTCTTTCTCGTAGATAATAAAGTTTAGATCTTCTTACAACGGAACTTCCAAGAATCTCAATACTTTTAATCCATGGTGAATTTAGTAAAAATACTTTTTCCGTACCACCACCTTGGAACATTTTTCGAACGGTTATTGTAGCATCAATCTTGCGACTTTCTAAATGTTTTGAAATAACTATACCTTCAAATGCTTGAATACGCTCCTTTCCTTTTTTTTCATTTTCTTCGACTTCTTTAGGAAGCTCCAAATAGATAACGACTTTTACTTTGTCGCCTAAGGAAATTTTTGGGATTGCTGGATTCTTATAAAAAATATCTAATTCTAAAGAATTATTTTTTAATGAAGTCATTCTATTTAAATTTGCTTAGTTTTTTTTACCGCACCACTACATAAAGTTAAATTTAACATAAAAAGACTAAAACGTAAATTATACTTTTTCACCTAGTATTAATTATCTATATTTTGAAGCGCTTATAACATTACCTGATTCAGCCCATTCTTTTAATAAATTTAGTTCCTTACTTTTTGTTTGTGCTAACGGTACTAAATTTTGGATCGAAATTAATATATCTTCATTATTAAATTCTCGATTTTCATTAAAACCTAAACGCATAGCTTCTATCACAACTTGTTCAATTTCTGCACCAGAAAAATTTTTACTAAGTTCACCTAATAAGGGAGTTTTAAAATTTTTCAAAGCATCTGGTCGATATTTTTTTAAATGTACTGAAAAAATTGCTTCCCGTTCTTCACGCGTCGGCAAACTTAAGAAAAACATTTCATCAAAACGACCCTTTCGTAAAATTTCGGGTGGTATGCAATCAATATTATTTGCCGTTGCCACGACAAAAACTGGAGTAGTTTTTTCAGACAACCACGTTATAAAGGTTGAAAGAACACGACTTGTTGTACCACTATCACTATTACTTTGTGCACCAGCAAAAGCTTTATCAATTTCATCAACCCAGAGTACACACGGTGAAATCGCTTCCGCAATTTCAATCATTTTACGTACTCGTTGTTCCGATTGTCCGACAAGTGAAGCAAAAAGTCGACCAAAATCTAATCGTAATAAAGGTAAGTTCCACTCATGTGCAATAATTTTTGCAGCAATTGATTTCCCTGTACCTTGAACACCCACTAATAAAAGCCCTTTTGGAAAAGGTAAACCGTATTTAATGGCTTCCTCAGAAAAGGCCTTTTCACGTAATTTTAACCAATCTTTAAAATTATCCAGACCACCTAAATCGGAAATATTTTTATCTGTTAAACAAAATTCTAATAGTTGCGTTTGTTGAATAATTTGTTTTTTCTCTTGTAATATTAAAGCAGGACTAGATTCACTTATTTCCCCATGTTTTGCAATAACTTTTGACAATACTCGTCGAATACGTTCGAGTGATAAGCCCTGACAAGCCGTTGCAATATTGGAAATAACTGGTGTCTCAATATTTTGTTGAAGGGAAGAGGTTAATCTATTTAATTCTTCTAAAATTTCTGAATAACTAGGGAGAGGAAACTCTAATAAAGTAACAAATTCTTTTAATGAATCTGGTATATTAACTTCTGACGAAACGATAATAATATTTTTGGGCTGTGTTTTTAAACTCCGGCTTAAATTTTTAAGTTTTCGAACGACTGAAAAGTCTTTAAGGAAATTATCATAATCTTTTAGAACAAATAAAGAAGCTGTTTCTGGTGTTAACTTTTCAATTAAATCTAAAGCTTCCACCGGGTTCCGGGCGGCGAACCCTTTATCATTTGGATTACCTTCATAACCATCAATAAAATCCCAGGAATAATATGTTCGAGTTACATATTTTTTTGTGCAGTACTTTATTAAGTATTCAATCCTTTCTTCTTCATTTGTCACTATATATATTATTGGATATCGAGCTTTTAATAAAAGTACAAACTCATTTAAAAAATTCATTTTTTAGATCGTTTAAGTAATAAATTAATTTTAAAGTTTAAGAACTTTACAAATTTAACCTACTGAGCCTTCTAATTTTAAACTCAACAGACGATCGGCTTCTGAAGCAAATTCTAAAGGTAATTCATTAAATACTTCTTTACAAAACCCATTTACCATTAATGAAACAGCCTCTTCTGTCTCGATACCTCGCTGTAATAAATAAAATAACTGTTCCTCGGCAATTCGTGAGGTTGAAGCTTCATGCTCTACCTGAGTATCTGTATTTTGTGCTTGTATATAAGGAAAAGTGTTGGCACTTGAAGTTTTACCAATCAATAACGAATCGCACTGGGAGTAATTTTGAGTCTGACAGGCTTTGGGCCCAATTTTAACTAAACCACGATAACTATTCTTTGATTCACCAGCCGAAATACCCTTTGAGATAATACGACTTTTAGTTCCTGGTCCAAAATGAAGCATTTTTGTGCCCGTATCTGCTTGCTGTTTGTTGCTTGTTAAAGCGACGGAAAAAAATTCTCCTACCGAATCTTGTCCGGATAAGATACAACTTGGATATTTCCAGGTAATTGCAGATCCCGTTTCCACTTGTGTCCAGGAAATTCTGGAATTTTTTCCTGCACAAAGCCCTCTTTTGGTAACAAAATTATAAACCCCTCCAACTCCATTTTCGTCACCGGCATACCAGTTTTGAACGGTTGAATATTTTATTGTTGCGTTTTCAAGAGCTACTAATTCGACAACTGCAGCATGAAGTTGATTACTACTGAATTGGGGTGCAGTACATCCTTCAAGATAATTAACAGAGCTTCGTTCTTCAGCAATAATTAAAGTGCGTTCAAATTGACCAGATTCTTCATTATTTATTCTAAAGTAAGTTGATAATTCCATTGGACATACAATATCTTTTGGGATATAGCAAAAGGAGCCATCACTAAAAACAGCAGAATTCAACGCTGAAAAATAATTATCTCCAATAGGTACAACTCCACCAAGGTACTTTTGTACCAAGTTTGGATAATTTTCAATCGCTTCTGTAATAGAGCAAAAAATAACACCAGATTTTTGCAATTTTTTCTTAAAGGTAGTTCCTATTGAAACACTATCAAATACAGCATCAACGGCTACATTTGCAAGCATCTTTTGTTCATTTAAAGAAACTCCTAATTTTTCAAAAGTTTTTAAAAGTTCTGGATCTGCGTCGTCTAAGCTACCAAGCTTCTTTTTTGTTTTTGGGACAGAATAATATTGGATGCTGTTATAATCAATCTCCGGAACGTTAAGATAAGCCCAAGACGGACTTGTCATTTTACTCCAACTTTTAAAAGCTTTAGCCCGAAATTTTTTTAAAAACTCTGGTTCGTTTTTCTTAGAACTAATTTTTTTAATAATGTCTGAATTTAACCCTTTTTCAAATTCTTCAGTTTCTATCTCTGTTGTAAACCCATATTTATAAGGTGTTGTAACAATATCATCTAAAATTACTTCAGATTCTTTTAACCCTTTTTCTGTCATGTACTGTGGTATATCAATTTTTAATAACTATACGTAAGGTTAATTATACTTTATTTAAATTTAAGGCTTTCTTATATTTTATGTAACATTAATAAAAAATTCCATTTAAGGAGTGAATTAAAGTGTAACGGCTGCACTTGAAAAAACATCAATTAAAAACGTAAGTAAAACAAAACCAAGAAGTGGGGATAAATCAAATCCTAGCAGTGGAGGTACAATACCTCTAAACACTCTTAAGTACGGGTCTGCAATTCGGCCTAATGTAGCAAAAGGTTGCATATAAAAATTTATATTAGGGAACCATGTTAGATAAACTCGTAAGGTTAACATTACTATATAACATTTTAAGAATCCCGCGATTCCACCACAAAGTGTAATTATGAGAGTACCCATTATTTATCTCTTTTTTATTTAATTTTCTTTGATATTACCACATATACATATTATATGGCACAACTTCATACAAGCTAGTGAAGAGACTTGAACTCATAACCGACTGATTACAAATCAGTTGCTCTACCAATTGAGCTACACCAGCTACTAAATATTTACGAATAAATATATGTATCTTAATTGTACCAAACGATTCTATGTTCGAAAAGTCCTTTTTTTTAATTACTACTTGTACTTTAGTCCACTAAGTGCTTATTATAATGGTTAGATAAAAATAAAACGGGTATAAAAATGGCTAAAAGCAAAGGGGCTCGAATTCAAATTACCTTAGAGCATAAATGCGAACAAGGAGTTTATCGTTACCATACTTCAAAAAATCGTCGTAATACAACGGAACGTTTAACTTTAAAAAAATATTCACCTGTAACAAAAAAGCACGAACTTTTTAAAGAAATTAAATAATTGAGTGGGAACTTTATGGTAGAAAATATAGTTGCAAATAATGTAAAAGAAGAAATCAGTCTTGATTCTATTACTTACAAAGATACGAAGATCTTAAGTAACTTTCTTAGTGATCAAGGAAAAATTCTTCCACGCCGTGTTACCGGCTTAAGCTCAAAACAACAAAAGAAAGTAACCAAGCTAATTAAAACTGCTAGGATTGCTGCTCTCTTACCATTTGTTGTAGGGAAGGGTTAAAGAAAAAACAAATACTTAGTTCGAAAATGTTTATGCTATAATTATTTCAAAATCGAACTTACGGTAAAAAGTTAAATTTATGACACCTTCACTAAGTGCTTTCCTAAGTAGCGTCTTTTTAGCAGTCGTTATTGTTATCGTCCCAATTTCAGCTGCACTAGTATTTGTAAGCTCATCAGATAAGATTGTTCGTGGATAAAAAACTCACGAAAAAAAAAGCCTAAAATTAACTATTAAAGTTAATTTTAGGTTTTTTAAATTACTTAGAAATTCATTTCAGCTGCTTGAACTTTCTCAAACTGCTTTTTCTTAATAACCAGTAAAATTTGTGCTACAGTGACTGTAAAGAAGAATACAATCATACCTTTAACACGGTTTGGATTTTGTAAAATAATTTCAGTTTCACCTTGACCGAACCCACCTACATTAGGGTCTAGTGTTAACGGCTGGTCAACTTTAACAATATCTTTTACTTTTACCGCAATATCAAGCCCACTAGGAACTGTTTGAGTTACGCTTCCATTTGTTGTTGCAATTACAACATTAGTCTTACCCTTCTCCTGTGGCTCAATTGAAGTAATTTGACCTGCCGCAGTTGAAGTATAAGAATTGTTATTACTCTTTTCACCTGTGGGGTATACTTGACCTCGACCTCTGTTACCTCCAACAAAAATAGGATAGTTTAAAAAGTTAACATCCTTATTTTGTGCTGGATCAGGAGCAAGAACAGGGAATACAATTTCCTGGTGCTTATCACCAGAAATCGGCCCTACCACTAGGATATTAGGCTTTGTCTTACTGTATGGCTGAACAAAAACACCTTTAGTCTTTGCTTTTATTTCATCAGAGATACGATCTTTTGGCGCTAATTTAAAACCTTCCGGTAAAATTAATACAGCACCTACGTTAAGACCACTTTTCTTACCTGCAGCTGAAATTTGCTTTACTGAAAGATCGTAAGGAACACTAACTACAGTTTCAAAAACTGTATCTGGTAAAACTGCTTGCGGAACTTCTACTTCCACTGGCTTTTGTGCAAGGTGGCAGTTCGCACAAACAATTCTACCTGTTGCTTCACGTGGATTTTCATATGCGTTTTGCGCAAAAACGGGATATGCATATGAAACTTTTGGAGAAAACATTGATCCTGCGATTCCTAAAATCAAGAACAAAGATTTACACTTTTTCAGTAATTGAATCATTTATTTAAATATTATAACTTTACGGTACATTAAAATATTATACACCTAATATATTATTAATACCTTTTCTTGTGTTTATAGAACTTCTTTCTTTAGTAAAATAACAAGTCCTGAACCACCTAAATATAAACTTAATAATGCTCCAGCTAATAGAATTTGTGTGATCGGGTCGGTAGAAGGAGTTATTATAGCCGCAACTACAGTGCACAATACTATCACATATTTCCATGCGGATAACATTTTTTCCCCAGTAACAATACCTAATAAACCTAAAACAACTTGAACTGCAGGTACTTGAAATGCAAGACCTGTGGCAAAAAGAAGTACGGCAAGAAAATCAAAATATTGATCAAAAGACCAGAAAGGTTCTACTACTTCTGAACCATAGGAAATAAAAAATTTCAATGCAGCCGGAACTAAAAAAAAGTACGAGAAAGCCAAACCTATTACGAATAGTACCCCTGAACCTAAGCTAACAGGCAATACTATATCGCGTTCTTTTTTTGTTAGCCCTGGTATTAAATAAAGTAATAATTGATACAAAATTATTGGGCTTGTTATTAATACCCCACAAAAAGCTGCAATTTTTACAGAGGCGAAAAAAAATTCTCCTGGCGCGAATTGTAAAAATTTAACTCCTACAGCAGGTGCTTGAAATAGTTTTACAATTTCTTTTACATCCGCAAAACAAACTAAAGTTGTAATTAATAGTACAACAACGCAAAAAACAAGCCGCTGACTAAACTCTTCGATATGTTCTGAAATTGCCATTTCATCATCTGCTGTAATACTCATTTTTATGTTTACAGTCTTCTTGTGGAAATTTTTGTAAAAAACAGTATTAGAAAAATTAATCATTTAATCTTTAACGATATTTATGTTGAACTACTAAGAAATAATATTAATAGTTAATTTGAAGTTTCGTCAGTAACCTTATCTACAATTATACACTCTGTCGTTAAAACCATACTCGCAATGGATGCCGCATTTTGTAATGTAGAACGAGTTACTTTTGCTGGATCAATAATTCCGATTTCAAACATATTAATTAATTGATTTGTTGCAGCATTATAACCTACTTCAAACTCCGCATCTTTTACCTTTTCAAAAATAACAGTACCGTTTTGGCCGGCATTCGTTGCTATCTTTTTTAATGGCGCACTAAGAGCTTTTTCAACAATTAATGCTCCAATTAATTCATCTTCAACTAAATTATCTTTTGCCCAATCTAATAGTTCTTCAGTAATATGGGCTAATGTTGTTCCTCCCCCCGGCACAATCCCTTCTTCAACTGCTGCCTTTGTTGCATTTACGGCATCTTCAAGTCTTAATTTACGATCTTTCATTTCAGTTTCAGTAGCAGCACCAACTTTAATCACAGCTACTCCACCACTTAATTTTGCTAGACGTTCTTGTAATTTTTCTTTTTCATAGGACGAATCACTTGTTTCTAGTTGTCGTCGTAATTGCTCACATCTGGCTAAAACAGCCTTTTTATTTTCGTCAGATATAATTGTTGTTGAGTCACGCCCTACAATTACTCGACGTGCCTGTCCTAGTGATTCTAAATCTACATTTTCTAAAGTTAATCCCGTATCAGCACTAATAACTCGACCACCCGTTAATACTGCAAGATCATCAAGTAAAGCTTTCCGACGATCACCAAAACCGGGTGCTCGAACTGCAACAACATTTAAAATCCCTCTCATTTTATTGATGATTAGAGTTGCTAATGCTTCTTTTTCCACATTATCACTTATTATAAGTAATGGTTGGTTCGTTTTGGTAATCAATTCTAATGTAGGTAATATATCCTGTTTTACTAAAGTTATTTTTTTGTCCGTGAGTAGAATGTAAGCATTATTTAAAACGACTTCCATTCGTTCTTGGTTCGTTACAAAATAACCAGAGATAAAACCTCGTTCGAAACCCATTCCTTCGGTAACTTCCAGTTCATTTACTGTGGACTTTCCTTCTTCAAGAAAAATTAATCCTTCTCGACCAACTTTATCAATCGCACTTGCAATTAAAGAACCAACTTCTTTATCGTTACCCGCTGAAATAGTTGCGACTTTTGTAATATCTAAAAGGCTTTCAATTGGTCTTGCATAATCTGTTACTTTACTAACGACAAATTGTGTTGCCTTTTCGATCCCTCGTTTTAATACGATCGGATTTGCTCCAGCCGCAACATTACGCATACCTTGTTTAATAATTGCATACGCAAGCACAGTTGCTGTTGTAGTACCGTCCCCGGCGACATCATTTGTTTTTGACGCTGCTTGTCTAATTAAACAAACACCCGTATTTTCTAAATTATTTGTTAAATTAATTTCTTTTGCAATTGTAACCCCATCATTAACAATTTGTGGAGTTCCGAACTTCTTCCCTAATACTACATTTCGCCCCTTTGGCCCTAACGTTATCGAAACCGCCTCAGCTAGAGTATCCATCCCTTTTTCTAGAGCTTTTCTTGCGTCTTCTTGGTAAAGTATTGTTTTCGCTGGCATAAAAAATGAAAAAAATTTGTGGCTCTTTTTATAAATTCTTGAATTATAGAACTGTTCAACTTTTCTTATTGGCTCAGGCTGGACTTGAACCTGCGACCTTGGGCTTATGAGTCCCCTGCTCTAACCAACTGAGCTACTGAGCCTTTACTTACACTTTATAAGATATCAAAGATTTTTTTTTTTGTAAATTTTTAATTTAAATTTTTGTCAATAATATGTGCACCTATTAACTATTGCAAGCTACCTAAATACTTTAGTTATATCGTATATTGAAATGTTATGGCAATCTACTAACTATAAAGTTAATTGTTAATTCACCAGCAGCAAAAGCTGGCTCAGCAAGCTTTGGTAGAAAAAGAAACCCCATTTTCTTTTAAGTCTCTTTTGCACCTACGATCTCCAATGGTTAACTTTTACAAATAATTGTATCACATAAAAAATATAATTTTTTGTACGGCATAATTAAGCAACACACCTCAATAATTAAAGGGTTTCGAGCTACAAAATTAGAACGTTTCAATGTATTTTTTCTTTAATGATCTATTCTAAATTAATTATGTCGGTTAAATGAGCTCTTTAAGATAAGATAAACATTGTAAGTTTTTAAGTTAAGTCTCGCAAAAGAGGGCCTGATTTATTATAATAAATGTACTTAGTTTATGAGGGTCACTAACTCAATGGTAGAGTACTCGACTTTTAATCGAATAGCTCTGGGTTCGAGTCCCAGGTGACCCAAGAAAAGAAATAGATGCTGCCGGATCCGTTAAATACAAATTATTTTATAATTTTAAAAAGATTTTCGTTCAAAGGTCATGTTAAAATTTTAATAGAACCTAAAATATATTAAATATATAGTTTATTTTTTACCAAAGCTCCTTAGTCCTATCTGGGAAACCTATTTTTAGACCAGCTTTTCAATTTATATCATTATATAAGCAAAGGTAATGTTAGAAACCATTTTTCAAAATACCACAGAACGAATAAAATCAAAATACGATCCCCAAGTCAGCCAAATAAATTTAATTGGAGAAAAATTAAAAAATTGTACTGACGTCGAATTAAAAGAAAAAGCAACTCAATTAAAAAAACTAGTACGCGGTGGTGATAATACTGATTCCATTACTAATGAAGCATTTGCATTAATGCGGGAAGCAAGTGAACGTGTAATTGGACTCCGCCATTTTGATGTACAACTAATTGGTGGTTTAGTTTTAAACGAAAACAAGATCGCTGAAATGAAAACCGGCGAAGGGAAAACAATTGTAGCCATGTTACCCACTTTTCTTAATGCTTTGTCAGGTAAAGGTGTTCATGTTGTAACGGTAAATGATTATTTGGCTAGACGTGACTCAGAATCCGTAGGGCAAGTACATCGATTTCTCGGATTAACCGTTGGATTAATTCAAGAAAATATGACACCACAAGAACGAAAAGAAAATTATGCTTGTGATATCGTTTATGTCACAAATAATGAACTTGGATTTGATTACTTACGCGATAATATGGCTTATACGGTTGAAGAAGTAGTTCAACGTCCATTTTATTATTGTGTCATCGACGAAGTTGATTCGATTTTAATTGATGAAGCCCGTACTCCCCTTATTATTTCAGGCCCTGGTGAAGCACCTACTGAAAAGTATCTTCAAACTTCGAAATTAGCTACTACATTAACTCGCGAAATACATTATTTAGTCGATGAGAAAACGCAAAATGTAACGTTAAGTAGTGAGGGGGTCGCTTTCTGTGAACAAGTTTTACGTATTAATGATCTTTATAGCCCAGATGAACCATGGATTTCGTATATTTTAAACTCCGTAAAAGCGAAAGAATTGTTTCAAAAAAATAAAAATTACATAGTCAATGAAGAACAAGAAATTGTAATTGTTGATGAATTTACTGGTCGTACTATGTTAGGGCGTCGCTGGAGTGATGGGTTACACCAAGCGGTGGAAGCAAAAGAAAATGTTCCGATACAAGATGAAAGTCAAACTTTAGCTTCTATAAGTTATCAAAATTTATTTCTATTATACGAGAAGCTTTCCGGTATGACTGGAACAGCCAAAACTGAAGAGTCAGAATTTGAAAAGATATATGACTTAACGGTAGTTCCGATTCCTACGAACAAAGAGCTTAAACGTAAAGATTTTTCTGACTTAATTTATAAAAACCAATATATTAAATGGCGTGCTATAGCACAAGAATGCTTAGAAATGTATAATATTGGACGTCCCGTTTTAATTGGAACAACAACAATAGAAAAATCTGAACTTTTAGCGGCGTTACTTTCTGAATATCAACTTCCTTATCGTTTATTAAATGCGCGACCAGAAAATATTGAAAGTGAATCTGAAATTGTGGCACAAGCGGGTTGTAAAAAGGCGATAACGATTTCAACTAATATGGCTGGACGTGGTACGGATATTTTATTAGGGGGAAACCCAAAATTCCTTACCAATTACATCCTGGAAGATTTTTTTATGACTGGAAATACAAATGGTAAAGATAAAATTTTTGATACGTTTTGGTCAAAAAATGATAAAGTTCTCAACGAAAAAGCGAAGCTAAATTACCAAAAATGGTTAAAGCAAACTTCCGTGAAAAATGAAGAAAGTAATGAACAGGGTGACAATACCTTTAATACTTTATACAACGAATTGCTGAAGGAAAATCGATTAGAAACACTTACCGAAGGGGAAAAAATAAAAAATGTTGGCGGTTTACATGTAATTGGTACTGAACGTCATGAGTCACGAAGGATTGATAATCAACTTCGAGGACGGTCTGGACGTCAAGGAGATCCGGGTTCTTCTAGATTCTTTCTTAGTTTAGAAGATAAACTTCTACGAATTTTTGGTGGTGACCAAATTCTTAATGTATTACAAAATATTGGTTTTTCGGATGATACACCTATTCAATCTTCTTTATTAAACAATAGTTTAGAATCCGCACAAAAAAAGGTTGAAGCTTATTATTTTGATACGCGAAAACAAGTTTTTGAATATGATCAGGCTCTTAATATGCAAAGAAATGGTATTTATGCAGAGCGTAAACGAATACTTGAACAGTCCAACTTACGTAATTGGTTAGTTGATTATGCTGACCGGACTTTAGTCGATTTAAGTCTTTATTTAACGGACGTAAAGGATCAAAAAATATCAGAGCAGATCTTAACGAAATTGCAAAATTTAGTTGGGGTGCCCTTTTCTTTTGGTATTCCTAAAAATGAGTTTAATTTAGATGAGTATCTAAATTTACTACAACAACAGATGCAAATAACATATGACCTAAAAGAGCTCGAATTGGAATCTGTTGAAGCTGGTTTATTAAGAGAATTAGAAAGGGCTTTCATTTTACAGCAGATTGATTATTCTTGGAAAGAACATTTGCAAAAACTTGGATTTTTAAGAGACTCGATTCGTTGGCGTGCTTATGGGCAAAAAAACCCTTTAACAGAGTATAAAAAAGAGGCTTTTAACTACTTTACAATTATGGTAGCAAGAGTAAGACATAGAGTAGTTTACTTTGTACTTCGTGCAAAACTTATTTTGCTTTAACACATAAACTAAAAAACACCGACTAATATATAGTATTAATCGGTGTTTTTTTATTTAAACACCAAATTGGTTCCCACGTCGATACTGTAAATATGCAGCAACAAACAAACCTAGAATTGTTACGGGTACAAGACCAAGTACAAGACCTGAAAGTAATACTTCAACCATGATTTCTTTAATTCTTTAAAGCAATAAATTTTTTAATTCTTCTTAAGAGTATAGCATTCTTGTACTATAGAGGTTATTAGCCAAGTTCAGAAAATAAACTACTCTCTCTAATATCCTCAACTGTAATTGTTACAAGATCAGATTTTGTTAAGATTGAACCACCAGAATTAAACATTCTGTTAGCATGTCTCATACGTGCAGTATCAATCGCATTACTAATTGTTCGCGCATTGGCAAATAATGGTAATTGACTACGCTTTTCAACATATTCTAAAAGAGCAGCTTCTGCATCGGGAGTTAGTCTATATTGTTGTTCCTCAAGAATTAAACGACCAATTTTAATTAGCTCTTCTGGCGTATAATCAGGAAAATCAATGTGATTTGCCACACGTGAAGATAAACCTGGATTCGATTCATAGAAACTATCCATTCTATCTTTATAACCTGCAAAAATAACGACTAGATCTTCACGTTGATTTTCCATTACCTGAAGTAGGATTTCAATAGCTTCAGAACCATAATCTCTTTCATTGTCAGGCTTATATAAATAATATGCTTCATCAATGAATAACACACCACCCATTGCCTGTTTTAAAACTTCTTTCGTTTTAGGAGCTGTATGGCCAATATATTGTCCAACTAAATCATCCCGTGTAACCGTAATTAAGTGGCCCTTACGAATATAACCAAGTTTGAAAAGTATATCTGCCATTCTTGTGGCTACTTCTGTTTTTCCTGTACCTGGGCTTCCTGTGAACGACATATGAAGACCCACGGAACTCGAACCCATTCCTAAACCTAAGTTTTTTCGAAGTCTTTGTACCAGAAGTAAAGCAGCAATCTCCTTAATACGAAGTTTCACTGGAGCTAGGCCTACTAGATCTTCTTCTAGCTGATCAATGATCCCCTGAATATTAGTTTTGTTATACTCTTCTTGTAAATTAACAGACATAATAGTGCTCGCATTACTAATAATTGTACTCTAGATTAATATACCACAAAAATCCTTAGTATTTCTGAGTGATTAAGAAAATTCAATTAATCTCTTCCATAATTTTTTTTGCTGCTGTTTTTTTTGATAAACCTAGGTTTTATTAATTGGTCAAAGTAACTAAACATCCTTTCCCTTCTAGATCTAATTTGGAAAAATACGAACTCTCTGATTTTGATCGTTTCCGACAGTTACTCCTTTTAATTGGTAATGGGCTATTAATTCATGTTGTTGCTTTCTGATGGTGCTAGATCTTGGGAAGAGGTCCACAATAATATTTTTAGTAATCACAATTTCTTCAATGGCCAATCTAGCTTCTTCCAGAGGTGTCAAAAATTCCTTACCTACAATTTCGGTAAGTTTTGCATTATTAGTTTTCAATTTAAGGGGTTCAATATCATTCTTCTTTGCTATAACCCGTAAAGCTTTTGCTATTTGCAATAAACTATTACTTTGGGTTGTATGAATAGTTATATTTTTAGAGTTTGATATTTGTTTTAATTTCCGATTATTTTTGACTAAATTTGATAATGCTAAAATAGCGTCTGCGTACTGAATTTCTTTTGTAATAATAATCGGAAGTTTTAATGTTTTAATTAATACTTTTAAATCTTCATTATTAATTCCATAAATATATATATAAGTAAATTTTTGGTTAAGTTCTTCTTTCCGAGCTTTGGTATTTTTTAAAGGTCGTTTTGTTTTTTGCTTTTCTCTTGGATTAAAACGATCGAGAAGATAATTGCTTTTTTGTTTTGTAGTATTGCTTATAGGGTAATTATTTTGTCCTACTCCACTTTCTTTCTGGTTATAATAAATTTTACAATCAACAAAACTAGTGCCATCGTTTTCTATCGCTCGTTTTTGCATAGGTAAATTTTGGCCTTGAAGAAGTAAATCTACAGATTGTTCAATATTATCATGAATTACCCATGTTTGAGGATCATGTATTTCAATAGCAACTTCAAAAGTTGGGGGGGCTTTTCGTTCTAATATACTTTTTGAAGAACCACGACGTTTGGCTTCTTCATCTCCCAAAGTAACGTATTGAACGCCACCTATTAAATCAGTAATAGTAGGATTTTTCACTAAATTTTCTAACGAATTTCCGTGCGCCGTACCAACAAGTTGAACACCTCGTTCTGCAATTGTTCGGGCAGCTGTTGCTTCTAATTCTGTACCAATTTCATCAATTATAATAATTTCTGGCATATGATTTTCTACGGCTTCAATCATCACTTCGTGTTGATTTTGTTGGTTTGAGACTTGCATCCGTCTTGCTTTACCTATTGATGGGTGTGGTAAGTCTCCATCTCCTGCGATTTCGTTAGAAGTATCAATAATAATTACTCGTTTTTTCATCCCATCTGATAATACTCTCGCAATCTCTCGTATTGCTGTTGTTTTTCCGACACCTGGTCGACCTAAAAGTAAAATAGATTTTTTTTGCTCAAGAAGATCACGGATGATACTTACTGTCCCAAAAACAGCTCTTCCGATACGGCACGTTAAACCAATCACACTTCCTTTTCTATTTCTTAACGCGCTTATTCGGTGCAACGTTTTTTCTATACCGGCCCGATTATCACCACTAAATTTACCTAACCGTTTAAGTATATGATCTAAGTCTTGCCACACAACTGTACGATAAGAAAGATATTCGCTCCGGCCTCCGGCAAAGCGGGCTTCGGGTCGTCGACCAATATCTAACACAACTTCAATTAATTGTTCACGACACGGATGTTTTTTTAAGGGGGTACTTATAAATTTAGGTAAAACGTCTAATAATTGATTTAAGTCATCAGCAAGAAGCATCTCTCTTTTTTTCTTTTTTTTTTTAGTATACCCTTTTAAAATAAAAAACTATTTTACGTAGGTTATGAGCGATTCCTTTATAAATAGTGAATTATATAAAAGGTCGTAAAGTTAGATTAAACTAGTTATAATAATGTTAGCAGTATATTTTGTGAGAAATTTACTTTAATAAGCAGCCGAAAAAAATTACATTAAACTCATATAATGTCGCATTTTACTAAAATTAAAACAAAACTTTACGATAAAGTAACAATTGAAAAAAGTCTTTCAGACTTAAACATCGCTTGGGAAATTGATGAGAAGAAAGTACGAGGTTATAAGAATCAAGAACAATCCGCTGAGATTGTTATTCGACAATCTAATAATCATGATATTGGGTTTAAGTGGAATGGTAATGAATATGAACTGGTAGCAGATCTTATGTTTTGGGATCAGAAATTTTCAGTGAACAAATTCTTAAATCAAATTAATCAACGCTACGCTTTTAACCTTATTACTAAAGTGAGTGAAGAACAAAATTTTCAATACGTTGAAGCTGAAAATCAGCAAGACGGGTCTATTAGACTGTTATTAAGAAAGTTTTAAATTTTAAAAACGATATACTATCACTTTAGTAAGCTAAAGTGATAGTTATGTTTAATAAATTCTAATGCTAAGATATGTAACAAAAACTTATTATATCATTTTAATACCTTGCGCCCATAAGAGCAGAAGAGTCCAACCAAAATTTGCCTAACTTTTATTGCATGGACTATTCTTATTAAAAAAAGATTAAAATATCCTTATGCAAAAAGAATTAGAATTATATGAATCAATCCTGTTACTAAAACTTTCGTCCGCGGAAGAGTTATCTGAACGTTTAGAACGCTACCGAAATTTTTTAACAGATAGAGGTAGCCAAGTTATGGTGAAGAATCATGGTAAAATATCTTTAGCCTACAGCATTAAAAATCTTGATACAGCCACTTCTATTCAAATCGTATATCTTGGTAATGGGGAGTTAATCAAGCAACTTAATACTGAACTTCAACGTGACGAAGTTATCTTACGTGTAGTAACAACAAAGCTAGTTGATGACAATGTCTCAGAAATGTTTAAAACGGAAAATCAATCTTAGTCACCCTTGGACGAAAAAGATTTTTAATTTTATTTAGATTTAAATTATTAACGGATATTGGCTCAAATGACACGTCCTAGTCCAAACACGTAATTCAGAAGTTCTTAAAGTTGAGCGTGAAAGGGTTCAAGTGAAGTATTATATCGTCTATGGGTACAATGTATGCCATTGACTAATTGATTCAATATCGTTTTCATAATGTAACTGTCACAAAAAATAATAAACAATAATTACTAAGAGTTAGGTCTTTTTTATTCCCTAACTCTTAGTAATTTCTAATTATGCTGGTACAACATTGAAAATACCAGTTAAAAGAACGAGTGCAGTCCAGATACCTGCGCCACTCCAAACAACACTTTGAGATTTCTCCCATTCACCAGGTGTAGCTAAGATTACTGGCACCGCAACTACAAGCGCAAAAGATACAACTATTAGAAGAAGAACAAATACTTGAACAATACCAACCATGCGAAAGTTTCTATCTACTTATTTCTAATTACTAAAAAAACGTATTACAAATTATAAATTTGTAAAAAGAATTCCCTTAAATCTAGTTTATAACACTTTTTAGAAAAAAGTTAACACGTTCTTTAAACAATTGTTATATAATCTACTTAGAGTTTATTTTTAATACTAGTGAGGTTACTTACAATGGATATGAGTTTTTTACTATCCGCTTTACCTGAACCGTATACAGTATTTCGTCCTATTGTAGACGTTATGCCTGCGATTCCAGTATTTTTCCTTTTATTAGCTTTCGTTTGGCAAGCTGCTGTAGGTTTTAGATAATCTATAAGAGGATACCCTTTTCTGAAAAAACCGAAAGATTCTTTCGGTTTTTTGAAATTTTGTCGATTAACTAATATGAATTAGCCTTAAATTTTTAATCATGGTAGATACAGCTTCAAAAACAGGTTTCATCTCACAAATTATTGGACCAGTAGTAGATATTGAGTTTCCAGGTGGTGAGCTTCCAAAAGTATACAACGCCGTAACAGTAACATCAGGTGATAGTACTGTTGTGTGTGAAGTACAACAACTTCTTGGAAACAACAAGGTACGTTCAGTTTCAATGACTGCTACAGACGGCTTAAAGCGTGGTGCTAGCGTAGTTGATACTGGAGCACCAATTACAGTTCCTGTTGGTACAAAAACATTAGGTCGTATCTTTAACGTTTTAGGTGCACCTGTAGATGAACTGGGTCCATGTGATGCTCCTTCTGGATTACCTATTCACAGACCATCTCCTGCATTCTCAGACCTGGAAACAAAACCAGCAATTTTTGAAACAGGAATTAAAGTTGTAGATATTTTAGCCCCTTACAGACGTGGTGGTAAAATTGGTTTATTTGGTGGTGCTGGTGTAGGAAAAACAGTACTTATCATGGAACTTATTAACAACATTGCTAAGGCACACGGTGGTGTATCTGTATTTGGTGGTGTAGGTGAGCGTACAAGAGAAGGTAATGACCTTTACGCTGAAATGAAAGAGTCAGGAGTTATTAACGAAAAGAACCTTGACGATTCAAAAGTAGCGTTAGTTTATGGTCAGATGAATGAGCCTCCAGGTGCACGAATGCGTGTTGGTTTAACTGCACTAACAATGGCGGAGTATTTCCGTGATGTAAACAAGCAGGATGTACTGCTATTCATCGATAACATCTTCCGTTTTGTACAAGCCGGTTCAGAGGTATCAGCACTTCTTGGTCGTATGCCTTCAGCGGTAGGATACCAGCCAACACTAGCTACAGAGATGGGTGTTCTACAAGAGCGTATTACGTCAACAAATGAAGGTTCTATTACATCAATTCAGGCGGTTTATGTACCTGCTGATGATTTAACAGATCCCGCACCAGCGACAACATTTGCTCACTTAGATGCAACAACTGTACTTTCACGTGGCTTAGCTTCAAAAGGTATTTATCCAGCAGTAGATCCTCTAGATTCTACTTCTACAATGCTTCAACGAGAAATTGTTGGAGATCTACACTATGATACTGCTCAGCGTATTAAGCAGACTTTACAGCGTTACAAGGAACTTCAAGATATTATTGCAATCTTAGGTTTAGATGAACTTTCTGAAGAAGATCGTCAAACAGTTGCTCGTGCACGTAAAGTTGAGCGTTTCTTATCGCAGCCATTCTTCGTTGCTGAGGTATTTACAGGTTCCCCAGGTAAGTATGTTTCTCTTGCCGACGGTATTACTGGGTTTAATGATGTTCTAGATGGTAAATATGATGATTTACCTGAGCAAGCATTCTACCTAGTAGGAGATATTAATGAGGCTATTGAAAAGGCTGCTAAGTAAGGATAAATAACATTATGAGTTTAAATGTTCGTGTAATTACACCAGATAAAGTTGTTTGGGATGCAATGGCTGACGAGTTAATTCTTCCAAGTAGTACTGGTCAAATTGGTATTTTATCAGACCACGCCCCTTTACTAACTGCACTAGATATTGGTGTAATGCGTCTAAAAACAGACGCGGGTTGGACTTCTATTGTATTAATGGAAGGTTTTGCGGAAGTGGAAGATAATAAAGTTACGATTCTTTGTAATGGTGCAGAAGAAGGTAGTTCAATCGACCGAACGGCTGCTCAAGAAGAACTTGAAAAAGTAACATTATTAGTTGATGAAGCTACAACGAAAAAAGAAAAAATCGAAGCTACTATTGAACTTCGTAAATGTAAAGCCAGACTTCAAGCGATAGCTTAAGGGTTAATGTTTTTCTTTTTCTAAAAAAGATTCTGTCTCAATTTTAAATTGAGACAGAATCTTTTATGAAAAAATCATTTTTAATAAGTAAAGAAGGAGAACTTTAAGACCTCTTCTCTTTATGTAATTTAGGATTCTTGTAGAACATCAAATTTCTCACCTAAAAGAACGCGAACCTTATTATCGTCACTAACATCGACAACAGCAGTGTCACCTGCTTTAATTTTTTCAGAAAGTACTTCCTCAGCTAAACTATCTTCTAATAATCTCATAACTGCTCGACGAAGAGGTCGTGCACCATATGTTGGATTATAACCTTCATCAATAAGTCGAACCTTAAATCTATCTGTTACTTCAAGTTGAATCCCTTTGATAGCGATTCTTTCAAAAACCTCTTTTAACATTATCTCCGCAATCTGACCAACTTCGTCTTTTGTTAGTTGGCGGAAAACAATAATTTCGTCTAAACGGTTTAAAAACTCAGGTCTGAAGTAATTTTTAAGTTCTTCATTAACTAATGATTTAATACGGCTATATTGTGAACTTGACTGGTCATCTGAAAGTTCAAAACCAAGGCCACCGCCCCCTTTCTCAATTACTTTTGACCCCACATTTGAAGTTAGAATTAAAAGCGTATTTTTGAAATCAATTGTTCTTCCTTTTGAATCTGTTAATCGACCATCTTCAAAAATTTGAAGCATTAAATTAAACACATCTGGATGAGCCTTTTCAATTTCATCAAACAGAACTACTGTATATGGTCGTCTTCGTACAGCTTCAGTTAACTGGCCACCTTCATTATAACCTACGTAACCTGGAGGTGATCCAATAAGTTTTGAAACGGTATGTCTTTCCATGTATTCTGACATATCCAGACGAACCATCGCCTCTTCTGAACCAAAGAAGTAAGTGGCTAAAGCTTTTGTAAGCTCAGTTTTTCCAACTCCGGTCGGACCAGAAAAAATAAAACTTGCAATTGGTCGGTTAGGACTTTTTAGTCCAACACGTGCTCTTCTAATTGCACGGGATACGGCCACCACGGCTTCGTCTTGGCCAATAATACGACTATGTAAAGTTTCTTCCATTTGTAACAGTTTTTCCGATTCACTTTTGGTTAATTTATTCACCGGAATACTTGTCCAGGCAGCTACAATTTCTGCAATATCTTCTTCAGTAACAGTTGTAGGTTTACTTGTATCTTCAGTTGCACCTTTTTTACTTTGAGCAATTGCATTAATCTGAACTTTAACTTCCATTTCTCTTTCACGCAGTTGGCCAGCCTTTTCAAAGTCTTGGCTTCTTACTGCTTCATCTTTAGCTTTTAGAACGTCTCGTAATTCTTGATCAAGTTCTTTTGCTGCTGGTGGAAGCTGGCAGTTCATTAATCGAACACGTGAGCCTGCCTCATCAATCAAATCAATTGCTTTATCGGGTAAAAAACGATCGGCGATATATTGATCAGCAAATTTTGCAGCTGCAGCTAATGCTTCATCTGAAATTACTAATTTATGGTGTTTCTCATAGCGATCTCGTAGACCATAAAGAATCTCAATCGTCTCCTCTACAGATGGTTCTCCTACCATAACTGGTTGGAAACGTCGTTCAAGAGCGGCATCTTTTTCGATATGTTTACGATACTCATCTAAAGTTGTCGCTCCAATACATTGCAACTCACCTCTTGAAAGAGCAGGTTTTAATATATTTGCAGCATCAATTGCACCTTCAGCAGCACCAGCACCAATTAATGTATGAACTTCGTCAATAACAAGTATCACGTTATTTGATGTCCGAACTTCATCCATGATTTTTTTCAGTCGTTCTTCAAATTCACCTCGATATTTTGTTCCTGCAATTAGTAAACCAATATCTAATGCGACTACTTTTTTATTTTCAAGTGTATCTGGAATGTCTCTATTCGCAATACGTTGAGCTAAACCTTCTGCAATAGCAGTTTTACCAACACCAGGCTCTCCTATTAGAACTGGATTATTTTTTGTTCTTCTCCCTAGTATTTGTATTACACGCTCAATTTCTTTCGCTCGACCTACCACTGGGTCTAGACGACCTTCTGTTGCTTTGTCCGTTAAATTTGTACCAAACTCGTCTAACGTAGGCATTTTACTACCTTTTGTACTACTACCTGAAGAAAGGTCATTATTGTCACCTAACGAACGAATAATTTCGCTACGGACTTTTGAAAGATCTACGCCTAAATTTTCTAAAACACGGGCTGCAACACCTTCACCTTCACAAATTAAACCAAGTAATAAATGTTCAGTACCAATATAGTTATGACCTAATTGTCTTGCTTCTTCTAGTGAAAGTTCAAGAACCCTTTTTGCTCTAGGTGTAAAAGGGATTTCAACCGCGACAAAACCTGAGCCACGGCCGATAATCTTTTCAACTTCCATACGGGCATCTTTTAATGTTACACCCATTCCTTTAAGAACTTTTGGCCCTTCACCGGTACCTTCTCCAATTAGTCCTAATAATACTTGTTCCGTGCCGACAAAGTTATGTCCAAGTCGTCTAGCTTCTTCTTGAGCTAGCATAATAACTTTGATGGCTTTTTCCGTAAAACGTTCAAACATATATTTTCACGTATAACGAAATTATCATTATCTTTGATATGACTATTGTACCATAAAGGAAGTTATGTAATCATTGAATTAATACGACTCTTCGTTAATTTATATGAAAAGTAGATTTTATTTGCGCGCTTCTATTTGACTACTAAGAAGCCATATTCTATAATGTCTGTATATAAGTTTTAATAAGCGCTCTTAGTTCAGTTGGTAGAACGTAGGTTTCCAAAACCTGATGTCGAGGGTTCAAGTCCTTCAGGGCGTGTTAAGAATAATTTCTTTCTTCTTTTTGGTAATAATGATATATTTGTCCTAAGGACTTTCTCCGGAGAGGTGGCTGAGTGGTTGAAAGCTTCAGATTGCTAATCTGATGTACGTTTTTAATGTACCGTGGGTTCGAATCCCATCCTCTCCTTTAATTAAAGGTAATATTACTAAAGAAATCCAATCTGAAATAGCCAATTAGGTGGTATAATTGTATCAGTTATAAAATACAAATTATCATTAAGTACAAAAATGGATATTCTTAGCTTAGGATGGTCTTCTTTAATGGTTATGTTTAGTTTTTCTTTAGCATTAGTAGTTTGGGGACGTAATGGTTTCTAAATTAGAAAAGAGTAAAGAAAAAATGAAAACAAATTTAAATTAATAGTTTTTAAATTCATGGCTAAAGAAATATTTACTACCGCAGGTGTTATGTGGGCTTTAACTTTAACGGGATTAAGCGTTGGTTTTGGTCTTCTTAAAATTCAAGGGGAATAAGTTATTAACAACCCCCTTTTTTTCTATGACGGAAATAAGTCTTAAATTATGAGTTTATTAGAAAGCAGTTGGTTTTTAGTAGCAGTTTTAATTATCGCAATTGTTTTGTTAATAGACCCGAAAAGTTCGACAACAGGTTCTGGTTCAAGTCAGATTTTAGGTGGATTTGCCACTCCTAGTTCAGAACAAAAATTTATTTATCGTATTAGTGCAGGACTAATTGCCGTTTTCTTTTTATTAACAACTATTTTAAGTTCGTTAGATTAGTAAAATGTCAAATTCTAAAAAGACGAGAAAGATTTTTAAATCTTTCTCGTCTTTTTGATTTCAGTAAATTTAACTGAAACTTTTTAATGATCCGTATATGTAATGCACACTAGGCAAAAAAGGCAATATTTGCAAGTAAAATGTAAGCCACTACATCTCCCCCTAATGCCCCAACACAAAAACCACTTGTAAAATCACGCCAACCTTTTGATGACTCTAACCCTTCTAATTTACCGCCATCTTGAAATGATGCTAACCCGTAAATTGTTAGACCTAACGTTAAGATTAAAATTAATCCCATGGCTGCAACAAGACCAACAAGTAAAGCATTTTCTGAATTACGAAGTGGTCCTAGTATATAAAATGGTCCAATTAGAAAATATCCATGTGCCATACCAATTTCTAACCCTCGTAAAAGAGGTGATAAACCTTTTCTATAAATTGGTAAATTCCCAAGATATAGTTTTGTTGCTGTTGAAGTAGTTACTGGCGTAGATAAGTTACCTACAAAAGGATCATTATTATAAGGCTTAATAAATTCGCTCATGTATTAAATTTCCTGTAAAAATGTATAGTCGACTAACAACTATTATATAGTTAAACGTTTTATTTTATTATTTCTTGTTTTTTTCAAATTTAATTTTAACTTAATTTTGTTATTGTCTTTCGTCAAATCGGGATGACAGGATTCGAACCTGCGACCCTCTGCTCCCAAAGCAGATGCGCTACCAAACTGTGCTACATCCCGTTTAATATGTTTCTAGATTACTTGAAAAGGAGAAAATAATCAATACGTTAACGAAAAAAGAGTTCTGCCAATTTGACAGAACTCTCTTTTAGTTAGTTATAAAAGCAATAACTAATTAGTAACGCTCACCTTCTGGCTTAGCTGATGGTGCGTAAGCTTCGATAGTGTAAACAAGGTTACGACCACTACCTTCTTGACGAACAAGGCGGAAACCAGGCTCGTAAGCAGGACGCTGAACGATGAATGCAAGAACACAAGACTCAACACCACGTGAGTTGTCAAAACAACAACACTTAACGTAGTAGTTTGGCTTAGCTTTACGAGCCATGTTGATCTCGAAAAGAATAGCTGCTGGATCTTTGATATCGAATAATGGAAGACCCCACATTTCCCAGTAGCTGTTACGAGGGTGCGGATCATCAGTGTACTCAATAGATACAGCCCAAGACTTATCAATTGAGTATTGAATTTGCTTAGTGATTTGCTCGTCAGTTAGGTCAGGAAGAAAAGAAAAAGCTCCTTGAGTTAGTTTCATTATGTACTCCGTAAATGAAAATTAATGGTTTAGTTGCCTACATAACTAAATGTAGGCTTTATAACTGAAAATCGTATTTTAGTCTCTAGAAAAGAGTCTAAAATTATACGTTAGCTGTTGCTGTTTCAGCGAAGTCAGCAGTATCAGTAGATGCATAGTTGAAAGTAATATCCTTCCAAAGATCTAGTGCAGTCTGTAGAGGACCACAAGTCTTAGCAGCATCTCTTAGAATCTGAGGACCTTCGTTGATGTAATCACGACCTTCGTTACGAGCTAGAACCATACACTCAAGAGCTACACGGTTAGCTGTTGCACCAGATTGGATACCATCTGGGTGACCAATTGTACCACCACCGAACTGAAGTACTACGTCATCACCAAGGTAGTTAATAAGTTGGTGCATTTGACCACAGTGGATACCACCAGAAGCTACTGGTACACACTTACGTAGAGAAGCCCAATCTTGTGCGAAGAATAGACCTTCAGGTAGACACATTTCACTCTTAGTATCTAGAAGAGTGTTGTAGAAACCTTTAATCATTAGAGGATCACCCTCAAGCTTACCTACTACAGTACCTGCGTGAATGTGGTCAACACCTGACATACGCATCCACTTACAGATAACACGGAAGTTCATACCGTGGTTCTTCTGACGAGAGTAAGTTGAGTTACCAGCACGGTGAAGGTGAAGAAGTACATCTTTCTTACGTGACCAGTAAGCCATTGACTGAATAGCTGTATAACCGATTACAAGGTCAATCATAACAACGATTGAACCTAGCTCTGCTGCGAAGTCTGCACGCTCGTACATATCTTCCATAGTTGCACCAGTACAGTTAAGGTAGTGACCTTTAACTTCACCAGATACAGCTGCAGCGTGGTTAACACCTTCCATTGAGTAAAGGAAACGCTCTCTGTAACGCATGAATGGTTGAGAGTTAATGTTCTCATCATCCTTAAGGAAATCTAGACCACCTTTAAGACCTTCGAATACTACACGACCATAGTTCTTACCAGAAAGACCTAGCTTAGGCTTAACTGTAGCACCTAGAAGAGGACGACCGAACTTATCCATACGCTCACGCTCTACAACTACACCAGTTGCAGGACCTTGGAAAGTCTTAAGAAGTGCGTAAGGGAAACGCATATCTTCTAGACGAAGAGCTTTAACCGCCTTGAATCCGAAGATGTTACCGATAATAGAAGCTGTAATGTTAGCTAGAGATCCTTCCTCGAAAAGGTCGATATCGTAAGCAATGTAACAGAAGTAAGTATCTGCTGCACTTGGTACAGGGTCTACACGGTATGCTTTCGCACGGTATAGGTCACATGCTGTTAGTAGATCTGTCCATACAACAGTCCATGTTGCAGTAGAAGACTCACCAGCAAGTGCTGCTGCTGCTTCTACAGGGTCTACACCTGGTTGTGGAGTACAACGGAATAGAGCTAGAAGATCTGTTTCTTTGATTGTGTAATCAGGATCCCAGTAACCCATTTTTGCGTAAGGGATTACACCTGATTCGTAACGTTCACTTTTAATTCGAGTACGTGATTCTACAGCTTGAGACATGAAAACCTCCTGGTTTTAAGTTATGCTAGACGATTGCTGGATTTTATATTTCAAATAAGTGTTGAAACATAAAAAGCAAAATAAAATACTTATTATTCCTTTATCTTATAAGATAAGATATCACAAATAGACCGCACCCGGGCACCTACTTTATTTATCAAACATATAAAAATATCTAATGTATTGTGCCAGAGGAAAAATTACTAATTTACGAGGGTAAAAATTAAGTGGTAAAAAGTATAGTATAAATAGGCTTAAAAGTATGGAAATAAAGTTATTTTATACATCTCAAACATTAAACGGTACTATGTAAATTTCTACCCTTTATAAAGTAATAAATACTCAAAGAGGCTATATTAATCACGGTAAAATTTTCGATATTTTAATAGATTCAGCATATTTTTTCGTTAATAGAAAAATTTATCCTTAGCTTCCAGGTGCTGGTGTATCTCCACCAACTTATTATGTTCCAAAGTAAATAACCACTAAAAATTTTCCTCTTTTTTTAATGCCAGGATCCAGATTTGAACTGGAGACACGAGGATTTTCAATCCACTGCTCTACCAACTGAGCTATCCCGGCGAAATGTATACAAATGTATTATACTTGAGAGTAGATTTTTTGACAAGTCTAAAATTATATGGAAAATATTAATGCACGCCTCAAAATCCTTAAAAAATTAGCTAGTTTGCAATTAGCAATAGGACTACTTTTTACCATTGGTATTATTATTGCAGTCGGTACGATCATTGAACAAGACCAACCTTTAACTTTTTATAGGGAAACTTACCCTGAAAATAGCCCTTTATTTGGTTTCTTAACTTGGAAAGTTATTACTTTTTTAAATTTAAATACAGTATATACGGCTTGGTGGTTTTTAATTATCCTTTTTTTATTTGGTAGCTCACTTTTAGCATGTACTTTTACTACTCAGTTACCATCGATTAAAACTTTTAAATTGTGGCAATTTTCAAATAGTCCTAAGAATAAAAACCTTAACTTAACTTCCAACATAAAATTAGGGCTATCTAATACTGTTGTTTATAATTTTAATAGTAATAAATACCATTTTTTTAGACAAAAAAATAAAGGTTACGCTTATTCGGGGTTATTAGGTCGAGTCGCACCCATTTTTGTACATGGGAGTATTATTGTGCTTCTTCTGGGTTCCACAATTGGTTCGTTAGGAGGGTATACAGCACAAGAGATTGTTCCTCGTGGTGAAGTCGCGCATGTTCAAAATCTAACAAAATATGGAAGCCTAAGTAAAATACCACAAACTATTTCTTGTCGAATTAATGATTTTTGGATTACATATACGAAAGATTTTAAAACAGATCAATTTTATTCAGATTTATCTTTACTTGACCCGGTTGGAAAGGAATTAAAAAGAAAAACAGTTTTTGTAAACGAGCCTTTAAATTTTAAAGATGTCGTTTTTTACCAAACGGATTGGGATCTTGTCGGCATTAAGTTAAAATTGGAGGATAAAACTGTATTCCAGGTTCCTTTAAAAAAGATAACGAAAGGTAATCGAAAATTCTGGTTCGGTTCGTTAAATTTACAAAATTTCGAAAATCAAACTTTAACGATTCTAATTAATGATTTAAATGGTAAAATTTTCCTCTATGATTCTAAAGGTGTATTATTTAACGATTTAAGTATTGGTCAATCTCTTAACTTAGAGGAAAAGATTAAAATTACCTTTTCAGACTATATTACAAGTACTGGGTTGCAAATTAAATCTGATCCTGGCCTGTTTACCGTATATTTTTCTTTCTTACTTCTGATGTTAAGTATTTACATTAGTTTTTTCACTTATTCACAAATCTGGTTTGTTGAAACAAGAAATCAGGTAGAAGTAGCTGGAAAATCAAATCGTGCTGTTTTATTTTTTCAAGAAGAATTTAGAAAAATTATTAAGCGTTCGACTAGAAAATTAATTTAAAGGGTTTGACGTTTTTAAGGTCGAAATTTTTAGATTCACCCAGATCAGAAAGATTATGTATATAATGTTATTCATAGAGTTTGTTAATATTAAAAAAAAATTATTACTTATATGAAGCGTTGGTTTTTATCTTTTCTTACATTTGCACTTTTGGCTGGAACGCCAAATATAGCTAAAGCAGATGTTAGCGGTCTAGTACCTTGTAAAGATTCGGCTGGTTTTAAAAAAAGACTTGACGGTAGTGTTCAAAAATTATCGGCACGTTTAGCAAATTATGAAGAAGGTACCCCTGCTTATTTAGCATTACAAGCTCAAATCGAGCGAACGGAAGCACGTTTTGATAAATATGGGAAGCAAGGTTTATTATGTGGTGCTGATGGTTTACCTCATTTAATTGCGGATGGTAGACCAAGTCATGCTGGAGAATTTGTTCTTCCAGCGTTTGTTTTCCTATATATCGCAGGTTGGATCGGATGGGCTGGTCGAAGCTACTTACAGTTTTCGAAAAAAACAGATAAGCCGAATGAAAATGAGATTATCATTAATGTTCCAGTAGCAATAGGTATGATGTCTGGAAGTTTTCTCTGGCCTTTTGCGGCTTGGAAAGAGTTAGTTTCTGGCGAGTTACTAGTTCCTATTGATGAGGTTACAGTTTCCCCACGTTAAAGACCTAAATTTATGGTTTTAACTTAACCAAATTATTAGTAACCAGTTTTAAAAGTCAATATTAGTTACAATTACAAAATATGGATAAAAATTTGCTTAAATATCTTTCTACAGCTCCAGTCCTTATAACTGCATGGATGAGTTTTACTGCCGGGTTTATAATTGAAATTCAGCGTTACGCACCCGATACTCTTTCTTTAGCATCTTATTAAAAGATTTGTTTGGCTTTGATTTATGGTGTTTTAAACCCATTAGTTTCAAGGCCAAATAATCTAACATAATCATATTAATTATTATGATCTATAAAAATTTTAATCACCCGTTGTTTTTGTTATCTTGGTATTAAAGCTTAAACAAAAACTTATTTACATTTTGATTCCGTTTAATTCTTTTCCAATCCTGTGATTACAAATTCCAAAAAGCATGATTTAGTTGCGAATATTTTTGCGAAAGTTGGGTATAAAATAGGTTTTAGTAACAAAAAAGGTAATAAATCTCTTTTGAATATTGATATTCTAAAAAGTAGTGTAAAGAAAGAGTTATTAAATACTACGGTATTTCATCTTGAAAAAATTTATACTGAATTATTAAACCAACCACCTTCGGATGCTTTTAACTTATTGCAGAGGAAAGGGGATACTATTTTACTTTTTCTTATTAAAAAGACCGGTGAAGATTTTTTAGCTAATAAATATGGTTACAAAGTAGATATTAACTTGTTGGAACTAAAAAAATCCTTATATACGGAAAATGTTTTATCTGATGCTGAAATTCTTTTCCAAATACCATTCTACGCACTATCCAATCCAAGGTCTTCAAAATTTCGCCTAGTTTACTACCCCGTATATAATAGTGCATCCCCTTTCTTTATCGAAGCTTTAGTTGATAATTTAATACTGGTCATAAGCAATTGTATTGTTTATTTTATTATCCTGAAGTTTTCTTCTGTTTATGCCTTCCGCCAAACTTTATATCGTTCACAATTTTTATCTTTAAGAAATTTTGAACGCTTTAAAAATAATTTAAGTTGGCAAGCCCAAATTCACAAATATATTCACCGTCCTCTTAATTTATACAATAATAGATATACAATATATGTTTTACGAACACAAGGCATCTATTCTCGCAACATTTATGCAAATCTTTCAAAAGAAATTAATACTCTTGGGAAATTACCATTGTTAACCATATTATTTGTTGAAATTCGCGATTTCACTACGAGTCGTTTTGATGAGACATTCTATAATATAGTTAAAAGTGTCCGTTTTACATTAACGTCAGTAATTGGGCAGGTTATTGGTTTAATTTGGCGTGGTATAATAGAAGGGTTAAAAAAATAACTCTAGTTTTGGGTTATTATAGGTATAAAAGAAAGAAAAGCTTAGTCTATATTTACTCTAGTATTTACTTGTTAGAGTAAGGTCTTACACTTATTAAAAAAGAGTTATGAATACACTTATCGGTTATATTTTATTAATGACACTAATGTTCAGCTTAGCAGCAGGACTTTATTTTGGTTTAAAAACAATTCGTTTAATTTAGTTACATTTTATTTCTACAGATAAGCGACAAAAATTTATCTGTAGAAACAATTAATTCCGCGTAAATAGTTAGTTCAACATGGCTTATATTGAAGAAAATTCTATTATTAAATCTTATTTTAACGGTTCTAGACGGTTAAGCAATATTTTTTGGGCTTGTGCAGTAAGTTTGGGTGGTACTGGCTTTTTTCTTACGGGTTTATCAAGTTTTTTTGGTACAAATTTAATATTTTTTTCGGACTCGAGTGAGATTTCTTTCCTTCCCCAAGGTATCGTTCTTTTATTTTATGGTACGGTTGGTATAATATTAGGTATTTTTTTATCCTTAACGATCTGGTGGAATGTGGGCTCAGGATATAATGAATACAATAGGAATGTTAAAGAAGTTAAACTTTACCGTAAAGGTTTCCCTGGTAAGAATCGTGAACTTGTATTTACATTTCCGTTTGAGGAAATTAAATCTATTAAAATGAGAATAAAGGAGGGTCTTAATCCGAAAAGGCAGTTAATTCTTTGCCTAATTGATAAAAGAGAAATACCCTTAACGGGAATAGAACAACCTACAGCTTTAAATGAAATCGAAAATGAAGCGATTACGGTGGCTAAGTATTTAAATGTTTTTCTAGAAACAGAATAATAATGTTTATGGGCGAACGACGGGAATCGAACCCGCGAATGCTGGAACCACAACCCAGTGCCTTAACCACTTGGCTACGCCCGCCTGTTAGTGATTCTATAATACCATATAAATCCTTTTCTTTGATATAATATTTTCATATCCAGGCAACGTAACTCATATACTCTTAATATAAAAATTTTTAATTCTGCATGGAGTTTACAAGGTGGAGGTTTATACTGAAAAATTATTAATTGTTGATAATGAAGCTACTATTCGGCAAATACTCGCGACGCGACTTACTACCCTTGGTTATCGAGTCTTTTTAGCCCCGGATGGAAAAATGGCTTTAACGATTTTTAATAGCGAACAACCAGATCTTATTATTCTTGATATAATATTACCAAAATTAGATGGTTATGAAGTTTGCCGTAAAATAAGAGAAGGTTCTCAGGTTCCCATTATTATGTTAACGTCTTTAGGTGGTATATCAGATCGTGTACTTGGTTTAGAACTAGGTGCGGATGATTATGTTGTTAAACCTTTCTCACCAAAAGAGTTGGAAGCAAGAATTCGTGCAGTTTTACGTCGCACTCATCCCAAACAAAAAACGCAGTTGGAAAAGAAACAAAATTTTTTTTATTTGGGTGATCTAGTTATTGATTTAAACAAGAAGATTGTAATAAAAAACGATCTAAGGATTTTACTTACGGGTATTGAATTTAGTTTACTTGAATTGTTAATCAGTAATGCAGGTAAACGTTTATCAAGAACTACTATTTTAGATAACGTCTGGGGATATACTCCGGAACGGTATGTCGACACGCGTGTTGTAGACGTTCACATCTCTAGACTTAGATCAAAATTAGAAAAAGATCCTGGCAACCCAGATTTTATTATAACCGCCAGAGGGGTTGGTTATATGCTCCAACCTGATTAGTAATTATTCTCCGCTTCTAGATACGATAAATTTATTGGCAAGAATTTCCCTATTTTACACCCTAATATTAAAAAATGTGATATCTTACTAGACCTAATTTGGCAATAACGAATTTAATCTTTTAAATCTGCCCTTAATGCTTAATATAAAAAAAGATGTTTATAAATACCTTTTGCCACACCTTTTAGATACCCAGCGTATCAGTTTCTGTTGGTTTCTTGAAATAGGTTTTCTTCAAGAGTTAGAAAAATTTTCTGCCATAAGAGATTATCTAGGTGAACTTGAATTAAATCTTTCAGCCAAATATTATAAAATTCGCCCCCCTAAGTATAGTCTTGCGGAATCAAAGCGGCGTGACACTACATATAGTGTTAGAGTGTACACTCTCGCTAAGCTAGTCTATTTAAATAATCTTTATGAAACTACTGAAAACGAAGTCCTTCTTTGTGATCTTCCTTTAATGACTAATGAAGGTACTTTTTTGGTTAATGGTATTGAACGTATTATTATTAATCAAATTGTCCGAAGCCCTGGTATTTATTATAAAACCGATTCTGATAAACAAAATTTTCGTTATTATACTGCGAGCCTGATTTCTAACCGTGGTACGTGGGTGAAATTCGAAATGGATAAGGATGATTTTATAAATATAAAGATTGATAAAGCAAAAAAAATATCTGCTTATATTTTTTTAAAAGCTTTGGGTTTAAGTAATAATGAAATTTTTAGTCAATTAGACCATCCCGAATATTTCCAAAAGACATTTCTTGAATACGAAACTATTTCTTTAGAAGATACTTTTTTAGAGGTCCATAACAAATTGCGCCCAGGGGAACCTGCTACAATTAAAGCAGGCCAACAAATTTTGTATTCGCGATTTTTTGATCCCAAGCGCTATGATTTAGGCCGTGTTGGCCGTTATAAAATTAATAAACGCCTAGGCCTTAATATTGAAAAAAATGTTCATATTTTAACATCTCAGGACACTATCCGAATTATCAATGAATTAATTAATTTCCGTTTGGCTCCAACCTCAGAAGATGATATTGATCATCTTGGAAATAGACGAATACGATCTGTTGGAGAACTTCTACAAAACCAAATAAGAATTGGTTTAAATAGGCTTGAACGGATTGCGCAAGAACGTATGACGATTTGTGAACAAAAATATGTGCGCGTCAATGTTTTAGTTAACCCAAAACCTTTAGTTTCGTCTATTCGTGAATTTTTTGGTTCCAACCCACTTTCACAATTTATGGACCAGACGAATCCATTAGCCGAATTAACACATAAACGTCGCTTATCTGTTTTAGGGCCTGGTGGTATAACACGTGATCGGGCCGGTTTTGCTGTTCGTGATATTCATCCGAGCCAATATGGTCGTATTTGTCCTATTGAAACTCCAGAAGGTCCCAATGCTGGTTTGATCGGGTCATTATCAACTTATGGAAGAGTTAATTCCTATGGGTTTATTGAAACTCCGTTTTACAAAGTTGAAAAAGGCCGTGTTCTTCAAGATTCTTACCCAGTTTATTTAGATGCTACAGCCGAAGATAAGTACTGTTTAGCTTCAGGAGATTTAAGTCTATCGCCAGACGGTTTTATTCAAAGTCATAATGTACCTGTACGTTACCGTCAAGAATTAGTTAGTGTTGTTTCCACTGAGGTTGATTATATTGCTGTTTCACCAATTCAGGTTGTTTCTTTGGCTACATCCTTAATACCGTTTTTAGAACATGACGATGCGAACCGTGCTTTAATGGGGTCGAATATGCAACGTCAATCGGTACCTTTATTATATCCGGAAGCACCATTAGTGGGCACGGGTCTTGAGGGTCAAACTGCAAGAGATTCTGGTATGACTGTGTTAAGTGCATGTTGTGGTAAAGTGATAAAAATAACTGATGGGAAAATATTTGTAAAAGATAAAAATTGCACAATTTTTACTTATAATTTAACCAAATATCAACGCTCTAACCAAGATACTTGTATTAATCAACGACCTTTAGTAGCGATTAATGAAAAGGTAAATACAGGTCAAATTATTGCTGATGGGGCATCAACAGAAGGTGGGGAATTATCCGTTGGCCAAAACATTGTAATCGCTTATATGCCTTGGGAAGGTTATAACTACGAGGATGCTTTCGTTATAAGTGAGCGTTTATTGTATGATGATTTATATACTTCACTTCATATAGAAAAATTTGAAATTGAAATACGCCAAACTAAGCTTGGGATGGAAGAAGTGACCCGCGATCTTCCAAATGTTAGTGAGCATGCGATCCGTAATTTAGATAACAATGGAATTGTTAAGATTGGGACATGGGTCGACTCTGGAGATACTTTAGTTGGCAAACTAACCCCGAAAGGAGAATCTGACTATCCTCCCGAAGGGAAACTCCTGCGGGCAATTTTTGGTGAAAAATCGCGAGATGTTCGAAATACATCTCTAAAATTACCTCATGGAACTTGTGGTCGTGTTTTAGATGTGAAAATTTTTTCACGAAGTAATAGAGATGATTTACCGCCAGGAACAGATGAAGTATTAAAAGTTTATATTGCTCAAACACGTCGAATTCAAATTGGGGATAAAATGGCCGGCCGACATGGTAATAAAGGAATAATATCCAAAATTTTACCTCGCCAAGATATGCCTTATTTACCTGATGGAACACCAGTAGATATGATCTTAAACCCACTAGGTGTACCATCGCGAATGAATGTAGGTCAAATTTTTGAGTGTCTACTAGGATTTGCTGCGGATAATTTAAATATTCGCTTTAAGGTTGTACCCTTTGATGAAATGTATGGTCCAGAGGCATCACGGGCTCTTGTAAATAAAAAATTAAAAGAAGCCGCAGTCAATAAACCTTGGTTATTTTCTAAAGAATTTCCAGGGAAAATGGTGCTTCGTGACGGTCGTACTGGGCAAAATTTTGAAAATCCAGTTACGGTAGGTAGAGCATACATGCTTAAACTAGTACATTTAGTGGATGATAAGATCCACGCCCGTTCAACAGGTCCCTATTCATTAGTTACTCAACAACCACTTGGTGGACGAGCTCAGCAAGGGGGCCAAAGATTAGGGGAAATGGAAGTTTGGGCGCTTGAAGCTTTTGGTGCTGCATATACTTTGCAGGAATTATTAACAATTAAATCTGATGATATGCAAGGTCGTAATGAGACTCTCAACTCTATAGTGAAAGGTCTACCAATTCCGCGGCCAGGCATACCGGAATCTTTTAAAGTTTTAATGCGAGAACTACAAGCCTTATGTTTAGACGTTGCTACATATAAATTAGATATTCATAATCGAGCAGACTTTAAAGATTATGAGATTAATTTAATGAGTGAAGCTCAACAACCTTATGATAAACAGTATCTTCCTAAAGAGATTTCGCCAAGTTTCGAGTCGTATGAAACCATTACTTCAAATATACAAAAAAATAAAAATTCTTCTGGTGAATAGCAGCGATAGTCTACAAACTATCGCAGAGTCAGAGAAAATTATGTAATAAGATGCTTTTGAAACTACTATCTTTCCGTACTGAAAATAAGCTTAAAAAAATAAAGTATTAAAAATAAAGTTTTCTTGCCGTTAACCATATCTTAATATGCTACAAACAGAAAGATCATTTGACTACGTAAAAATTAATTTAGCCTCCCCGTCTCGAATTCGAAGTTGGAGTGAAAGAATTCTTCCTAGTGGTGAAACGGTTGGTGAAGTAACAAAACCGGAAACTATTAATTACCGAACTTTAAAGCCAGAAATGGGCGGCTTATTTTGTGAGCAAATTTTTGGGCCTGTAAATGATTGGGAATGTCATTGTGGAAAGTATAAACGCGTGCGCTACAAAGGAATTGTTTGTGAACGATGTGGGGTAGAAGTGATTGAATCAAATGTAAGAAGACATAGGATGGGATTTGTCGAACTCGCTTCTCCAGTTACCCATGTATGGTATGTTAAGGGTCGCCCAAGTAAAATAGCTTTAATTTTAAATATATCTTTAAAAGAATTAGAGCAAATCGTATATTTTAATTCCTATGTTGTTACAAATTCAGGGGGTAGTGGTGAGCTTTCTTATAAACAGCTTTTGGTTGAAACTGATTGGCAAGTTTTTGATGCAACAAAAACAGATAGTAGTGGTATGGAAGTTTCTATTGGTGCAGAAGCCATAAAAACTCTTCTTTTACAACTAAATTTAGAAAATGAATCACAAGAGTTACGTTTATTAATACCTTCTGCTAAAGATCCAGAGAGAGAAAAATTGGTTAAACGTCTACGTGTAATTGATCAATTCATGTCTTCTGGTTCTAACCCTTCATGGATGGTTTTAGATATACTTCCGGTTCTACCCCCAGATTTACGTCCAATGGTTCAACTTGATGGGGGTAGATTTGCAACATCCGATCTTAATGATTTATATCGCCGCGTTATTAATCGTAATAATCGTTTAGCTCGTTTACAAGAAATTATGGCTCCGGAGTTGATTATTCGGAATGAAAAACGAATGTTACAAGAAGCTGTAGATGCTTTAATTGATAATGGTAAGCGTGGAAGAGCAGTATTTGGATTAAATAATCGCCCTTTAAAATCTTTATCCGATATCATTGAAGGTAAACAAGGTCGATTTAGACAAAATTTATTGGGGAAACGTGTTGATTACTCTGGCCGTTCTGTTATTATTGTCGGCCCCGAACTAAAACTTAACCAGTGCGGTCTCCCTAGAGAAATGGCGATTGAGTTGTTTCAACCTTTTGTAATTCATCGTTTAATTTATGAAGGTTTAGTAAATAATATCAAAGCGGCAAAAAATATTATACAAAATAACGAGGTATTAGGTTGGGAAATGTTAGATCAAGTTATGTCGGGCCATCCAATTTTGTTAAATAGGGCTCCGACATTGCACCGATTAGGAATTCAATCTTTTGAGCCTATACTTGTTGAGGGTCGGGCCATTAAACTTCACCCTTTAGTTTGCCCGGCATTTAATGCAGATTTTGATGGTGATCAAATGGCGGTACATATTCCACTTTGTTTAGAAGCTCAAACGGAAGCACGAATGCTAATGCTTGCACCCAACAATTTTTTATCACCAGCAACAGGTGAACCAATTCTTACACCAAGTCAAGATATGGTTCTTGGTTCTTATTATTTAACTGCTAATAATCCTACGGAACAAACAAATGATCAATATTTTTGTAGTTTTGAGGATGTTATAGTTGCGTATAAGCAATCTATTATAAATTTACATACATTTGTTTGGGTCCGTTCTACGGATAGCAATTTACCAAATACACAAGATTTTATAGAAAGACAAGTTAATGATCGTATTGTCCTTCTATCCCCCGAAATGCAAATTAAGAAGAATCTAAATGGTGATATTTTGCATATATATTTAAAAACTACACCAGGACGTATTCTCCTGAACCAGTCATTTGAATCTAATTAATTGTACAGCTATGTCCCAAGAAATTAAAAATAAATTGGTTTTTAATAACGACGTTATAAATAAGAAAAAATTGCAACAATTAATGTCTTTAACGTTTCATAATTATGGCGTTATAAGATCTTCTTTAATTGCGGATCAAGTAAAAAATCTTACTTTTCATTATGCAACAATGTCTGGTATTTCTTTGAGTGTAGAGGATCTTAGAGTCCCTTACCGTAAAAGAAGCCTAATTGGTTTAACTAATGATGAAGTTGGTATTACAGAACAAAAATTTAATAGTGGAAATATTACAGCAGTCGAAAGATTTCAAAAAGTGATCGATATATGGAATAATGCAAATAATACGTTAAAAGATGAAGTTTTAACCTACTTTAGAGAGAGTGATCCATTAAATCCTCTTTATATTATGGCCTTTTCCGGCGCGAGGGGAAATATTTCTCAAGTAAGGCAACTTGTCGGAATGCGTGGTTTAATGGCCGATCCTCAAGGGCAAATTATTGATCTCCCAATTAAGAGTAATTTCCGTGAAGGCCTTAAAGTTACGGAGTACATTATTTCTTCTTATGGAGCCCGCAAAGGATTAGTGGATACGGCTTTACGGACAGCAGATTCCGGTTACTTAACTCGTAGACTGGTGGATGTAGCCCAAGATATTATTATTCGTGATAATGATTGTTTAACGCAAGAAGGTTTATCCTTCGCAGATTTATTTCAAAAGTATAAAACGGAGTTATCTTTAGAAGATCGTTTAATCGGACGACTTCTAGTAAAACCGTTGATTTTTGAAGATTTAGGCCTAAACTTTACTGCTGATACAGAAATTGATAATAATTTTATCAAACAAATTTCTAATTTAAACTTAGAAGGTCTTGAAGTTCGTTCCCCTCTAACGTGTAATGCGCTTAGATCAGTTTGCCGAAAATGTTATGGTTGGCATTTATCGTATTCAAAAATAATAGACCTCGGAGAGGCCGTAGGAATTTTAGCTGCCCAATCAATTGGTGAACCAGGCACCCAATTAACGATGCGGACTTTTCATACTGGAGGAGTTTTTTCTGGTGACTTAACAAAGCAAATTCGCGCACCTTTCTCTGGTACCCTTAAGTATTCATTAAAATCAAGCACATCGTTAGTTCGTACCATGCATGGTGAAAAAGGTTTTGACCTATTAGAGGATGCAACTTTACGTATTGATAATGCAAAAGGGGATACATGTTCGCTAGACATTCCATGCGGAGCTATGCTATTAGCCAACAACGGTCAAAAAGTATATCGTAATCAAGTTGTTGCTGAAATAAAAAAAGATGCAAACCTTATTTTAGAAGAGGATCGTCGTAATATTTATACTGATGTCTCTGGCGAAGTTTTTTTACAGAATATTAATTTAAAAGAGAGTCGAGATGGCGACGGGGCAACAAAACAAATTAGTAAAACTACTGGACTTGTTTGGGTTTTACATGGAAATCGTTATGTTTTACAACCCACATCAAATTTAGAGGTAAATCTTGGTCAAAAATTTGAAATTACAGAAACGGTCGCAAGTCAAAAATTATTAAGTAAGCACAATGGTATTGTTAATCTAGAAAAATTTCAAAATAGAGGTGAGATTAAAATTATTAATTCCTCGGTGGTAATACAAAATGCTAGAGTTTTAAAGACAAAGGATAGTTTTGAATCCTTAGAAATAGACCAATTACAAAATCCTTTTCGTTTAATCGTAAAAGAAAACTCTAATTTAGTGCATGGCCAAACACTTGCAAGTTTAACGGAAGACTCTTATAAAACAGAAACTGGGGGCATCATTTATTATTCTCTTACGAATACTAATCCCGAAAAAAAGCGTAACATGAAAAAAATATTCATGGGTGCTTTATATTGGATTTCCGAAGAAACACATCAGCTAAAGTTAGATAGTTTGTTGTTTCCGGTAAGAAGTTTAAATTATATAAATAAAGGAACTGAAATTTATCCTGGTATAACTACAACAGTTTCTGGATTTGTACATATAGACGAGGAAAATAGTGAGTTAGTAATAAAACCGGGTGAATTATATAAACTTAACAAGTTAGATGATACTAGTAAAATTAATCGGTTTTTAAAACCAGGTACTTTACTTTTCTCCCGCATTGTTATTCAACAATTAACCTACTTAGAATTTATTACATTTAACGGCACCAGTTACGCTCTTTTACGACCAGTATCTGTATTTAGAGTCCCACAGGAAAAAGGTTTCCATTTTAATTATAAAATCTTTCCAAATTTAAATAACCGTAGTATTGCTCTCCAAACAGTAAAACGATTTTTTTATAAAGACGGCGAAAAGGTTAAAGCTGCGAATAAAGGTGTGAATCTATTGCAAACTTTTATTGTATTGGATATTAAAAAGAAATATGCAGGTTTACAAGCAAAATTAGAATATATTTCCCCTAACCCAAATGAAAGCGGATTTGAAGAGGATTATAAATTAAAAATTTCATTATATGAGACGTTAAAAATAAAAGATAAATTAACAAAGGATTCTAAGTTAAAAGATAAAATTTTTCTAAAATGCTTAGTTGCTAATAATCAATATATAAGAGCTAATACCGAAGTCGCCAAAGTTGATATGTTGACAAATGTTTCAGGTACTTTAGCTTCGATAAATACTAATAAAGCCAATATCGAACTTTTAATTTTAAAGGATCAAGATCTGAAGAAATGTTACTATGATTCACAAGTTGAAGAGCTTTTTGTTAAAAAAGGGGATCTTGTTCGTATCGGGACTTATTTAACCACTAAAACTCGATCTAATTATGCCGGTCAAATTTATGCAATATATGAGGGTATCATTTTAATTCGATTAGGTAGCCCCTATTTGATTTCTGAAGGAACCGTTTTAAGAACCGAGAATAATTCCCTTGTTGAAAAATCAGATATGTTGGCAACCCTAGTTTATGAAAAATTAAAAACTGTGGATATTGTTCAGGGTTTACCTAAAATTGAAGAAATTTTAGAGGCGCGAAAAATAAAAAATGGTTGTATATTGGCTCCGACAGAAGGGCACGCGTTTTTAAAAAATGCAAAAATTGAAGTGCATGATTCGTCTGGGCAGAAATTATTAATTGACGTTAATCAAACCACAAAAATTAACTTTAATAATGGTAAATATGTTAACTTTCTAGAACCTTTAACTGATGGGCCCATTAGCCCGCACGATAAACTTGAAACCTTATTTAATTATTATCAAGTACGGTACCCGATTCATGAAGCTTGTAAGAAAAGTTTTAAAATTTTACAACTTTTTCTAGTAAATGAAGTCCAACGTACGTATTTATCTCAAGGTGTTCAAATTGCAGACAAGCATATTGAGATTATTGTCAAACAAATGACTTCGAAAGTTCGTGTTCTTTATGGAGGTGATACTACATTACTGCCAGGAGAAATTTTAGAAATTAATCAAGCAGAAACTATTACGAAGGCAGCCTTATCCGCAAAAGAGAATCCACCTCTTTATAAACCCTTATTGTTAGGTTTAACAAAGGCATCTTTAAATAGTGATAGTTTTATTTCAGCTGCTAGTTTTCAAGAAACCACTCGTGTATTAACGGAAGCAGCAATTGAGGGAAAAAAGGATTGGTTAAACGGTTTAAAAGAAAATGTTATTATCGGAAGGTTAATACCTGCTGGTACAGGATTTAATTGTTTTGAAAACCTGAAAAAAGTAAAAAAAGATATTTCCATGAATCTTTTAATTAAATCCCCAAATAATGAAAGGTTAAAATCGTATGTTCTAAAATCAAGGTTAAACTAAGGTACAAATTTTGAACTTTTTGTTAAGATATAGTATCTTAAAAGTGTAAGAATTTTAGAAAGTATAAATAAGTTAGATTATATATAGATATATAAAATTATAAATTTTATGGCTCGATACACAGGGGCAAAGTTAAGAATCACACGAAGATTAGGTGATTTACCGGGATTGACTAGCAAAAAAGGGAAGACACAACGCCCTGGTCAACACGGTGCAACACAAAAAAAATTAACTCAGTATGCAATCCGTTTAGAAGAGAAGCAAAAGCTTCGTTTTAATTACGGGATCAGCGAAAAGCAACTAATGAATTATATTCGCCAAGCTAAAAAAGTTAAAGGTGCTACAGGAAATATTCTGTTACAACTTTTAGAGATGCGATTAGATAATGTTATTTTTCGTTTAGGTATGGCACCTACTATTGCAGCCGCAAGACAAATTGTTAGCCATAAGCATATAACAGTAAACAATTCTTGTGTTTCAATACCGAGTTATCAATGCCAACCAGGAAATGTAATTTCTGTTAAAGATTCATCCGCTTCAAAACAGCTTATTAATAGTAATTTAAATTTACCGGCATTATCTAATATTCCACAAAATTTAGAATTTGATAAGAAAACGTTAAAGGCAAAAGTTTTAGGCATTATTGACCGTGAATGGATTGCTCTAAAATTAAATGAACTATATGTAATCGAGTTTTACTCACGTAAAATTTAATTTTACATCATTACAAATTTTCTTTTTTTTTAAGCGCAACTACTCTGAAAAATATTTTTTTTATCACTGATTGCAAATTGAAGATTAAGGATTAGACTATTTTAATTTTTAAGTTACTTAGACCAAGAAAAGAAACAAATAATTTATGACATTAGTTACATTAGGTGAATTATTAGATGCAGGTGTACATTTTGGGCACCAATCGAGTCGTTGGAATCCAAAAATGTTTCCTTATATATATACCGAACAAAATGGTATACATGTAATCGATCTTGTACAGACGGCGCGTTTATTAACGCATGCCTATAATTACGTTCAAAAAGCTTCAAAAGAAGGGAAAACTTTTCTTTTCATTGGGACGAAAAGACAGGCGTCTGGAATTATTGCTGAAGAAGCACTAAAATGTGGATCGCATTATGTTAACCATCGATGGTTAGGGGGTATTTTAACCAATTGGTCAACTGTACAAGGTCGTGTAGAATATTTAAAGAAATTATCAAAACAAGAAGAAGAAGGAGAATTCGATAGATTGCCTAAAAAAGAAGCTGCTTTATTAAGAAGAGAGCACGATAAGCTTCGTCAAAATTTAGGTGGCTTAACAGAAATGTTACAAATACCAGATATTGCAATTGTAGTTGATCCAAAAAGAGAGAGTACAGCAATTGCCGAATGTAAGAAATTAGGTATTACAATAATCTCGATTCTTGATACAAATTGTGACCCAAATGCGGTTGATATTCCAATTCCTGCAAATGACGATGCAGTTCGATCTATTAAATTAGTTATATCAACTTTATCGGATGGTATTTTGGCCGGTAAGCAGACTGCATATTAAACTTAAAGAATACTAACTAGGAAAATATCTTCTCATTTCGAATTACTCTTTAACCGACACTTATTTTAATAATTGTCGGTTAAAGAGTAATCTTTTAGTTTGAAGCTTAGGTGGACCTGTATATTAAGTAACTTTATATGAGGATATTTAAATTCAACCACAAAACCAGGTAGCTTTTTGGTTCCTAATTTTTAATTAGATGGTTTGTGACTATTATTCAATTAAAATTACGTCATAAAAGTGAAAATTTATTGCTTAATATTACAAGGGGTAAAGGCACAAATAATTGGCCAGCACATAATATCTTTATCTAAAGAATGTCCCTAAAAAAACTATCTAGGTATAATAAAATATTAGGGAACAATAAAATTTGCACTATTCACGTCGATTTATAATTTGTATATGTTTTTTTCGTTAGCTGCTGTTGAAGTAGGTGAACATTTATATTGGAACATTGCAGGTTTAACAGTACATGGACAGGTGTTATTAGTTACATGGCTTGTTATAGCTATTATTCTGACAATCTCTGTTCTTGGTACTTCAAACCTAGAACAAGTTCCAAAGGGGTTACAAAATTTCGTGGAAGCAGTATTTGAGTATGTTGCTGGTATCGCCAAAGATCAAATTGGTGAATACGAGTATCGTCCTTGGGTTCCATTCGTTGGAACACTCTTCCTGTTTATTTTCGTAGCAAATTGGTTAGGTGCTTTAGTACCTTGGAAGCTTATTCAGCTTCCGGAAGGGGAATTAGCTGCACCAACCAACGATATTAATACTACGGTTGCTTTATCGTTATTAACTTCTTTAAGCTACTTCTATGGTGGCTTCAAAGCAAAAGGATTAGGGTTTTTTGCGCGTTATATCGCTCCAACTCCTATTTTCCTACCAATTAATATTCTAGAAGACTTTACGAAGCCTCTTTCATTAAGTTTCCGTTTATTCGGTAACATTCTAGCTGATGAAATTGTGGTATCCGTTTTATGCTTACTAGTGCCTTTATTAGTACCTTTACCAGTAATGTGTTTAGGTATATTCGCAAGTTCAGTTCAAGCGCTAGTGTTCGCAACACTTTCTGCTGCTTACATCGCTGAATCTATCGAATAAGGTTTTTAAAACACTAAGAAATTTGTTAATTTCGTAAACGTTATATTTATAAACTAATTAAATAATAATTTCATATGAATCCTATTATCTCAGGTGCTTCTGTTATCGCTGCAGGTTTAGCTATTGGTCTAGCTGCAATTGGTCCTGGTATTGGTCAAGGTACTGCAGCTGCACAAGCTGTTGAAGGTCTTGCACGTCAGCCTGAAGCTGAAGGAAAAATCCGTGGTACTCTTCTTCTTTCTCTAGCGTTCATGGAGTCATTAACAATTTATGGTCTAGTAGTTGCACTTTGTCTACTATTTGCTAACCCATTTGCTGGTTAATTAACCGAAAGCGCTTAGTTTTTATTACTAAGCGCTATTTTCACAAATTTTTATAACAGCACTCTTAGCTTTGCCTAAGTCTAAATACATTATTCGATATCAAATATAAATGAATACTTTTTTTATGCCTGCAACACAAATGTTGGCTATGACTGAAGGGGCTGGTGGGCTTTTTGATTTTAACGCAACGCTGCCTTTAATGGCTATTCAGTTTATTTTACTAACGATTGTATTAACGTTTGTATTTTATAAACCAGTTTCAAAGGTCTTAGATGAGCGTGAAAGTTATATAAGCGGAAATCTAACTCAAGCTTCCGAAAAATTAATGACTGCTGACGAGTTATATAAGCAATATGACGAACAGTTAAAAACTGCTCGTACTAGTGCACAACAAGTAATAGCACAGTCTGAAAAGGAAGCAAAAGATATCGTTGCTCTTGAAATTGATCAAGCACGTAAAGATGCGACAACTTTAATTGAGCAAACGAATAAAGAGCTAGAAGCTCAAAAATCTCTTGCTCTACAACAACTAGAGACTCAAGTAGATGAGTTAAGCCAACTTATAAAAGAGAAACTACTAGGTAAAGAAGTCGTTCTTTAATTGTCGTTTTCAAATACTCTTAGAAAAAAATGGAATTATTAAATCAGACTTTAAATAGTTTTTCTACTCAAATTTCTGATCAAGGGGTATCACTTAATACAGATATTTTTGAAACCAATCTAATTAACATTGCTTTATTAGCCGGTGGATTATTTTATCTTTTAAGTGGCGCTTTATCTGAAAGCCTTTCAGAACGTCAGCAAAAGATTGTTGGGGCAATCCAAGAATCTGAAGAGAGATTACAAGAAGCTACAACAAGGTTAACTGAAAGTGAAACTCAGTTAGCACAAGCCCAAATTGTAATCGAATCGATTCAAAAAGATGCTGATACAACGGCTAAGCAAGTTAAAAGTTCGATTTTAACAGAAGGAAAGGCTGAAATTGAACGCCTAACTTCTACTGCTAAAGCCCAGATTGGTACTATTGAAGCTCGAGTACGTAAACAAATCTCAGATTATGTTGCTACACTAGCTTTACAAAGAATTACAATGCAGCTGGAAGGTAAATTAAACTCTAATTTACAACAGCAAATCATTGATAGAAACATTTCGAAATTAGCTGATTAAATTATGTCAATTGTTTTAAGTAAAGTTGCGGAGCCATATGCTGAGGCACTTCTCGATTTAGCTAAATCAAATGACTGTTTGAAAGAAACGACAAACGATATGAATATCGTTTCTCAATTCTTAGCTAATTCAAGTGACTTAAAGAAGTTTTTAGGAAACCCTTTAATCACTAAGGAAGCGAAAAAAAATGTAGTCAAGGATATTCTTGGCGAACAAATTGGCGCTAGTACATTAAAATTTTTATTACTACTTGTTGATCGTAGTCGTGTTCAAGTTCTTGACAGTATTGCTCAAAAATTTTTAGAACTATCATACAAGCAGGAATCTATCGAAATAGCAAAAATTACTTCATCTATCCAGTTATCTGCAGATCAACAAAAAGAAATCGCAGAGAAGCTAAAAGTAATCACAGGAGCCAAGCAAATTAAGCTTGCGCTAAAAGTGGATCCTCAATTAATTGGTGGATTTACGATTGAGATTGGCTCAAAAATGATAGATACAAGTATCCGCGGTCAACTAAAACAGATTAGTTACCTTCTTGGGGCTTAGTTCTTTAGAGAAAAATAAACATTTATTAGATAAGACTCTTTATTAAAAAAGTAATCTATACGGAAATATGATCAACATTAGACCAGACGAGATTAGTAACATTATCCGTCAACAAATTGAGAGCTACGATCAAGAAGTTCAAATTGATAACGTAGGTACAGTTCTTCAAATTGGAGATGGTATTGCTCGTGTTTATGGCCTGGAACAGGTTATGGCAGGGGAACTTCTAGAATTCTCTGATAAAACTATTGGTATTGCATTAAACTTAGAAAACGATAACGTTGGTGCAGTATTAATGGGTGCAGGAATTGATATCCTAGAAGGTAGTTCTGTTCGCTCAACAGGAAAAATTGCTCAAGTACCTGTTGGTGAAGGGTTCCTAGGCCGTGTTGTAGATGCTTTAGCTCGACCTCTTGATGGTAAAGGTGATATTGCAAGTACAGAAAGTAGACTTGTAGAGGCTATGGCTCCAGGTATTATTACACGTAAATCAGTTTGTGAGCCTGTACAAACAGGTATTACTGCGATTGACGCTATGATCCCTATTGGTCGTGGACAGCGTGAGCTAATCATTGGTGACCGTCAAACAGGTAAAACTTCGGTAGCTGTTGATACGATTCTAAACCAAAAGTCTGAAGACGTTATCTGTGTTTATGTTGCTGTTGGTCAAAAGGCATCATCTGTTGCAGCTGTTTGTACAGCTCTTGAAGAAAGAGGTGCAAGTCCGTATACAATTGTTGTTGCTGCAAACGCAGATGATCCTGCAACTCTTCAGTATATCGCTCCATACACAGGTGCTGCATTAGCAGAGTACTTTATGTACAATGGAAAAGCAACACTTGCTATTTATGACGATTTAACAAAGCAAGCATCTGCTTACCGTCAAATGTCACTACTTCTTCGTCGTCCACCTGGACGTGAAGCATACCCAGGAGATGTATTCTATCTTCACTCACGTTTATTAGAGCGTGCAGCGAAGTTAAGTGATGCTCTTGGTGGTGGTAGTATGACTGCTCTTCCAATTATTGAAACACAAGCTGGTGATGTTTCTGCATACATCCCAACAAACGTTATTAGTATTACGGATGGTCAGATTTTCTTATCTGGTGATCTATTTAACGCTGGTATTCGTCCAGCAATTAACGTTGGTATTTCCGTTTCTCGTGTAGGGTCTGCTGCTCAAATTAAAGCGATGAAGCAAGTTGCTGGTAAGCTTAAGCTTGAGCTTGCTCAGTTCGCTGAGCTAGAAGCATTTTCACAATTCGCTTCAGATTTAGATGCAGCGACACAAGCAGAACTTGCTCGTGGTGCTCGACTAAGAGAAATGTTAAAGCAAGCTCAAAACTCTCCAATTCCAGTAGAAGAGCAAGTAGCTGTTATTTACACTGGTATTAATGGATATCTTGATGATGTTCCTACAGAGGACGTTATTGCATTCATTGCAAAACTAAGAGGATATCTAAAGAGTTCAGCATCTCAGCTTCTAACAACAATTAGAACTGAAGCTAAACTTTCTCCAGAAAGTGAAGAAACTTTAAAGAAAGCGATTGCAGATGCTAAAGCAATGTAATTCATAATTCGTTAAAGATTTAACTAATTTTTCTTACAGAATTTATATTCTGTAAGAAAAATTAATGTCATCCTTTCTATAACTCATTTCTATTAACTTCTATTTTCTCTTAACCACCTATCAACCTTACTAAACCGAACGCATATAAGCAATAGCCAGGTATTGCAATCGGTGCGGAATACATTTCAGTAAGCGAGTAACCAATAATTGTAACTGAAAGACCTATAATTCTACCCATATAATTACCACTATTAATTTATAAATTCACGTCACAATTCTACAGTAACAGATTATATTTTATATTTAATTTTTTTATTTTTAAATGCTTCTGCAAGTCAATAACAGTATTAGGCCTCTTAACGGTAAAATATTAAGTGGTTATTAATAATATTAAGTTTTAATAAGCTTTCCTTAAAGGCCCGTTACCTTTAGGTTTTTGAATTAAAATATATAATTAGAGAGCTTTATATTCGTTTTAAGTCTAGTTTTAAGGTTTGTTATTTAAAGTATTAAGTAGGCTTGTAAAAAAAAACGATCTAAAGATTTCGTATTTGTAAGTCTCATAAAAGGAGAGTAAAAATGAAAATTAGCTCGAAAGAATTAGAGGCAAAAAAAGTTAAAGTTGTAGTGGATAAGAATCCAGTTGCGACCTCATTTGAAAAATGGGCGCAGCCAGGGCACTTCTCTAGAACATTAGCAAAAGGTCCAAAAACAACTACTTGGATTTGGAACCTTCATGCGGATGCTCACGATTTTGACAGCCAAACTAATTCGTTAGAAGATATTTCAAGAAAAATTTTTAGTGCACACTTTGGTCAACTAGCACTGATTTTCTTATGGATCAGTGGTATGTGGTTCCATGGAGCACGTTTCTCAAACTATTCAGCATGGTTAACTAGTCCTACTACAATTAAACCAAGTTCACAGGTTGTTTGGCCAATTGTAGGACAAGAAATTCTAAACGGTGACGTTGGTGGAGGATTCTCAGGTGTACAAGTAACATCTGGTTGGTTCGAAATGTGGCGTGCTTGTGGTATTACTAACGAAACTGAACTTTATTGGACAGCTATCGGTGGTTTACTAATGTCTGCATTAATGGTATTTGCTGGTTGGTTCCACTACCATAAAGCAGCACCTAAACTAGAATGGTTCCAGAACGTTGAATCAATGATGAACCACCATTTAGCTGGTTTATTAGGTTTAGGGTGTTTAGCATGGTCTGGACACCAAATCCACATCAGTTTACCGGTAAATAAACTTCTTGATGCGGGAGTATCTCCACAAGAAATTCCTTTACCACATGAGCTTCTTTTTAACCAAGAACTTATGGGTCAGCTTTACCCAAGTTTTAATAAAGGTTTATTACCTTTCTTTACACTTAACTGGAGCGAGTATTCTGATTTCTTAACATTTAAAGGTGGTTTAAACCCAATTACTGGAAGTCTTTGGTTAAGTGACACAGCTCACCACCATTTAGCACTTGCAGTACTTTTCATCTTTGCCGGTCACATGTACCGTACAAACTGGGGTATTGGTCACAGTATGAAAGAAATTTTAGAAGCTCACAAAGGACCTTTAACAGGTGAAGGTCACAAAGGGCTTTATGAAATTTTAACAACTTCTTGGCATGCACAGTTAGCAATTAACCTTGCTATGATGGGTTCTTTAAGTATTATTGTTGCTCACCACATGTATGCGATGCCACCATATCCATATATTGGTATCGATTATCCAACTCAACTTTCACTATTCACACACCATATGTGGATTGGTGGTTTTTGTGTAGTTGGTGCTGGGGCGCACGCATCAATTTTTATGGTACGTGATTATAGTCCAGTGCAATCATACAACAATCTTTTAGATCGTGTGTTAAGACACCGTGATGCAATTATTTCACATTTAAATTGGGTTTGTATTTTCCTAGGCATGCATGCTTTTGGTTTTTACATTCACAATGATACAATGCGTGCTTTAGGTCGACCTCAAGATACGTTCTCGGACAAAGCAATTCAGTTACAACCAATCTTTGCAAAGTGGATTCAATCAATCCATACTTTAGCACCAGGTAGTACAGCACCAAATGCGTTAGCAACTTCTAGTTATGCTTTCGGTGGTGATGTTGTTGCTGTTAACGGTAAAATTGCAATGATGCCTATTCAGTTAGGTACTGCTGATTTTATGGTTCACCACATTCATGCTTTTACAATTCACGTAACAGTACTGATTTTACTAAAAGGTACACTGTTTGCTCGTAGCTCACGTTTAATTCCAGATAAAGCGAATTTAGGTTTCCGTTTCCCATGTGATGGTCCTGGACGTGGTGGTACTTGTCAAGTATCAGCTTGGGATCATGTTTTCCTAGGTCTTTTCTGGATGTATAACTCTATCTCGGTAGTAATTTTCCACTTTAGTTGGAAGATGCAATCGGATGTTTGGGGTACTATTAATAGCTCAGGTAAAATTACTCACATTACCGGCGGTAACTTTGCAACTAGTGCGGTTACAATTAATGGTTGGTTACGTGACTTCTTATGGTCACAAGCTTCGCAAGTTATTCAATCATACGGTTCTGCCACTTCTGCTTATGGTCTAATTTTCTTAGGTGCTCACTTTATTTGGGCCTTTAGTTTAATGTTCCTATTTAGTGGACGTGGATATTGGCAAGAACTTATCGAATCAATTGTTTGGGCTCACAATAAGCTTAAACTAGCTCCTGCTATTCAACCTCGTGCCTTAAGTATTACTCAAGGTCGTGCAGCAGGTCTTGGTCACTACCTGTTAGGAGGAATAGGTACAACATGGTCCTTCTTCTTAGCAAGAATTATCTCGGTAAGTTAATTAAAAAAAAGTAAGAATAAATTTTATGGCTACTAAATTTCCTAAGTTTAGTCAAGCACTTGCACAAGATCCCGCAACTAGAAGAATCTGGTACGGTATCGCAACTGCTCACGATCTTGAAAGCCATGACGGAATGACAGAAGAAAGTCTTTACCAAAAGATTTTTGCTTCACATTTTGGTCATTTGGCAATAATTTTTCTATGGACGTCGGGTAACCTATTCCACGTTGCTTGGCAAGGTAACTTCCAACAATGGGTATTAAATCCATTAAAAGTAAAACCGATTGCCCATGCAATTTGGGATCCACACTTTGGTCAATCAGCAATTAAAGCTTTTACTAGAGGTGGTGTTTCTTACCCGGTAAACATTGCAACTTCTGGTGTTTATCACTGGTGGTATACAATTGGTATGCGATCTAATACAGATCTTTATTTTGGCGCATTAGGTTTATTAGTTTTATCTTGCACACTTCTGTTTGCAGGATGGCTACATTTACAACCAAAATTTAGACCTGGTTTAGCGTGGTTTAAAAATAATGAATCTAGACTGAATCACCATTTATCTGGTTTATTTGGCGTAAGTTCTCTTGCGTGGTCTGGTCACTTAATTCACGTAGCAATCCCTGAGTCGCGTGGAGAGCATATTCGTTGGGATAACTTTACGTCTACACTACCGCACCCTGAAGGTTTAACACCATTCTTCTCAGGTAACTGGGGTGTTTACGCAGAAAACCCGGATACGGCTCAACACATCTTTGGTACTGGTGAAGGTGCTGGTACAGCAATTCTAACTTTCCTTGGTGGTTTCCACCCTCAAACTCAATCTATGTGGTTAACTGACATTGCTCACCACCACTTAGCAATTGCGATTGTGTTTATTTTTGCTGGCCACATGTACCGTACAAACTGGGGTATTGGTCACAGCATGAAAGAAATTTTAGATGCTCACGTACCACCTAGAGGGCGTTTAGGTGCTGGTCACCGAGGCCTGTTTGAAACTATTACAGATAGTTTACACATGCAGTTAGGTTTAGCCCTAGCTTCGATTGGTGTAGCAACTTCCCTTGTTGCTCAACACATGTACGCTCTTCCTTCTTATGCCTTTATGGCGAAAGATTACGTTACACAAGCAGCTTTATATACTCACCACCAATATATTGCAGGTTTCTTAATGGCAGGTGCTTTTGCACACGGAGCAATTTTCTTTGTTAGAGATTATGATCCAGAAGTGAATAAAGACAACGTGCTGGCGAGAATGCTTCAACATAAAGAAGCTATTATTTCGCACTTAAGTTGGGTAAGTTTATTCCTTGGTTTCCATACACTTGGTCTTTATATCCATAATGATGTTTGTGTTGCATTTGGTACACCAGAGAAGCAAATTTTATTCGAACCAGTTTTTGCACAATTTATTCAAGCAGCATCTGGTAAAGCTGTTTATGGATTCGACGTTCTTCTATCGTCGTCAACAAGTGCTGCTAGTGTTGCTAGTAGTAAAATTTGGCTTCCAGGATGGATCGAAGCTATTAACAGTGGAAAGAACTCTCTGTTCTTAACAATTGGACCTGGTGATTTCTTAGTTCACCATGCAATTGCATTAGGTCTTCACACAACAACGCTAATTCTTGTTAAAGGTGCATTAGATGCCCGTGGCTCTAAATTAATGCCTGATAAGAAAGATTTCGGTTATAGTTTCCCATGTGATGGCCCTGGCCGAGGTGGTACATGTGATATCTCAGCATGGGATGCATTCTATCTAGCAATGTTCTGGATGTTAAACACAATCAGTTGGGTAACATTCTACTGGCACTGGAAACATATGACAATTTGGGGTGGAAATGCAGCAGCATTTAACGAGTCGTCAACTTATATTATGGGTTGGCTACGTGACTACCTATGGCTTAATTCATCGCCATTAATTAACGGTTATAACGCATTCGGTATGAACGCTCAATCAGTTTGGGCGTGGATGTTCCTATTCGGTCACTTAATTTGGGCAACAGGTTTCATGTTCCTAATTTCATGGCGTGGATACTGGCAAGAACTTATCGAAACGTTAGTATGGGCTCACGAACGTACTCCTATTGCGAACTTAGTTCGATGGAAAGATAAGCCTATTGCTTTATCAATTGTTCAAGCTCGACTTGTAGGTTTAGTACACTTTGCAGTAGGTTTTATTTTTACCTTTGCACCTTTTGTTATTGCTTCTACAACAGGAAAGTTCAGCTAATCTAACTAAAGTTTAAAATAAAAAGGTAGCCTAGTTAATTAATTTAACTAGGTTATCTTTTTAAAAATCTTTGTAATATTTACATTAGTTAACACTTATATATTTAGTGCTTTTGTCTGTTTCGAATTGAACTACACCCTCTTTTAAAGCAAAAATTGTATAATCTTTCCCTACACAAACATCTTTTCCTGGTTTAAAAGTAAGCCCACGTTGACGAACAATAATTCCACCAGCCTTTACTGGTTGATTACCATAAATTTTAATGCCTAATCTTTTGGAATTTGAGTCGCGGCCATTTTTTGTACTACCTGCTCCTTTTTTGTGTGCCATTTATCTTAGTTACGGTTATTTTGATTTAACTTCTTGTATAATGTGTGAGAATGCAGTTTTGTCTAATATTGACAATTGGGCTAACATTTTTAAATTGAGAGCGATAGAGGATTTTTTTAAACCACTACGCAATGTACTGTATGTTAAACCCTCGTTCCGTGCGGCGGCATTTACACGACAAATCCATAGCTTTCGGAAATCTTGTTTACGTCGTTTTCGTCCAACATATGAATAGATTAAGGCTTTCATTACCTGACCATTAGCAGTACGAAATAGGCGAGAATGAGCCCCTTTAAACCCTTTAGCAAATTTTAAAATCTTTTTACGTCTATTTTTAGCGACATTACCTCTTTTTACTCTTACCATCCTAAATAACTATATCAATATTAAAATATTTATTTTTTATAAATTGAATTAATAAGAACACGGGTCAATTTACGTTTACTTCCAAAAGTTTTTCGTGTTTTCTTCTTTGGTCGCATTTTGTAAACTCGTATTTTAGGTCCAGAAATATGGCGTAAAACAGTTGCTTCAACAGCATAAGTTTTATCTAAAAACGGTTTACCAATTTCAAGAGACTCACCTTTGTTCACTAATAAGATTTGATTTAAACTAAAGTTGTCACCCCTTGCTAAGGGCAGTTTATCAAAATCATAAAATTTATTTTCTTCTACCCAAAACTGCTTTCCACTAGCTTGTACAATAG